>Ga0065711_1001355_pt1 | contig 44422 bp, 25 predicted proteins | sample Hoacrofraction12_FD_59098 | JGI IMG/M metagenome (GOLD analysis project Ga0065711, IMG submission 59098) | Hoatzin crop microbial communities from Cojedes, Venezuela - Epithelial fraction 12 v2 (version 2) | ecosystem: Host-associated > Birds > Digestive system > Esophagus > Crop | place... | reverse complement strand
CTCGCGCGCGTGGCGTGGGCTGCAGAGTCGCGCGAGCAGCGCCGCCCCCATCGGCGGGAGGAGAGTTGCGCGCGCTGTCTGCTGCGTCCTGCGCAGGCGGCCCCGCTGCGGGTGGCAGTTTGCACCGCCCTTCCCACACAACATGGAGCAGCACAGCTACAGCTGGATGAAGAAGCAAATCCTCCTCGGTAGAGAAGTACCGGTAAGCTGACACCCACTTCTGTGCTGCTGAAATGCTGTTCACATACCAAATCCCATACTAATGCCTTTACAAAGGATTTTACAAAGGAGCAGTTCCTCGCCTTAGTGAATTGTGTCTGGACGTAAAAACTGAGTTCATTATTTATGAAGAAGTAGCCAAAGTCCTCGGGGTCTGGAAAAGCATGTTTTCTGTGGAGGAGTCTAAATAACCAGCATTAGTGACACTAGATCTAAATTAAATGTGTTGCCATGTTCCTTATTAGATGCATTAAAAATACCAAAGATGGTCTTATTCTTCAGAGGATTAAACTGTCATCCAAACTGCTGTGACAGTGTGTTGAAGTGGGAGAATTCTCCAGGCTGAGCTGATACTGCATCATCTTTAACTGCTTGCTTTCAATGCTGCTGAAATTCCAAAGCAGACTAACGTAACAGGTCTGAATTCTGGTGTTCCACTAGTGTCTGGAATAACCTCCCATGAGGAGAGGCCAAGAGAGCTGGGGCTGTTCAGCCTGGAGAGAAGGCTGCGGGGAGACCTTATTGAGGCCTTTCAGTATGTGAAGGGGGCTTATAAGAAAGATGGGGACAGACTTTTTTATCAGGGCCTGTTGTGATAAAACAAGGGGTAATGGCTTTAAACTGAAAGAGGGTAGATTTAGACTGGATATAAGGAAGAAATTTTTTACAGTGAGGGTGGTGAGACACTGGCATAGGTTGCCCAGAGAGGTGGTCGGTGCCCCATCCCTGGAAACAGTCAAGGGCAGGTTGGAGCAACCTGATCTAGTTGAAGATGTCCCTGTTCATTGCAGAGGGGTCGGACTAGATGGCCTTTAAAGGTCCCTTCCAACCCAAACTATTCCATGTTTCTGTGTCAACTCAACAGGCTTTATCTAGACATAGAGCGATTTTAGCTAACTAGAAGTGGCTTTTAAATGCACCTTACCTAAAGCAATGCTAACTTTTATTTTTGACATTTAAAACTATCTCTATAAGCCAGACCACGTTTAAATTAATGAACTATGTGGGCCAGTTTTATGCCTAATTACATGTATCCAAAAGTTTGCACTGGTTTGAGCATACACACTTCTTGCTTTGTCTGACATTTCCAGTAATGAAAGGCATCCATCCAATTATTGTACTTTCAAGGAGGACTTCACTGCTGTGGGAAGCTACATGCAAACACAATTTTTAAAGTAGGTGATATCTCTGCTGAGATTATTTTTAAAATCGTGCACAGAACTAATTGGTCTAGCCTTTAAAAGTAAGATCAAGTTGCCAATAAACCACCTTAGATAGTACTGAATTTAAGATACAGTGCAGAAATATTAGAAAAGCAGGAAACAGTCCATCTGTGTAAAACATATACTATGCCGACTTAATATATTCTCTTTATCACTCATGCTAAATAAATTTACTGGTCATATATGCACACACACGCTCTCTGCATTTTTTTTCTTTAACTAAAAAATCCAGCAGGGGGCATACATTACATACTTTAATTTCAATTTAACCATACAATCTAATAGGCAAGGTTATTCCTATAGATCAGACTTATTCTCTTAATGCACAAAGTTGTAGTTTTTTTCCAAAATTAAGTCACAGCACCATCTGCCTCATCTTTATACACACGAACCACCAGCAGTTAAAATCAGCTTAGAGTCTTCCACTCCCCTGCAATCAGTCTGCTGGCAAGTACCAGGTATCTACCTCTCTGAAGTGGGAAGACTTTCAAAAACCTGTACAAATAGCTTCTGAGTAGCCGTGAAAACAAGTTTAATTACAGAAAGAATGTAAACTCCCCCAGTGAACTGGTAATAATTTTACTGTCTAAAACTTCCTTCATATAATTATTTGCTACTAGGCGTAAATTGGCAAAGCACTTACCTGTGTCTTTAGCACTCACATCACACAGGAAAACCATCCATGACCTGGGACTGTGAAGGAATGTGATGTATAAAGCCAGCACCGCCCCTCTTGTAGCTATGATGGAATTTAGCTCAGCCAGTCAATGAAAAGTATTCTGCTGTAAGAATGTAAATACATGTATCGTGTGTGCTGTTTGTGGAAAGACTTCTCATCATACTTACTCTAATCAGTCCTCCAAAATACAAGTACAGTGTGTTTGTCCTTACAGTAGAGCAACAGGTGCAAACTTACTCCTCAGAATTACGGTCACTCAAGACAAAGCAAAAACCTGAAGACAATGGCAGTCATATGACAAATACGAACAGCCCACCCAACCTCTGTCCACTTGCATTAAAGCTGTGATATTAGCAATGCCAAGGATCCTGATAGTTTGACCAAGTATCTTTCAGATACTTATATTAAGATGCGTATTTTTAAAAGTCTTTCAGGCTGTTTCCATAGTGTCATAGCAACAGCCTAGCTACACTTCAAACTGAATTTGATGATCCAGACCTTCAACAGTTAACTTATACTTTACCTTTGTACACTTTTGGTGGGTTGTTTGTTTTGTTTTCTGAGACTGCTAACAAAGTGGTTGCTTCATTCATGGTTTCTTAAGTAAAGTTCAGTAGAAAGTGAACCTATTTCCAATGCCACTGAACTTCTGTACTTTTTTAAACTGAAATTCAGAGCACACAGCATCATGACTAGAACAAAAATCTTCTAAGCAAAAGCTCTGGGTTCTTTTCACTGATTTTACCTTGTTACCTGTCACTTCATTCTACAGACAAGCAGTAAATCCGAAGAGCATTTGACATATTTTATTACAAACAGTCATCAATACAGAACCAAAGTCATCTTTATAAGTATCTACAAAAAGCACAAATGCAGGTCAAAAAACATTCTCTAGCATGAGCAGAGGGCTCGTGGTTTTCAGCTTTTACTTTCTATGAGCCTGTTCTTCAGGAAGAAATAATTTTAAAAGGCGCTTTTTTTAAAGTATTCTTTTTTAGTGGTTTTGGTTTTAACATTCACTGTCAAAACAAAACTCTGTTGATTTATCAAAGAGAAAAACAGAAAGGGTGACACATGACCTTTTTGTCCAGTAAATCTAGAATAACCCCAGCATATTGTGGTTTTAATGCTAATTTAATTCAAAAAAGGAAGCTAGTCCAAGGCATTTAAAAACTCCCACGTCTTTCATACTATTTTGGCATATTGCCTGTCCACCTCAGAGTCAGCATGAGGACTGAGAAAGTCATAAAGACTTCATTCCTGTCCGCACTGGAGAGTTGCTCTTCCCTGGAGTCCAGGTCAAAGCACACTACAGTCTTGCTTCTATTACAACTGTTCAGACGATTTTGTACATTGCTAGCTCCCCCCTTTCCTGTAATCCTAAATCATACAAACACACAACCTCGTACACAGAACAGCCCCCAGATGTTGCTGTTCTCCATGATCAAGAAATTAATCCAGGACTGCCAGTAGAGGCTTTAGCAAGACTCGAAGCAAATCACGTTACATTTGACCATTACAGACAAACGCTGTTGTGCAACACCGTCATTATCTGTCACCCCAGCCAGCAGGTAGGACGCTATGTTCTCTTTCTGCTTTAAGAGAACAGAACAATTCCTGTTTGATGTGCGTGTGCATGTATGCTGGAGCAGGGGGGTAAGGTTGGAGGAGATGCAATATTGCCCTAGTGGTTGAGTACTCCAGGTTATTATTTGCTAAAAGGAATTTTCCTTTTCCATCTGCTATTTCTTTTGTGCTATGCTCAACAGAGAAGTGGAATCGAAGGTGCTATCTTCTGGAGTTTTATCTGCATTTGAAGAGGGCACACCTTCATAGCAGAGTTACCTGTCACCGCATAAAACTGCATCCCCAGCCTAACATGAGCAGCAAATTAGCTTCCTCTCATCTTAAAACACAATAATACTAAAAATCCAACCTACTACTAGCACCAGAATTACAGCATTTGCCTTTCCCTATGTTTTTTTTGTCTTTTTCAAACATGCTTCTCTATTACTAACATACTGATGTGATCAACACCTCGGGGCGCTGCTCAGCAATACTTCAGCCAGCTAGCCACGCAGTTGAATGTAAGCAAAGGGACAGTAAAAAGCAAGAAATAACACTGCGTTCCATTTGCAAAATATCACTCTTCCCACTAGCATACTGTACTTGGCCCTTCTGGCTGGAGAGGTGTCGATGGTTTTATTCAAAGCGTCGTAGATGATTGTATAGGGACTGGACATAAGTGAAGACACACATGGGATCTGGCTTGTGACCCATCATCATCATGTCATCCACTTCTATCAGACGATCACAGTGAGCCATTTTCCTGTAGTAATAATAAAACAGATACAGCAAATCAAGAGTTAAATCTAAGCCTGTAACTACTTCCAAGGTTCATTTGCTGCTCTGATTTGAGCATCACCGAGGCGTTTAAGAACTCCTGAGGTTTATCAGCAGCATTTCCTTTCACAATGGAATGGTCAGGCTTAGGTTGGGGATTGTTATTTTTGTGACCATGAAATATTCCTGTTCTTTCCTTCTCTCCCTCTGTACGGGGATCTGACCCAAAGCCCTGTAGGTTCCCCCCCACAACTGCCATTCACATCCCTGGTATCTGTAGCATGTAGCCCAACCTCACATTCCTCTGTCCAAGTCTCAGTAAGCAAGGTCATGTGAATTTGCAAATCATGAGTTTTTCTGGTTATTATATAGGAAGCTCCAAAAGAACGGGAAAACACGAGCAGAGATAAGATGTGCCATTGAAAGCCCACATGGCTGTGGATTGTTTGTTCTCCACCATCCCCCATATCTTCAAGGTGTGAGTGACTTGGACAACAATCTCAGATGATCAGGTAGGAGAGCAGAAGCCTGACTGAGATCTAGACCAGCAGAAAGGAATACATCTGCTGAAGCCTAGGATGAAAAATCACAAGGACAAGAAGCAATTTGATCAGCAGAGCTCGTACTGGAGAGAGCAGCAATAACTGAGAGAAGCCTTTTCTGGCACTAGAAGAGAACAGTTAGCTTAAAAGCAGTCACAGCTATGAAGTAGTAATTTCTGTAGATACCTAATGTTTCTTACTGTTGTGTGCATGCTGTCTTCTGTTCTACCCTATACTTACTGTTAAACAGAGACAGAAAGACACTACAACTTTCCTTTGAGAGTGGTGGATAGTTTTACTTTAGAGATCAGCCACCTAAAAGTGTCATAGAATCTCTTTCAACTCACTGACAAGCAGCAATTTTTTTATATATGCATGTGTATAAAAGCCTTGTAATTCCCAAATTAATTCCTCTGCTAGGGGCTGTAACAAGGAGAGACAACATTGTGCTAAGAATTTTCAAAGCTTTTCTCTGGAATGGCAAATGGCAAATTCAGTTCTGCACGTTATTGCTCTTAATTTTAAAAAGAAAAGTTGTCTGAAAGAACCACAGACCTTCAGTGTGGTAGTACTGGTGTTTGAAGCTGTAGGAAACTTTAGCTATGTATTCCCACGTTCTGTTAGTATTCGGAAAGAGTGTACCAAACCCAGCTGCATACTACTACATGGAGTGTTCTTACTGTTACACAAGTCACACAAAACAGCAAGTAAGAATTATGTTGATATTGGGTCAAAATAGTTACTATTTCTAGCTGACAAGTTCACACTCATGATGATTAACAACGACGTTATCATTTAATTGCCTGATATACTGCAGGAAAAAGGATCAGGACAGTGTGACTGAGGGTACTAGCTCTGTCCGTTTTACAAAAACACAGTTACCAGGTTGAGGCTCTCAGCCTTGATCTAACTCCACTTACACTGAATTCAACCTCTGTTGTTGTTCAACCAAACCAATTCTGAAAGTTTATCTACTTGCTCCCTGATGTTTAGAGGTCATGGTTTATCCAGAGAGGCTGGATGGATATATCAACATGCCTCAAATTCAAATCAGGTATCAAGCAGGTGGGATTGGCTAAGAAACTACAAGTTGTAAGTCCAGTTCCTGTGGATTGTCAGTAAACATTGGATGCCTTGTGCTGTATGAACTCAGATTTCTTTTTTATGATTGATATCAGCAAATTCATTAAGAATCATTCATTACTTCAAGAACAAAATAAAAAAACCCGAAAAACGAACACAGAGAGAAGCAGGGGTTCTTCCTCCTCTGTCAAAGCATAACTCACGAGGCTGATTTCTCAAGTTTAGTGTGTCAGTGCTAAGGCTGGCGAGAATCACAGAGGTGAGAAAGCAGAATTCAAGTAATGCCTGAAGACTGTGAAAGATCTGAATACAGGACTCCAGTGAACTGTCCTGTGCCTGGTAAAACCACCTCTGATTTTAGAATGCTGAGTCTCCTGTTCTATGCATTGTCTATGCAGGGCTTTACTATCTTTTTTTTGGCATGACAGGTGTAAACTAATGATACAGGATCTACAAGAAGAATGATAAACTCTTCACTGCTGCCCAGCCACATTAAACGAACTGAAAGCACTTCACGGAGATCTGATGTGATACTCACTCAGCCATGGTGAAGGCCAGCTCAAAGTTCTGCTTGCGACTAGCTGGGTCAAGTTTATTATAATCAAAAGCTTCCGGAAAGAAAGAATGCACAAGAGCACAGAATGCCATCCCATCATTCCAGCTTGAAGAGAAGTTCTGGAGATCAATGTGCTGTCATGATGAAAAAAAACACATGTTAATGCAGCACAGGGGAACAGGGAAGAGCAGCTGCTTTTCTCACTGCAGTTTTCTGTCATTCTCTGCCACTAACCAAAGCAATAGAGCACAGACTTTACGTTTTCTTCCCCTCTTTATACATCCATTACATTATTTGTATTCTGAGAAAAAGTGGCACACTCGGCAATGAAGGCCTTTTGCCTGAAATGCCCAGATGCAAAGCACACAGTCCAGGGTCCCTGATCCAAAGCCCACTGAAAATACTGGGGGGAAAAAAAAAATCTTTGTCAAGGTCAATGAGCTCTGGAGCAGGCTCAATGCATCAGCTCAGTATCTGCAGAAACTAAGGACACTGCTTATCCCTGTGAGGTATTTATAATTGAAGAATGGTTCATTTTGTAGCTGTGAGTAACACTTGATAAAGACTATGCTTGCTTGCTTTGCTTTTCAGTAAGGCCCAATTCTATGCCTGTTTACACACAGATAGGTAGAAACATAGGAAGAAACACAGGAAGAATTACGCCTACTGCAAAGCCTGATTCTTAGAATACTTATTGTTGCTTTCAGCTGCCACAGTAAAAAGAAACATACTTGGGCTCTTGTCTCATGCTGCTTTCCCATCATATAAAATTCAAGCCCCAGTTTTTCTAGCACGCAACTAACAGTAATTTTAACTAGTTCTGCTTATGTATACTATAATTTAGAGATCAGCGATAATAATGGACATTTTACAATAACATTGAAAAACATATTACACACGTAAAAAAAACCCAACCTTAGAAAAAATATTTCTTTCTCCTGGAAATCGCTTTGGCAATTGCAGTTTAAGGTCAGGTAAAATTACTAAAATCTCAGCTGCTGAATTCTTTTAGCTGCACTGACATTACCTCATAGAAATTAGCTCACTAACACTGTGTGATTCAGCCTCAACCATTTACTACAAATTCACTTGTCTAAAACCAGTAGAGAGTACTTTGGACTGCTGTGTAGCAAAAGGGCCATAGTCTCTATGTACTGGCAAAATATTATTCAGATCTTGCCATATATTATGATAATGCAAAAATCACAGCCTGCAACTAAGAAAAAGATGTGTGAGTGTACACTGAAGTCTATATCCATAAGCACAAAAATGTAGGCTTTCAGAGAAACACTAATGCATTGCTTTGACAGACATACAAAATCCCACTCGTGCAATCACTGACTGTCTTGAAGTGCTGCCCATGCAAACCATGATGTTTGTGTTACCCGCAGAAGACTTTATAACCTTGAGGAAGTTAACTCATTGTCTAGCGTGTTTTACATTCACTTTTTGAGTACGCTTTTTTGGCAAATACTCCTGAAAAAGAGAGAGCTGAAAGTGCTAGCATGTCTTCACCTTGTATCCTATGGTTTTTGAGCGACACCAGTCTAACAGAATTTGTTTAATGCTGCTAGCGCTGGCAACCCCAAAACTCTGCGACCTCTTCAGCTTAGGTCTGGATTCTCCTTTTCCTCTGGAAAATTAACAAAGACCTGATTAAATTACATTCTAGAAAAAATTAGACCTACTTGTCAGCAACATCTATGCAACCTTGCCCAGGTCAGCCCCTGTCCAGGTGGTATTTGAGAAACACGTTGCTGAAACTTCGACTTTTTGGTCCTGCAAGGAAAACTCATTTTCATTTCACTAAAGCTGGGATTTCAAGCCCTTTTCTATTTAAAACATACTGCCATCATGGCGCATAAAGAACAGTCCATGGTTTTGGTCCTTAATGAATGGCAAAAGAAAGTCACTATATTCCCTGTCTCTTATAATGACGGAGAAGGCAGTTTTCACAGCACTCTTTCCTGATGAAAGGCATCTGCTTCTTCAGCTGAACAACTCCAAAGCCAGAGGAATCTGGAGCTGTGAATTTCCAGGGCTCAGTTTGTGAAGTCAGCGAAGCTATATGTGACCTCATACTGTCCCTGAGCTCAAAATCCTACATTGAGAGAGTCCTCCCACCCAGCTGTCCTCTGCTGATGATAATTGACAAATTAGTTTCCCATTAACAAACCCATTCTGGAGACAAGGGGTGCGACGTACTTTCCATCATCATGTTCAAATTTCTCAAAAAGTGCTTTTCTGGCCTGTGTTCCTGTAGTCCGTGGGAGCGTCTGAGACCGCACGAGTTCTCGCTTCCTTTCAACTTGGCGATGTGCAGTGGGAGAAGAGGAGTGAGAGCTGGGGGTCACATCACAGTAACTATCAGTGGCACTGGAGAAACATAACATGAAAAGTACATGGTTAAACAAAAAAGTAACTCTCTGCAGTGCCAGGAGTCAGCATAAAGGTCCAACTGTTGCCTACTCTAAACCTTCCAAAACAGCTATTTCAAGAGGACTTGAATGAGTCAAAAGCAATATAAGTAAAAGTCAAAGTTTTATTGACAGACAACAGCACTTAAATATAGAAGAGCCTAAGGTACTTTTACAAATGATACATAGCTGGACAAGTCACAAATGCTTTATAGCACTGAGTAGAACAACAAACACCTTTAAAAAAAAAAAAAAAAAGAAAAAAGGAAGTTGTGGCTACACAGGAGCACTAAATCCCTTTAATTTCCAACTTTGGGGTTCCTGGATGGTAAGTCACATTTTAAAAATGGAACTTGAAGAAGAGTCACTCAGGAGGTACTTTCGAAATTTTTACTCACAGTACACAGAATCCTGAGCTCATGTCAGTGTTGCTCCACTGACCACAAGCTGGTAATCTGATCGAGAAATACAGGATTATATCCTAATTTGTGTTTATTTGAGCCATAAACCACTTCCTCAGCATAAATTAAGTAAGCCACACATCACATTTGGAAATATTCCCCATGACAGAGATCGGGAAACTGAGGCAAAAAGCAATGACATCCAGTGGCACACATTAATTTCTGGTATAGATGAAGGTCAGATGTGACAGCAAGTTCTCTAGGGTGCTCAGCGTATCATGACTCAAATATCGAAGTGCTGATGTTGGAACTAACTCAGAAGAAATGTAATGCCAAATTTGAGATAATTTTCAAGGCAGATGCAAGCCCAGTTTAAGACATTTAAATTGGCTGCCCTCCTATTTCTCTTGATGGATATTTTGCATGCTGAGGATGCCTGGATATGCCAGTAGCAATTGTGATACCATGTAATCCTCTACTAAGCAACTGTGACTGAGTTAATCAAGAATGTGTAGTAGTCCTCAGTCCTCAGCAAAGCATTTATCTACCAACTAAACTCTAGACTAGCCAAACTAAGGATATTTGACGGCAGTCATATGTTGGTTTCCAAAAATAAACCTAAAGTACAAATTTCAACACAGCTGAGTATTTTTTAAAGTGTTTTCAAAGGGCCTGACTACTTGTTCCTCCTAACAAAAATCCACCACTGGCACTGAGAGTTTTACTGACTAACACTGTAACAATGCTGAAATCCACAATTAGGTCTGCTTTTAACTGCTCTACAAAAGATTTTTATTCCTTCCCATCTCTGTTCCATTTAGCCCTCAGGAAAGCTCACAACCTTTAACAGGCTTAAAATACAGCATGTGGGACTCACCTGTTCTCCAGGCCAGCACAACACCTTGAGACTATACTGACCACAATGGCCTAACCAAATGTCAAGAAAAATGCATACCTTTCAGCAGTTTTGGCTCCACTACTCATCCCATAGCTCAAAGTTGAGACAGACTTAGTGACAGAAGTGGTATTCTCTGTATAAAAGCAGGAAAACCAAGATGCATCAGGGCAGAAACTTCTTTTGTCTCCTTTCCTCATATGTTTTCAAACCATTTCCTGATAGATAGCCACGTACTGATTTTTACTCACCAGAGTGAAAAGCTGTAGGCCCCTGTCTAACTTCCAGTATTGGCTAACAAGCTAGGGAGGGATTTTACCCAGGGGTTCAATCCCTCTGCAAAACGAGCATGGTATGAACATACTAGAAAGGGCTGTAAGAGGATGCCTTTGATGAAACTGCATTGGGATGGTTGGATCATTTCAGGCCCTTGTGCAGACCTCAGAGGAGGGCACAATGCCATGGACGTTTCAGTCAAAGGAAGAAACAGTGCTACAGCTCAGCTTGCAACAGCCATTCTGGCAGACATAAGGAGTCCCGGGAAGTCTGCCCTGGTTGAGAGCATAATTTAAATTACCTAATTTCCACCATGAAACATTTTAGTTTGTATAGCAGAACAGACTCCAAAGGTTGCAAAGGTGGCTTAAAACCAAATTTGCATCTTTCTCCCCGACTCCTGAGGTTCTACCTTTTGCGTTTTGCCTCTTAGAGCCCAGCTCTGGACTCCAGCTATGTTCCGTAAATGCAGAACAACAAAGTGGCTTGCCTAGCTTTAACACACAGAAGCCAAAACTTGTTGCATAAGACAAGCAACTCATTTACTGAAGGCTCCTTCTACACACAAAGAAGAAAGACTGGCATCTTAGAAGCAATCCAACCTGATCACTGTCCAAATCACTCTCAAAATGCTGAACTCTCCCCACTGCTTATAGAAGGGATCCAGATTAACTAGACCTCTCATGTAAAACACCCTGGTAAGTGCCAGAACACAGATGTGACAAATTTGGAACCACAAAAATTGCCAGATATTTGTGCAAACCTCAGAAGTTGTAAGCTGAGGAGGAGTGTGATCCCTGTTCTGGTTGAGTGACATCTTTGCTAAACTGACACTTGAGACCACTGTGAAATGCCAGTACACTGTGTAGACAGTAACAGCCTGGTGACATCAATCAGAAGTACTTTTGGATAGAGCTCAACTCATCTATTTCAACTGNAATAAGAAATCCTTAAGGCATTTTGTCCTTTGATACATTCATATATGAAGGAGACTAATTATGCTATTCTCCTGAAAGGACTTTGCTCTAACTTCCACAGGGTGGGCACACCACCTTCCAACTGCCATTGCCTTGCGTTCAATCAAAGTTTTCACTTGGTCAGCTGAAATCTTCACCGCTCAAACTATCTGTTCTTCCACACTTTTCTGGCACTTACTGTTTCCACTACAGTGATTGCCTAACAGTACACATGTACACCACTGTGCAAATAAAGATAGGTACCCCTTGCTTTGAACTGATTGAGAGTCTGATATGGCAGAACAAGTTTCCATGATACTTGGGAAACTGAATCTGCATGCAGCCTTGTTAGCAATTTTCATATTACTACGTACCTACATGCTCAGATCTGGATCCCCCAGACATGAAGCATGGAATCCCTCTCAATTTGTATTGCATAAGGACATGCTGATAGGAACACTCACCTCCAGTGGCAGATGAACCCATTGTTCTCACCGTACCTGAATTCCAGGCCTTCACTGAAACAGCAAAAAAAAAAAAAAGACAAAGGAAGGTTTTGCTGCAGTCTTAGCTTCAATAAGATAAAAGTTGAAAGAACAATCTGCAGCTAATCTCTGTCTCTTGCTAGCAATTCCATCTGGTCTTTCTCTGCAGTTTCTGACCCATATATATAGTCTGATTTACAAGTGTCACTGTTACTAAATGCGTATGAAATACAGCTCAAAGATGAATGACTTCAGTATGAATGAGATTTTTTTTATGCTCAATTTACATATAAATAAGATGCTGCAATCACTCTGACTTGTGTATATGTGTCAGTCTGCTGTCGGTCATTCCTCCCTCCAAATGACTGTTGAACCCGTTAGCCAAATATCTGCCTAACTTCTCAAGGGGCCTCAGGTCTCAAAGCACTAAAAACTTCAAAATTTCATTAAAACAGCTGGCCATGTCGAAGGGATACTTGTTCAGTAACTGTGCTGGAAGATAGGCTGCACTATGAACTCAACTATGTTAGGCAGCAAAAATTCTCAGCAGATGTGACATTACAGCCTAAAGCTCCACCTAGGACCCACAATATTCTAAATCAGAGCGTGCCACCATGAGACCTATAGTCACAGAAGCAAGGTTTTGTAATTACCACTAGGTCACAGGACAACCCCTGTAGCACCAGTTTCTTGAAGTAAAGAAATGGGACACAGCTTCAACAAACAAATTATTTTTGTTCCTTTTACCTGACTGATTGGAAGTTTTCACTGCCGTCACATTTTTGCTCTTGCTCTGTCCCAGCAGGCCAGCAGACACATTAGTTGTTCCTGTTGAACAGATGGTCTCTCCTGAAAACTTCTCTGATGTCCTGGTTACGGCAGTAACGGGAAGATGGGGCATCTGTAAGGTGACTGCAGGGTCATGGGCTTCAGGGGAAGAGTTTGACATGTGAAAAGAGGTCAGTTCATGGGAGACTTTTGCTTGACCTGGTGAATAAAAAGAAAAGGACAGAGGAAGTAAATTTATTTGCAGATTTGTAACAAAGTTACAAACTGATTTCTATGCACCAACTTTATTTCACAAATCATTGGAATTATTCCACCCAGCTCTCCCTGCGGGACGTTGTATCATTTACGGTGCGCTGCAGAAAAAAACCTAGTTTAAGTGATCCTTGCAGCAATTATACCTGTCCTACATGAATCTCAGCAAGAACAATTTCTTCAGATCATTAATCCACTAGCATCTGTATTTAGTAAGCTACTCCTCTTCCTCTGTGCAGCCCCCGCCCCCAATCTCCTGCCATGGGTTAGGAGTCAGCAGACTTGTTCTTTTCATGAAGTTTTGTGAATCACCGTGTGCCTCAGTTTTCTCTAAAACAGAGATAGTAAGTCCTTCCTCCATTGAAGGATGATGGAAGCAGACAGGTAATTTACAAAATGTTTTGGGATGCAAGGCTATAATGGCACCCAGAATAGCAGGCCTTATTATCACTAGTGGCCCAAGGTGATGTGACAGTAATAGTCTGTAATTTATGAACAACCATAGTGCATGCTTAACAATAAAGCTAAAGTTTAAAAGTTAAGCTCCCAGTTAGGAAATTAAGTTAAACAGTATCAGCGCCAGAGTACAAGATCCCTGCTGAAACCACAGCAGATTCTAATAACACTCCCAACATGTGAGAGCTGCTCTATGACTGCCAGGATCAGGTATTTTACAAGTAGTGCTTCTTCATTTCATGCCATGTTCCTACCTGATGAAGACTGATGCCCATTTTCAATGATGGAAGAACTAAAAACTCTTCTAAACTCAGGTTTGTGGTAGTCATCCAGGTCTACACTCTGTCAGAAAAGACAACAGACATGACAGCTAAATTTCAAACAGTAGCAAAGGTTAGAAGAATATCCAGAAACATCTGCCAAGAACAGGTCTTCCCTGTGCCAGTGACCACACTACAAGAAGGGAACAATTATCTGACCCCAACAGCCAAACCTGCAAACTGTGCACTGGCAATGCAGGACTTGTATCAGTCTTCACATACTTGTCCTCACACACCCTATGCACCTAGGAGGGGTCTTCCACTTCTGTTAAATGTATCACCATCCACTGTAAAAGTGATAAACAGAAGACTCCACACAACAGTGGAGAGAGAGACTGAGATTGCATAAAACACCTAATGCTCTGCAGTTTTTTTTTCTGTTTGCTGCAGACAAAATGACATTCTGATAACGTATTATAAACGCATTACATAAAGTAAGTATGACCCTAGAACTTTACAGCTACATTATAATCTGCAACTTCTGTAAGGACAGATTTTTCTGGGAAAAGCACCAATTTTTCCCATAATGTTTCCCAACATAATTCCAGAAAGATCAGGCATGAATTTTTTTTTGTGGGTTTTTTTGGTTGGTTCGTGTGTGGGCATGCAAAAAATCACAAGGAACTATGTGATTTTTGGCTGCAGGAACTAAAGAAATAATAAACTTCTTCACAGATACACGATTACTTCAGTTGAAAAACGTAGCTTCCAAGAAGCAGCATATACAAGGAGTGAAATTCCCCAACACAAAGTCCATGAAAAAGTTTTAATTGATTCTAGACAGATATCTAACTACGAGATTGGCACAGAAAATTATGAATAAATAAAGAATCTGTAATGTGCGTTTGTAAGTATGATCCAAAATTCGTATAAACTCAATCCAAACAAGTTTTGTTTTGTTTTTTTTTTAGACAGGCAGAAAGACTGAAGATAGATACTGAAGATTTTATACTGCAGGTAAGTATAAAAACAACAAAACAGAAAAGGAAAGAGGCAGGGTGTATACTTGTAATAACTTAATTTGTCTCTGCTTTTCATACACAGGAAATACGGAGTAAACTGGTCATTTGATTTTACTTATTCCATAGCTTCATCACAAATTATTAGAATAATTTATTTATAGGGTGGAAAAATATATCTCATGTAAAATACATAAACCATGTGATGAATTCAAGATAAATCAACAAAAATAGTTTCTTGGAACTTGTCTGCTGTTTACCATGCATGTGGTTACACGCATCCAAACTTAATTAAGAACAACTGACAACAACATTAACTCACCTTGGAGATTTTTTTAAAGCATTTAATCTTGTTAGATGCTGCAGACCGCACAGACTGTTTTGATACCCATTACTTTCATTACCTCTAGTACAAATCCCAGTCAACTCCTGGTAACTATGGTCCGAGATCTTGGTAAGAATTTGTTAAGTAGTATTAGATTACAGTAAGGCAGCCTAAACACAATTTTGTCATAGAGTATATAGTTGCAGTCTCAGATTCTGATCCTCCTAGATATCTAAATGTCAACCTCCAGCTGATTTCAGTGGAACACAGGTGTACATAGCCAAATTTGAGCTACACACCTACACTACTAAGTCAAGGAAAATCCTTCTCTTGACTTTAAGGTTGGGCCCTACAGTCTCAGATCACAATCGGTATCCAGGCTTTTCAAGATTACAGCGCGATTTGGGGAAACCATTAAAGTGTGGTAAAACCCCATTAACCGGACTTCAAGATGAGGACCTACTGCCTTGTAAGCAAGTGTCTTACACAGATATATTACAATAAAACACAGAAAGGAATGGCAGCAAGACAATGAGATACTGTGAACTGTCTTTAAGGCTCAGCTTGGATGGTGTGTTTTATTATAGTGGGTTGTATACTAATCATACCTAAGAGTCTCATGTCAATTTTTTCTACACTAGGTGAGGAAAAGAGATAGGAGCACCTGGATATGATTTTCAAACAAAACAATACAAAGTTCAGAAGAGGACTGGAGACTTCCCAAAAATGCAGAAGATGTACTCTCGGAAAAAATGACTTTTAAAGGTTTGTCAGCTAGGAGCTTTCATTTAATTATCTTGCCTAGTTTCCAAGTCAGTGATTTTCCTGGGGTTATATACGCACTTACATGCTCCACTAGATAAGAGCGCAGAGGCTACATGATGAGCCAAGACATTCCTTAGTCTGTTTACCACTAAAATGCATGAGAGGCTGCTTGCTTTTCTTAAAACAAAACACAACAACCACTCGAACAACCAACCATGCACAACACCATGTTTTAGCACAATGTTGCTTACAGCCTCATTAACAAGACTAACAGATTTCCACTGTTGCCCAAAGAAGCCTTCAGGTGCACCTAAGATAGCTGGGAGTTAGAATGTCCATTCCACAACTAGGTTGGCCTGCCTTAAGACACACTGCAAATTCTACAAATCAAATCCGCCTTGAAGTTCAGTATATCAGTCCAAACACGGAGAAATTTTGCTTTATTTTGATTTTCCTGTATCTTATTTAAAAAGAAAGGAAAATTAGACTGGGGAAGTTGCAACGTGCAGAACTTCTCACTCTTTCCCAGCATATAAAACTTTCTTACAAGCAAAAGCACTATAATTCAGCTATCTAGGCTCCACTGATTCTTGTGGGATCTCTCCCATTTAGAGGCTTCATTACAGACAGGACATCTTAAGAGCTCACATCCAACAAAGCTGCACTCTTTAGGATAGTTACTCAGCTTAGGCCCAAAAGGAGTAATGAGTTCTTTTGCAAAGCTAGTCTGCAAACTTTATTCACAACACCTCACCAGAAAAATGACTTCTTTAAAATAACATTTGTCTCTCCTGATAACCAAAAATATTCATTTTTATACTGTCTGCTACCCCCACAGAGAATGCTTCCATATGCACACACAGTCTGACTTACTGCCGCTAAACTGAATCTGTGTCACTGTATCCAAATCTTTTAATTTGTGAAAATAAAATTATTTTTAAAGTTTTATCTTTGTCAAGAAGGTACTATGCATGAATAAATTCAATTATCACTAGCTGCCATGATTAACTCGAGAAAAGTACACCAAATATTAATCATATAAACCACATAGAACCAGGGTTTCAGAACTTTTATTGCTGTATTGAGTGTAATTCAGTTCCTAGTCAACAATTATTGGCCATATCCAGAACTGAAATGTACAGCACAGCTAATGCAGCTCCCTAGAATGCACCTGCAGCATACAGTTAGAATTGTTTAGCCATTCATGTCAGCCATTATGACCTGAATGTGTTGAATGCCTGTGTAGACTGTAAATGTGAATCTACTTTATAAGCTGGGGGAGTGGGGACAAGCAAAACAGTCAAATGAGGTGGTCATTGCGAAGATCACTGAACTGGTTTCCTAATGTCATGACAGGTGCTGCATTAATTTATTTTATGCAAACCTGATTACCACATTTTGGCTAACAGCACTGGGGAAGAAATTGATACCAGGCTGGAGGACGGGGAAGGCCAATGTGCTGATAAAAGACTGGGAGGATCCAGGATCAGAATCTACCATGCATTTAGTACTATCAGGCTAAAGTACTTTAAAATTCACTTTGTCTGGAGATGCCAAGCTTCTGACAAACCCATGTGTGTAACAATACTTCCTCTGTCAGTGCTGGCTACATAGATTGTAAATAGCAGAGGGACAGGTACCTGTATCTGTGCTTAATAATGAGAAGTACTGATTTGTACAACTCATGTAGCAACAACATGATGAGGAACTGGTAAAGACAAGAAAGTTAACGCAGATGTTTTGCATGTCTTGCTCAAGCTTGCTCTTAGAGCTACTCTCTCTGTAGCTCAGAATTCTCCATGTAATGTAGGGCGATAATACTTTCCATAGTTGTAGGGCTGCTAGAATTCCTCCTTCACTATAAAGAAGTTAGACCTTGGAGATTTGTAACTGGAAGCTGCTATAAACCAAGCAAATATCATAACCCAGTAGTGAAAATCGTATGCATTCAGAAAAAGTAAGCACTGAATCATGAGATTAGAAAGAAAAGAAATACAATTTTTACCTCCTCTCTGAGCCTCTAAGGTGCATGTCTGTTATGTCTTCAAGCTTTTGCCTGCAACAAGGTCAAATTGTAGAAGAATGACAGCCAAATGAGATTCCTCTCTCTCTTAAATGAGAGATCTCAGTCATCCGTAGTCTTTCATAAAAGCACCAATTATCAAAAGGGTCATGATAAAAATAATTGGATCTAGAAATGTTGTTTATTTGTGAGAGGTACCTCCCTCTCATTACACATGCCAGATGAACGTGACACTTCACTTTGGTGAATGGTAAAACCACCACTGACTTCTGCAAGGCAAGATTTGACGTTCTGTTCCTTGCATATAGAGATCATTGATATATCAGAAATGGGGAATGATGAAATGTGTGAGGAAATGCAAACAAGGCTGCTAGATACCAGCAAGAACTACACCCCATTTACCTCTTAATTCTTCTACTAGAAAGCCACTGTCTGTCAGATAACACAAGTATTCTGTACCTGTAACTGACCCTGCAGCTTGAAGAAAAGCCTTGAACACTACAAGCATATTAGGAAACCTTTTCCACTTGGAGTAATCACTGAAGAAAAACAGTAGAAGTACTTTTCACAGAACCTTTTTTGAAGCAAGGCTGGATAAAAATTAACATCAGAGAACAATTCTACCTTGGCAGCTTCAGCAGGTGCCCATGGCTATTTCACTGTGAATTAAACCAAAACAATGACAACAATAATCTAGGTAAGGATCAAGGCAACCTTGGAATGCCACCATTCCAAAAGGACACTTGCAGGAAGTGTAAGACAAGAAGAAGAAGAAATGGAACTACTGGACTTCCTTTATCAAATATAGAAGTTGAAATGGTTTAGAATCATAGTATGTAATGCTAGGTGGCTCCTGGATCATTTAATCTCCCTGCCTGTATACTCCAGGTCATTATGTCTCATGCAGTTACTTCCAGGCTGACTAACTGCTGGGTGCTATCAGGTCACCACAGAAACACCGATGGGTGATATTTGTTTAGATCTTCGCAGGTGGTCATAGCCAGCTCTTCATCTCGCTGCTGCTTTGACCACTGCAGCAGTCTGTCTAGCAGTCCATCCACATTGTGCAGAGACTCTTCTGACAGTATAAAAACAGAACACCCTTACAGTATTTTTAGTCCTCCCTGTTCACAAAGGCATCATGCTAAACCACAAACACTATGGAAAGATCATAAGTGATAAAGCTCCTGCCAAAATGTAAGATCTGATCAACAAAAAAAGTCAAAACTCTTCCTTTCTAACAATCACAGGCAGGTAGGAGAGAGACCTCAGTGACTTCAAAGAATGACAAACAGCAACAAACTGCTCAGTGAGAGATAAATCCTCAGTAGTGCAGCTAGGGGTCCAGGAACCTGCTTTAAAATTAATTCTTCAAACATACCCTATTTTCCACCTTTGTGAAAGCAGCTCTCGGATTCTGGACTGGTTAGAGAGCCAAATTAAAGTTTTGCATCAAAATATCAGAAAGACTCACCTCTGAATCACAGTGGCTAATAGCCATTTAAAATTCCACCCAAATCAGTAGTGAGACTGTTCAAGGACAGTACAGCAGACATTGCCTGAAGATTAGAATTAAAAGGAGATTTGTGTTCTTACTTCTGAACTATGCTTGGAACTCCCTGGGTTCACTTTTTTCAATCAAATTACCTTGAAAAATAATCAAGCAATATTAGAAAACAATGGGTCAGACACTGAAGATGCCCAGAATCTCCAGTATCAAATCTGTAAAAGCTAGTTTTAAGTCTTATGCCAAGTATCTTGCTAGAAATGTTGAAGGCAACAGAACCCAGCCTTTTCCTGGGATAAATGCTGCATCAACCACACAGTAAAAAGGAACTCAAACAATAAATCTTTCCAGATGCAAAAGAGCGTATCTTGATTTGTTACCATTTCCAGGTCAGTATTATTTGCTCCTCATATCTCATACTTACAGAACTATTTACTAAGGCTAGCAGCAGCATCAGTTTTATCACAGGTACTCGTTTATCTGAAAACATACGCAGTGTCATTTACGGTGCTCTGTTTCAAATGCTTTGGTCATAAAACCAGAAATTGCAAGCAACTGAGGGAACGCTTTCTTCATTACAGAGAATCTGGGTGTCTGGCATAGCAACCAAGGCTTGCTCTTTAGCCATCTGAGGACAGCTACTTCAGAGCCTTACCCACAAAATCATGTTTTCACTGCATACGTTTGGTGTGTGTAGCTCTAGCTGCATCTTCCATGGTTCTCAGTACTGAAATTCCTTCTCGGTCAGCTGTGCTAACTCGGGAAGTTGTCCAGCCTTCTGGGGACAATTGTTGTGAGGGCACTGGAAATCTATCAGTACTTAAGTGATTCCCTGAATCCTCAAAGCAAAGTGGGAATGTTCCTATCCAAACAAAAGCTCATTCTGTGCTTTAACACAGATCGATACCTAAAGCTGGATATTGCCATAACCAGGATGCAAGACTTTTCACAGAGCATGAAGTACACGCTACAATGTAGACAGTGGTGATGGAACAAGTGAGATGGTGGGAGGGACCATGCCCACTCGTCCCTTAGCTCACTTCTGTTCCTTGCAACACAAACAAGAGTGGATGGCTCCATGGAACAAAAAGGAACAGATCTGAAAGTTGTGTGTATGCTGCTTGCCTTTGTCACGTGGGGGGTAAAGGCAGAAGTTGCCATGACTATGTTAGAACAATGCATCAAGCAGCGGCTTTACCTCTTCACTTGCCCAACTGTGGGAAGCCCTATGCCCCCATTTTTGAGTCAGTAGGAATGAAAAGGGCTGGAATGCACTACTCTGCTCATTCACACCAATTTAACTTCGAGTGAATTTCATTTCCAAGCTTTTCTTTTCCATCCCCAAAGCCTGGATAGACCACAGACCAGCTTTTCATGCTCCAACAGTCTTAAAGACCGCTTAAGACATGGCTTAATCAAGATCATACAAAATAGGCTGTCATCTGTGGAAGTCAAGTCTCTAGTATCACACAGTCTCATGTGACTGAATCACAGCGTACTGTCTGGCTGCCACGTCCTGGTGCAAAGGATTGTACAGGAGCTCTCAACTCTTTCCACAAAGCTGGACACATAGAAAAAGTATTACATAAAACATCTCTGTACCAGATGAGCTTCCCACTAACAGGTTTCTGTGCTCTGAGTTACAAGTTTCCACTGCGCTGCAGAGTTTTATCACTGGGAGGAATGTGTGTGTTTGTGCTAATTCAGGTCATGGAAACCATGATAGCTTGTGTGAGGCCCACCTCCCAGGGACAAGCTGCAGCAGTACAGGACAGTGGTTGTGCAGCAAAACTGTCTCACTGCAGGATGCTACGTCACTGTCTTAGGAAAACATGCTACTGCCTGCTATATGCTGAGCTGTTCTCCTTTGTGAGCTTGCCAACTGGCAAACAGCATTGCTGACACGCGGATCCCCCTGAATTGAATGCAGAAAGGATACACAGATATTCACATATGTATATTGATAGCTGGGACTGCCTTAGCTTCTCTTCTTACTTCTAACCACACTGAACTGACAGTTGCTACCACTCTAACCAAGATCTCAGTTGGACCAAGGAGTGCCATAATCAGGAACACGTCCAGGTTGTATCGAGGCCAAGACCATTTCTCGGAGCAACTCCAAAAAGCCCATCGACCCTGCGCTGCAAAAGAGCCCCGTGTCCGTAAACGCTCCCTCATGCCACACTGCAGAGCCAGGCAACACCCGTGAAGCATCGGCTCACGCACCCTCTTGGCCTTCCCCTCCCGCCGCCTCCCCGGCCGCCGCCAGCACTTACTTGGCTCCGGCCAGCGACCGCTAGCTTGGCATGTCTGGGGAATCTGCCGCCAGCCGAACCCTGCCCCGGAGAGCCGGGCCCCGCGGCCGGGGCGCTCCCCGCCGCCTCGTCCGCCCGCTCCTGCGGCAGCCCCGCCGACCGGCCGAGGGCCTCCACCTGCCGAGCCAGGCGCTCCAGCTGCGCCCGCAGGCGCCGGTTCTCCTGCTGCAGCTCAGAGACGGTGTGTGCCAGGGGGCTGGCGAGGCGCAGCACCTCCTCCACCTGCCGGCCCACCCCCTGCTTGAACACCTGGATGTCCACGTGGATCTCCCGCACGACGCCCCGCAGCGTGTCCTCGTAGCGCCCCAGGGCCTCGCAGACGGATTGCGCCTCCCGGCTGTTCAGGTCCTCGGTCTCGCTGGCCATGGCGTCCGCGGGCTGCGCGGCGCGGCCAGGGAGGCGCGGGGCTCGGGAGCCGCTAGCGGCAGACGCCCGGCCGTCTCCCCTCCCGCCGCCGGCTCTTCTCCCGTCAGAGGGCGCCCTCTGCCTCCCGGCGGCCCTAGGCGCGGCCCCCACGCCGGACGGCCCCCGATGCCGCCGGCCCCCGTCCCGCTCTCATGGGGCGAAGGAAGGGCTCCGCAGAGCCCGCGCCGCGCCCGGCGGGACCCTCGGCAGCGCCGCGCAGCAGCGGGGCACGGACGGAAAGGCGCGTGGGAGCAGGGCGGCTGCCCGAGCTGCGCAGCTCAGCGTATGCTCCTTCCAAGGGGTAGATGTAATTTCAGAAGGCAACGGTGGAAGGGGGGGGGAAGGGGCGTGGGCACGGGCTTGTTCACAGCTGCTCAGGGCTGTGGAGGCCTGAGGGGGGCGGGCGTGGTGGGCTGCGGGCGGGGCCACGGGAGCGAGACGGCCGGAACCGGGCCGCGGCGCCGGTGCGGGGAAGGGAGGGGAAGGAGTGGGAGGTGGGGTCCGGGAAGGAAGAGAAGAGGAGCGGTGAGTATCTGGTCTTTCCCGTGTTGCTTGGATGATGATGCCAAAATAAGCACAGCTTATCTCTTCCAGGGGGAGCACTGAGGCAAAGGGAGAGGGGAGTTGTCTCTGGGAGAACAGAGACAGAAGGACGCACGCATGCGCCTTTAGACCCTCATGCTGAAGGCTCACATGTCCCTTCATACACACCAACTTGCACATGCACCCACCATACTCACCCTCGCGCTCAAGAGTTTCCCACGGTGGGCTGCGATTCAATGGGCATTAATACTAAGCTGCCAAATCATCCAGCAGATCCAGTGTGTGTGCATGCGGGATGAGATACACATCTGTCAAACTAGCCAGCGCCACGATGGGGAACGCTCTCAGGTTTATTCTTTGTTGCCTGCTGCAGCACAAGACGATACCTCATGCATAAAGCCTCCCAGGAAAGGGAAATCTGGAAGATATTTTAAGCAAATTTACACCATCAGAGTTAGCCTATATGTGTTCAGCACTTTATGTCAGGTAGCTACAACTTTTTTGGTACCATACAAGATTTACCATATTACTGAATCATTGCCTCTTGCTCTCAGGAACGCTGCATTCGCATGCAAAACTAATTCACTTAAACACACATTTACAAGCATGCCTAGACTCCCAGATGTTTGCAGAACACTACAGAGATAATCCCTGCAGGTCTGTGTCAGAACCCTCTACGAGTGAAGCAGGACAAAGATGCATGCTGTAATTTAAAGGTTTTTTCATTTGATAATTTTTGTATGTACAAACTTAGGCTCCTCTGTGGACAGGTGTATGTGTGTGTATTTGTATGTACTATTTACCCATTTATCTAAGCTACCAATAACTTTAAATACCAACTTAGCTCTTCCTTTTTTCCAGTACCACTGTATGTATTCCTTTCCTTGCCCTCCCTTTCTCTTACCCCATGCTCTTTTGTGGGACCTATTTTACAGCACTGAAACATTACTGTAGAAAAATGCCAATGTCTTACAAGATGTCTTACAATGTCTTACTGCTTTCTTACAGAAAGGAGTCATCATTTAACAGTTGTTCACAGATATTCTCTTAATACAGCAGCAAATAGCTGAGCCTATAAATGTAGAATGATTAGGGAAAGTTGGAGAAATTCTGCCTCGACTTTTAACCCAACCTCCAGGTTGCAAAGGGTTTAAGTCAGTATGTGTAAAACCCTAGAGCAGTAATAATAGAAGTCAATTACCACTTGCTCATAGGTCATTTCTTAACATATACAACCTTATCTGACAAAAATATATATGTGTGTGTGTGAATACTAAATTTTGTGGCTCACAGCTATCAGCTATGAGCTAATGGTACTAATACCATAATTCTTTAGAAAATATTCCTCCCTCTGCGGTAAAGATTTCCATTTTTACAACATTTTTTAATTGCTAAGGAAAGCTTATACTTTTTCACAGAATATTAGTCTAGTTGAAAGTTCACTTTTCTGACAAAAGGTGTTTTTAAAGAAAATTTTCAACCCACTCTCAGCGGGGTCTAGCAGAGCCAAGAAAATAAAAGTCTTTTATGGTTTCCAGACTCAGCAACCACAGAATTAATTACTAAGGAAAGCTTATACTTTTTCACACTAAGGAAATTTTTTAATTACTAAGGAAAGCTTATACTTTTTCACAGAATATTAGTCTAGTTGAAAGTTCACTTTTCTGACAAAAGGTGTTTTTAAAGAAAATTTTCAACCCACTCTCAGCGGGGTCTAGCAGAGCCAAGAAAGTAAAAGTCTTTTATGATTTCCAGACTCAGCAACCACAGAATAATCACAAAACCCTAGTATTTTTAGAACTGCATCTCATTCATGCATTTAGAACAATTTACAGTACAGGTTAGGATACCAACAATTCAGGTACTTCCTGATCTCTCAGTAAATTTAAGTACAGCTTTCACTCTGTCTCTCTGCCCTGCCACAAATTGGCTTCATACTTCAGTAGTGTAGAACCACACTCACCTTTGTGTTCCCATTTGAAATCTCCTCCTTTTGAGCTCTTGCAGCTCGACACAGCATGGGAATATATTAGTCTCCAAAAGCCTCTCAAAACAGATAGTATCGTAAGTGAACACCAGAAGTGAAGCCTGAACCAAATGATACGATTCAAAGACGGAAAGACAACACTCAGATTCTCAGAGCTTAAATTTACCTGAGATATTTTTATGCCCAAATCACACTAGGAATTTGATGTTCATGTCTCCTTCCCTCTCTATCTCAGTATCTGATGCTCTTTTTCTTCAATAAAATCCTATCAGGAAATAAGATTTATTTTGAAGTACAAGCAATTAAGGACCTCTTTTCAGGTCTGAGCCACAGTCCAAAGACCACGATCAATGTGTGTTTTTCTGTTCATGAAGTCTCAATAGTTCCCCAAGTGCTCATGTTTACCACTTTTTAGAATCAATCTGGAGTACTAGAAAGAAAGAATAACTGTCCTAGAACAGCAGAAACATGCCATTTCATTAAAACAAATTCTGTTTCCTTTCCTCCATTTCTCCAAACAAGGCTTCTTGACATTTATCTACTATGATGAAATAAACTCTCTTCTGCCAGCAAGAAAGAGGTCCCAGTTATTGTGTCTTCAGACATGATTTAGAACCTTGAAGAATGTACAGTTCATGCTAAATTAGCTGGTAACATGGCTTGGCTAGATGTCATGGGGAGGATGAACAAATAATATTAAAAACGTGCTGTGGTTACATCTAGGATTTCTAGATGAAGGATAGCCTGACTGAAGATATTTGGCATGTAGGAAACTTAGACAAGGACTAGAAAATCCTCAAAATCTCATTTGGCAAAATCTCCCACCAAAAGAAGAGGAAACACCCAGGAAAACCTGACTTATGATAACCCTGTCAATATTCTATTAGCAAAGGTCCAAATACTACAGCCTACAGTAACACAATAGTTTGAACAATTTCTGTAGCAATATCACACGTGTTTTTTGTAAGGGCCTTACGGCGTTTCTAGAGTATCTAATCTACCCTGCAAGCAAACCAGCATCCATGGAACATATCACATTCCGCAGCCCATCTCAAATAGCCAGTTTAGCTGTCTTCAGGCAAGCTTCTGCTTGGAAAACTGTCCTTGAAAAATGGTACAGCTGGGCACCAAACTAAGGAAGAAACAAAAATATTTAAGTCCAGAACAAAATATATTCAATTTATGTATAGAGGAGTTTTGAGTTTGTCTTTAAATACATGCCAGTCCAACACGCCCGCCATAGGCTTTGATAAACAAGTTTGAGTTTTCTCCATCTGGTGCCCCACCAGGAGTGATAATGTACAACAGGCTACCAGATGCCTGTTTCGTCTTCTTTGTAAATCCACTGCCCTCAGTGGTCCTGATCAGGAACTATGGACTAGAGCAATACGAGTCACTGATCCTCATGCAAGTATGAATAATCCTTTTGAAAACTGACCTGCGCCCAGTAGAACAACTAGGGTGTGCAACAGTTACACGATCATTTTCCTGGCATTGCCTAGGGAAGTTTGTCATATTGCATTTCTAAGCAGAGAATAGAAACACTTCCACAAGTCTTAATAGACTCCTGCAAAGATGGAAAAGGGGAAAGAGAAGAAAGAAAAGAAAGAAGCCTGTCTCATTTGACTGGGGAACAGGAAATAACACTCTATTACATAATCTATTAAATGTTCCAAGCTTTATTTCACATTAAAGCTCAATGCCAATGGTTTTATATGTGTGTGTACTGTTGTAAAAATCTGTGTAGCTGTTCTGGGAGATCTGCACTGATCCGTTGCTGTAATTTTTTTTCTGAAGTGGTTCAAATCTGACATTGACACAGTGCTCTAGTACAACAATACAAAACTAGAATAGTTCAGTTTGCGGTGCTAAGATTGTTTTCCTTGTGGCTTGAGAGTGAAAATCTGGCACATCAAACAGGCCACAAGACTATCCAAATTAAACTTCATCCAACCAATTGAATCCACTCCTGTAAATGCAGTAAGCAAATTTATATCCAAGCGTTTGGATTTAAATCATTTTGGATTACCTGCTAGCATATATAGAACATGATAAAACTGGTGATTACTCAATCACTGGCATGAAATGGACTTAAAATAAATATAAGTCAATATTGGTCGGCAAATTCTGCATGATCCAGAGGCTCCCTTTGACATGTATATTTGAGCTTCAGATTTGTGAAAGAAAAAATTGCTTTCTTCTAGTGTTGGGTGCTCACAGATTACTTCCACTGCATAGTAAACTGCTTTTCATGGTATTTTAATAGCACTGTGGTGTTACAAATTCATGTGTAACTATAGTATCGTTTTGCGAGAATGCATTTAAAGAGTATGCTGAAATATGTATTTCAATGGCAAATGGTGACAAGAATATAATGACCACGCACATTATCGGTGCTTTCTTTGGAGATTTAAAGGGTCACTTCTTAAATATGCATGAAGTGGTATAGCTCCATTGAATTCAGTGGAAGGAGGATGAGCTACATTGGATGAGGGTCTTATGACCTCTCTGTAAATCACCGAGGGAATTTTTTAACACTTTGGATCTGATCTAGACATTCACTTGGTGTAATCATCTGGAAGATGCTTCTGTTTTATGTTGGTGTGAGGGGAGTATTGAGCTATCTCTTTAAAGGTTTTTGAAAGTTTAAAGGCTTTTACAAACTGACATCCTTCCCATCTTGTTAGCCTCCACCATCTACCCATCTCTCTGTTACTGTTTTCAGGAACTGGGAAGCTCAGAGGGATGCGATGGAATTTCCTTTCAGTTCTCCCCTGCAAGGCACAGGGCTGGGAACAGAATAAAAGCTCAGATTCAGCAACTGCTATCTTTGTTTTTCATTGTCAGCAGAGCAGGATGATGAAGAGTTCAAAATGAGGCTTTCAACTCTTGTCATAGATTTTCTCAGGCCGTGGGTCTGTTTTCTCTCACAGGATTTACATCAGTGTGAGCACTGACATCATATTACTTATCTCCTTTGGAACAGGCTGAGGTTCCACACAGACCCTTCCTCTACTCCTTCCTTTTAACCTCCAATATTAGCATTTCCTCCAGTCCTTTCCAGTTTTGTTCTGTGGCACCCTCAGCGGTTGTCAGTGTTAAGCCATAGTCTTCAATCCCCACCTTGCAAACAATGTCTGCCTTATGAGACCTGAGATTACTGCTTTCACACTACATTATACAGCTAAGGCCCAGGCCAACTGAGGAGAGAAGAGTGGTGGCCTGCAGTGAGTTACATGCTCAGCATTGTTGCCTAAAGGCCAGCATAGTTGAAGGGACACAGGCTTAACTGCATCTGTGCTGAGCAGCAGCCAGAGAGAGCGAGCCTTTTAAGCAGATCTGTAATTTGAAGGAGCCCAACTGAAAGGCAGCCTGTCTCTGGATGCAGCCATCGCCTGTTCCCTGCTGCAGGATGTTGGCATACACATGTGTGGTCCCGTTACACAATCTGATGTGTGGCTTTTTACAGGATAGGACGCAGAAATACTTGAGCTCTCTGCTTTTTCTCCAAGGGGCTCTATGCACACAGATGCTAGCATACCTCCATGGAGCTCCCCCTAAGAAGTCTGGCAATGCTGCACACAGCAGCTGCCTGTGATTTTCTCTCGGTTCTTGCCTCTGGTTGCAGAAGGATTTGCACAAAGTTAGTTTGTGCCTTCCAGGATGGGCCATGTTCTCTGTGCAGGTGCACCACTGTGATTACAACTGAAGTAACTCCAATGACTCCCATTTACTCAGATTACTGCAAGTTGGCCCTAAGATGAAGCATGGCTCTTGCTGCCTCCTCCTCTTACCATAATCTTTAAGGATATAAATTACAACTATGTCCACTGTGACTACTGAAGTAGAGGGCAATTGGGTTTAGCACAGTAATATGGATGATTTAAAGTCATGGGTTCTAATGCCTGTTATCAGTCTAGTTCTAAAGGTCTGACCCAGGTTCTGTTTACCTCTGGTGTAAATTGAGACTAAGTCTATGTGCTCAATGGAATTAAGGTTATATAAAGTTGAATGAGAAGAGAATAAGCATGTAGGTATCGAAGGCAGTGGACAGAGGTCCCCTGCAGGATTCTGCTCTTTTGGTCGTAGGGGATATCACCTCCAGCTTTTCATCAATCACCTGCAACAATCTGGCAAACTCAAGTGTGGAAAAAGAAGTCTTTCCACTACCTAGGAGAGATATTCTACCATTATACTTCAACCCTATGTGAAGAAGGGATGTCTGTTCATGGCCTGAAAATAGGACTTGGAGGCAGAACTAGTCCTCTCTGGCACATTTTCTTTGCGTGGCTTTGAGAAAATAATTTTACCTCACGCTTAATTTTCCCTTTCTGTTAACTTAGATTATTGACACCATTTTGGCATTTACCAATACTTATGAGTATTCCTTAACTAACGGGGCAAATGAGGAATCATAGAATCTTTCAGGTTGGAAAGGACCTTTAAGATCATCGAGTCCAACCATTAACCTAACACCGCCAAGTCCACCACTAAATCATGTCCCTAAGCACCACATCTACACGTCTTTTAAATACCTCCAGGGATGGTGACTCAACAACTTCCCTGGGAAGCTTGTTCCAATGCTTGACAACCCTTTCTGTAAAGAGATTTTTCTTAATATCCAGTCTAAACCTCCCCTGGTGCAACTTGAGGCCATTTCCTCTTATCACTTGTTACTTGGGAGAAGAGACCGACGCCTACCTCACTATAGCCTTCTTTCAGGGAACATCTATTTACACCAGCATATTAACCAGTGGCACATATAGAGTTGTGTTTTTTTGTGGCGCATTTTGCTGCGAATTATATCAGTGTGGATTTCTTCCACTCTGTAGATACTCTTTGACATGGGCTCCATACCTTAATTCTGTAGCACAGTAAAAAGAACAGCTTCTTCTGCATTTGGTTTACACAGAGACACGTCTGCTCCTGGTCAGTGTTCTATGAAAACCCTGATGTGATAAACTAACACAAGGCAGCTACTCAGTGAAATTCAAGCCAAATATAGTTTCTGCCTTTCTTATGTTTTGAGGGGAAGGAAAGAAGCGGAGCGCTGTCATACTAAAAGCCTCTACCTTCCATGTTTTTATAAAACCCATGGGTCACTGGCGTCACTGCAGTTGTTTTTCACCTAGACAGTTGCATCTGAAGGCCTGTAAAGCTTGAGAGACTAAATGCATTGCAAGCGTAAGAGCAGAAAGATACCTAAAGACAGCGTGACCTGGATTCTATCTTTTGGTTCTTAAAAAACACTGAATTTTGGTGATGAGATGACATAATGTAAGTTAGGAATATAATTTTCCTGAACTTAAATATTTCACAACACCACCTAGCGTTAGTGTAGTCATATCACCACTCATGTTACTCACAAGGTTAGAGCTTTTTCCCTGTACCAAATAGGATTCAGCTGCTATGACAGAAGCACCATGTAGACGCCCTTCTGTTTTGCACTAAAATGCAAACCAGTCAATTTAGCTACTCTCACAACTCCATAACAAAACCCACACCCGGATTTACCTCTGCTGACAAGGTCACCATGAACAGGTGATACCTTAATTATAGCAGGTTTGCCACATACGTAGAAAGAAAGTTCAAAGTTAGTCTGTCCTGCAGGCAGAATTCTACAATGTCCCTGCAGCAGCAAACTGCTCACTTCACAGAATTTTTACAGAAATTCCTACTGTACTTCCCTTAGTCAGAAAACACTTGGCTGCCTCCTGAAATCTCTAGTAAATACATGAGTTAGATGCTTCAGCGCAGCAGTGAAAGCTTCTTATCCCCCCTCCCAAAGGCAAAAAAAGAAAATCAGACACCAAAGCATGCAAGGCCAAATCCTGCAAGGTGCTGAGCACAGCCTGACACATGCTGGAATATCCAACCTGCTCTACTCAAGACAACGCATTTGTCCCCCCTCTTTTTAATATTATTGTTTACTTATTTGTGTGATGATAGCACAAGGGAAATTCAGTCATGGGCCTGACTGCAGGACTACATTTGTGTTAGTGCTGAACAAACAGCGAACAACAGGCTATTCCCTGTACTATGTAAGTATATGAAAACAGACAAATGGCAATGCAGACAAATAGCATTGGTCTGTGACCTCAACAGTGCTAGATGCTAAGCATGGTCTGCCCATGGCCAGTAAGAGGTGTCCACCACTGTCACAGATAGGCAAGATCGCATGAATTCTACTCCGGGCACCACCATTGCATCTAGGATGCTTCTCTGCCTTTACTTCTCTGAGCAACTTGGCGCAGTAGCATCATTTTCTATTGGCTCTGTTAGGGCCCACCAATAAACGACAGTAGCAGTTGCTAGGAGGCTCAGCTCACCCTGTAATTCAGGATAACTGAGCAGAGGTTCTTGTCGGGCACACTTAACATTCTTTCCAGGCCAGCTCAGTTCATGGGAGGTAGCATCCTACAGACTGCTGCAGTATCCTCCTGCCCAGAACTTTCAGTTATTTCCAGTACTGAAGAGGCCACTTCCTCCTTGACCAGATGATGGAAAGTCTGCATTCCTGCACACTTAGCAGATAAGTATCTGCTTGCGTGCTACCTTCTGAATTTCTGAAAAGTGTCTAGTTTGCAAATGGCATAGCCTGTTTCACAAGTGCCACTGGCACAGGAGGCCCCAGTGCTGTCTTTGAAGGAACTGTCACCACAGTAAGTCATTGTGCCAGCCTGTGTCAATTGGATCCTGCAGTGAGACCCAAAAGGATAAAAGCATATGCTGCTGCTTTTCCATATTAGATCTTTATTTTTCAAAAGGAATGCTTGAACTTAAGAGATATTCAGCCAGTCTGGTACTCGCAGGAAAGAATTTATTCCTTGCTTATTCAGTGAAGCATGGAACTGAAATGTGACATTCTGCATGCTCCTTAATCAGAGAAGGTTTGAAATGGAAGAATGCCCTCACTGGCTTTTTGGTCTTTATAGTTTTTACTCCTGCAGTATGTTCCTTCTCTCAGAATTGCTTTATGATTTGGAGTGAAGTATAACAATGTAATATGTTTCTGTTTCTTTTTTTGAGTTCAGGTAGCACCCCCAGAGTGTGCCATGTGCCACTACACATAAAATGGTGTAGCTTTTTAGAGTAGGAAATCCACAGCCTGATGGCCTCAAGGCTACGCTGTTCATGTTGTAGCTGGTATGTGGATTGAAGACCCATGTGTCTGAAGCTGGTAACTAGACACTTTTCCCAGCCTCAAATTCACAACAAAGCTTTAAAAAAACCCAGGCAAGACAAGGCAAATCTTAGTTTCTACCATCTTTGACCTACTTATAACATGGTCAGAAGAGTCTTTACACCATTGAGGGTATCACCTGACACAATCTCATCAAGGTAGAGAACCTGAGAGGGGCTTAAACACATCCCCACATCAGAGCTTCTTTAAACATTGAAATAACCCATTTCCAGATTTGGACTTGCAGTTAGACTACTGGGCCCAAAGAAAAGATTGTTTTTAAGCTTCAGTTTCCTTTCCCCAAGCAGCCTCAGAAAGACCTTGCCAGTAAGAGCATAAAGCTGCCATTGGAGATTTGGCTTCAATCAGGTATTACTACAGCAAGCAACTGCTAGGGATTTATCGAGGCATATGGAATTACAGTCCTGTATTCTGGCTTCGAGGGTTTTCTAGCGAGCCCTTCATCATTTTTTTGATAAGGGTCAAATCACTGTAGACAAGACAATGACAACTAAGCACTTACAGCAGTGTGCCACTTTGCATTTTACAACATATTTTACAGTATGTGAGAGATTAAATGTGAAAACAGTGAGGTCGCTAGCTTTGTCAGACTCGAAAACTCTGCAAACTTAGAATAAATCAGTGGAATCCTGAGCAGAACCGCCCTTCTCATCGTTACACACATCAGCACCTTAAGGACAGCAAAGTTTTCCAGGAGAGGCAGAAGCCAGACTGACAGTTTTCTTGGCAGTAATACATCACATCACTGGAGTATTGTCATTCCCCAGGTTATAACAGTGTCATTTATTCACTCCTCACTAACAAGCCATGACTCTGCCTGACATCAACATGCTGTGTGCCATGTCCTAGACAGGTGGGTGGCTACCACTGCTTTGGTGACTGAAGCTTTCCTGCATCTGCACATTTGCCACAGATGGATGGGTAAGCAAAAGTAAATATAACATAAGGAGAGACATGCCACATGGCCAGACAGCATTAGCAAAAGGACATGGACAACCAGTGCTGACCCTAGAAACTGTGACATTGAGGTACCTCAACAGCAGAAGCTGGCTGTCCCAAAATACTCTTCTTTGCCAGGACAAGTTACGTATTGACACTGCAAGCCTCTCCGCTCCTGTACCAGCTCTGCTCATTTGTGTGATAACCAAAGTCCCCACATACCAGTGCATACATACATCACCAACAGCTTTTTCTACAGCGTCTTTTGTGAATGAGGATCTTAATGGAAGGAGACCAGAGTCCTTGTCCCTACAATCTCCTCGTCTAATTAAATTTTCCTAATCTTGGCGGCCTTCTTGCCTTCTCATTGCTAGCAGAGCTGTTCCTGATTTACTCCACTGCAGCATGTAAGCAAGAAGAATCGAGCCTGCTGTTCAAGTCAGAAGGAGCAAGCCTGGTTTCCCATAATTCAGAATCTTCTCACCTGAACCAGAGCAGAGAGGGGGAGGATCAAGCCTTATGGATACAAGAATGTTGCTGCTTATCCCATCTTCTATTGGGCAGGTTTATTTTCAGAGTTGCTGGGACTGGGGATGGTGCAGGGCCATATTCAGGGCTAACAAGAAAGCTTGTTCCATGAATAAAGAATGACCTCAGACGAGAAAACAGCAGTAGAATAAAAAGCCCAGGATCAACCCACACCTTCTAAGGACAAAACTGGGTCTTTGTTATGCCAGAGGTGAATCCAGTTGCATCAGAATTTATCATTCCCAGGAAAGAAGCATTGAAATAAGAATACAGTGAATCTACAACAGCAGAAAGCGTTCCTCGTAGGGGTGATCTCTCCTGACACTCTGTCTACTCCTCCCCAGCTAGCCACAGGGAGGGAAGGAGTGACTTCTTCCATTTTCAAATTCAACACTGTCCTTATAGCCCCTGTTGTTACCATCTCCATACCTGAGTGCCTCGGTTGCTATAAAAAAAGTTATGCTCATCTACAGGTAATGAGTAAACTCACTGAATTCAATGGACACTGGAAGTGCATGAGTTCAAGCAGCTGGATTGATCTTTGCAGGACAGGGAATTGTCTTAAGTTCTTTAAGGTTAAAGTGACTAGGCAATTGGGTAAATCCTTGCAAAAATGTATGAGTACTGAAAATAACCACGGAACCATTCATTCCCACCCCCCCTTGTTTGCCAGAGGATACTAAATTGGAATTACTACCCTGATATCGGGCTATTTTTTGGTATCCACTTAAACCGTCCTGGGTATGATGTGATTTGACCCATACAGGAGACAGGTTCAAGAAGAAAGCCAAATATGCAAAACTGTGTGGCTGTTCTTGCTTGCTCTGATAAATATAATGTCTGGAGCTAGGGTAGCTTTTGCGAAAATGTGATGGGATTTATTATGCTATCAGATGCTTACTGAAGAGAAATATGCTCTTACTCCATGGTGTTGTAGTGAAGTACCTAAATTAACACAGTGTTTTGGAACTGTGCGGATTTGTGTCAGCCAAACCTTTGGCCTGCGGCCCAGATAACAAGCAGGGATAGGGCAAAGCTGTGCATTGTAAGTAACCCATGGGATCAACATCTCCCTTTCCTGAAACACATTCTATTTTTACCTTTCCATTTGGGCTTCCTTCCCAATGGGAAAAGTAAAATTGAGATAGTAATGAAAACAATGAGACATGATACATTGATTCAAGGATTCCAAGTGCTCCTGGTGCATGTGCATCTTCCATGTACTTTCTGGTCATCAAAATGCCTTTGAAATAAGGGGGAGCTTAAAGCAGTACTCTTAGGCTTGAGGAAAGAGACCATGTGAGAAATGTGAAATGGAAAGATGGGTCTGCAAGACAGACACACTTGGAAAGCCATACTGTAAGAGTGCAAAACCTCTTTCCTTGGAGAAAAGATACATACTCATAATTTCTTCATCCGTTACTTCCATCACATGCACGGCAACAATAGTTCCACTTGTTCCTCCAGTTTTAGTGTAAAAGTGGCCAATTTTTTTTTCCTTCACTTTCAGGCCTCAAGCTGGCAAAGTGCCTGTTAAGATTAGAGGCCTTGGCAAACTCTAGAGCAACTGGAAACTTCCTCTAGGTTATAGTATCATTTACTGATAGAACTTTATATCTGCTGATGACCCTATTATTGTCCACAGAGTCAAACTCCTCTGCTTACAGGTTTGTTAAGAGCAGTCTTCTAAAGGACACGCTCCCTTGGCCTTTAGAGACCAGCATAAAAATCACATACACTTTCCTATGTTTTCAGGAGACTAAGACTCTCGGTGGTTGCCAACACCGGTGAGAAAAGGATAGATCCATCTTACTCCTCTGCAGAACAGACACAATATAGCAGCCTTTCTCCTCTGTCCCCTTTGAGACACATGACAATGCAGAGGAGACAATGAAAAAGACGGAAATTTGATGTGAATGCACCTAGGAGTGATCAAGAAAAGATCCTCCTCTGCAATTTGACCAGAAAAGCACACCCTTCTCAAAGAAAGGAACTCCTGTCTAAAAGGAAGTTCATTCAGAGGAAATGAAGTCACAAATATGCAGCGTATGGTGTATTGTACACCTTTTCCTTATACAGACAGTCATGTGGTTAAGAGAGATGATACAGTTGCTCTGATCTAACAGTACACTGTGGCTGAGATGGAGAGCCAAGTCCCCTGTTACCATCCTCACTCCCACTGTTTGTGTCGTGCCAGCTCTGGGGTTCATGAGAACACTTCATGAGCCAATTCAATCACTCAACCCAGTAGAAAACCAGTCTGAGTAAAATGGATTCGCTCTCTTGTGGGCTGGTAAGCTGAGCCAGCCCAGAACAGAGTCTGAAGAGCCCAGGAGCCAGTGGAAGGAGAAGGAATGAACTTGGTAGCACTCAGAGTAGTGACTGGAAAAGGAAGAAGACCAGTTCTGCTGGGCAGTGGGTGCATGGCTGCTCTGGTTCTCAGCATGCAGTAAGACTACCCTTGAATGGAGTCAGTTCCTTAGTATCACTCTGCAGAAAGCATCCCAATTAATTAGCGCACGGAAAATTTGTATCATGCCTCACTGCCCAGTAACTTCTAATGGCAGACACAGCTCTCACCATGCTGGCGAAGCTTCATAAACCAATAGGGTGGCAGGGATCGATGCCAGCAGGGAAGCTGTCCCTGCCTTGCGAATAAAAATGATCAAAGAAGAGATGCTTTTATTCTAGAAAGGTGGTGGGACACAACAGCTGTATTCTCTGACAGCTACCCACTGGGATGGAAACTGTTTTCTCTGTGGGAATGCTGCTTTCGGCAAGGTGTCAGAGAACAATGCTGTCACCAGCCCCAGCCACACTCATAGCTCTTTCTGTCTTTTGTTCTCACACAGTTACTTGCACCCTTTATCTCACTGGAGCAGGAGCCATTTATCTCCTGTGGTGTGTTGCTTCCCAGGGCGAGTCGGCCTCGCTCTCCCTTCCCCCTTCTCCCTTCCCCTCCCCTCAATAGCTTGAAAACCATACCTTAAATTCTGTAAAGTAACCGAAGGCCTTGTCCTCTGCCATCAAAAGAGGCTAAAGGGCTTGCTGTGACAGATGCTGGACAGTCCTGGTACTGGAAAACTCCGTACTGCTGCCAGGCAAAATTCTGCTTGTGAAGAGACTGAGACTGTATCTCTCCACCACTGCTCTCCACTGCCACCACCAAAAGAGCAGTGAGAATAAAGCAGGGTCCTCAGGGTCTTGGTACTGAAAGCAACAAAAGAGTAAATAAGTGAGAATGGAAGCTAAAATGAAGCACTGAAGAGCAGGCAGTAGGATGAAGAATGGAAATGTGTGATGTGTGGTGTTGTACAAGAACCTGGAGTTTCGGTACGCGTGGATCTATCCCATATATGCTCCACTTACTCTTAGATTGGGCTGTGAGAATAAATGTAGTGTTGCCCACACATGCTTAACCACTTGTCATACTGTGCCTTTTCCACTTGGCAGCAAAGCACTATCTCTAGCTAAAAGCTGAAGGTAAAGCTGTCTTTCATTTTTCTGTACAGACTAACAGGTCATCGCCTTCCTCTGGTGAGGAAACTCCTCAGAGTATTTTTGAATCGTTGTTTCTCTACGATTGCTGGGGCAGAGCAGAAGCACAGTGGCTGACCTCAAAGAGAGCTCAGTTCAGAGTTCCTGCTTCTGCAACATTAATGACTGAGTTCTACAGATACGGACATTTCACCTTCACAAACAGTGGCCTGAAAAGGACTGGCAAATGGGGAAGCTCAGAGAGGAGACAGCACGTACCCGATTTGCACAGAATCTGCTGTCTTCCTGCAAACTCATGACTTTCAGCACAGCTAAGTGTCAAGCACACCGAACACTCGAAAGTTTCATAGGAAAAACATGGCAGGCGTTTTATCCCCGCCAGCATCTGCTCATCCTCCTGCTGACTCTCCATTTCCCAGTGACCTGCAAAATGCCTTCTTTTAGAGAAGACTCCCACAGAAAGGCGTACCACATTAGTATTGATTGTTTAAGAGTTTAAGTTCAGAGAAAGTATACCACAAATTCTGTCCCTTCTGGCAATCAACCCTTAGCAAAAGGTTTCTCTAATGTTATCCTAGTCCTGACTGCAACTTATATGCCAAAAAAACCATTGCTATTCCTCTCCCTGGCATTCCAGCTGGGACTGCGCTGGGAAGGTACAGAATCGATTTTCCCTGCAAGAAGTAGGTCATGTGGCAGTATCTTCACTTTTGCACACTTGTTCTTTGTCAAGCCACATCCTGACATCCCCTTGTCCTCTGCTGATTCTGATGGGGTTGGCCTTTTTCCACTCTGTACTGGAAAACTGTCTAAAAAAAGAAAACAATCAATGAGCTTTTGCTCATTGCCAGATGCTGTGCTTTGTAAAGATGGCTTGGGTGAGATCCTGCTGGCCAGGTCAGTGGGAGATTTGCCAGTGATGTACGGGATGCCGCATCAGGCTTTTCCTGCAAGAAGCAGTCTTGGCATTTATTACAGAAGGCACTCTTTCATACCAACAACAACCACCACCAAGTTTTAGTTCCAAAGGAGTCCAAAATGCGCTGTACAGACTAGACGTAGAGGTGCAATGGATTAAGAGTGGGAAAAGTTTCTTTCTTACTCATTTTCAAGACAGCAGTTTTCTTATTTTTCATGCCAGGCCAGACACTTCTAAAGCTACAGGCATAACTGCTTAATGTGGTAGCCCGAGTCACTTCAACCACTCTGTCAGAGACATTCATCCTGTGCTAGTCATCTTCACCCCTGCTTTACCTCAGTTCTCCTATATGCAGAATACAGATAATAACATCCCCTCAGGTAAAGCACCTTCTGTTGACTGTCTTGCCGAATATGGCAGTCAGCTGGTTTGGTCACAGATAATTTTTTACCCCATGAATTACTGGGCGGCATCCAGCATAACTGGGTGCTCTCGGTATTTCTATAATAGAAGAAGTACTTCTAACACTGGCACCATTCATAAGGCAGCATGTCATCCTAACCGCCAGCGTAACCCGTCAGCTCTTGGCACATTCACAGGTTTAGGCTTGGATGACTATGACTGACTACCAGTATAAATGTCCAGCTGTTAGGATGTGACATTTTACCAGCCTACATTGCTCTTTCCCCTTTCTCTGACAGGTTCCAGTCTACCAGAGTTTAAGCAGAAACCTGCAAGACAGCTCAAGCTTTCCACAGGGAGACCATTCCCTACACCAGCAAGTAGCGCCTGGCATCTTCCATGGCTCACTCCTGCTTGCTGTCATTTGTATTCCAAAATTAATCCTCTAGCCAATGAGGAGATGAAGTTTAGAGAACAAGATTCAAAGTTATAGCTTGCTGCCAGCAAGACAGATTGGATTAATCAGCATACATGTTTAAAACATATTATAATCACTGGCAGTGTCAAAGCAGAGCTGAAAAATACCATTTGTAAAAGTGCGGGATTAAGCACGCAGCTTCACGGCATCAGGCAAAGCAGAGGGAATGACCGCACCACTGAAATGCATACGTGTCCACTTGAACTCCAACTCAAAAAGATGCGTACACCTGTGTCCAAATTTGCATCTAGTTGGCTTTGTTCTTAAAGTCCTGAATGTTTTACTGTACTTCAGTGTGACACAAGAAATGTAGATGTGCAGTGCCAAAGCAAGCACAGACTACATCAGTGCACATGCAAAAGACCAGAGGCTTTGCACTTACCATGTGAAACATGATTATTACCAGAAGGCAAGTGCACATGCAAAAAGATTGCTAGAGCCCTCGATGTGATTTCCCAGTGTGTCATGTGCCGATCGACACAGCACACTGCAGTCGTAATTCTGGAGCCCTTAAAATCAATTGTGCACTGCAGCTGCATATAAGCACTTCGCTGTTGGATTTGCTTACTTCAGATTTGTTCCCCTTTGGACGTCATTTTCAAGTTTGATTTATTTTATGAACTGTTTTAGTTCCTTGAATCTCTTTTCATTCACGTTAGCAGACCAGTCACAGCAGAGACTAGCAACTGGGAGACTAGCAGAGACTAGTCTTCCCTCTGCCACTGACTTCCGAGCAATCATTGGGTAAGCTATTGAATCTCTGGGACTACCGAGGCTTAAAGGCCCTTTACACTCTTCTGCCAAAACTGGGGTGACAGGAAGTGCATGTGACTTCAGATTGCTGCAAGTTGTCTTTAAAAAGCCAGGATCATATAAAGAAAGAAGTAGGTTCCTACTCCACAGTAGCTCAGATATGTTATTGGGTTCTGTGAACTGATCTTCTTGGACAGCACTGTTGATGACTTTTACATTTGGAATGACAATTAAGCATTGCAGAAAACAAGCTGATACATCAAAGGACTTTCCACATTCTATCCTTTGGAAGTTACTCTTCTGCAGGGAAGCCTGGGATAATGCCTACCGTCTCCCACTAGCCAGCATCTGAAAATAGATGCCTGTTTACTTTGTCGGCCAGAGGAGGTATCCCTCCAAAGCTAGTGGGGCTGTACCTGGACGAAACTGGTGTAAGAAGAGTAGGGGAGCACAGCCCACCGATCGTGGAGTTGTTCTGCGTAGCTGAGGAAGGGGATAGGTTCCCTTTCTTCTCACAATGATATGGCAACTTGCTAAGTTTCAGTTGACCTTTCCATTCTTTGTTAAGTGTCACCATCCTTCCTTCCCCCAGCAGACACTGAGAGAGAATGTGAAATTCCATTTATCCTTGCTTGTTTCAATAGCTTGCCTTTTCTCTCCCCTTCTTTCACCTATAGCTTTTCTCAGTCCTCCCCATGCCTTTTTCTCTATTACGTTATAAAAATCTTTCTCTTGCCTCACTAGGCATTGATTTTCCCACTATGGGCTTGTCATTTGGGACAACAGGAGAACTGCATTTCATGCAACTTCTTCCAGTAGTGTTTTAACATCAAGTTCCTAGGCAGAGGATGTGGGGGAGTGAGAAGGTGGGAGAGCCTGGAAGGTAGGAAAAGAAACCTAAATTACATCACATGAGTATGATGGAATAAACAGAACGATGTGGCAAATTCGGTCAACATTCACTACATCTTACAGACCCTGACAGGAGCATGCATGTGTCTTTGTGTGATCATTACTGTTTGCCCATATTACATGTGCAGGTGTGCCCATGTACATCTGTGAGCAGAAGCATGAGCTGGGGAATCCTCACCTGAAAATAGGTGCTTTTTAGACTCATCTTAAGTCATACTCATTTCAGAGCTTGAGAAAACAGAACCTACTAAAATGGACTAATCTAAAAGCAAGTAATCACTGGAATTTATGCAACAAGGACTTAAAGAGGTACCTTGGGTGTAGAAAGATTTTGGATAGTTTAAATAACAGAGGCTGATTCTAAAATGGGATGAGTTGAGTGCATGTGAACAAGTGCTGCACAGATGAGGTTTCACAGCCTGATGGCACACGAAATTACAAGATTTTAGTAACTAAAGGAGCATAAACATTCTAAATAATAAAAATCAGTTATGTTCTTAATGGCTTATCTTGGTCATTAGTTCTAATCTGCAAAGCTTATTTGAAAACAGCTGAAGATAACAATCACTTTGTGTGGGCTAATAGCCGAGAGTCCTCAGCTGTTTAACATAACTGACAGGCAACTTTTCTGTGTCATCCTTGCTTGGCACCAGGAATTATCACAACACTGAAATGACAATGGCGGAAAGTAACAGGGTGCAAGCACAAGACATATTTCTGCAGATATATGTGCAATCACATATATCCACAGACAGCAAACAAAGCAGCCTTGTGCAGCAGATTTGTGCAAGGTCTTTCAGCTCCTTCAGCCCCGTTCACTCTGCACAAGAAGGACTAACAGTCTCTGCTACACTTCAGGGTCCCAAGCCCTGTAAAAGGTAACATATAAGAGACAGCAGTTGCTGCCATGGCTGCAAACTTTGTTTTCTCAATACTGATCTTGGGTAACACTGAGGCCCAGTCTGGGCAAACTGCTATCCGATCACAGCATTCCACGGGCAGTTCCAATTCTTTCCAGATCAGAGTTCTAGCTTTTCACGGCAGAAGACAACCTGATACTCTGGCCTAGCTCTAACTCACACAGGACTGCTAGCTGAGGGGAAGGCCTCAGCGATGGGACATTTTTTGTCAGCACCTGTCTCAAAGTGCTCTGTTACAGAAGAAGTGGAAAAAATCTACAGTCACTTCACCAAAACCAGTTTCTTAATCACATCTCCTCCTTAGCACCTGCTTCATCACGCAGAGCATCTTAAAATGTGGATTATTATTAGCCATTATTTTCCACAGCACTCAGTTTACCCAGTCTGGATGCCAGAGGTGACACCACTGGAAATTCCCAGACTGGGACAGAGGTGGGCAGAAGAGAGAAGTAGCCACGAGTCTCTGGTGTGCTGTGAGAGTGAACCAGGCTGAGGGTATCACAAGCAAATCGCAGGGAGGGAGGATGAAAACTTGCTACTGTAGCAATTGACCGTTAGATTTTGCATTTGAAAGGAGCAGGGTCACCCAACGCCATGGGAAGGCGACAGCTCCGTAATTGGCATCCCAATTTGTCAGGCTGGGATTACCACTACGGGGTTCCATGGCTGGGGAGCTCCCCCTGTGGAGTTGCTAAAAGACATGCAAAACTCCAGCTAAAATGGCCAGTGCTTTGTTCCCAAATCAGCTAATTGCAGTCTGCTTTTGTCTTCATTCTAAGAAACACCTTTGTCAAGCATCTGGAGAGTTTCAGGAATGTCAAGAGCTCAGTAGCATGCTGTTCTTGCGCATTCCTCGGGTGTAGTCTACTGCTAGGTACCCCACTATCTCACTCTGCATTCCCCAAACACTTCATAAACTACTCCACCTTCCATTATGGAATTCTTCAGGGCTCTCTGACTATTTATCAGGCCAGGGCTTGATAGTGGCTTTCCTGTCTGATAATGCTGGTTGATGAGCTCCTCAAGCATCCTTCACAAACCCTCCAACACATTCTTCTGTACCACATAAAATTCCCACCGTTTGGATACTGGCCTGACCAGTATGTTGGCTTGTCAGTATGTTGGCTTGTCTCTTTTCCTAGCTGGAGTTCCCTTTTTCCTGAATGCTCTGCTTTTCTGGCTTGTTATGCTTCCCAGCATTCTATGATCTGTCCCTCTCTTGTTCTACAGTGAACCGATTTCATATGTCTTCTTTTGGAGAGAGATCGCAAGTGTTAAAACATGCTCACAGCCTATGGCAAACCTGTACAAATTTCATACAGTCCCAAAGAAAGGGGACTCCCTTCAATAGCAGAATTTTAGCCCTTGGCTGCTGTGGTGTTTTGGCCTGTGTGACATAGCTGACACAATTAATGTTCATTAAATCACTGACTGTACCAGCAATTTGCAGTAGAGTCAGACATTTACCAAGGGCAGCCACATAATGTTTCCAATACGATTTCTGAAAGTTTGGGAAAGACTTCTACAGAAGACAGAACCCAGACCTTGCATATTCACATTAAACATAATGGAAGGAATGATCTGAAGCTCCTAATCAAGGTAAATATGCATATGCTATGCTTGTAATTTCAAATATAACTGGGCATATTCCAGTCTCAGCTATAATGCTAGGGTAAATGTGGGGTCATTCTATCAGTTTTTGCAGAGTTACCTGAGATTTACCCTTGTGTCTCTAAAGTCAGAATGCAGGCCTTGGTCTTGATTTTGAAGATTGTACATACTAAGTACTTGATTTATTAGCACATTTTCCAAGCCAGCTTCCACTGACAGCAATGGCAGTTAGGTGTCTTTTGGTTTGATTTTTTTTTGGGAGTGTTTTTGTTTGTTTGTTTTTTTAAATATCTGACTATACATTAAACCAGAGCCCTAACACTGTCATGAGAAAGGACAGGGAAACTCAGTGGGTGAGGAGAATATTGGGATGAGCATGCTATAAATACATAAGAAGGAATGTTAACAGGGAAACTAAAAATAAATGATGGCTAAAGATGAAACCTGATGTAACTGCTTTGACCTCAATGGAGTCACATTTTGTTTCCACCAGGCCATCGCCTCCAACTCTGGCTTCGTATGTGATCCTTCATAAATAGCTAAACATGCTCTAATTCACTAGCTCTGTTCTCCCTTTACTGCTGTTTGGGGACTTTTGAGCTAAAAAGGAAGCTATCTCAGCTGCTTATAAATTTGCGAGGACTGTGGGGGGAGACTACGTTTCAGCTATAGCAAGCCACCATAATAATAAGGACATCGTTTGGATGTATAAACTTTGGCACTGGAAACATATAAAACTTTCTGGCAGATATTAAGGGCCATTTCAATATATTCACAGAAACCAGCTGTTCTGACAATAAAAGGGAGGCAATAGTGAAACACAATGTCACGGTGATTACCTATCTTAAATTCTTAAACTCTGTTACCTGTGAAGTACAACAATGCTAAAGACTTCTTCTGACAAAGAAATTTATTTCCCTTTGAAATACCTGGAGCTATCTTCACAGATGTGCTAAGATTCAGAAAACTCGCAGGCAGATAAAGAGTCTGGCTCATACCACTAAGAAATAGGCAACTTTGTTCTGAAGGTTTTTAGCAGTCACCTGAAATAGCACTTGGGAAAGGTCAGCGACTCATCTTTCTGGACCTAATAACAATAACAGGGCCAGCAAGGTTATTCTGTGATGACACCCACAGTGAATTATGACCTGCAGGGGCTGTGTGATAGCAGGAGCAAATAAAATGCGGTAATGTGAGTCGCAGCTTGGACATTGCACTCTTTATGGCAAAGGGATATTATTTTCACCAAATACAAACATACAAACAAACAGCCAAGAAGGGCCTGGTGATGGGGGGTGAGAAATAGAAGGACGATGCTATTACCAGCACGATGATTGCGCAACTTTACAAAGCAGCCAGCTTTGTAACAAGATGCCTACTGTGACTTAGAACCACAGTATCACTACGCATGCGTTTGACAAAAATAATTGAGAAACACTGCGATTAGAAGGATTCAGTTTGAATGGATGTGCCTAAGCAAAGAGATTCTGGTAAACAAGTAATTAGCCCAGTCTCTTACCCCCCCTCCCCCCCCCCC
>Ga0065711_1027992_pt1 | contig 44423 bp, 24 predicted proteins | sample Hoacrofraction12_FD_59098 | JGI IMG/M metagenome (GOLD analysis project Ga0065711, IMG submission 59098) | Hoatzin crop microbial communities from Cojedes, Venezuela - Epithelial fraction 12 v2 (version 2) | ecosystem: Host-associated > Birds > Digestive system > Esophagus > Crop | place... | reverse complement strand
GAGCTGGGCTTGTTCAGCCTGAAGAAGAGAAGGCTGAGAGGGGATCTTATAAATGCTTATAAATATCTGAAGGGTGGGTGTCAGGAGGATGGGGCCAAGCTCTTTTCAGTGGTGTCCAGTGACAGGACAACGGGCAATGGGCACAAACTGAAGCATAGGAAGTTCCGTCTGAACATGAGGAAGAACTTCTTCACTCTGAGGATGACGGAGCCCTGGATCAGGTTGCCCAGGGGGGTTGTGGATTCTTCTTCTCTGGAGATATTCAAGACCCACCTGGACAAGGTCCTGTGCAGCCTGCTCTAGGTGACTCTGCTTTTTGCAGGAGGGTTGGACTAGATGACCCACAGAGGTCCCTTCCAACCCCTAACATTCTGTGATTCTGTGTTTCTACAAGAAAGGTGGGGACAAACTCGTTAGCAAGGCCTGTTGCAATAGTACAAGGGCTAATGGTTTAAAACTAAGAGGGTGTATATTCAGAATAGGTATAAGCAAGAAAATTTTTATGATGAGGGTTTTGAAACACTGGAACAGTTCACCCAGAGAGGTGGTAGATGCCCTGTGCCTGGAAATGTTCAAGGTCAGGTTGCACAGGTCTCTGAGCAGCCTGATCTAGTTGAAGATATTCCTACTCACTGCAGGCGGGTTGGACTAGATGACCTTTAAAGGTCCTTTCCAACCAGAACTATTCTATGATTCTATGATGATTAGAGAATTTTAGTGACAGGAGAAAAAACAAGAAAACATATGCTGTACTACCATTCAAATGTTGGTATCTGAGCCCCGCTGCATATTTAATTTCTGAGGAAAACAACCCTTTCTCCCAGGAATGCCGACTTGTAAAATACATGATAATTTAGGTAGGACAGACGGAATAATTGAAATTTCCGTATCTTGGATGTTAGTATTGCTGTTTCAAATAGATTTCAAATTCTCCATTGTTGATGAATTAACTCACAACTTACTGTGGAACAACACCTGCCCTACATCAACCAATCTTGGTTTGAAGTAAGACTAGTAAGTAGAGTCCAGTAGCAGTTAAGGTTTTAGTGATCCATTTTTTTGTGTAAGGACAGCTGGAAGATATTGATGGAGCTTGGGTGAAAAGAGGCAGACAAAATAGCTGGTACACAATGTCTTAAATAATTTCCACCATCCAGCTGGCATTTCACTTTTGACCTGGAGTGATATGCCTTCCTTCTCTACACAGGTGTTCAACCAGAATCTACTGGTTCCCTTGTGACGAAAAAGTGATTAAAAATACATTTCACATACTCTTTCTGACAGTAACATAGCATTGCTTGCTTTCATCTTACAAGTTTTATACAGGGATGACAAGTGTTCCTGTAGGTAGTTCCAGATCCAATATGTTGTAGATGTGGACAGCCTAGAGTCACAGTCCCTACAGATGCAAGGGTCAGGGCTAGACCTGGCAGGGCAAGAGTCCCTGAGACAGAGAGGTCAGTGAAATATCCTGCTGCCACTGAGTTTTTGGTCTTTTCATGCAGTGGCAACAGTGCTACTCTATCAGAGAGATTCCTACATAATCCTGCACACTAGATCTGGCATGCACCTGACCCCTTGTTAGCCCTAAGGAAAAGAACTAGAAAGAGAGAGAAAATGAGGAAAGAAGCAAGGGAGGAAGGTAAGAAGGAAGAGACAAAGAGAGGGATGAGGAAGGGGAGATGGGAAAAAAAGACAGATAAGGGGGAAGAATTTTTTACTTTTCTAACAGTGCAGATAGCTGAACTGATTTACCGATGATTAGAAGAACATAATACACAGCACAGAGACAAAATGAGATGGGAAGAGTGGGAGTTGAGTGAGGGAGGGCTGTAGCATAGGGTTCCCTGCTCCAGGGGTAAGGAAGCATTAGACCAAGCTGTTTGCCTTATGCCACTTCAACAGATGAAGAGGCAGACTACTAGAGACAGTCTTCCAGAGCTTCTCACAAGCGCACAGAGAAACAGAAATCTCCAATTTTTTTTTGTATTTTTATTTTGTTACTTTGCGAAAGTAGATTTAAAATATCACATTTGTGTATTTGAAAAATGGAATACTACAGTCATGTCCTCTAATATTATGATGTACATAAACCCAACAACTGACCTATACCAGTTTCTATTGTTGTTTGAAGCTGGATAGATTTGTGCCTTGGAAAAGAATAATACTGTAGGAATGAAAATTATTGAATAATTATAGGTTTAGATTTCATTGTAGATTTGCCATTCAGAGAGCTATGAGTTCTAAATGAGCTGTTAACATTTATTTAATCTAGAACTTTATGTACCTGGCAGATTTCTGGTACTAGTTCTGTTGCTTATGAAGAATTGACCTTCTTTCTGGTTTGTGAGATAAAGTGTCACTGTTACAGCATTATCTCTTTGAGTGAACACTCATTTAGTATCTGTGTTTGCCTTTATTGCAGACAATATGAATTTTAGGTTTTTTTCTAAGTCTAACATGGCTGCCACAACACTTTCCAGAGCACTGCCTGTGCCTTTTAGCCCCCCCCCAGAGAGAGAAGTAAAAATGCCCTAAGCATAAATGCTTTTCTCAAGATCCTTATAAGTTGTAAAGACTAGGATTTGGACTTCATATACACGGAGTGGTATAAATATCATGAAAGGATTTCTATAAATGCACTTTGTTTTAGCTTGTACAAAAATACCTAAAGAAAGTAAACAGTGTATCCGTCTTTGGCTTGTTGCTTACGTTTCTTCACCATTCAAGAATACTCTGTGAACATGGGTCATCATGTTTTCAAAAGACGTAGGCATTTCTGGACAGTGATTCATCTTGTCCTTACAGTAAGTAAAAAATAACACTAGACAAAATCTGTCTTTTAGGTTGTTTTTTCTCTTCACTGGCTCTAAAGGCTGTGTTGGAGGGGAGCATTCACCTTAACTGCAAAAATTTCTAAAGGCTGTTTCATCCTGTCTAAACCTGTCTTTTGTTTGTTTTTTTGTTTGTTTTGTCTCTGAAAAAATACTCCATATTCTGGTCTCCACAATGCCATTGTCTTGCAAATTGGTGATTCTCCAGCACTTCTTCAGTGCTGGGCAAACACGTTAGATTGTCTGTACAGAATGGAAGTACAATGAGCCACACATTCACAGCAGTTTGCTGCCTGACCTAGATAAACTTCTTCTGATGAATTAAAGGGATTGCATAAATCATCAGAAGAAGAAATCATCGTGTCCATTTATTTGATCTCTGATGGTCTAGCAGAGATATGGAATGAAGCTAGATTCTACTTATGTTCTGCATTCAATAGCTGGGGAAAGAACTTGCATTTCTAATTACGTTTTAATGACACATGATTTTTTTTTTAAATACACAATATTAAATAAGCTTGCTGGGAAGTGCTTCATTGTTGTTTGGTTTCTTTCCAGTCATGCTGCTCTGCTGATATGTTGCTTTGTAAATCAATACAAAACTAAAAAGGAATGATTTAAATTAAGTATTATATGTTCAAATACCAGAACTATTGAAATAAAACAATTGAAAAAGTAAATTTTCAGGTGCCTATTTGCACCTGTTTATATTAGTCATTATTTACAATCAGCTCTCATAAGGTTGAAAATAAAACATTTTCCTAATTTTCTAGTTTTCCATTGAATCATTAACATGTTTTCATTGGGAAAATATATAAAATATTTAAATCCCATTAGTCTTCATTCTGCTTGGGAAATACAGTTGCTCTAAAGCATTAGAAGGATTTTAAGCAGTAAATATACTCTTTCTAAAGATGACCTCTTCTATCTTCCTCCCACGACTACAGAACAGATAACACTTGTTGCCAATACAAGCAGTAATTTTCACGTAAAAGACAGACACAAAGCGTCAGACCCACACTGCTTTAGGAAATGGGATAACTAGGTAAAATGACTACCTATGGACATGTTTATGGTGTCCTAGTTGGGTAGGATATTAAAGTAACTGTCCATTATACTCTTAACAGCAGTAATCTCAAAGAGTTCTTTTTACCAAATGGTTCTCTGCTCCTGTAATAGCACTGGGCAGGGTTCTGTGGCTTAGCTCAATTAAAACTACTCTGACAGGGCAAGACCGCTTTGGCAGACAGTACTATTGCTCTTTCATACAAAAGAGCCCTGGGAACACAATATGCAATCTCTACACCATAATGGATGAAATAGAGCTAATGTTCAGTGATGCAGTACAGATTTACTAAGCTAACGCAAGTTGACTGTGCTTTGACATACCATACACAACCTTCCAGAAAAGGTTTCACATTATAATACTATGCTGTCTAGCTGTCAGTTTTGCTGCTTCAGTCCTGTAGAGCTTGTTAAATAATAGATATGGAAACAAAATGCTAGCTGTAGATTGATATGTAAAATTGGCTTTGAAATAATTAAAAACCCCACAAGAGAATGCACTCTCTTATTATTAGTGCATTTCTCTCCTTTTCTGGTTAGCCTATGAACTCATCTTTTTCTTAATTTTTTTTTTCCTTTTTTTAAAATTTTTAATCTGGCTTTATTTGCTTTTATGTATTTTTCAGGTTAAAATCATCATCACTCTGTTTGTGGTATACTGCTTTTCATAAAATGCATATACACAAAAAAGTGTGTTTGTTTCTATATCTGTATCCATACCTGTATCTATATCATCTCTTATATCTGTATCCATACCTGTATCTATATCATCTCTGCCTCTTTCTTACATCTTTAACTATTTTACATATATTTATTACATATAACATATACATATGTGTGTACACACGCAGTTTGTTTCTTTGTTTGTGATTTATGTGTGTCTTCCTCACAAACTGAACTGGATTTTATCAACATTGGGGGGTTGGACAAGATGACCCACAGAAGTCCCTTCCAACCCCTACCATTCTCTGATTCTGTGATTCTGTGAACATTCATTTTGTCATTCCAAGGCCAAAGTAGTTAACTCACAAATACTGTCAATGATCTTCTTACATAAGGATGGTTTGAGGTAAGGACATTAATTCCACAATGCTAGTTATATTGTACATAATCCTGCCCCTGTGTATTTTTACTAGGTAAAAATACAGTTCTGATTACAAACTGTTGTATCCAAAATTCAGGGGTTTTAGCTGTGACCCTGTAGGACCACAGCTTGGAAACAGAGCTCTGAAACAGCAAAAAAAAAAACCAACAAAACTTGTGGCAGAAGTCTGCTTTCTTTCTTGCAAAATTCAAGTTTTTTGTGTGTAGACACATTTTTATGCAGTTTTAACTATCAGATTTGTTCATCAGCGGGCACAATTTGTTACTGCTGTTTACTGAAAGTGAAATTCCAGAAATATCTGACAAATTACATATTTACACACATGAAAATTAGTTTCTACTTGCCATTTCCAATTTATTAGTCATCATTTCTACAATTTCACTCAGTAAATTTGCTAAAGGTGGCCACATAATTTACACAAGCAGAAGAAGGAACTGGCAGATGACCAATTTCACAAACATCAGAATCTTTAGCAATCAGGATCAGTTACACGTGAATTAAATTATTTGCAACATACGAACTGGTCATCTACTAATTCTGATGACTAAATATGTCACCCAATGTTTCTTAATATAATTTGAGTGATAACCTAAGTGACTTCCCAAGCTCCCATTAGAATTTGTGACTGGAAAAATGTCCTAAATACAAAACAATACCTTTGATTACTTATTCACTGCACATCAGAAAGACAATGCTGAGATCCAGAGTCCAACAAAATCAATACAAACAAACCCATGACACTGAGCAGACTTTAAATAATGTTATGAGTGAGAAATATCTTATGTGGACAAAGGTATCCTTAGTATGATACTAAGAAACAATAGCACGAGAAGAGCTGATGTGGTCAGGAAGGAGATAAGGTTTGCTCACAGCCTTGTTCTGCCTGGTTGTCCATCCAGTAGAACTACTGAGCAAGGCACTGACTGGGCATAAAGCTCAATTTATACTGTCATCTCTTATAATTTGCACTGTGGTAAAGCTCAATTTATACTATCATCTCTTATAATTTGCACTATGGTTTTTTTGGAGCAAGGTAACAGAGACAGGACTGTCGCCGACACCAGAGGAATGACCTGTCCCATCAAGTGACCTTTTTCCAGGCAATGGAGCAGGAATTTCAAGGTTTATTCACTGAAAATGGCTTAACTATGTGCCGGAGTGAAAGAAATCATGGGTCACAGCCTAAATCGATTTGCACATTAGTACGATAAATTATTATAACGTCTGACATGCAAGTCAGCAAAGAATGATATACAGTTCTCCTACTTCAGTGTTTTTAACTTGGTTTCAGTAACCATGCTAATATAGGATATAAGAAAAAGCAAAAAATGTCCAAACTGCCCTAAACTAGAATATATAAAGAAACAACAAGAGAAGGGAAGTTTCAATTTCTCTTTGAGCAAAATGGTTGTAAAGTTAAGTGCAGGAGATAACTTTTAGTGCTTAAAGATTGCTTTTAGAGCTACTGTGAAAGCCTCTGAGTATCCACCTGTGTAGCATCAAGCTTCTGCTGCATCTGAATTGCCTGCTGGAGATCCTTCATGGTATCTGTTAACTATTGGTGAACATCATGGACACATCTAAAATGCCATTGAATACTGAGGTAATCTACTTAGGTTTAATCTAAGAAAGAGATATATCTAAGAAAGGGGAAGATCCTTTAATTTCAACCATATGAGACAGAAATTTATTATGGAATCATAGAACTATAGAATGGTTAAAGTTGGAAGGAATCTTCAAAGATCATGTAGTTTAATGACCCACCGTGGACAGAGACCTCTTTCACTAGATCAGGTTGCTCAAAGACAGGTACAACCTGACCTTGAACACTTCCTGTGACAAGGCATCCACAACTTCTTTAGGAAACCTGTTCTAGTGTCTCACCACCCTAGTAGTAAAAAATGTACTGCTTATGTCCAATCTAAACCTGGCTTCTTTCAGTTTAAAACCAGTGACCCTTGTCCTGTCACTACACATCCTGACAAAAGGTCTCTCTAGCTTTCTTAGAAGCCCCCTTTATATATCGAAAGGCCTCAGCAAGGTCTTCCCAAAGCCTTCTCTTCTCCAGGTTGACTAACCCCAAATCTCTCAACCTTACTTTAGGGGAGAGGTGTTCCAGCCCTCTCATTATTTTTGTGGCCCTCCTCTGGACCCTCTCCAACAGGTCAACGTCTTTCCTGTGCTGTGGATGCCAGAGCTGCATGTGATAGTCCAGGTGGGGGTCTCAGCAGAGCAGAGGGAGAGAATCCCCTCCCTCAACCTGCTGGCCGCACTTCTTTTTATGTAGTCCAGGGTACAACTGGCTTTCTGGGCTACAAACACACAGTGCTGTCTCATGTCCAGTTTTGGGCTAACCTCAATCCATTAATCCCAAAGTCTGGATTGATAATGGGGATTGCCCTGACCCAGGCGCAGGACATTGTACTTGGGGTGGTGGAACTTCATGAAGTTCACACAGGCTTACATTTCAAGCCTGTGAAGATCAATTATCTTCTGGATAAAGAAGAATTAGGATGCGTTTTGAATGAGAGATTAATGCTTTCTGAACATTTGCAGCATCTGAGGTCTAGAAAATTAATAAAATGATCTCTTCAATTCATATCTTCCTCATATCCTCATGCAGCCAGTGTTCAATAAAATGTTTCCGGTTGGAGTTCTGTTGCTCTTATAGGAAAGGTCAAAAGTGGAATCTGCTGATCAGGTCCAAAGCAGATATACAGAAAATTCTGAAACCTTTAGTAGCAATTTAACAAGAGAACAATGGTAAATCAAGGAGATAAGATAAATAAAATCTTCCTGAAGTAGTCTTAATTTAAGACAGTTGTGCATGTTTATTCTTTAAGTGTGTCACTTTTGGTTGTTTTGGTTTGGTGTTTGTTATTTGTTGTTTAAATTTCTGTGCTGTTGAGTTTTCATGTTATGAATAAACATTATTTTATGCATTTTAGTCTTGTTCTGGTATCAGCCAAGCAGGATTTAAGATGAACAGACAAAACCTTGCTGACAAATCTGTAAACCCTGAGAAACCCTAACAAATGGTTCATTTCCCAGCTGATTTTCCACTGTATCAAGAGTCTTGGAGGGACTCACCGTCTCATAAACAGGACACAGAAAAAGAGCTGGTATCCTAAGGTTAGAGGAGGAATTTTTTTCTTCTGAAGGTCATTGTAATGTTAGTGACTATGAAAATTATTGTGACATTACTTGGACTTCAGGTGTGAGGCTTTACTCCGAATATGTTAGAATAGACTTGAATTTATCTTGCCAAATAGTAGGAAAGACCACCAGTATATGAGTACTTCTGGAGCAGCAGGTGGTTCGATTTACCTTAAATGTATTGGCAAGGCCTTTGTTTTGTAACCTACAAATGAATTTTAGAATCTGTTGCATGGAAAACTGTTTCACTAAGCATCTAAAACTAGTGTAGTAGGGTTGCTATTAGAAACAACTATGTTTTACTTTCCCTGCAGTGATGTGAATAAGAAGTTGCAGTTCCATGTGTTTTGCAGAACCTGTCAAAAAGATAAGGTCACATAGAGCTCATGTAACACCTAAGAGCTATGAGAACCAGAACTTAAATTTAGTTCCTGTCACAGTTTAGAGCAGGGCAGCAATAAACTGAGTATCAGATGCTCTCTATTAACCCCCAGCCCCCACCACCACGGGAAGAGAAAAAGGAGGAAAAGGGAGAGAGTTATACAAATTGAATATGAAAACAACTTAGTACTAATAACACTAATAATACTAATATTAAGAGAAATGAAACAAAATGTACAAAACCAATACTGAGTTTCCCAGAATTGGGTGCCGGGGTGCTGGTATCCTGCCAGCAGCTGCCAGGCAGCACCAGGAAGTCCCAGACTGGCCTCAGCAGCAGACAGGAACAGGACTCAGGAACGCATGGATCAGAATCTGGATCAGGATCACAGGAAGGACAACAAGCAGGGTCCTCTTCAGAAGCTGGTCATGGGCAAACAGAGTGAGACCCTTGTGATCCCCAACTTTACACTGAGTATGATGTGCGTGGCATGGAATACCACATTGGTCAATATCGGGTCACCTGTTCTGTCCGTCCCTCACTGCAAGTGCAACCCTTTACAACTCCTCACTTGCGGGACCTAAGACGTCTATTGGTGACCTTGGCTGCTATGGTAATAATTATAAACAGGTGCCTTTTTCTGCATTCCATTCCTACAATTAGCTCAGTAAAACTTTAAACATCAGGTGTTATCAGCTTTGGAGCGGAAAGTGTTTGTAAAATATGCAGCTCACTTCAGAAAAGTTCATTTACTTAGAGGAACTTAGCTGTAAGCAAGATTCATTAAAAAAGGATCTGTTCTGTTTTAACCAAAACCAGGACATTTCTAATCCACATCAACGGGAAAAAACCTTTGTTCTTTTTAGTAGGAGAAGCAAACATATAATATGCTCAGAATTTACTGTGAGGTGAAGATCTATTTTTAGGTATCTCCAAGTATCTACGATAGACATATCTACAAGTGAAGTACATGTCTAAACACCTGTTTTAGCTAATGCAAAGTAATCAATAGAGTTAGCAAAGTCTGGGTTATATCCCTAAACAGACTCTTATGTTCAGCAAGCTATATTATCCTTTATATTTCATTGAGATCTGCAGAACTAAAGAACTTCTCATTCTTGGAACCTATAAACAACTCAGAAAATCTCCTGTTTGTTATTAGGTTTCGGAGTACTGAGTGCATTAATAGGTCTTCATGACCTTGACCTCAAGGTGAGGTACTATCTTATCTAGATTGGGTAGAATAATATCTTACGCTTCGGCTAGTGGGTAGAAAACTATGCTGAGGTGTCCAGTGCTGGGCTGAATCAAACCCTTAGTCTGATTTGTCAACCAGTTTCATTTGACAACGAAATGGAAGTCTCCACAAATGTTTGTCATCCCGAAATAGGTGTCCAAATTATATGGCATAAATCACTTTCTGGAAGTAATGAATTCTCCTATTCACCAGCTGTGAAATCTAGATCTAGAATTAGTTGCCTAAACACATGCTTGCAATGTCATTCTGGGCTGTGTGGGATACCAGACCTATAGCTGATGCCCTGGGAGAGCTTTGGCTCGCCTAATTTGTCTTGTGTCTTGGATCTGCCAGAACTGTGGAAATGACTAGAATACCCTAAGATTTTTCAAATGACCCAAGGTGATTTTTTTTTCCTTTTGCAAAAGAATCCTGACAACATTGTCTATCTTAATCTAATGATTTCTTAAAACCTAAAGTCAGATGAATCCTAGTTTATATACACAGAGCATAAATAACCCTTAGAACAGATCAAGAAAAGACTTAAAGCAGGTCTTTAGAGAAAAGATCAATCTTGCATATTGACGTTATTCAAAAAGATGTTGCCACTCTGCCTCTGTCACCTGTGTTTCAACTGAAGGATTTTTTTTTTACCTTTATGTTCTTCTGTAAACCCTCTGTACTGTGGGTTTACAGTCACAGATGCTCAATGGAGATTTTCCTCAACTTGTGTCTGTTTTGTGGTCTCCAAATTGCTGTGTTTGCCATCTGTATATTCCAGAGCTGTAGTGGAATGATGGCCTTTCTTGCGTCCCCAAACAACTATGATAAAACCCACCAAACAAGCCTAAAATTCAGCAACTGTTGCCATCGATCACCAAAGTCAGCTGTTTGCTCTGATTCTGTGGAGCTGAGAAACTGCTTTAGATTTTTCTTATTATCTTGGCCTGAAAAATACTCCAGTAAAGAACAAAGGCAAGTTATTAATTAAATGAAATTTTCCTAATTAACACCTGTCCTTCTATCTACACCTACAATTTACTTGACTTCCCTCGTATACTTCCTGGCTTAGAAATTGAGTTGGTTGGATTATAATTCATCACTTCAAGGATTCAAAATGTTAGTCTTTAAAAATTATGTGTGCAATTTTTATTTCAGTTCTGTTGTGTACATAATTTTCCATGAAGTTCTACCAAACCACAATATTCTAACTTGTTTAAAAGGGGAGGGGGAATCTGTATACTCCATTCACTAATATCTGCTATAATCGTTCTTGGGTGACTATAAAATGTAAATTAAAATAATAATTACATTCTAACAAATCTTTAAATTTTATGAAAGGAAGATCTTAATTGTAAATAAAGCCTGAAATAAATGATGTAACAGGTGCAATATATTCCCAAGACCAGTTAATTAGTATTTCATTATAAATTCATTCTTCTGTCTTGGAAATAAACCAAATCTGTTTACGACTTGTCTAAACAACCAAATACACAATGTATTAGAAATTAACTTCATAATATCTTTCAAACAAACTACCCTGAAATTCACCTTTTTTTAAATTTTGAGCACATTTGTAATTTTTTTTTGTTTTATTTTTTCACATTGTTTTCTTTGGTGAAGGGTTAGCTACAGTGTTTTCTGTTCCAGCCTTTTTTTATCCATACAAATTCAAAAAGGACTAAGCTGTTTTCTTTTCTAATACTTTTTAAAGAAAGAACAGGGACTAGCCTTCACCAAGTATTTTAAGTAGTAATACTTAGCCCAGTGTAGCTCTAGTAGTTCAGTATGCTTCTGGCTGTGTGCCTCAGGATACTAGAACTGTGGATGAACCAGAAAACCTTCACCATGCATTAGGAAAATAAAAGCACTTGTATGTCTTCATCAACATCAAATAAGGGAGCTTTTGCCTTCACGGCCAAGATTTTAATACCCAGAAGACAGCATTGCTCCTAAAAATAAATGTAACTTCATATCAACACAATTCAAGTTACTCAACTTGAAATTTGAGCCCAGGGCTTGCAGAGGGTAAATGTCTTGTGCGAGTACATTGCTCTGTGATTTGAAAATAAAGTTCAAGTATTGTTTCAGGTGTGCATTGCTGACCTTACTCAAACTTCAGACTGCTAATTTACCATTTCCAAAATATAAAGTAGAAAATACTTAAAATTGCAGAATTTTTAAATCTTTCTACTGATCATTGTTTATAAGACAAATAAATTTCATGCCAGCTATATAAAATAATACAAAATTATTTAAATTTTTCAGGAACAGAAAACTCCATAAACACAGCTGTTCTTAAGGACAGTGAACGAGAGGTGAAAAAGAGGAAAAAGGAGTCTATGCAACCGTGATATAAATGAGGGATGCCACGGTATTTACAGAGAGCTACGTCCCTCTCACTCTCTTTTTTTGTCATTCCACAGGAGGCTTTTTTTCTGGGTGGAAGGGCTCCTCATCTTACAGCTTGCCATCACACTGGGATCAGCCATAGATCTTGTGTATCATCTCCACAACAGAGGCAGCAGTTGCCATAATATGCCATAGGATTTTCACTTCAGCCTCCAGGGAGTTTTGTGAGGTACTATATTTAGCTCAGGTCATTTTCTTTACCACAGTGACAAGGAGTCTCAGCTGTGGACTAAATACTGTCTCAAAATTTAGAACATGTATTTGCATTTGTCCATCACACTGCTTATACTGAAAGTCTAAATGACGAGCTTTGACACAACACCTACATTTTAGACGGCAAAAGTTAGGCAACATGAACCCCACTCAAAATGATTATCTGCTATACTCCAAGCTAAGCACTCTCAAAATATGAATTGTGCCTCATCCATCATATGTATAGGTGAAATTATAAGTACAAGTTCTAGATGTATCTTTATTCTCCCCTTGCTCTAAGCCAGCCCAAAGCTTGATGGTACCAATGTATCTTAGTTTGGGGTAGACTTCATGATAATTTGGCTGTATACTTTATAACTGGCTTAGAAAACTGGTTAAGTGATCTAAATATATGTAATTAGACACTTATCTTTACAATAGCATCATTAATATCAGTATTTCTGTGCTTTTCAACTTAAACCAAAGTGATACAACAGATTGTGCATGGAATAAGCAAAATTTTGGGGAGAGAATCTTAAATTTATTGAAAAATTAATCCAATTACAGAGGAATCTTAAAATCCACCTCCTCCTGTCAAAAAAAAAACCTCAACAGAAACAAAAAAAAAACCTCCCACCAACTGAAAAATCACCCACATTTGTTAGTTTTCTTTCTTGTCAAATTTCATATTCATATTTCTCAATATTTTGCCATTAAGCTTTAAAAGCATAGCGAAGCCTACCAAACTTGTAGCTAAGTGATTTTTTTAACCTTTTAAGAAATGTATCCAAGAGTTGGAGCACAGTTACTGCGTTGGCATTAGTGGTAATAGCTACGTTAATATAGAGTAATGTCATCAGTTTACCAGTTTAAAGATCTGATCTAAATCGTGGAATGTTCTACACATTGCAGAAAGTTGTACAAAGCCAAAGTGCACGTAACAGGGACTTGATAAGCAATTTTTACAATTATTAATGTCGGTCTTCTTTTCTAATATTAATAAAGTTATATGAATAACTACACATTTAACACTTCTTTTTTCTAATGTGACATATAGTGCACAAGAAATATCCATTCAGTTGTATTCTTTCTGATACAACCTGAAGCCAGAGCAGCTGAAGATACAATTTCATCAAATCCCGAACTACGCATCATTAAGCTTGCTCAGTACTTTGATACAGGACCTCTAGGGAAAACTCATAATATGCAGAGCATGGTATTAATGGTTCTGTGAGCTGTGATCTTCCATTCAGAAAAGTGTTGGTGTAACTGGTGATTATTCTGTGGAGATAACAAAAGAATTGTCTTTCAAAGGATATGGATTACTCTGGACCTGAGTTTTGATGGATTATTCACCTTTGTGTCTTTATCAAATTCTGGGTAGTTATTTGTGCTGTTTGTTGTTGCTTAATTTTTACGGATTTCAATGTATATAGATTTACTCCCAAAGTTTTACACTGCACAGCTGTTACATAACTGTATCACAGAGGGATTATATGTACTGAAGTAGATCTGTTCATGTTATTCCCACTGGAATAGACTGTTTCAAAACATGTATGAAAACGGAATTGCCCCATTGCATTTTAAACATAAAAATAAGATAAAAACTGATGAACAAACAAGTAAGGATGCAAAAATCAGAAAAATATTCCCATCAATAACTTTTCTCCTTTGTTATCTATTAGATTCCACCCACTGTGTTTATTATTTTGCATTGGTTTGTGGTATAAACTTCCTCCATAATCTTAAACCAATGCCTTCATTTCTATTTTCAGAATATTTTTCTCTTTCATTTACTTTCCAGTTTGCATTTTTATATTTTCTGCTGTATACTCACTGCTGTCTGTTTTATTCTTCTGTCCAGCTCAATTTTCTACATTTTATCCATACATTCTTCTATTTTATTTTGTATGATAATTATTTAGTCTTAAGTATTTATACATGATGTTATGGAAAATAATTTTTCATACAAATGTAGACAACGCATATTTTGTCAAGAGGTTAAACCTTGTCACTTGTAGTAATTTTGTGAGTAAGAAGGTATTTTTCTCTGAGTTATAATATGCATATGCATAATAGTTTCTACATGTTTGTCTTTGAAATCTTTCCTATAACTCCCAGAAGGTGCTTACATACTATTCACCCTAGGAGGAATCCCAAAATATTCAATACTGTGTTACTGGCGAGAAGACCTGGGTGGGACTTCATGCGTATAAACAAAGATTGTAAGGCTATTGCCTTCTTTGTACTTATTGGTCATATCAATAGTAGATTTCAGCATAACACAGCTTAAGATATTAATAAGCTTTGATATGGACAGAAAAACCTGTACCATAAAGTTCTGAAATGGGTTTGAATGAAATAATATTTTTCATGTGTTTTCTAAATTTTCTAAAGTCAGGAAAAATAAGAAATTTTTTTTCAAATTAATTTATATAAATTCTTAAAATTATAAAATGAATGGTAAATAAAAGCAATATGTGAATTCAAATGCTGAATTTTTTTTTTTATTTAATACTCATTGAAGTCAATGGGAATCTTCCCATGCAGATAAAAGTGATCCATTCCTCAACTTCTGTTGCATGATATAGATTCCTTAGATGTCCTTCATACACATTTCAGAGATATATGTTTTGTTTTTTTTTTTAATTTGCCCGAAAGGAGACTCAGCATCTTTTGCGTGCATTGCTACTAGACCAACATCCTGGGCTCTTTTGAGATACAGGACTTTTGTACGTGTGTGTGTGTGTTTATAAAGTATATATGTGTGAAACTAGAAATGAATATGAGAATTATTTGTCTCAGAGCAATTTATTAGAGGGCACAAAATAGAACTAGTAGGGAAAATTCTGTTCTATTACTACTGCAGTGCAGTGAAAAAATTTCTTGTTCAAGGGCTGTAGATCACAGCCACATGGCCAGTCTAACAGTCAGTTTCTGAACAGCAGCATAACCACACCTGTTCCTAGATCCAGAAAATCCTTGTGCTACTATTTAAAGAGGAACAGCTATTTCATACAAAGGACTAAAGAGGTCTGGTTTTTCAATACAAGGGAAAAAAAAAGCAACAACAGAAAACATAAGCCTTTTGAGTTTACATCTTACATCATGATGTGTGGAAGTAAACCTTGTATTAACAAGTGAATAACCTAAGAAACAAACACACCTGAAACACCACCTGTAAATTTTGTTTCATTGATTTTGGACAGACTGTCAAAGTACCAGTAAAATAATTTATTTGAGGAAATGCCAAAGGTACATATACCACAGGTACAAGAAAGAAAGATATAAATAAGAAAAAAATTATTGCAAGCATATATAAATTAAGAAATGTGTTTATGTTTCTGAGGATATAGTGCACTATCAGTGACATGCCTCGTGACTTTATTCCCGTTTGTCATTCAGAGTAAAATAAATCTGCTTCTTTTTCCTTCCATCATTCATTTTTTTTGACAGTAACGTTGCCAACAAGTGTGTCAGTCAAGGGTGGTAGTATATGTGTCTTGTCACTTCACCAGCACTCTAAATGATACGATGTTTGCAAGTAAGACAATTGTTGATATCAGTATTTGGATATGTGTAAAGTAAAATGAATCTAGGTGAGGGATGCAGACAGCGAGAAACAACATGGAAAAGAATCACTTATGTTCCCCCTATTCATAAACAAGGTTTCTAAGTATTGTGGTTAGAGTTAACTAAAAACTGAAGTAATAAACCAAGTTTGAGTTTCATTGGTTTGTTTTTTTTCACCACAAGTCAAAAAAAAACTTGTGAAGTTTCTGAAATATCCTGGTGAGGTAGGTATTTTAAGTACACGAATGAGAAGCTGAGCACTGCTGCACATGGGACAAGTATGCAGAGGCAATATCACTACATATACGGTTTTCACTAAATACAGACTACTGAGAAAAAACAAAGGCAGGATACAGCGTATAATGACTAGAATGAATATTTCTGTAATAATGTCCTTATGTTATTCTTAGAAACAGATTCAAGAATCTGCACCAGTTCAAGAAAAAAATATTTAAATATTTAAATAAAATCAAGAAATCGCTAGTATAAATCATGATTTTCATAACATGTTGTTATGAAATTATGAATATCTGTACTCTTACTGCCATATAACAACCACTACTATGTTGGGGTTCCTTGCTCATGACATCTATGTATTTTCAAACTATCTATCCCAGATTGAGAAAACATAAATACAGTATAAACTGGCAAAACACACATGGTTTAGCACCAAAGACTGTGGGGGAGATTTCTGTAGCCATGTTACAGATTTCCACCATTAGAGTTAGCAGTAAGATGAAAATTCTTATAGAATCACAGTTCATCCAAATACTTCAGCTGCTGTTTTGATGAGAGGAATGACAGTCTAAAAGCACTAAATTCTTTTCATAAAAAGTATGGGATACTAGGTTAAATTACAACAAAACCTCAAGGGAAGTTTATCAGATAAAAAACAAGCAATAGAGATAAATTTCCTTTTAATAATAATGCAGTAATCACAGAATCACAGAATCACAGAATAGTAGGGGTTGGAAGGGATCTCTGTGGGTCATCTAGCCCAAACCCCCTGCAAAAAGCAGGGTCACCTACAGTAGGTTGCACAGGACCTGGTCCAGGCGGGTCTTGAATATCTCCAGAGAAGAAGAATCCACAACCTCGCTGGGCAGCCTGTTCCAGTGCTCCGTCACCCTCAGAGGGAAGAAGTTCTTCCTCATGTTCAGACGGAACTTCCTATGCTTCAGTTTGTGCCCGTTGTCCCTTGCCCTGTCGCTGGGCACAGCTGTCGCCGGCCCCCTCCTCCTGACATCCACCCCTAAGATATTTAGAAGCATGTATAAGGTCCCCTCTCAGCCTACTCTTTAGGCTGAACAAGCCCAGCTCTCTCAGCCTTTCCTCATAGGAGAGATGCTCCAATACTCACATATGTATCCGTGCAATAATGATGTCGGAGTTATCAGTTCTGTGTACCTGATTCTGAAAATGGCACAAGTACAGCCCAATGGTGCTTGCTACAGATTTGTATACACTGTCTGGAGGCAACTCCACCTATGCCATTTGTTATGACAAGCTTTGATACTTTTACATGTGGTTAAATTTTAAGATGCCTGTATCAGGTAAACTGATTTTTCCTCTAGAAGACTCCTGTTTAATTTGATAACACGTCCATTGTGGGGAGTGTCAATAAGTGTTTTCTTGTCAGGGTATCTCTGTTCAGCTGTGGACTGCATATTTTCTAGAAGAACATACATATCCATTGATCTTCCATCAAAGCATACTTTTCTTCAGATCCATATTTGCATCCTTTTAAAACATGTTGTCTAGTGTTTTATGTGCCTGATGTTTTGAAAGTGTGTTTCAAGATATTGTTAATACTTGGTCATATGTGTATTTTTACATTTACTTTTTCCCAAATTTCTTGGGGGTCTTTGGATATTCAAGCTATAAAGCGATGCTAAGAGATAATACATTTCTAAGCACTTGTTGTCGGTATTTACATGATAATTACAACGCTGTTGAAGGTTAGGATTTTGTTTTGTTTTCTTCTTTTTTTTTTTCATTTTATGCCTTTTCAGGTAATAGTAAACTGTCAGCATCTGAAGTAAAGTGAGATGAATGTCATCTGGAGAAACTGAAAAATTCTAGGAATGAGAATACACCAGTAGAAGAAATAGGCACCTTGCAAGAAATACAGATGTAAGAGACTTCAACTAAATAAATTAATGTAGAGAAAGAAATGCTACCTACAAAAATTCATGCTCCTCTAGCACAATCATTTTGGAAGATGGTTTTGTAGCATGTTGTCTTTATTGTTGGTTTTATTCTGCTGCCCAACGTTCAAGAAAGAAAATATACCTTTTGAAATCCCTTTTTGTCTTTTCTCCTCTTCCTCAGACAATGCCAGACAGACTGCATTTATTTTATACATATCAAAATGCAGAACTTCTGAAATCTAATATCTATACAAAACTATTTTCAGGTGGTTTTGCTTTGTGGTTTTGCTTTATTTGAATGAAATATGAATTCCTTACCAGCACTGTGTAAAGTTCATACTTGGTTCCAGTTTGCCAAGTATGTAACATATTATTTTTCAAATATCTACAGCAGTCACTGCCTTATCTGTTTTTTTCCTCCTAAAAGTCTTTTCATTGCTATTGTTTCTTGTCAATATTTGCATGCTTTCTCAGAAAGCCTGAATACTAATGTAAATAGCAAATAATTTGCAGAAGTCAAGGAGAAAGACTGTAGCCACCAATGAGCTCCCAAATACATTATTCATATGAAGATTTAAAATTGGAGGTCAAACAATTTGATCATTCAAAAATATTTGTAGTTTCAATTACACCTTTAAACATTACTTATTTCAAAAATGGTGTGGAAAGTATCTGAGGGTCTCCAGCAGATTACGAAATCATTTTTTCTTTTGTTTATCAAAAAAAAAAAGTAGGTGTCACATTGAAAAGAATAATTACAATAGCAATTCCATTAACAATCTGAAAATTTAGTTCTGTTACTGCAGATTTTGTTAGATCTTTGTCATTAAGCCATTTTGAACCAGTAGCTAAGAACAGAAAAATACTCTGGTCTCGGATTCTCGCTCATTATGATGTAAATTGCCAATGATTCGTAATTTAACAGGAGTACTCCTTCAAGGAGAAACTATATATACCCAGAACCCCAAGTACTAAGAAAGTATTTCAGAAGTACATAGTGCATATGAGAGTGATATGTTGAAAAAATAAAAACTAATTACAAAAAAAAAACCCAAACAAAAAAAAAAACCTAAAACCAGAGCTGCAATCAAAGATCAGAAATAATTGTGTTATCTCAAGCCCATTTAAAAAGTGCTGAAATTCCACAATTCAGTGCTTGCTGATAGCCCTTTTTGTAGCAAAGTGTGTTAAAATAGGTAACCTTAGATTTTCTAGATTCAGTGCATCACTTCCCCTCTGATTGCCATCTAGAAATGAATGTAAACTCTCTGCTACTTGATGACGGAGTCTCAGGATCTGGGGTCAGAATATCCAAGAATTCCTGGGTAGTGGACATTTCTACAAGGCTGAAACGTTTTCTGTATCTGATAAATGTAGATTATTTGCAAAATTTTATTAGTAAAGAAGATGCACACAATATGCAGCTATAAGAATATTTCAGACATGCTTATAAATTTCAGGTTTGTTCACAGATCTCTCCATTAAAATGTCACTTTACAGTCATTCAGCCAGGGCCCAAGTGTGAAAATCTAACCAGTTTGTCATGACATATGGACTAAATTAATGAGTATTCACTCTCTCCTTCACGAAATAATGTATAGATTCAAACAGAATGTAACAAATCTGCCCTGAGAACTGCAATACACTTCAGTATTTTTCTAATTAGCTGCACTCTCCTATAAAAGTTTTAAGTATCATTCTCTTTTATATTAGAAGGAATGTAATCTTGCTGGAGATCTTATTCCTTATTAAGATTATAACTGAAATTCTTTGTATTTTCACATCTAAGTTTCCAGTATTGCAATTATCTGCTTAAGACCACCATTAACTATTAATTTCAGATTACAGTTTAAAAGAAATTCTACAAAAATTCAGTGATGAGATGAAAGTTTGAATACAAAGGTAAGGATAATTATGTTCTTCAAAAGTAGTATTTAGTAAGAAGTGCCTTTCTTAGAGCAGATGGCATTCCCAAATATTATCTGGGTTAAAGTCAGTTCGTAACACATCGCCTCTGCTGCTTCTTCTTCCTCACACTCATCCCCTGCTCCTGCAGGTCCCTTGGACCCTCCCAAAAGATACAGTCCTTTGTGAACTGCTCCAAACGGTGTCCTGCATGTGAACTACAGTTATCCATGAACTGCTCCAGCATGGATCTTTTCCATGGGATGCAGTCCTTCACAAACAGACTGCTCCAGTGTGGGTCCCCCACGGGCCATAGTTCCTACCATAAAACCTGCTCCTGCATGTGCTCCTCTGGGTTGCAGGTCCTGCCAGGAGCCTGCTCCAGCATGGAGTGTCTATGGGCTGCAGCTTCCTTCAAGGTACATCCACTTGCTCTGGTGTGGCATCCTGCACGAGTTGCAGGATAAAAATCTGCTCTGATATGGTCCTCCAAGGGCTGCAGAAAGACAGCCTGTTTCACCATAGTCTTCTCTATGGGCTGTAGGGGAATCTCTGTCTGTTGCATAGGGGATCTCCTCCTCCTCCTTCTTCTCCAAACTTGGTGTGTGCAAGGGATGTTTCTCTCTCAGTTCTCACTTCTCTCTCACAGCTGCTGCAAATTGTTTTTTTATAATTCTTAAATAAGTTATCACAGTCACCACTGGCATCAGTGATGGACTTGGCTTTGGACAACAGTGGATCTGTTTTGGAGCAGGATGAGACTGGCTCTGTCCAACATGAGGACAGCCCCATATCTCTTCTCACAGAGGCCGCCCTTGCAGACACCCCTTCCACATAACCCATATAAATTTTTTTAAAGGCTTATAGCAAATATTATTAAAGATTATAACCAATATCATCGTGATTTTTGTTAGAGTATAAAACATATTTGATTTTCACCAGTTACCCTCTCTTTCCATGAGAACATAATGTCTTTCACTCAATGAACAATTAGCAAAGAAGTTTTTCTATGACACTACGTCGCAGCCACTTAAAATACAGTTGCTGTTGTCTCAATTTCAAGCTAATTAACACATAACAGGAGTACAGTATATCCTTACTTTTTTGTAATTGCTTATAAATAATAGTCTTTGCATTAATCAGGTATTTTCTCGTGACCTACGAATAATAAATCCCTAAAATCTTGAACAGAATGAATTTTTGTTGGTAGGAAGAAATGGACAGTTCATATACAGGAGCAGGTTTGTTTGTTATTACTAGACTTACAACCTTTGATTGTCTGAGAGGGAAACTCTAATCACGAGTGTAAAACTACAAACATGTTCACAACCACAATATCTTTAAAGAAAACCTGCACTTTAACTTAGAAAAGTGGTCTGTGACTTACAATAGGTTTTATTGTATTAAAATTTATAGCAGTCATGTATCTTTTAGTCTCTAAATCAAGGCCAAAAATAAATGAATCTGGCAGTTTAATAAATATTATACTCAAGAAAGAGAAAGGAGTTATATCTATGCATGTAAAAATCTGTGTTTGAACAAATATCCAAAGACAGAGAGGAATACAGTACTGACAGTAAAAGGCATACACAAACAGAACTTGGTAATCAAAAATAATGACATTAGCTAGAAAAGCATGATTTAACCAAAAGAATAAAACTAATTTTGAGGGAGTTACCTTCTCATTGTTTAGACTTTCTGTTGACACTTCAAAGCTTCCTTTAAAATCAAGATAGTTAAAATATTAATATTTATAAATAAAGCTTGGAACAAATGGTGTCAGGAGTTAGAAGTCTCTAGAAAAGCACAAAACCACAAAATTTTGCAACTATAATACAATATATGATTCTGTTTATTTTGCCACTCAGTCTTTTATTTATTTCATCAACTTTTAATCCCTATATAAGCTTCTGCATACATGACACGGTCTTCACTTGAGAAAGCCCTTTCTGAGACTTAGCAGCCAAGTATTTTTGCATTCAGTCTTGTAGGGTTAGACAGACAGTTCTCATTTAAACGTTCTCCCAACAGGCAATGAGGTTGTGATTCCTCTGACATGGACGAACAGGGATCTTCTAGAAAGAAGTAGACAGGAACAAGGCACCTAGCATGTGGCACAAACACTCAAGTCTTCATTTTACATTCTACAGATCAAAATATAAACATTACATGTAAACTATTGAAGGAATAGCATTATAGCCTTATAATACATGAACAATTAATAGATCATAAAATGATTACACATTTTATTGGTCCTTATATCAATAGCTTTGTACTAAATGGTCCACTAAATAACCTGTATTTAGATAACAAAATATCTTTGTTTTTTATACCATAGATACGTATTATATGAAAGATATCCATGTTTAAAAAATATCATAAAGCTACTCCTTCCATTAAAAGTCCACTATCATCCCCATCACAGCGTGCATAATGTTCAATGTGTGAATTTTTTACTCAGATTCTGTTCAAAATTATGCTTTTTTTTCATTCTTCAAACTATCTTATTCACCGTTCACTCTTCCAGTTTTGAAGTATTATTTATTTCCTCCAAGTAAACTATGGATTCATGGACAATTAGCAGAGAATAAACAGTTTTAAGCTCAAAGTATTTTTAAGAGAAAAAAGAAAACATACTTATATATAAAATTAATAATTTATTATTAGTATAATTGATACCTTAACAGTCTAATGCAAGGATTCTTATTAGTCAAGTTAGTATCATTGCAGGAAGTGGAAGAATACATCTATGAAGTTTCAGTAATAACACCACAATTAAAATTTTTAAACATACACTTTTATCTTCTACCTCTTTTACTGATATTATGCTTTCCTTTTCCCTGTTATCCTGTGCTCTGAAGTCAGTGGCTTCATCTAGGTAGCAGCAGTGGAGGACCGTTAAGGCAAGCTGCTATTTCTCAAGCCCTCTGTGTTTGTAACAGGTTTGTATTTCTCTGTACTACACTGTTATATTAGAATTGTAAAACCATGGTGTTATCATACAAAGTTAAACAAAAGTAAATCAAGTTAGCCATAGAAATAAGAAAAATTGTCGTTACAGCTAACCCTTCACTGCTGCAACCTTGCAAACTCATTACAGAGCTTATGGCCTGCTTCTAGCAAAACCAGTACCGTACTACATGACTACGTGAATACAGTGGCTCCAGCAACACAGAGCGCTAGCTGTTAATGATTGTACCCTGGCTTTAAGCCTGAAGAAACCTAGCCTTCTAGTGTATTTCTACACCTTCCCAGACTCTGTAACTGAAATTTAACAGACTTTGGATAACTTCCTCTTCTTGCTTCATTCTTAAGACCCACACTTCCATTTTTGTATCTGAAGACCTGGGGCTGGAACCAGTCCGAGATGCTATAAGGCACCAGTTAGGCTTACTAAAAAGCTACCACACTGCTAGTCCCTCAGATGGTGAGCAGCTAGAAAGGTTCTTAGTTGATAAAATTTTAAAGCAAAAGCGAGACTTTAACATAGCAATGTTGCTACTTTAAATTTGCAAATCACACTAGCTTCAAAATTTATTTCTCCATGTATGTAGAACATCAGGAAAAAGAGCAGGATAGGTGTTTGGCTCAGGTCACAGTTTTACAAGGAACATATAACTCTGCGTTACTTCTAACCTGTGTATCTTCCTTCTTCCAGCTTTACATCCCACTGTTTCCCTTCTGCCCGCACAGATACTGTGCTCACAGTGACATTTGCCATCTTGAACAACAGTTAAGGAGACAAAGAAGTTCACTGGGCTAAAAAATAAGAAATTTTATTTTTAAATTCTTTTTTGTGTGTTAGTCTTCAGCTGTCTGTATTCCTTGGCCAATGGGAACACGTGCTTGCATGAGTGATTGCATGAGTGCTAGTACCACTGTAGGATCCATAGGTGAAATATCCTTTCACTAGACATAGAAGATTACATTAAATTTGGAACATTATGCTTTGTTTACAAGAGCAGTGTAATACTTTACAACAACAATAAGTTAATTACAGGAAAATAAATATGATAGATCTCCTCATACTTGTGTTCATTGCATTTAGTAAAACGTGTGGCTTCCGGAAAACAAGAGTTGAAAGCCTTTTACTTGGTAAAGTACTTAATTGGTACTGCTGACTTGACAGTGAGCTTTTAATTTTGTCAACCAAGCAGATCCTTCAGTGTTAAATGTTGTCTTAATCCCAACTCTCCCTGTATCTACACCTCAGTAATAAAATTACTTAAGACAATTGCTGCTTGCAGAGACATCAATCTTGATTACTCTAACCTTGTCAAAGAGCGGAAGGAGGAAGTCATGAAATTTTGGGATTTTTTGTCCCCTCAACTTCAGTCGTATAATCCTATAAGGAAACACTACTTGCTTGAAGTATGGAAACAAAATACCCAATTTGTATTCTGTTTATATTTTCACATGCAACCAGCCTTGTTCTTCCACATAACAAGGACAGATATTTTAGAGAAATCTTTTTATGATATTTTTCTACCACTGTCTGTCTTCTACCATAAAGACTTAAGTAAGATTTACAAATATTATTTGCTAAAGTCAGCATAGCCATTCCATTCACAATGAAAATGAATTAAGGATTTCCTATTCCCAAACAGATATTGTCTTTCCCTGGATCCTTCAGTTCTTGCTTTAAGAAGAGATGTGAAAGTGACCTTAATGAGTAGGGTAGTTCCCTACAAACTAAAACACCTGCTTTATCATATTTCATACCGAACTGAACTCAATCCAGAAGAATTTGATGAGTGTGCTTATTGTATAAAACCCTGTAGGTAATAGATGTTGCTGCAGTCATGTCAGAATTGCAACAAAGCATCAGAGAGGGTCATCCAGGTCAACTGTACTTAACTGAGTGTAGGCGTGTTAGCAAATCTAGTCACCCTTGACTCCCTATGGAGAGCAATAAACACCTCAAGGATTTGCTTCATCTAGCCTATCCTAAGCATTCATTTTAAGGTGACATGAATCACATTTGAAGAACACTTGTTTCTTTTCAGTGACTGTGAAGGGTATCAAAAGTAATGGGATCAGATGTAGATATCAACATGGAATTGGCTGAATTCCACTGCTAGATGTCAATATCAGGCCATCTGTGAGCTCCTGGAGGAATGTCTCAACTCCAGGGACCTTGGTAGTACAATATTTAGATACTGATGGGCTTCAGGTCCTTCCTGACATTGGGTTGTATATGGGACAAAGAAGACAGTATTGCTTTCTGCGACACAAAAAAACCCGACTGCTAAACTGAGCTTGAGATAGCAGAATTTAGGTAGGAACTATCTCTGTAAGTTATAATGAACTAAAATAATATGTTAATCAGAAGAACAAAATTTTTAATTTCTTTCTCTCTTATGATGCTCATGTCAACATATGCATTCTTGCTGAAACTTTTGAGTTTTTTGGGGGCTCATTTTCAATCAACTCTAAAACAATAGTTGAAATGCTAAAGCTGGATGTTACTTCTGGTAAGCCTAATAGCTGTCACCCCAGATCAGACATCTACTATTCCACACCATCATACATTCACAAAGTTATGTTTTATCTACAGCTCTCTCCATACTCTCTCCAATTTGTGAGCTACTTTTTGATACATAAATACATGTATGTAACTCCTACAGCTACTCATATATGAGAAATACAAACTATTGATTGAAAATTTTTTATTCAGTGTCTATGAAGAACTGATGATACAGTATGCACAATTATGCTGTCTGATTTTTTTCACATATGTTAAATCATTTACATATATACATTTCAAAAATAGCAAAACTAGAAAGCTACATTAGACTACCAGCTCAGAAGATCATAGTTCTCACCATAGATAGTTATAACTATTTGAGGAGCACTAAATTGTTTCACAGATTAAATTTTCTTAGATATAGGCATAAGGAACAGACATTTTTCGTTATTTCAGCAGAAATAATGTCTGTTATCCAGAAAAAAATCTTTTGTGTATTTCATCTGTGTTGTACACCAAGATCTCAGAACAACCTAAGTGCTAATTAATTTCAGAAATTACTAAAGATCTCAGGAAAGTGGTCATTTATTAACAGGAATGCTTGTCCTCCTATCGATAATTTATTACCTTAGTTTTAGCTGTGTATTGTAAGAGAGAGAAAAATAAATTTTCCAAAATTCCACATGCGTTCAAATACAGGAAGATATTGTTTTTCACTTACCCGATTTCCAGAAACAAAAAAAGTCTTTGTTAAATCTTGTCTGTCATAAATTGCAGAGTCCAAGCAAATATTGAGATAAAATCTACCGCTCACTGAATGTAAGATTCTTCTAGTGTTTGAGTTTTTGAAGAACAGATTTCTACTGTGATAAATTCATTGAGCGTTATTAGCAATGTCTATAGTGTTTGGTTCCAGGAAATCTATGCAGTAAGTTTTATTCAAATATTAGATGTCTTTACTGTTAAGCACAAAACTGATATTCTAGATACACATCTTAGGGAAAAATATACATATATTGGTAGAAGAATGGCAGTCTAATCATAATCAGTAGTGCTATAAATACATTATAACTAAAATGCTTTAGTGTTATGAAGAGATATTCAAAATTTATATTCAAAATTTGCAAATTTGTTCACTGAAACTGGCTCTTGTAAAATAGCAAAGCAGTGTAAAGGAATAATCAGCGAAAGATCATATACCATACAGTACAAAGGAATAATTACATGGTTATTTTCACATCAGAACTATGGAGGAAATGCAAATTTCTCTATGATTTAGATGGAAAGAATACTTCCTCATAATGGATCTGGTAGCACTTGAGCCACGTTTCCCTCCAAGGAACAGCTCAGCAATATTTCTCCCAAAGAGTTTCACTTATAATCCTAAAACAAAACAAAAACAAAGTCAGCCAAAGTACAGACTTTTCATACACTTCAGGTAAAATGCATTTTTAATGTTAACTGATTTGTGCTATGTTTTTCTGTAGTCATGATGCTGACAATATATTCAAATTCCTCAGTATATTTATTGTATTTTTAAATACTGAATTTTTGTCTTAAATCTTTTCCATTTACTAAACAATGAATATTCATAATTCATGTAGCAATGAGTATTTCTCTCTCTCCAAAGGAGGATTTTTATACATGGTGCACATAGATTGTGAATCTGCTTTTGCTCTGCTTGTAATGAGGAGGATAGCACTTGTTCACCAGAGAACATTTCCAATCTAAATTATTTTATGTTTCTGTCATTTTGTAATACATATATATATAGAGAGAGAGAAATAGTACCTAACATGGGCTTCACTGAACTCGTGCATATGTGTACCTATCAAGTTAATCATGAGACAGCAATGTCACCTTGATGCCAAGAAGGCCAATGGTGTCCTGAGGTGCGTCAAGAAGAGTGTGGCCAGCAGGTTGAGAGAGGTTCTCCTCCCCCTCTACTCAGCCCTAGTGAGGCCCCATCTGGAGTACTGTGTCCAGTTCTGGGCTCCCCAGTTCAAGAAAGATGAGGAACTACTGGAGACGGTCCAGTGGAAGGCTGCAAAAATGGTCAGGGGACTGGAGCAGCTCTCCAGTGAGGAATGACTGAGGATGCTGGGCTTGTTTAGCCTGAGGAAAGAGAAGGCTGATGCCTACAAATATCCTAAGGGTGGGTGTCAAGAGAACGGGGCCACACTCTTTTCAGTGGTGCCCAGCAGCAAGACAAGGGGCAAAGGGCACATATTGAAGCATCTGAATATGAGGAAGGACTTCTTTACTTGGAGGGTGACAGAGCAGTGGAACAGGGTACTCAGAGGTGTTATGAAGTCTTCTTTGGAGATATTCAAAACCTGCCCAGATGAGGTGCTGTGCAACCTGCTCTAGGTGACCCTGCTTCAGCAGGAGGGTTGGACTAGATAATCCCCAGAGGTCCCTTCCAACCCCTACCATTCTGTCATTCTGTGTGATTCTGTGATTCTTTGATCTCTATACATGGAAACTTTAAGATGCTGTATTCAAAAGTCAAATATCTCATTAACTATTAATGTTTAAATCTTTTTGTTGTTTTTCTAAGGTAAATATAGTTGTTGAGTCATGGAATTACGTAAAGAATTTGATTGATTTGTATATCTGAAAATTATTGAGTGTATTCTCCTGCTCAAAGCAGGTTAGCACCAGTTGCTCAAAGTGTCATCCATACAAGTTTTAAAATGTTTATGGTGAAGATTTCACAGCTTTTCTAGGCAATCAGGTTCACTATTCAACAACTCTTATTGTGAAGGATTTTTTCCTTACAGACAATCAGCATTTCTCTTTTTGTAACCTTATTGTAACCTTTGGCTTTTGTACCTTCATCATACATCTCTGAGAAAAGTTCAGCTCTCAATGAATCACTTTAATTAGTGCAACATTGTGATTAGATCCAAACTTAATTTTCTTCTCTCCAGGATAAACAAAATTCAGCATTATCTCAGTATCCCCCTGTAAGTCATGTATTCCAGCTGTCAGATATCTTTGTGGTCCTTCATAGAAAACTCTCCAGTTTTTCAAAATTACCTGGAGAATGGGAGGGGGAGAAGCGGAGACAGTAGTCTAGTTGTGGCCTCATGTACCCTCAGTAAAAAGAAAGAACTTCTTCCCTTTATCTGTTGCCTTCAAACTTGTTCACGCAGTATGCAGTCTACCTTCTGCTCCACAAGGGCACACCACTGACACATTAAACTTGTCCACCAGGACTACAGGTGTGTATATCAAATGATATATAATTCGCAGCTATGATTTCTTTTACTTCCACAAAATGTAAAGGAGTCCTAAATATTTGGTTCCATTAAAGAAAAAGAGCTTTCTTGGTTTAGGGAAAGTTTAGAGAACCTGTCAAGGTGAAATTTACACAAAATGCAAGAATCCAAACCTAGTAATTTACTGAAATTGTCTTCATCCTAAGAAATTTTTCTTCAGTGGAAAAGTATGATGAAGACATGCAAGGGTAGTGGGTTAACCTTGACCAGCACCCAGATGGCCACCCATTTGCTTTCTCACTACTCCTCCTCAATAGGGCAGGTAGATAAAACAGACGAAAGAGCTAAAGACAGGGAGATCCCATGCCAGTGACTGTCGCAGGCAAAACTTATTTGACTTGGGGAAGATTAAACTAATTTATTGCAATTAAAAGGGTGTTGGATACTATGAAGCAAAGACAAAAATATTAAAACACTTTTTCCCAGGCTCAATTTAATTCCTTCATTCCTGACTCCTCTGCCTCCTCCCCCCACCAGCAAGCACAGAGGGATGTGGAATGGAAATTGAGGCCAGTCCATTACAGCTCCTTTTTGCTGCTCGTTTCTCCTCATACTTTTCCCCTGCTCCAGAGTGGTTCCTCACTACAGGCTACAGTTCCTTCAGGAAATACCCAGCTGCTCTGAAGTGTAGTCCTCCAGGGGCTGCAGTGTGGATATCTGCTCTACCATAGTCCTCTCCAGAGGCTCCAGTACCTGGTCCACCTCCTTCTTCTTTGACTCTGGTGTTTTCAGGGTTTTTTCTCACATTTTTTTTTCCTCAGTGTTCTTTCTGATGTGCAGTGTTTTGTCGTTTTTTGAAATACGGTTTGAGTGCTGTGTCCTGCGGTGAGTTTATTGTGGAGCCAGCTGCAGCTGGCAGTGTCCGACATGGGGGAGCCCCTGTCTCTTCTCATGGAGGCCACCATACCGTCTCCTAGTATCAAAATCTGGCCACATAAACCTAATACAACAAGTTATATCAACCTTACAAAATTCATAAAGAAACTAGCAGGGCAATATACTTCCTGTGTAGAAAAATACAAAATAATATTGCCATTTTTTAGTGTCATGTGTTTGTAGTCCTTGAGCTTGGTCTTCTCTCAGTCTCTGCCTGGGCTGCAAGAGAAATTGCAGCAAAATCTAGTATTGCTTTTGCATATTCTCTCTTTTCACTTCTTACATATGTTTAATTCGCCTCATCTGTTCTGGGAAACTGAATCACAGTGACTGATTCAAGGACAAACTGAATCCATGCAACACTGGGCGCACACAAAAAATCTACTGGTTGATAGAAAAACATAACTGTGATGGTGTAATGTTAGATGATGGATTCATCACTTTACAGATGACAACATGAAAGCTACCAAAAATACAGTGATATTCCGATTTTTTTTTGCTTAGAAGACAATAAATAGCACAGTATTTGTATTCACATACAACTGGAAAGATGGCTTCAAAGCAGAGCTTGCTACAAAGCCTGACATCTACGTGATTTCACAGGAAGAGTAACTGAAGTTTAAAAAATGTAGATAAAACTGTTAATAACCTAGAAGTTTCTGAAAATATACTCACAGAAATTTCAAGTTGTCCAGAAAGCAATTATAAATAAAAAATTTTAGGAATTTAAGAAGGAATCTATAGTAATATTTTACCAATATATTAAAAAGATACATACGTTGTGCTCTGGACAAATCTTGGAGTTTTATTTTTACCTCAATTGATTTTTAAATTTGTAAAGCCCGAGACCTGAACCTGGCCTGATGTTTCAAAACATAGAGCCTTACAAATAAACACAGAAGATCCAACTTGTGCTCAGCTTTCTGTGCTATTTATGTAGACTAGCATAATATTACTCTATTTCACAGCCCTTTGTTATTAAGTTACTTCTTTCACTAATTCTGATGTAGCTGGCCTGGGACAACGAAGTTCTCGGTTCCTGTAGTACTGGTTGACCAGATCGTAAGCTCTGAATTCACTGTTCAAGTACTAAGATAACCCCCGAAAGAATTTTATACTGTGTGCTATTAGAAAGATGAAAGTTAGTGATAATTTGCCTATCTCTGCATATGCAAAACACTGATAATTACTGATTTCTCATACAAGCTATCCAAAAGCTTTTTTGGATGCTCATTTTGTCCTGCTGCTCCTCAGCCCCTTCTTCTTGCTGGCGTAATAATCACTGACTCTTTAAACCCAGCAGTTCATTGGCACAGAAGCAGATAAATGACTGGAAGTGCAGTGCATGCAAATATAGTTTTCTTTGTAACACACACTAAGATAATTTGCTTCTGGCATCCAGAATGGCTTTGCCAAGTCTTTCATTTCCTTGTTTGCAAACAGAAATCTAAGCTATATAGAAAGTATGTTTCAGCTCCGCTAGCCAGTTAAATGGGTGCTCAGAGCTAGAAAAGTAGTCTCCATATATAGTTTCTCAAGAGAAAGAGGCAACTCCCAACAGGTAATTCCTCCCATCCCGGTTGTGTGTCTGAGATAGAGGGGATGAATTGCCTGTGGCAGTATCTATTTCTCTCCATTGACTAGAAGGCGAGGAAGAAGAGGTCTAGACAAATGGCTTTGACTAGATGCACATTTTTCAGGTAACTAGAGTTAGGTGAGATGAATTTTACTCTGAGTGCCCATCTCTTATGTCAATAGGCCAGTGTTCCTCTCTCAATTGCATATGCAGAAATAAAAATATACTTTTGATCATGCAGAAATGCAAAAAAACTCAGCTTCATACCACACTAACATCAACACAGGCATTTAGTAGCTTGTCAGGAAGCAATTCTCAGCCTCCCAGGCCCTTAAACATCTCTGATGCAAATCCATTGCCCACAAGGGCAAGAGGCGTACTCTCCACACCTCCACCCCAAGAGGTGTGCTCTCCACATATCCTCTCCTTCTGTCTCGTCAGCTCATGAATGAAGCATGGATTTTTAATTACAAAATGGAAAATGGGGACAAGAAAAAGAACAGAAAATAGGAACAGGCTGGGAAACTTCAAATACTTGCTTATCAGTGAGGAGCAAATAAATTTAAAATATTATGCAAGTTTCTTGTATCTTTATGGTGAAGGCATATATAACTTCTCTTTTGTGCAATGTGCTGTCAAACTATATCCATAGGTGAAAAGAGGATGAGTGCTGTCAAGGAAAAAATGTGGGACTGCTTGTATCAAGGCTAATTTCAGGCTTCCTACTAACCCATCAGAGCCCACAGCTTAGTATATTTTGCCTAAAATAAAATGCATGTCTTTTTTAGTTTATCAGCCTGTCAGGGTTCAAGGAGTGTCTGGACAACACTCAGTCATATGGTTTAATTTTCCGTAGTCCTCCTAGGAGCAGGCAGTTGGACTTGGTGATCTTTATGTGTGCCTTCCAACTTGAGAAAATGTATGACTCCATGACTCCATTTTTCAGAGATTAAATGAGAGTCTTCCACTTTCCAGTGAAACAACTTCCAGCTCTACATGCAGAAGACTGAAATGCCTCTTTGAAACCATGTTTAAAGGCTCAGTAGCAATAGCTTTCTACCTCAAATTAAAACCTCAGTAGGTGCATGAGTGTACATGGTCACATACGGATTTGAAACTACACCAAACAGAAGTGTGCTTCCATTCCCTTTGCTTCCATTCATTTCTGCTTTCTCTTTCTCTGGCTGTGCAACCTTCTCTTCTGCCTATATTTTCTTATTTCTTACCTTGCCATTTCCTTTCCACTCTTGCTTGCCTGTTCGCTGTGACGAGGATGGTGAGGGAACTGGAGCATCTCTCCTACGAGGAGAGGCTGAGGGAGCTGGGCTTGTTCAGCCTGAAGAAGAGAAGGCTGCGAGGGGACCTTATAAATGCTTACAAATATCTGAAGGGTGAGTGTCAGGAGGATGGGGCCAAGCTCTTTTCAGTAGTGCCCAGTGACAGGACAAGGGGCAATGGGCACAAAATGAAGCACAGGAAGTTCCGTCTGAACATGAGGAAAAACTTCTTCCCTCTGAGGGTGATGGAGCACTGGAACAGGCTGCCCAGGGATGTTATGGAGTCTCCTTCTCTGGAGATATTCAAGACCCGCCTGGACCAGGTCCTGTGCAGCCTGCTGTAGGTGACCCTGCTTCAGCAGGGTGGTTGGACTAGATGACCCACAGAGGTCCCTTCCAACCCCTACCATTCTGTGATTCTGTGATTCTGTGAAAAGCACACTAGAAATTAGAAGGACACTTTGCACATATGTGAAAGCAAGACAAGGACTAGGAGACTTCCTAGAGTTATGTCTTTTGGACAAAAAAATGCTTGTGTGGTATAACAATAAAGGACTCTTTGTAAAGCTTTTAAAGATCTTCTTTGATGCTGCCTTAGAGACAAATTATGCACTTCTTCTGTTATGAGAACAACTGGTGAACACTCTTTGTAAAAGCGTTGGAAAATGTTTGCAGTCTTAGGGTGAAATATTTGACAATGTGGAGGTGCTTATGGACATGGTCAATATTCCCACAGTGGAGAGAAAAGCAATATTTTTAAGTCCTTTGAACAAAATGGTATAGAAAGAAGGTATATAGTGCTTGTCCCAACAGTGTGTTGAGGTCTTAATGAAGCGCAGAAGCCTACAACATCTCCTAATATGTTGTTCTGACTGCAACTGAGTGTATAAACTCATGTATGTTATTTGCCAGTGCATTTAAAAAGTAGTAACACGGCAAGGAGTAGATGATAATTTTTAAAGGCCTATGTCTTAGCTTACGTAGTATGAGCTTATGTTAGTATATCAGGTATACTTTTCCACAGCAAAAACAAATCATGCCTAAATTGATGCCCATTAGTAACATCAAACCACAGGAAGTGACTGCAACAGGTCAAACGATCCCACTCTTACATCTAATGCACATGACACAAACACTGCAAGTTAGGACAGCTACAGCTGGTGTTACTTTGATGATTACATGATGCTGCACAGAAACAGGTATAAACTATTTCTTAAGTTCCATTTAAAACATGTATTTATTGGCAGCAATTTTGAAAATAAAGCATACGTTACATCTGTACACTCTGCTAAAGGCAGAAGAATATGCAGTATTTATGAAAAGGGAGTACCTTATTCTCTGGCTTGGGAGACCTCTGTTGGACATTCCTGTCTTCTACAGCAAAAGCTACCAGAGTCCTCAGTGCCATAGGGCACTGAAATTGCTGAAGCTTGTTTTCTTTCAGATAGCTGAGGAAAGCTGCTGGAGGAAATCCAGCTGTGCCATCTGTAGTGCAGAAACGTGACTGCATACATTTGCTGGCACACAGGGCAATAAAAGCAGTAGAGGAAGGACACCAAGGACAGTCTGTATGGAGTGAATTCCTCATATGTCATCAAATGACAGCCGATGTTGGTTTTTTTTCTTTTCTTGGATGCTATAGATATAATGAAAGAATCCCCAATGGCTCTTCTTTAGCTGTCAGGATCTAAAAAATTCAGTACTCAGGGTGTTTATGGGCATGGAAAAATGAGATCACACAAGCCTCAAACATAAGATTTTTCCCACTCAGCTTTTTGACCCTAAATATTCTTTGCCATATTCCTTCTGTACTGGGTTCAAGATCCTAGTTGCTCCTTTCCTTGACTAGTTCAGTCCTAGAGCTAGAATCTCAGTGAACCAATACATTAAATCCCGATGCATTGTAGTTTGGTGGTAGAAAACCTGAAAGTAATGAAGTGAGAAGTGCCCGAAGATCCTCTCCTGATTCCAGGGAGACTTTCTTTCTGGACATGTTTTTGCAACAGATGTTTAGTGAGCAAGGTACATCTGATCTCAGTTTCCTACGGAATGCTTTCTCATGTTGATCTTTCTGTAGCATCTTGTAGGAGTACATTCAGGCACACTAATACGCACAAACAGAACTACAAGGTTAATAGGCTTCTCAAAATTTGTTATTTTATTCCATTAAGAGCTTGAGTGTTCGATTCCAGATACGACAGCAAATGACAACAGACCAACTCTGCAAAACATCCCCATTGTTACTTCTTTATTCACCTACTGTGACCTGAAAGGACACATCATTAAATCCAGCAGATCTTTGCTACTGAGGATAACTCAATTTTTTACAAGTTATTTATTCTCTTCGATGACATGACATAGAGAAGTTGAATACCTGCAAGTATTTTGCAGATCCTGGAAGGGGTCCGAAGAGGTCACTAGGCTACCCCTCCTGCCAGAAGCAGGATCATCTCAGTGGTCAGACCAGGCTGCTCAGGTCTTGGTCCAGCTGAGGACTGGAACTCTTCAAAGCATATCAAAGGATGGCGAAGGCACAGCCTCTCAGGGCAACACGCTCTGCTGCTGACTATCCTCAACAAAATAGGAAATACAAAGGTTTTAATTTTTTTATTAGTATCCTATAAAATAAGGAAAATAATTTGAGAAAACTTTAAAACTGAAGGACTTCTCAGCAATTATGTAGTTATTAACTGCTTCAGGTATACTCCTTAGTGATAAGTCTGGGATAAGAACAGAAGTAACATCAGGTTCTAAGGTGTTTGGGTCCCAGTTACAAAAGAGAAAAACAAGTGTCTGAAATGAAGAAAACAAAAGGAATCAGTCTTCTATGGATATTGTCTGTTGATACCACAGCTGACTATGTTTTTGTCCTTCTGGTTTGAAATAAAGGCACAAAGGGTATTTTAATATTCCCAGCTTCTGCTGGAAGTTGGTATGTAGTAGATGCCCCAGTCCTGTCTGGTGCCTTAAAACATTTCCAAGGATTATTACTAAAGTGAAATAAAGAAAATGCTGCTACCAAGATTTTGAAATTAAATGTTGATTTTAGTTTTGAAAACCAATGGAGTGTTCAAAATTTTCAGTATATTATTTAAAGATAATTAGCCAACTAACATTAGCTCCAGTCTTTAAAATGCCTTTATTTACAATAAGTATGTGTTTATAATGAATCTAAGCAGCTGTTTAACTTATGTCAACCTGGATTAATTTCTCCGCGATCTAATACTTGTTCATATGTAGATTTGATACCATCTTTTGTGTTTATATATAAACATTGAGTTAAAAGATATTAATTTGTCTTGATTAGTGTAATTCCCCCTACAGTGTAAGTTAGAAATAAATATATAATCAGTGTTATTTTTCCATTGTCATGCTATGTTTATGCCATTGTAATGATAGTAAAAAAGTACTTTATCAGTCTCTGTTTAAGGACTGTTAAATTTCATTACATGCATATTATTTAACTGTTCTACATTATTATGCTTGAATTCAGAGTTTTGATTCAATTTGTTTTTAATTTTGACGGAGCCTTGTTTGACTAACACTGAAGCAGAATTACAGAAAAAGAAAATATGAATAAGAGATTGTTTTTCCTCAGAGTGGTTTTACCTGATGCTTAAATGTAATTAAAAGTTACTCTAAATCAAATGCTACTTGTATTTTTCTTTACAAAAGTCACAAAAGCATCCTTACAAAATCCATTTTCTTTAAAAATAGCAGAAGTAAGATGTCAAAGACAAATAGAAAATGTCATTATATTTTTTTCTTATAAAGGTTTCTTTTTTTTTCTTATAAAGGTTTCTTCTTATAAGATTTATTATTTCCTAATAAAGTATAATTTATCTCTGAAATGTATATATATTATATATTTTACTTATACCATGATATACATTAACATTTCTGTTACTAAATCAGACAAAATGTCTGCTTATTCCAGTACTTCTCTGACAGTGGCATGTGACAAATATTTAAAAGAATTTAAGAGTGGGGAAATGTACAGTGAAACTTCCCCCGTTATACCCTCCTAGCTTCCATAAACTTGTAGTTTTAGGGACTTTCCCAGAGGTGTTTTTTAATAGCCCCTGGAGGTTTTCACCAGTGCCTTGTCTGATTGTTTCCTGCAGTTATCCACAAAGTTGGCATTACAAATCTAACGTGATGCTGAATTGCACAGCTTAATGATGCTTTTTGTGAAAAGCAGCTTCTTTTCTTTGTTTTAGAAGTTCTTCCTCATAATTCAGTAAGGTTCCACTTACCTTTCACTGTTATACCAGATTTATGTAGATATCTATCCATATTCCTGCTAATTCTTCTTTTCACTCTAGTTTCTACTACTGAAGTTGTTTACTTAAGTATTGAAAGTAATTTAATCCATAAATTCTTAAATTAGAGAATTTTGCTCCTCTAATTCCTTTAGAATCTTTTCAAGAATGAAATACAAGCATGGCAACTTCTTTTTTTTGTTTTATAAGGTTATTCTCAAAACTTTTCAGCTGACATTTCAGTCTGAGACGCCTGCTCTGATTTGCCTTCCGTAAAGAATAATACCACTGTGGGAACTTTATTTATACCTGGATACTTGTGCAAAGAATTGATCTAGCTTGATGGCTACGGTTTAACCTTCCTGGAAGGCTCCTTTTGCACATTGACAATGTTCTGCCATACCTTCCTGTTTATGTTGTGTTTTATTACTGGTTTAAATACCTTAAATAAGTTGTTGTTCTAAAATTTTTGGCACATCTTTTTGTGGCAGTCCATTATCTTGTCAGAGTTTCCTAATTTCTACGTTGTCAAGGATATCATCTGATAGACAATATACATTAAACATTACCTTGTAACTTAGAGTCCTTAAGAAGCTTTGTACTACCTGAAAGTACCATGTCCTTTTGAACATTTCTCTTATATTCCCACTGAGAGAAATAAATAAAAAAAACCCAACCAAACAAGTATTTTCTTGTATTATACTGATTTGGATGTTAAGTGTTACTGGGAGAGATGTTTTTTTTGTAGGGCAGCATTTCCTGTAAATGTGACTAGATTATCCTCATTATTACAGAGCGCAACAGTCACTTCTGAACCATGTCCCGTGCACTCCTCAGAAATGAATAGTTTGTTTTCCTTTTATTTGTGTGTTTTCTGAATAGTTGCTCCAGAAGACACTGTGACTAAAAATGTGCCTTTTCATTATGATGTTGTTCCAGGCTACCAGCAGGTTTCTGAAAGGCAATGATTTCTACCCTCATTACACTGCATCTGCCGCAGTTCTTAGTTGGTCACATTACCTGTTGCACCTTGGATGGGCAACAACACAATGTTCATATCATATATTTTTTAAGGTTTTTGTTTTATTGTTTGACTCAATTCATGTTGCAGTTTCAGTACACAGTCTATCATTTCTCCATATTTTATTTAGCTCAATGTTTAATTTATCATATAATTCCACTTCTTCACTAGTGTATCTACTTTGCCTTTCCTGTAACGCATGTACCGTGTCATACATGTATTTACGGACTATATCACAAATTGTCTTCCCATGCACTGCCTTCCGTTCACTAGGCTTCTGAAATCTCCATGTGTCTACATCTTCGAAAAAAGTTATTTACTCCCCTGATACCTCAGAAGATTATCATTGGTATAAAGCATAAAGGTTTTCTTTCCTTCACGTGGTTTTAATATTTTTGGAGTAGAATTTGAACTATTAAATATGCTTTCATCTGTTCTTGAACAGAATTTTGTCTTTTCAGAAGTCCTTCCTTGTGTATTGAGAATTCATATTGTCTATGTCTTCATTGTCACTAAATGATTCCTTTGAACTTGGTTGTCCTTCTGCATTTGTCTGCTTCTCCTCGAGCTTTCTTCCCAAACACTTTACCAACAACTTCCTGAGGGGATTCCACCTACCTTATCACAACATATATAATTTTTGAGGCTTCCACTGGCCTTCATAAGACACTGTAAATGTGAATCATCTGTCATTAATTGGCATATTAAACTGTAGTACAACCATAAACATTTTGAGAAGCAGAAATAGTTTTTCCCATCCTGACGACCAAGAGCTTACTCCTAGAAAATGTATTATTTTAGCTACTGTCTATAAAATGAGACTAGGATGGCTGTTTAAGAGGCGGATAGTTGTACTAGTATTTGTACCTAAAATTATTCAAGATGCTCTCTTCATATCTGGAACACAGCCTTTGTAGACTAAAACACATTGTCTTTAGATCATGCTGGAAATAGTACTTTGAGTTGATTCAATGGGTGACCTAGGGTCCACCCTACTTTATCTTTCTTTATTTCTAAATTTAAGCCAGAAGTATCATCTATCAATAAAAGATGAAAGGGAGTTTTTTTGTTTCTTTTTGTTTCATTTTGTAATGTAGCAAGGAAAGCGCAAAAAATAAAAACTTGCTTCTTTCTGTGCAAGCCATTGTGCATTTCCCTGGTTGTGTTTGCCCTTGTATGACTTCTTATTCACAGCACGACTCATCCTGAGTAGACTGCTCTTCTGCAGCATTTAGTCTAGAAATCTTCTTAAGACTCCAGAAATCATGAAAAATTTTTGTAGTTTAGTTCTTGAATACTGCTTAAAAGAGATGGATTACCATTTATTTCATCAAGGAATTTCATAAACATTTCCACTATGTACTTTAGTTAACACATTTCTGACTTCAAGTGGCTTGCCTCTCATAACACCCTTCTAAAGGCAGGCTATTAAAGCCCAATAATTTGTATTCTGAGAAATTTTATATTCCCAGTCTTCTTACTGATGGATTTATTGCTGTTCTCAACATTTTTCTTTATATTTCTGTGAATATTGTACAAACATCCAATATGACTCCAGAGCAAGCAGAAAAGTAGAGATCAATCTGAATGTCTTTCCCCCTAGTAAATATTTTTGATTTTACTGAGTTTCTCCTAGAACAATCTTTCCAAATAGAACCAGCTAGATTTGATATTATATAATCTATTTCTCCAGAAAAAAAATCTATTTGATTAGCCTGCCTGTCTGCTGTTAACTTTGTTTTGATTTGTAAGAATCGTGTCATCAGTAAGAGATAATATAATAACAGCATTCACCAATATTCTGCCATTTTAGTAGTTAAAACTGATAAACTGATTTGTCAACAGGTATAGAAGACATATTCTTACAGTGTTGCGAAGATAACTAATGAGAGTTTGAACTCACAAATGTTAAAAATGACAAATATTAAATTCAAGAAATAGAGTCCAGTTTGGTTTGTTTTCACAAGAAAATAATAAGGTGCTTTCTTCTTCACAGTATTCGAATAATTATTACTCTGCTGAGTTACTTAATCTTTTCCATAATGTCTACCCTATTAGACCTAATGGCTTTTTCTATGAGGAGAAGATGAAGGCAAATAATCTCAGGATGGCCTTCACACAGATTTTCCCTTAAATTCAAGATATGTCATTCTAAAGACTGTAAATTAAGTTTTGTATGAGAGACCCTACTGAAAAGAAGTGACCATTATTAACTGAGTTAGTTACTGGTAACTTACTTCGTAGAACACCATAACGTTTCTTGGGAAATATCTCTGGAAAAAGTATTACTGTTCTAGTAATAGGGCTCGTTCATAGAAATAACCAGCATTCCCTGAAAATTATCTATTGTTTCTTTCAAAAATAGAAAGAGTGAAATGAGAAGGTATTTTTCTAGTTTTATGGCAAAGATTGTTGCATATTTCTGTACTAGTAATATTTAAATATTACCTAATTTTATTTGATTACTTGCAAAATTTTAAATTGTATTTTCTCATGCTTATGCAAGAACAGAATCCTAAAAATTGGATTAATGGTAAAAGATAGCAATATGATAAAACATGTCATTTACATTATTAATAAACTTCACTAGGGTGTTTAAAATTACACCTTGACAGTAGAAATGCAATAAGGCTTGCCATGTTTAATGATTTTTTTAAATTCTCCAACTTTATTGAGACTAAATGAAAAGAGACAAAAATATACATATTTAATTAGGCCCTGGACCTGCTAAAACTTATGTATGTTTCTAACTTTGTGGCAGTAGTTCCATTCTCTTAAATATGACTGGTGTGAGCAAAACATTCAACACATGTATAAGCTTTGGCAGGATGAAAGATTAGAAATTGGCTTTTTTGAGCTAGAAAGTCCCAGGTTTTCCTTCTGAAAACATGAAAAAAGATGAAATAAATATTAAAAGTACACAATTCATCCTTTTCTTTTCTGCTCCTCCTGCCCCACCCATAAACTGGATATGATTTAGTGGTGGAATGATGAAAGAAGAAACAAATAGTCTTGGAAATATACTGAGCAGAAGGCAAAGAGCAAGGTGATTGAGTGAAGACCATAATAGGTACAATAGCCTCACAGGCACGATAACATAGCAACACTTGTATCTTATGTCCTTTGCGCAGTAGTTTGTCTGAATATGAGTAAATTTCCTTTGGTTGTAATAACTCCTTCCAATCTGTGAGCAGCAGTTATTAATGATTCTGGAGATAAATGTTTTCGGGGGCAGAATTTGTGTGTATGTGTGGAGGAAAAAATTGATGGCAAGTGTTACTGGAGAAGTTATCTAACTTGAAAGAAAAGTAGCCTTGGGTTCAGTTTATAATCAAAGGTAGGAAGTAATTATTTTTCTTGGTTATTTTTCTCCTGATACAGGTGTTTCTGTTCAGCATCTAACATTGTGTGGGATAAATCTGCAACAGAAAGAGAGAAAAAGAGACCAACATAGTACTACTGAAGGAAAAACAAGCCTAATAGCCACGGAATAAACACAGATGCTTCTTCATCTGCAGGAACTTCTGAGTTCAAATCTTCTTATCCGTTCACAGTGATAACTTGGTGTAGCAGAAGTGTTTTTGCTGAATGAGAGCTGATGTGCATACTATAAAGTGGTAATACTGCAAGAAAATCACCTTTAACTTGAAGTGGTATTAATTGACACACAGGAGTACGACTTTTTCTTTACTCTCTGATCAGCCCTGAATGCACATGAATCCTGGTCATTTTTGTGCACAGGCTCTCATTCTGAGATGATTTTAATGCCTTTAGAAGCTGTTGAAAGTGTAAGCAGAAGCAGGTAATTGCTTAATATTTTGTTTTAGAGAGAGCATCTACAGAGCATGAGGTAATTTTGGCAGAAAGGCGACCAGTGGCTATCAAAAGCTTTTCTCCTTTCTTCCAGCTACTTTCTATTCAATGTGAGGATAGAAAATACCTTCACTATAAATTAACAGGTACCGTCTGCCTATAAAGAGTCTGTTAGGACATCTCTATTAGATCAATGTTACACCTCACAGTATCAGGATGAAACTTGAAAGACCTCTAGCAAATATCTAGTGAAAATCACTTTAATCCAATGTCTACAGTATGTGGCAGAAAATTTGTATTTATGGAATATTTCACTACAGTGATTTAAAATGCTAAATCATATAATTTCCTTGTGAATCTCATAGATGGACACTTTAAATTAAAATAATATTTCCTGGTGAACAGTGATTACATGAAAATGTCAAGCAAAAGTAGATATATAAAGAGGTATAAGCACATACACATAAATCAGTCTTTATCTTCCATAACTTCAAGGAAGAACCGGAAAATGTAACTTAGTTTCAACCTGTAGTCTCAAAATCCAACAGATTAATAAAACTACTTCCATTTTTTGCACCACTGACTTAAGGACAGTTACATCCTGGCAGCTTCTACCATACAGCTTGGAGAAATATAGCAGAAGGTTATTCTACCCCATTTTGGAAAATAGATGCCAGGAGAGCAATGGCAGCGATGTCTCCAGGGCTGCCCTGGGCACTGGTTTTTCTCTGGTCTATGTTAGTCCCTGCTACACTTCCGATGTTGCTCTCAGAAGCATATTTCTTCAAGTTTTTGGCCCAGGGAGAAGTAGGAAGCTTCTGGCTGTAAGTTACCGAGTCCTGACACTCAAACCAGCTAACCGTTTACCTGTCTCTAGAGGTGGGCCCAAAGAGATGGTGTTCTGATTTGGTAAGCTTGATAAACACTGTGTACCTGTATGAAAATGAGACTTTTGAGCAACTGACAACAATTTCATTCTGCACTGATATTAAAACCAGAACAAGACAGCATCATTTATGCCTCAGAAACTGTTTCAGATTCTTTGGATTACTTTTGTGGCCCTCCTCTGCACCCGCTCCAATAGCTACATGTCATTCCAGTGCTGAGGGCTCCAGAGCTGAATGCACTACTCCAGGTAAGGTCTCATCAGAGCAGAGTAGAGGGGCAGAATCACCTCCTTGGTTGTGCTGGCCACACTTATTTTTATGCAGTCCAGCATGCAGTTGGCCTTCTGTGTTGTAAGTGCATGTTGTTAGTTCATGTCCAGCTTTTCATCCACCAGTATTCCCAAGTCCTTCTTGGCAGGACTGCTCTCAATCCCTTAATCCTGCAGCCTGTGTTGATATCAAGGGTTGCCCCAGCTCAAAGAATCACAAAATCATAGAATGTCAGGGGTTGGAGGGGACCTCTGTGGGTCGTCTAGTTCAACCACCCTGCTGAAGCAGGGTCACCTACAGCAAGCTGCACAGGAACTTGTCCAGGCGGGTCTTGAATATATCCTCAGAAGGAGACTCCGAAACCTCCCTGGGCAACCTGTTCCAGGGCTCCGTCATCCTCAAAGTAAAGAAGTTCTTCCTCATGTTCAGATGGAACTTCCTATGCTTCACTTTGTGCCCATTGCCCCTTGTCCTATCGCTGGGCACCACTGAAAAGAGTCTGGCCCCATTCTCTTGACACCCACCCTTAAGATCTTTAGAAGCTTTCATAAGGTCCCCTCTCAGCCTTCTCTTCTTTGGGCTAAACAAGCACAGCTCCCTCAGCCTTTTCTCATAGGAGAGATGCTCCAGTCCCCTCATCATCTTCAAAGCCCTCCTCTGGACTCTATCCAGTAGCTCCTCATCTTTCTTCAACCTCAGCAAGGTACAGTAGAGGGGCAAGGAGAACCTCCCTCAACCTGCAGGCCACACTCTTCTTGATGCACCCCAGGATACCATTGGCCTTCTTGGCAAAAAGGGCACACTGATGCCTCATGGTTATCTTGTCATCCACCAGCACTCTCAGATCCCTCTCCGCAGAGCTGTTTTCAGGCAGGTTAGCCTCTCGCCTGTACTGGTGCATTGGGTTATTCCTCCCCAGGTGCAGGACCATACACTTGCTCTTGTTCAACTTCATCAGGTTCCTCTCTGCCCAACTCTCCAGCCTGTCCAGGTCACGCTGAACAGCAGCACAGCCTTCTGGTGTATCCACCACACCTCCCAGGTTTGTGTCATCAGCAAACTTGCTGAGGGTAGAATCTGTCCCTTCATCCAGGTCATTGATGAATAAATTGAATAAGACTGGGCCAAACGCTGACCCCTGGGGAACACCACTAGTTACCAGCCTCCAACTAGACTCAGTGTCACTGATGACAACCCTTTTGAGCTCTGTCATTCAGCCAGTTCTCAATCCAGCTCACTGACCACTCATCCAGCCCACACTTCCTGAGCTTGCCTAGGAGGATGTTATGGGAGACAGGGTCAAAAGCCTTGCTGAAGTCAAGGTAGACAACATCCACTGCTCTCCCCTCATCTACCCAGCCAGTCATGCCATCGTAGAAAGCTTTGAGATTGGTCAAGTATGATTTCCTCTTGGTGAATCCATGCTGACTACTCCTGATAACCTTCTTTTCCTCCAGTTGCTTCATGATGACCTCTAGAATGAGATGCTCCATCATCTTTCCCAGGATGGAGGTGAGGCTGACCGGCCTGTAGTTCCCTGGGTCCTCCTTCTTGCCCTTTTTGAAGATTGGAATGACATTGGCCTTTCTCCAGTCCTCAGGCACCTCTCCTGTCCTCCAGGACCTCTCAAAGATGATGGAGAGTGGCTCAGCAATGACCTCCACCAGCTCTCTCAGCAC
>Ga0065711_1027991_pt1 | contig 44425 bp, 29 predicted proteins | sample Hoacrofraction12_FD_59098 | JGI IMG/M metagenome (GOLD analysis project Ga0065711, IMG submission 59098) | Hoatzin crop microbial communities from Cojedes, Venezuela - Epithelial fraction 12 v2 (version 2) | ecosystem: Host-associated > Birds > Digestive system > Esophagus > Crop | place... | reverse complement strand
GGAACAGGCTGCCCAGGGAGGTTGTGGAGTCTCCTTCTCTGGAGATATTCAAGACCCGCCTGGACAAGGTCCTGTGCAGCCTGCTGTAGTGACCCTGCTTCGGCAGGAGGGTTGGACTAGATGACCCACAGAGGTCCCTTCCAACTCCTACCATTCTGTGATTCTGTGATTTAGATTCAGAGATTCAGATATCTAGATCCTGAAAGGCCAATGGAAACTGTGTGTCTTCTCTAATAACCATCCATGAGTCAGCATGCACTCCAATTAAAGTAAATTTAAGAAGCTGCTTCCATCAGTTCTGATGACATTTTAGCTTCATTTTCCCACTTTATGATTGATTGTGTTGATAGTATGTGCGTGTATGTGAGAGTGTATTTCTGACTTTGGAGAGTTTAAGGATAAGTGGGGGAGGGATTTTTGTTTGTATTAGTCTGTGACAGAATTTGTTCATTCTCAAAGAGATATCTGGAGAAAATCCATTCTTTCAGTGGCATTCTTTTTTTAAAAATAGCAAAGAAATTCTTTGATGAAGAGCATATCCAGCTGTTTATGAAATACACTGGCATTTTTTTTCCAGGGATGACTTTGGAATTAGGTAGGTCCCTGGATGCCTCATTGAATTAAGCATGTGTTTTCTTCCTTGTGACGAAATTACATCAAATGTCAGTGCTACTTTTTTGTTCAAGTACTAGCTAGGGCTATTTTCAAAGATGCAGGGGGTGAGCCTTCCTCTGAAATAGCATTGAAACACATTTAGTGCTGGTGGGTGGGATTGGATAAAGAGCTTTGGAGGCAGAAATCCTCTGCTTATCCAGAGAGCACGTGGTGGAAGCACTCTAAGCTCCTGATGGGCCATGTAAAATTTTGATCTGGAGAGCTTAGTACAAGTGATAGTTCATTTGCATTCATCTTTGAGCTTGTTTAATGTGTAGCCTTTATAAGGAAATTTTTGAGATTTCACATTCAATTAGGACCAAAAATCTGATGGCTAAGAACTGAACTGAAAACATCAGTACTGCTCAGGTAGCCAGCCAGAAGGCTTTTAGATAATGGCTTTCAGGTAATACCTGGAGTTATTAACGAAGGCTGTATTTTGGTCACTGGCTAAATGATAAAAGATGTGATGTCACTTAAGCACTCATCTGATGATAAGAACTTTTAGGGGCACTCAAAGTTTCAAAACACAAGTCACTCCTTAATGGGTAGAACTTGAAAACTAAACTCATTTTGCAGCTCTTGGAGAGTAAGTTCATTTTGCAGCCTTCCTTGCCATCAGTGGAGACTGCAAGGGCCCCTGTTCCTGAGCATGTTATGAAGTTTATGAGAATCTTCAATACCTTGGGGTTTTTACTTCCCCATTGCACTTAAGTGAAATTTGCAAATGGATTTACAAGTCATTGAAGTTACGCAGTTTCAATGCCTAAATCTTATTTCCTTAGGAGATCTGGCTAAGAAACAGATTTGCATATATCTGAAGAGGAAAACATAAATGAGAAAGAGATTCCCTTTTGTAACAGTTTAATAGAAAGTACCAATTGAGCCTGATTAATTTAAGTGACAGTAGAAATTATTGTTACTGCAACAAATACTGTTGCTCCTGTGGAGCCTCATTTGTGTGAAGCTATGCAAAGGTTATACAAATTCAGAAGTACAAATTGCTTTATTCAGAAATATAAAAACAGCCACCATGTTAATCAATGTGTTATGAAGGTACAAACAGGGGAATGTGCCAAAGAACAGTTGGAAAGAGGTATATTGAGGTATGGGCTTTAATCCAAGAAATAACACCTTATTGCCCTTTATATATTTGTTAGTAGTGGTCACTGGGAGAAGATTTAGGGAGTTCATGAATTCTTTTGGGAATATCGTGAAGGCTTATTTTGTGATTTTTTTTTTTTGTTTTAAATATGATTAAGAATTAGTTCTTCCTAAGACAACTTTCCCCCTAATATTGACATCCAAAATGGAAAGGTAAAGTGAAGTATGGTTATTCCAATTCCTGTACCCATAAAGACTCTAATTAACTCAGCTAAATTATCTCTTTTATAAAAAGAAATCCTGCAGATTTCTGATGGAAGTGCTATATGGCTTTATGATCCTTAAAATGTGGGGTTTATAGAAGGCTGTTGTGACTTTCTAGATTACTTTTTTTCTTTAATGGTAACATGCAGCAGCATAATTCCTTTGAGGAAAGACTATTACAAGAAACCTGTCTCTTAACATGGTCCCAGCCTTTGACAACACCATCTGAGAACAGCACGTTTCTATTGAGTCGCTTATAGAAGCCCAGTTAAATTTGGTAGCTGGAGAGAGGGATATAGAGCAGTTGGGAAATGTTAGTAAAGGACTACTAACAGAGCTGCTTTGAACTCCGCGTCTCGGGCTTTGAATGCAGAGCAGGGCTCGCACTAGGTGGGAAGTGCCTGTATGATGTTGCTAGAGGATGGATACATGCTCTGTTATCAGATTACTGAATCTCTGGTCGCTTGCATTGATTTTTCAAAGCAAAGACTGGTCTCTAAACTTAGAATAGTGGAATGGGCTCTCAGTCTGAAAACTGCTGACTGCTCCTCTTTCATAAACAATGTATCTTTTCTTTGAGCTTTTTAAAAATCCCCTTAGTTTTGCCCATATGTTATCTGAATCTCCCTAAAATGCCAAGAACCTTGCATGCTTGTCTCTCTTGCTTCTGCAGTGACATTTTTGGCCTGGGATTGTGCTTTTAAAGCATACTCTTTTGAAAGACTAAGCCTTGGTGTCTTGCCAAGATTTTTCAATTGAAACTCTCTTCATCAGATAAGCGTAGTTCCTTAAAAAAATATGTCAGAGCAATGACTACAACACGATATTGGTGGAATGTACTTTAAATGTATGATTAGTTTGTATGCATTTGAAATTATTTTTACAGTTTTCTCCTTCCCCATAAGTTTCCTACTGTGGTTTAATTGTTACTGGCAGTGAATATCTGTAATAATCTCAAAGACATCTGGTTCCTTCAGTTTTATTAACTTGAAGCAGAAGGCGTAGATATAGCATAGCTAGATATTTGCAATCTTCAAAAATCTTAATTATGTCTTACAGGAATCGTTCAACCTTTTGTTCACATACTGCTTAGATTTTGAAACATTGGGAGGAAAGACATTTAAACCTGTGTTTCTGGTATAAACTGTGAAAATAACCTAATATTAAAATCACAAGGAGCTGGAGAGCCAAAGCGTGAGAAGGTAAAGGTCCAGGACAAATCTTACTCTTGGTCTTTCTGTAAGATAAACAGAGAAGAGAAACCTCATTAGCTCCTTCTGGGAGAAGTAGCTGGACTCCAGCAGAGTCGCTTCGAATGCAGGAAAAAAATGTTGCAAGAGTATTTGAGTGTCATGTGCAACACAAATAGGCTTTTTATTGTGATATTCTATTATAATTTTAAGGATCTCTGAAGAACTTGTGCTTTCATGAGTCTTTCACGCTGGGGATGGTTTAGGCCTGCCAGTGCTTATAGTTACCTCCTTGAATGAAGCACCACCTTGCATGATAGTTCCAAGCCTGGGGAAAGGTCAGACTAGCCGAATACATGTTCTGTGTGTAAGAATTAACTGCCAAAATTAGAGTGTGAATGCATGGCAGATACTTTGTTTGGCAATTCTTGCAAATTTGAGTTTAGGCTCCAAAAATGATATTGGGATTTTTCCACTGCAGACCCAGAAATAAATGAAAAACAGGTGGTCAGGTAGCCCTGCACTAAACCAGTTGCCTTCACTTAGCTTGGCATATGTATAACAGAGGCTGTTCTTTGCTTTGCATCATTCTTAGAACTATTTTGTAAAATCCATCTAATCTCACCCTCCTGTACCTTCATTTTGTCTGGAATATCACTAGGTATTAATATTTTCTAAAAATAAATAAATGAAATAGATGCAGATAAGACTGAACAGACAATGGAAACCATTATGACAAGTAAAAGGCACAATTTCTTAACCATCTTTTTGGCATTACATAGGTATATATTCTCATATAACCATGCTTTGGTTTTATGAGTTATTAGTAATTAAATAATCATGGGCTTCTATTGCTAGAAGAAAGAATTAAGGACCAATATCACCACTGTTAAATAGAAATATGTACCTAAAGGAGCATCATATTTTTATATTATTTTAAAAAACCCTGTGATTTTTCCTAAGTGCCTTGCAAAGCTCTGAAGAATAGTATAGCATTTTAAAGTTCTTCAACATTTACTAAGCTCTAGTCATTATTCATAGAGGTAAAATGAATAAGTAATCTTGAATGGCAGCTGATAGTTGTATTTTGCTTGTAAAAGACTGTTAATGGCGACTGCTGTTAGCACACATCATGAAAACAAGCCTGTTTACTTGGGATGTGAATTAAAAATTAGGCAAGAAATGTTTTGAATTAAAGCAGACTCAAAAGTCTTTGCCTCATTGTGGGGACAGGACTCTTCTACTTTCCTGGTTTTTTTTTTTTTCTGAAGACTTGTCATCAAGGTAACTGCATTAACAGATCAAAGATCAGTATTTTTTTTCTAATCTGGTATGTGATATAATTTTCTTTATTTCTATCTCAGTAGTACACTTTTCTGTACAGGAAGGATCCCCTGATCTTTGCTTTACCAGTATTTTAATTTGTATTTAATGCAGAATCCCAGAAAACAATACAGCGTAAGCTCTGGAGGAGCCCTTTGGCTCTATTGAAGGATCTACCTGTACTTAGAATCATAGAATCATAGAATGGTAAGGGTTGAAAGGGACAGAATCACAGAATGTTAGGGATTGCAAGGGACCTCTGTGGGTCCTCTAGCCCAAGCCCCCTGCTGAAGCAGGGACTTTAAAGATCATCTAGTTGCAACCCCCCTGCCATGAGCAGGGACATCTTCCACTACACCAGGTTGCTCAGAGCTCCATCCAACCTGGCCTTGAACACTTCCAGGGAGGGGGCATCCACAACTACTCTGGGCAACCTGTGCCAGTGCCTCACGACCCTCATGGTGAAGAATTTCTTCCTAATATCTAAGCTAAATCTGGCCTCTTTTAGTTTACAGCCATTCGCCCTTGTCCTATCACTACAGGCCCTTGTGAAAAGTCCCTGTCCATCCTTCCTGTAGGCCCCCTTCAGGTACTGGAAGGCTGCTATAAGGTCACCCCGGAGCCTTCTCATCACCAGGCTGAGCAGCCCCAACTCTTTTAGCCTGTCCTCGTAGGAGAGGTGCTCCAGCCCGCTCATCCTTTTTGTGGCCCTCCTCTGGACCCACTCCAACACATCTGTGTCCTTCCTATGTTGGGGGCCCCAGAGCTGGACATAGTACTCCAGGTGGGGTCTCACGAGAGCAGGGTTCCGTTATAGTATTTCAACTTTATTCGAAAGCTGTCTAAGCAAATTTTAGAAAGTGAAATTTCTTTGAACACTGACGAAGTTCTTTTGAGCTTGAAATGCTTTAAATTATTTCTGTATTATCAACATTATTCTAGACAATATCTGTAAAATAAAGTCAGAAATGAGAGAAATTAATCTGACCAAAAGTAGGCAATTTTGGATTACTACCATGTGTTCGGCTGCCAGCCTTGGCAGGAGAAGACCCCATAGATTCCCAGTCATGTGCTCTAGGCCACTGAGGTAGGAGTAAGGGTGGTTGGTAACATTTGTATTTGAAATAGTAATGTAAATCCACTGATAATAGCAAAAAGCTGTGCTGTGAAACTAATAAGGGGATGGAGCGAAAGGCACTATTTTACACAGACTCAGCATAATTTAATAATGCTTTAGAAGTCTGGACCACCAACTATAATAAATGAGAAAAGAATCTGTTTGTATTTGACAGGACTAAAACTTACTTAAGAACGTACTGCCATTGCAGTTACTGGTGTTCATAAGCTCTGAACTTTAAAACAGCAAAATAAATAAAATACACAATACGGTAGGATAAAAGTAACAAAGCGCAGTTCTGTCTGTTCTACTGCTGATTGCTGTATTAGAGCAGATTGGGAGGAGAACATATCGAATTACTTTATGTGTGTACAGACTCTAATGCATTTCCCTCATATTTTCCTTTAAGTGTTTTTTGTGCCGATAGTACTACCTAGCAAATGCCATTTTAGTATCTGTCAAAGTCACATTTAGTTGGGAGAATTTACTCCTTTCTAATCCAACCACTTCTCTTGCCTTCAAAGTATCATAAGAGATTTTCTAGCACATTAAATCAAAATAAATGAGAGTTGGAACTTTTATTCCTTCCTTTGCTGAATTTGAAGTTGTAATGACTGTTTATGGAAAACACATTTGAAATAAGTGTGAAAAATAGCTCAGTTCAAAGCAACAGGACAAATTCGGGCTAACTTCTTGTTTTGGAGCTGTTGAATCAGCACACAGTGCTGCTAAAGTTGTCTAAAATTCATAGCTGCAGTGGTGGCAAAGTGCCTGTATTCCTTAAATCCTTCCTGTAGTGCTATATAATTCTTATAGCTTTTAACAAATGCATAGCAATATTTTTACTAATAATTTAGTTCTATAAAAGTGGTGGAAAAGTCACTGTTTTGAAACAGATGAAAAATTGCTGAATGTTTCTGTTAGGATGATTTAACACTGGGGATTAATTTTACCTTCATTTGCCATTGTGTTCCCTGCTGATTAAGCTATTGCAAGGGCTTTAGTTCAGAGTATGGTTTGTTTCTAATAAGCATCAAACTACTCTTTGCATTTGCATGCCTAAGTTTTATCTCCTTTTTTCCCACACAACTGGTAGGTTGAGATGTCAGTAGTGTTGTTTTTAGTTGACTAGAACCAATTAGCAATTCTGCGATATAAATCTTCAGAGGCTATTGTGGTTTGGTGGTTGGAAAAGGGTGAAGATTTGCTTCCAAATAAATCAAAAGGCATACAAAAATTAGCACAAACAGGGCACATCTCTTGGTGTCATGACTTGGACATTTCTTCGCATTGCAAAGGGAAACGGGTCATATTTCTGCAGTTGTCAGCTCTTGTATTATGCCATTTCCCTGGACACTGTTTGGTTCTGCCCCCCAAAGTAGCAATGACAGCAGTCGTGCTCTCCGAACTGAAGAAGTCAGCAAGTGCAAAAACATTGACTACAGAGAATAAGGAAGACAGTCTGCTGCACTAGTAGTTAATCTGGGATAATGGAAATATCCTGTACAATCACAGGCCACTTGAGGGTTGAAACGAGAGGTTCATAGTGTATTTAGCCCTTTTCTACAGTCACCAGCCCCTAGTTCCACTTGAAAGTTAGCACAGGTAAGGAGATAGAGAGGTGAAGTTTCCATGTGTGGCTGGGAGTATGGGGGAGAGAGCCCACAAGGACAAGGGGAACAATTTCTTCAAGTTTAGGGAATTGTCTGGAACAGTGGAAGCCTATGCAGGAGGGACAGGCTTATATGAAGAAAAATAAAAAAAAGGAGTATTAAAAATGCTGAGACTTATAATGTAAAAGGATATAGAATTGTTTTTAAACCAAAGTAAATTTCTTACAGGCAGGATGGGGGCTATTCAAGGATGCTGTACCAGAAAAACAGAACTAACATACTTACTAAAAGTTTTTGGGAAACAAAACCAGAAAGAAATGGCGTTGTTAAACAGCAGAGTAAGGGGACTGTAAGAAGCAAGAAAAAATCCTACCAAGAGGTGAATCTGTGTTCCAATGGGAAATATACAGTGCCTGATAGAGAAAAAGGGAAAAAAAGCCACCATCTGGCAGACAGAATAAAGATGAATAATAAAGTATTTTTTTCAAATACATCAAAATGTGGAAGCTAGAGAGTAAGGCTGACAGATGATCAAGGTGTAGAAGGAGCACTTGGAGAAAATAAGCCTACAGCAGAAACTTAATCTTCATTTTTACTTCTGTGTTTTTCACCCAGTGTAATCAGGCTGTGGAAGCCTTTGCAATAAGATGACATAAATTCCGAAAACATACACAGCTTTCAAGAGCAGATCAAAGAAATTAATGGAAGAGGAACTTACTGAGGGCTAAATACAAAGATGTTCTCTGTCTCAAAAGTTGCCTGAGCTACACATCACAGGATGCTGGAGCACACATCGCAGTATGTTACACACTTTTTTTACGTATTTTCCTGAGCGCCCTCTTACTGCCTTGTTCTCCTCTTGCTTTCCTGAGAGCACTGCAAATCTTGAAGTCACTTGACTACAGCAGGTACTCAGAAGACTGGAATAGGGTCGGGATTTGAAGTGTCGGTGGCGTTCAGCATGAAGCAGTATGCTGCATACTCATCTCACAAGCATGTCTTGCAGAGCTGCTGCAGCACTGCCAGTGTGGCAGCATGTGCTGTGGGGTAGAGCATGATGTAACAGGAGGGTAGTAGCACCACTGGAAAGGCAGCAGTTCTGAAAAGGGGAAATGTTTTTGGACTCCATGCCAGTTCCCAAAGAAAGTGTACAATATTCAGTTCTCGGGCAATTTTCTATAAAACCTGATAAAATCCAGAGAGCGGGTTTTGTTGGGTATAGACTCCAGGCTAGATGGACCTCTGGTCTGGCCATGCTCCCCTTCTTCTGTACTTGTGGTTAGGAAAGGCAGAGCACTTGCCTTGCACAGGTACAGTTCCTGCTCATTACCAGTAGGAAGAGAGGAGTCGCTGGCTGCCGAGGGGCTGGATCACACATCACCCAGCTGCGTATGGAAAAGCTGTGATTTCTCCTGCCATTGTCTCCACTGCAAATTGGCATACAGCAGTGCTGTCTATGGCCTAATGGAGCTAGAAGTGACATTAGTCTAGGTTATTGATAAACTAATGAAAAAGTCTGGTATAAAACTTGAGATTCTCCTTCTCCTACGGTATTTCACATTACTTTGTTAGACTGCAAAGAAGTTTACACGCGTCACTCTTTTTAGGATAGACTGCATGTCAAAAATCTGCTTTTTTTTTTAAGGTTTACCTATTTGTTAGTCATTTTAGGCTGCTGTTGAAGCTACAGAGACCAAGTAAATTGCTTTTATTAATGACTGAAATAATACTGCCTTTATTTTCAAATAAATGTTGTACTACTCAACACTAGGATTATTATGTTTATGAATTTTGCGTACAGAGAATCTAAACTAAAATCTGACACCTATTCCCTTACTCTGTCACTCATTACATTTGCTTATTACATATCTTGTGTCTTACATTACAAGCTTCGTAGAAGCCAGGGACCAGAGCATGTCAGAGATGGTGGACCATTTTCTGCTTGTTACATACTGTCCAGCAAAATATTTAGTTTTCATGTTTGTGCTTTGGTAATGTACAGTACAGAAGTGAAGAGAATATTGAACTGTTACTATCACCTTCTGCTCTCAGTTATAAACAGGCTGGGTGGTGGCTTGTCCCTTCATGGTCCTGGAGTCACTTCAACTGCTCTGTGATCTAATCTGAATTTTGCTTATCAGTGTGAGAGGTGCTGTGTGCACCATCCTCGGGATGAGGAGACTTCAGCTTCATGGTTATGCAGGCACAGGTCACACCAGTATAGACAGATACCGTGCCTGGATGGCAGAGGTGCTTTTCACCAGTGGACTGGCCACAATGTCTTATGAGGAAGAGATGAACTCCACAAGTAGTTGGGCCCAGGGGTTGGAGAGGATGTTTCATTGTCTTTAGGCAGGGAAGCCTCTCAGAGCAGGGATCCAAAAGCACTGTATGGACAGTTGTCTCGTAACTGGGGCTGATCTAACCTGGGTTTTAGTTTAAGGAAGAGAAATTATTTTTCTGTTGGATGTTATCTACCTAGAAGAGGGATAGGAGGGAATGTTGGCCTGAAAAAGATGTACAACGCTGAGGCCAAAATCTGTGGGCCAAAAGTACAGATATGTGATGTTTTAGAGAGGGCTGAAAAGGAATTAAGTGAATAAGTCCAGATACATTCAAAATTTGCTCTAGGGGAAAAAAAAATTAATAGACCATTTTTTAAAGAAAATATTTTTTTGTCATCTTGTGTATTCATTCATTTGCATTTTTCAATTCTCTTGCGGTTAATTATGGATATACTTAAATTATTGTCTCAATCCAGTATTGATGGAAATCTTTTATAGGCAGAAATAAAAGAAGGAAAGATTAGTAGTATTAGTGGTTGTCCAGCTTCAACGTGCAGAAAGTTACACTTCAATCACCAGCAAATGTTGCCAACCCTGGGCCATTGATTTGATGTGGATGTTACAGGGATTTTTCTATGAGGGTTTAAGCTATAGACAAATGATTGATTTTCTTTGATTGTTAATTTTGAAGTAAGCAGGTCATGGAATTGAAGTGTTTGGCTTCTGGGACATCAGGCATTTGTAGCTGACCATTTGCCACTTGTTACAGATTATTTTTAAACTTTTGAAAAATAGGAATGAAAAAGCTTTAATGTAATACTTGATATTTGCCAAATAAGACATATCATCTTGCTAACTTTTGCCCACTGATGTTGTTGTTCTTCCCCAACTTTGTGCCAGTCCAGCTTAATTGATTTCAGAGGCACTGCATCAATCTTATGTCAATGTAACTGCTTAAAATTCCAAAATACATTTTCAGATATATTCTCAATTGCCTTTTATAATTGCGGTACAATTGGGAGATGGCAATATTTGAAATGCTAATAGTAAATAGTTTATTATTAGGCAGGCCTTTTCTGAAGTTTGTTATGCATCTATAGTATCACAGGTTGAAGGCTGGGAACTGTAAATGAAAATGCTGTTGGGTTTTTTCCTAGTGTTCTCCTTGATTGTTGTAGAAAAGGGACTAAATATGGAAATTATGCAATATTAATCTGTTCATCTGATAGTTGCCCTCTGGTATTGGAGCTGCATAAGCAGGAGACAACAGTTACAAGCAAATGACTGGGAATGGTTTTTTGGTTATATGCTTCTTTTATTTATCCAAGACTAAAGATGAGAGTTTAAAACTTTTAAAATTTGCTCAGGGTATCTGACCCTATGACATGTGTAGTGGAAATTCTTAATGCACAGTGACCTCAGTGCTTAATCCAATACGAGTGTTGTGTATCACCTGCTAATGTAAGGAAATAATATTATGTAATTATCTATAATATTCTATAATATTATATGTAATAACTTATTTAGTATTATATAGTATTATAATATTATTCTCCATGTTGCAAGTAGTGTATTGAAGTGTAGAAGAATCTAAGGCACAAACCCTCAAAGTTAGCAAAGATACCTACAGGGCAGGGAATTTTCTGCATTGTTCATGTTATGTTGGCCAGATAGGTCTGAGCCAGGGTCACTGACGAGGGAGCCTGTAGATATTTGTCTTGCTTTGTTCAGGTTAGCGTTGGAGATTCACTGATGCACATCTGCAGCTCAAGAAGTACCTTTACACTAGGCAATTCTTACGTATTCGTCTACTGGTAATTTCTTTCTAAAATCCTTGTCCCATATTGTCTTCTACACCTCAGTAACTGCAAATTGATATAAAAAAAAAAAAAGTCTCAGCTAAAACTATCTTTCAGCTCAGCTGTTAGTTACTGTCTCATCTGAGCTCTGGTTACTGTCTGAGTGATCGTTGACAGTCCGTTCTAATGCAGTGTCAATTAAATTATTATAAATCACTGCCAAAGGTGGTTCAGCCTAGCCTGTCTCAGCACAGAAATGGACTAGGGGCATTCATGAAATCAGTTCTGGTTAATGCAGTTATAGAAACTCTTCTTATCACCTCTCAGCCATGAATTTCTGCAGGGCTTTCTACTGCTCTTTTCAGTCTCCAAAGATGTAAACAAGAGGGAGCCCGAGCACGCAGGAGGCTGGCTTCCCTCTGCCCTAGGCTCTTGGCGGCTTCCAGGCATGGTTAGAGGGGCACCATACTGATTACTAATATGGATGGATGCTAAATTGGTTGGCAAACTTGGGTGTAACGAAGAGTTATAAAATTAAACCTTCACTTGACTAAGCTAGTATGAACGGCGATAAGTGCTTGAGCTGCAGGTCATGAGTGACAGAATTATTCACCTATGCTAACCATGGATATAAATTATGCATTTTCAAATTAAAATTTAATAAAATCCACTATTAAATATGAACTTCAAAACCACAGATAAGAAAACAGGAATTTCATCATCTTCAGGCCCATTTGAAGGGAGTACTTTATGAATGTTTGCTATGGAGTGAAATTTTTAAAAAATAAATTTTTCAGCAGCCATAGCCTTGGTACTGAATTTAAGTAGCTCTAAATATCTTAGGAAGCAGGCCTCCTGTCCAGAGTAATTTATAATTCTGAAGTTCCCTGCTTGGAAGTGAGATGATTTCTGTTCTAATTATATACAGATAACTAAATAATCCTCTATTTATTTTTTATGTTATCTGTTTCATATCTATCTAGCATCAAATCCAATTTCAGCGTCTACCTTCTTTCCACTTGCTCCTACTTCCACACCACTGCAGAGTCCTTGTCAAGGTACATTCATGCTACCTCAGGTGACCTGCCTTCTCCTTGGATCCCCCTGTCTTCTCTCCGCCTGAAACTCCACCAGTCTCCTCCCTTACCTTGGCAGTTTGTACCACACAGCCTCTGAGTGCCAGCCTCAACTTGGTCTCATTCCTTTGCTTTACATGTTAGTTGGGCTGTTTCCAGCTCTTCTTCCTCTTGCCTCCCTACACAATGGTCTGCGCTTCAGCGCTCGACAGGCATGAAAGAAGTTTCTGGGAAAGTTCTGCACCCACTACAAGAATATCCTTGTTGCGGGGAAAACAGGGAGAAGGCAGTGCTAACAATTCTGTAAACTCCAGGATGACTGTATAACACCTAGCTGCAACCTCTTCTCTGAGGGAACAGTTGGGACCTAGAGGATGGAGTGTCTTGCTCCGTGTAACCTGATTATGACTTAATTGTATGATTAAAAGTGAGAAACTGAACATGCACTTCTGGTATGTGCAATGGGATCTAATGCTTTAATTGTTTTTGTTCGGCTTTTGTAATGGATGAGAGTGATCTTAAACATCTTGGACTGCCACAGAAGGTACTTCTGTGAACCTTCCCAGAAACTTCTTTCATACCTGCCGAGTGCTGAAGGAGCTGGCTGAAGGTACTTCTGTGGCTCCTTCTGGGTTTTCTAATATTTTCAGGGACACAGATCTGTTTTGGTGGCAGAGGTCTGTACTGAAGAAACTGCACAGCATTCATTTTTCTCTTAATAACACTAATTTCGTGAAGAAGGGAGGAGCTATACTAGTGACAAATACCACAGAAATCATGTTCAATAAGAAGTTTTATCTGACAAAGACTTTGTCAGGGGCTTTCGTAAAGTTTAGGTCAGAGAAAAAGACTTTTTTAGTTGAAAGTCGGTGTAAGTGGAACAACGTAATTTTGGTTTAATTCCATCTTTTGCTGAAGTAAATAATGAAAAAGTGAAGGCAAGACATGCAGTTATAACTATGTAACTGTACCAGCATGTGGCTTATTAATGATCAGACTGAGGTCTTGCCTGTCGCTGAATATTTTACACTTTGGAAATGTATTATTGTCCTGGGTTCAGCTGGGATAGGGTTAATTTTCACAAGAAGATTGTTGGGCTGACCCAAACCAGCCAATCAAATGGGATGTTCTATACCATGTGATGTCATGCTCAGTATTTAAGTGGGGAGCTGGCTGAAGGAAGGGGATTTGCTACTCTGCTACTCAGGAGCAAACTGAGCATCGGGCGGTGAGAACATTGCATGCTATATATTATTTTTATCAGTATTATTGTTGTTATTTTCTTCTCCATTTGCTGTTCTGTTAAGCTATTTTTGTTACAACCCATGAGTTTTGCCTTTTCCTTCTGATTCTCCTCCCTGTCCCACCTGGGAGAGGGGGAGGAGTGAGAGAGCAACTGCGTGGTTCTTTGTTGCCAACTGAGGCTAAATCATAACGATTATGTATTTGACTTCCTGTTCCATAATGAGTTTGGCAGATGGTTGAATTTGCATCAGGAGAATACACTGATATTAATTTAGTCTAAAGATGATACAATTACTTGGGATTTCTTTAAAGTTTCCTGTATCTCAAATTTGAAAAAAAACCCCTCTACTCTTTAAGATGTTTGTCTTTGGGTCACAAGACGTTATTCATAGTCTTGCAAGTCATGTTTGATTGCACAAACCAATCTCTAGTCCAGGAGAAGCGCTTCCATGTGTGCTCTTATTGCAGTTTTGTAGGAAGAAAAGTGGCTTTTAGCAGGGGGAGTTTTCTCTTTTCCTTGTCTACCAAGAACCAGCTCTTGAGACAGATACTGGCACTTTGCTGAGCGGCTACAATCTCAATATCTCAATGCAACTTGCTGCATTACCCTATCACTGATCTGTTCTTGATCTGACGGTGTTACCTGGAGAGAACAGTGTGGCAATGACCATAAAATGTTTCTACTGTGTGGCTCCTGTTCATTCAGGCACTCCAGTGTGTGTCAATCCTGCATGTGAAATGTCTTACTGAAATAAGGTGTGCATTTGGAGCGCTTTGCAGTGCAGGGCTCAAAGGGTGGCAGAGCGGAATGGATCAGCACAGGCGTGATAACAGGGTATGTGCTTACAGAGATCCAATGTCTAGAGGCCGTTTCTCAGAGTTTGTCACCCAGGCTTAAGTTAAGCTTGAGAGGAGTCTCGCTGACTGCTGTGAAACTGCTAGGTGTGCTTGCTGCACATAGGCCCAGACTGTTCCTGTTGATTTTAAGGGTGTTACTTCTGTATAATGTCTGAAAGCCTAAATGCAGGAGGAAATGCCCAACTTTATCACTGGGAAATGTTGTTATATGGATTTAGGTTTGGGGTTTTTTTGTTTTACATTTGTGAGGAACATACTTCCAGAAGTTGAAGAAACCAACTTTCTTGTGCTGACCTTTGTTATGTAGCTACATAAACCATCCATCATGCAAATTCCAAATACATTATGCGAAGTGTTTTGGGCTAATTGACTATGTTACATTGATTTCTGCTGTTGAAAGGGATCTAGAACACTTCTAATGTAGTTATTTCTCCTTCCAACTCATGCATCACAACAGCACTCTTAGTGCTGGTTTTGGTCCATTCTCTTCCAATTTTAAGAAACATATATCACACAGTAGTAATTTATCATGTTTTTAGCTACCTGCCTACACTGGGGAATCTAGTTTAGTCTTCTCGCAGCAGCGCCTTGTATTATTTCTTCCATTACGCTGTGCTGGTCTGTTGTCTCTTCAGTTTTCTGTATGTGATAATTATAGTAACAAAGATTGCATAGTATCTGTTTATTTGAAGACACCTACCAGGTTTACGAGCATAGAGAAAATCCTCTCTAAGCCTAACTTCTCTGTAAGCGTGACTTCTGCTGTCTGTGAAGAGGAAAAGGAGGATGGAGTCCAAACCATCTGTTCCCATTTTTGCAATTTTGAAATTTTGCTTTACTTGAAAATTGCCAGCAGAGGAACACCTGCACTGCTGAAAGAAAAGTTACAGAGAAACTGCCTGGACATTGGGAAAGTAGGTCCCAAATCTTCTAAATGAGGAGGTAACTTCTCAAGAGCAATGAATAGCCATAAAGGAGATCTTTGATTTCTGTTTGTTTGTTTTTGTAGTAACATTTTTTGACGCTGATTTGATGAAGACCATAAGTTAGGAATATGTGCTGGTTAAATTTTTGTTTGTTTGTTTTTTGGGTTTTATGTTTGTTTGTTTGTTTGTTTTCCTTCTTCTTTGTGACAGTCCAATCAGCCACCACAATGTTTTCAGATTTGTAGGTTGGTGCAGTATCAACCCTTGAAAAAGGGTGAGAAATGTTGATTAAGATCAGGTAGCATTCGGATTGGTTAGAGAGTCTCCAAAGCAATTAAAATGTGTGATGCTATTGCTGAGAAAGTTTAAATGAATAGCAGTTTGTTGACAGAGGCCATGCGTGAGTAGTTATTGTGTAAAGCCCTGGCAGATCCCCATCAAGCTGAAGATTTAGGGGAAATCAAAGCATACTTTCAAATATTTTATTTGGCTAAAGCTGCTTTGTTTTGTTTTGTTTCTCTTTGAGATGCTAACAAAGAGCATGAAGTAGCAGATCCTGACTTTCCTTCCCTAACCCTGTTGAATAATGCCTCACCCTACAGTGGTCACATTGTAATTAGGTGCAATCACTTACAGAATAATATACTGCTCTCAGTAAGCGTGGTAAAAGTGGAGTCAAGAAGCAGCTTGTTAACAGCAGTAATAGTTTAGAGTTTATTTTAGCACATGTAATGTGTATCTGAAATATCCACTGTGGTAGACTGTTTGGGCCAAAGTCTATAACTTTAATCTTAATCAAATCTATCACTAAACAGTAAGTAAAGTTTGAACAGATTCTCTGTTTGCATGGTGTACAAATGTCTGAATGTACCTGCAGTTGTCCCTGTGAGGGACAGTTCCTTTTCTAAGAATGGACAGCCATGTTTATCACGGTCAGATTAGAAGCATGAGGTTGGATAGTGCTTTACTTTGCAGTCACAGGATGCCAGCAGTGTAGAGGGGAGGTGCCTAAGTAAGGCTTTCAAGGCAAAATTTATTTTAACATATTTTTTATCCCAAAATTATTTATTAAATGCAGGCCACTGCAAAAATGTATTTGAGTTCTTTAATGATGCTCTTCAAAGAAATTCTCATTATACTCTTTTGGACTTCAACAACAGTATGGAGTTTATGGAACTTGAGGTAAACAAACTCAACAGAATATTTTGCAGCTTTACTTGTATGAAGGAGGCTATGGCATAAGATAAAGCAAACATGACTGGCAGGGCTTTTGGGCTCTTTCTCTACAATTTTTTTTTTTTTTTTTTAAAAAGAAGCTGAGTGACTGACCTGCATTCAGTAGACTAGAAAGATAATTTCATCTACTTTGTACTCAAGTGCATTGATCTGTTACGATAGAGATACTTCAGTAGGCTCGTGGGCTGGAGCAGAGCCAGGCCCGCTGGTCACAGGCAACACGGGAATATCCTGGTTCCCAAAGTTATGATCAGTGCTTTTCTTCTCCCACAGCACTTGGGGGTTCAAGTATCCCTCTCCCCTGCAAGGATTTTCTGGGGCAATATTTCTAACTTCCTGCAGATACTTAGCCAATGCTTCTGGATTAGTGAAAATGGTAAATTCTAGTTTCAGATGACTAGGAGTTCCTCTTAAAATCAGCAGATGCCACTGGCTTAATCTCTTCATCTGAGTACTGGTGAACTTCATGAGTACTAATTCTGCATAAAATAAGAATATAGCATAAAGTGCGGAAAACAAAGATTCATCTTTACGTATAATATAATAAATACACATGTATACATATATGTGTGTATAACATAATGTATGCAAAATAGAAATATGTGAAACTTGTGCTCCAACAGATAGCCCGGCAGAAGTCCTCACTTGATGGTACAAATGTCAAATATGCCCATAACACTCCATAACTTTTCTAGTCCATTTGGGTTGGTATCGGTCTAGGTGTATGAGAGGCAGTGCTGACCTTGATGCTCCAAGACAGAGGTGTGAGTGATCTTGGGCCCTAGCCTGAATTACAGTAATAAAGTATCTCAGCAAGCAGCTGCTGAGCCACAGTATCCGGTTCGCTGCTCCTTAAAAATAACTTCTTGTTATCGTTTTATAGAGCCTTCAACAGGGGGGAGCCACTGTTGTATCAGAACCTGGAGCAGCGTCCTCACTTCGAGGTGTAGGTTTTGCCCTTCTTCACCTTCAATGTAGATGCACTACCTCATGGGTTTTGTGTATGAGTCACCAAGCATATCTGATGCAATTTATTTTTAGGACAGTAAAACAGCTAAGGCTTCTGCTGAGCACTTCCATGAGCCCTACCCAAAAGTTTTCCGGAAGTTCAGAATCTGCTACGACATACTAACTTTCAACCCCTAAACCACCTGCCGAGTCAGATCTTTAAAAAATATGCAGACACTGCCCAGTGTTCATGGTAATTACTGTCGTGCTTACACAGAAAGATGCTAGTTTCATGCAAGAGTGTATGTATAACTAATATTTCTGAGCAGGAGTTAGCCACTGAAAGCATGTGACAAAACTTCAAATGTATAATCTCCATTCTGGAAAACGGTTCAAACTCAGAAAGCTTCACAGCACCTTTGGAGTCTGGCACGTTGTCCTATTTCTGTGCTAGACACTTAAGGTACCAATCACCATTCAGCAAAGCAGGAATAGTATGAGCATGTAACACCATCCACTTTTCATTTTATTCTATGTATAAAAGAAAAAGTGTGCTTAAAATTTCTACAGTAATTCATTCTCCTAAATGTGTTTCAGAACACGCATGTGTAAATGATTTAGGAGACTATACTGTCTTTGGCCTCAGTCTTTAAGGATAAAGCCTTAATCTTCAGATAATGTTTGTTTCATCCTTTTCTCATCAAAAGCTTGTATGAGTACAAACAGGCTTAAATCCACTGTGCCATTAGTGCGTTGCTTGCTGTTAAGAGGCATGGCCTTCCTTTGCATTCCCTGGGAATTTAGTCTGTCTCATAGCCTTCGACAAAGAAAACCCTCGAGGAAACAGCTACACCAAATCACAAACGAGCTGGCCTGCACCTAGGGAAAGGAGGTTAAGCTTTGCTGGAGCCTTTTATAATCATACGAGCGAAGGATGGAACAGAGGAAACTGCTTGCTGCTTACTACCTCAAACAGATTCCTAAGCCCAATATAAAGCCTCCAGGAGCAGAGTACAAACTACGCCTTTTGTGAGGGGGACAGAAAGGACACGGTGATATAATCAGGGTTACGAAAACCAGCATGCTTTTTTTCACATGCATTCTTCTTCTCGTACAGCTGCAGCTGCCTGTATCGCGCAAATCCTGTAATCATTGTCGTAGCCTTGCAAGCATCAGATCAAGCCATCATCCGCTAAGCATTAATGTCAAGAGCAATGTAATTGTGTGCTGCCCCTTCACCAGGCAATACCACGATACGTGATTACAGGCATGCATGCTTTCTGTCCAGCTGTTATCTGGGTTTAGTAACATTTTGGAGGAGTTTTTCAGAAAAGCTTGAGATTTCATGCCATTAGAAAGGGAACATTAATAGTAAAAGCATTCACAATTGTGAAAGGACAGCGTTAAAAACTGCAACTAAATATTCATACCAGGGGTGTTACTATTATCTGGGTTTTCAGAGTGCTGCTTGAATGGATGAAGTGAATTCTTCTTTCATTTAACTCAGTGCCCAAATTTACTTGCTTTAGTGAGAATAGGATTAAACTCTTTGATAACAGAATTTCCCGAGGATGGAAAGTATAGCATGGTCATGGACAAATATTATAATTTTTCTGCTCTAATCATCTTATGCCTCAAAGAGGCACTTATACCCCAGGGGGGCTAGTATTTACATAATTGTAATTTATTGGATAAAGATTTCCCTAATGCAAAGAAACATCAAAGTGTTTGTCTTCGTCAAATTCGGGAACATTTTTGAACTTCACATGGAAATGAAACATAAAGAAAAATATTTCTTTGGACCAATTAGAGACAAATGGCACACAATATTTGAAATCATACAGGCTGTTTGAGTATTTTTAATGGGATGCAATTAACATCTTGTGACGAGCACTTATCAGTGCTGTCACTGGATGCAAGGTACATGGCTGTGGGGGTTTTGCTTGAGCATCTGATTAAAATAATTGGTTATGTGTTTGAGCAGGGTATTTGTGCTAAGTTTATAGGCAAAACAGTGTTTACGTAAAAGAGAGCTTTCCCTAGCATTTAACTTCTCTCTAAACAATAATATTGGGTATTGTAATTTCAGTAATTCTACAATAGAATATATGTTCGGGTGAAATACTGATTGTTTATCAATTACCTGAGGCTGTAATAACTCTAAATGTGCTGCGTTTTAGTATTTAAATGCAGGCTTGTTTATTTAATACTTTCCCACATTTTCTGTTCAAATTCTTGATCTCTTTTTAGTTAATCTCAGCTAAATTTAATTCAAATAACCTACCAAGGTATCTCTGTGCTGCTTGTTGTATACTAATCTCGAAATGCTTTAAAGACGTGAATTATTAGAGCTTAGTTGATTAAGCGTCCTACAGATGTGGGAAGTACTGTGCTCTTTCTTCAGGCGGGAAAAAGCAGAAATGGAAGCCCAGGGCCAGGAAATGAAACAGGAAAGATCCTCAAATTCAACCGCAGTCATTTGCACGCAGGTTTTTTTACAACAATAGATCATAAATTTACAGAATTTTTCAGGACCTGAGCAAGACTATTGAGAACGTCACAAGGACCTCGTGTTTTGTTAGAATGATGGCAGGGAAGGCTGTTGGGAAGTATCTTTTAACAGATTTGCGACGCAGCTGAAGAAGGGTTAGCAGAGAGCTCATGCACCACAAGCATGTGACAGAAAGGAGCGGGGAACAGCTCAAGGAGGAGTTAGGAGCAGCTTCCTAAACACGTTCTCAGCCTGAAGTGGTTTTCCTGCTAAGACTTAGGAGGTGATCTTAGCCATCCTCCAGTTTCAAGAGGAAGGCTAGGAGATTTACAATGTAAGGCTCAGGCTTTTATCATTTTTTCCATTTGAAAGAGAGAGACATTCGAGTTCAAGCCCCAGTTTTCTATGGATTTGATATACAATATAAAAATTGCCTAGGAGACTTGAACTTTTTATGGTGCAAATGCAAGTAGGAAAAAAACCCACATACAATGCACAGTGTTTTGTTCAAACATTTGAAATCGAAATAAATTGGTTTCAACAAAATGCTTATCTGTTGGCATTCTGGGTTTATTGAATATTTCAGTGTCAGAAAAGCTCATAGAAAAACAATTTTTTAGCTATACATTCATATCTGATGGGGGTTATTTTTAAATTTGCTTTATACTGACATTTATGCTAGAGACTTCACTGTGGTATTTCTTATTTTCTAGCTAAGGTGCAGAAACATTACTATACATTGATTTACACTCCAACTACGCTAAAGCCCTACCTGATCAAATACTGAAGGGAGAGCTTTAGATAAGAGATGTTAGACAATTTCAAATTCTGAAATAATGAATAAAATTGTCTGTTTTTCTCATATTGAGAAAATACTGGACTTAATAGATTTTCAGTTACAAATTGAGTCCTCAAAGAAAACCAAACCCAAACTTTCTGTCAAGAAGTTGATGTTGCCAAAAGATGACTTTTTCTAAGTTTAAGCACCCAGCCCATTTAAGTTGATAAAAAAGTTCTCTTACTACTGGGTAATTAATGATTAATCAGTACTGTGCTCTGTGAGTTACCAGTGGGAGTAAAAAGTTCACAGTTGGATCCTTGGTGAGGGTTTTGTCATTTTGTGTGTGTGTGTGTTGTTGGTTTTTTTTTTTCCCCTGTAACTCACTTAGGTAAGTGGTTTTTACTGATTTAATCATGGGCAGTTCAAAACAGATAAAAATAAAGTAGGAGGAAGTGGAATGAAAAAACTACTAGTAAAGGTAATGAAAGCAGCAAAGTAATGGCTTCACTTTTACTTTGCCACCTGCCCATAAAAAGGATTAGCATTTTCTAATGAGCACCTTGGAAGGAAGATCATGACTCAGGGACTCATGGTCCTTGGGACTGCATTGGATTTCATCCCTGGATAGATGTGGTGGCGTGTGAGACTGTAGGATGTACAGATGCCAGGCTTCCTTTCTGTGGAAGGAAAGGATTTGACAGGGGTTTACAATCCACCTCAGCTCACAAGGTTCAAATTGCTCCTGGATCCTGTAGGTCCACTGAGATTTGCTACAGAAAGTTATTTAGTGTTCACGTGAAGCACTGCAGTGGTATTTTTCTTCACATATTAAAAGTAGCTAGAAGATCAGGACCATTTCTCAAACAGTGTATTTTTCTCTCCGTGTTCATTTATTAATAGAAATAATAGATAGAGGAGAGAAATTCACCTCCCCAAACATTCTGATAAAATGCTTATACATATTTTTCGTTTTGTTGTTATTCCTCACAGTGAAATTCCTGCTTTATCTGTTAGCTGTAGTAACAATAATTGCTCTGCCCAGTTTTATTATCTCAAAGGTGACAAGTTCTCAGTGATTCTCAACGATTTTGTTGGTTGAATGTAATACTCCTCAAGTACCTCATATATGAAATGCAGTACTTGAATTTTCCTGTTCAGTTTATTCTAGTGGAAGAATTTAAAATAAATGTCTGACAGAAATAGCTGTATAAGGCATTGTTTATATGTATAAGGCATTGTTTTAGGCCTTGTCTCTGTTGACTAGTCAGGGTTTAATATGGCCTCTAATACGGTTATTTTGTCAGACATTTATTTTCACATCTTCCACCAGAGTTTACTGCAACAGGAAGTTCAGGAGAATAGTATTTGGGTTTAGTGACAAAGCCTTGGGGAAAGATTATTATTGTTGTTAAGCATAAACAGGTAAGTGAGTATTCAGGTGATGATGGAGTGAGGGATGGATTGATTTGTTTCGATTTGTACTAGAAATGCCACCAAGAGATTTACAGGCCTAGCATGTACTGTGATATTCCCTGTTCAGGGAGAAGATGCGCTATTTGTAAATGTTTTGGTTGCACATACTAGCAATCTCCTAGTCTAAACAAATCCTCACGCTCAGGATGCTCAAAGTCTGGTGGTTTTCTGTGGAGGCAGACTGGGTTTCAGTCCTGTGCTACTAGCCACCTCTGACCCTGGCATCACTTTGGTGCTGCTAGCTGAAACTTCAAATTATTTTCCTCTCTGACGGAGTCTTAATGTGGTGTTTTTGCAAAATTTTTTGTTCCCTCTGTATGGCTGGCTGAATTATATACAGGGGAAGCTGATAGTGGCTAGAATTAAGGAAGGACTGCCTGGAAAAAAGCCCCTTGGAGATCCTCCCTTCTCCCCTGCTCTCTGGGTACCTGAGCTGAAAGGTCCTCTCTACTGGCTCTTGAAAATACAACTGACTGTGTATGAGAACATACGGAAAAGGGCATAAAAAGGATGCATGATTCACTATTTACTCATTAGAGAATTACTGTTTGGGGGCTTGTTTTGGTTTTGGTGTTCAGCATTTATTTTAGTAGTACATTAATTATCACTTATATCTTTGTCTTCTGACCTATTTCACTTTTGATAATCTCTAATTAACATGTCTTTTCTGATTAAATATTGAAGTGCAACCCTTTTGACTTCAAAACCCTGTAACTGTTATTTCCTCTGCCCACTCTACTTTCTTGCTTTGTGTCCCCACGTGAAGGGTGTTTTCGGCAGGCCCCCAGCGGGATGCGCGGCTGCCATGGCTACCAGCAACACAGGCTGCGGGGGAAATTGTCACACAGTGGAAGCAGCAGAAATAATGGGTGAATGTCCAATCTTGTACAAGTTTATACAGTTATCCTGCAGCTTAGGTTAGCTATGCATATATCAGCAATTAATTTTCTGTCTCTTCCAGGTGTGAGTTTGTATTTATATAGCTTTGAATTACCTTGTTTGTTATTTGGAAGAAGTACAATTTTTTCTTTTAATGACTCCCTTTGCTGTTAGATTTTTCTGAAACAACAAAACCAGTGGTGGTTATTGAGGTTCAAGCCTGTGAATCAGCAGGAGGAAGCTAGCTGGTGACCTGAAGACTTAAATGATAATCCAGATGAACTGTGATGTATTTGCCTATTCAGATGCTGAGAACTGAATTGAGTAGAGGGTTGAAGACACATTTAACATGGGAAATAAAAGCAAAGTAAATAGTCTGAGCTTGAGCTGGCAGCATCGAAATGTACATGCTGCACATGATATGAATAGCATGCTCCGTGGTGAAGAAACTATCAGTTCCTCAAAGCTTGGGTTGAAACAGGAGTGATTGTTGTAGAATTGTGTCATTTGCTAACCACAGCAACATGCCTAATTTCCCTTGCAAACGTGCATGAGTAGGAAGGTGGCTATGCTACAGGTGAAGGTAATAGAGAAAAGGAAGATATTTCTGAGGGAACTGTTGAGACAGGCCATTTTAGCTCTGAATGAGTTAAAATAGCCTCATTTACCTCCATCCATTCTGAAAAGAGGAAAAAATTATTTTCAGGGCAGGGTTCATCATATATATTCGTGTGGTAGTCCCTTGCACAGTAGGCTACGAAATAGGCTGTAATTCAGCATGCCTTAAAATGTTGTTCTTTTTATTTCTTCCTAGGAGGTTCTGGGGTTTAGAAAGTGAAGAAGCAGATTTAATGCTAGTTTGTTGTGGGATTCAGCTCCGATGTTATGTAGGCAATTTACTTTGCATTTGTTTCAGTCACTCCCTGCATCCAGTGGGATGGACAGCTTGGGGATACCCATTCATTTTTTCCATCATGTGATTTTATTGCCCTTAGAAACAGAAAAGCAGATAAAAAGTCACATTGTACAATCGAGTGAATGGTTTTATCCCACTGGAAATGGTTTAACTTCCTCAGGTCCTAGTTTTTTAAAAAAGAAATTAAGAGCGGACCTTCAGTTTTCCCCACTTTCCATTTTGTGTCTGAAGCAAGACTACCAGCAAGCGGAAGCCAGGGAGAATTTGTCAGGCTCCATACTTCTGTTCTTAGAGGGTCTACGAGATGAGTATGCACCCAGGGTTTTTTTTCAAATGTGGAGACCCTGTCATTAGTGAGGGTTGAAAGTGGCAGATGCAGCTCAAATACTATGGCTCTGAGAGTCCTCAGGTGCAGGAGAAATCTGAGATGCGATTTAAGGTAGATTTACAGTGTCTCTGTTCTGTCTCATTGCGCAGTGCATGTGCAGGCTGAAGGACCAGGTTTTGTAAAGGGTACTGGCCTCTGATTCAGAAGATGTGATTTCTAATCCTAGCTTGGCTATGAACTTTGGAAGAGCCTTTGTAACTTCATTTTTCTCTTCCATTTCTTCTGCATGGTCGATTAGTATGGTGTGCTCCTAGGGCCAGGCACAAATTCTTGCTGTCAGAACATACAATGTCTAGCTCAGTGTGGCTTCGGTGTCAGGGGGCTCTCTCGGTACAGTTGTAATGTGATTAATACTGCCATCAGCATAGTAACTTTTTTGAGACACATTTAGTATTGCTCAGACTAGGTCCAAGTATGCATGAGAGACTTCAATAACATCTAACGTGCAATAAGGATTGCGTCACTGGAAGGTTTTTAAATCTCATTGAATGGCTGCAAGGATGCTTTCAGAAGCAATAAAGCTCAATGTATGTCAGTATATTGTAAAGCAGGAGAAAAGCAATCCAAGTGCTGTCTCATGATTTTTTTGATTGAATCTGTTGAAATTGAGTCCAGTATAACTATAGTGACACACTTTTGTATGTCTTCTCATCCAGTTATGTACCTCTCATATAGAGAGGCATAAAGAGGAGGAGGGGAGTTTCTTTCACTTGTATGATTCTGGCACCAATTTGGTCTAAGATGTGCAGGAAAGGAAGAGTGTTTTCAAAAATCTACATGGAGTAATTCTAGCTGATAGGTGACCAAAATTGTTTGTTTTGTTCTATTTATGGCAGTTATGTATACAACTGGCAAGGTAATTTTGTGTGTTGACAGCATGTGGAATTAAGCTAACTTTAAGCAATATGATCTTCTGAGAAGGTTATGTACAGAAGTAGCTACTTAGCAAACTAGAATATTGAACATGTGAATTAAACAGGGTGATACTGCTCTCAAAGTTTAAAGTAAATCCTTTTGGTTTAATACCTTGTAGCATCTGTATTGGTGTGATGTAGTGCTACACATGTATGGCAGCATCACAAATATCGGTAAGCAACTTATTAAAGCACCAACTGTCACACTTTTGATACTTTTTGATAGTCTTCAGCATTGTATAAAGCAAAAGATTATGTACAGGTTTTTAGTGGGGAAGAATGCTTACCAGGAGGCTGTATGAACTGGTTTATACAACATTATTGCCTGAAATAGCAGAGAATTGGACTGGATTACCCAGTTGATGTCTGTGTTCAAGTAAGTTACTAGTCATAATGCTGTAAGTATGTAAGAAATGCCTGCCTACTGTCACTTACTGTTGGCAAGAAGGACCATGTTAACTGCTGCAGATTTTGACTTCAGTCATTTTCTTTTCACCTAGCAGTTTTCTTTTTCAGGGATTGCATTGATTGAACATCTCTGTTTTAAAATAAAGAATGGGCACTTTCTGGAGGGCATTGACAATATTGAGATTTTGGACTTTGCTGCAAGAAATTTGTCTACCACTTTAGAGTGGAAGCCCTCATGTTGGCTGGATCATGGAGAATTAACTTCATAAAGTCAGGTAATGCTAGTTTAGAGTGTAGTTGCTCTTGCACTCAAGCAGACTGCATGAGTAAACACAGTTGCTTGTGTCTGCTGTCTTTGCCTGGCTTGCCGTTTCTTCAGTTGACCTTGGGAGAAAAATACAAAGACATAGGCTCAACACTTGTGGTAAATGAGATCTGCAGTCATTTTATTTCTAGCAAACTGAAGACAGCTAGCCATATGAAAGAGCTGAAAAGCTCTTGTCTGCTGTTCAGAGCATTGCCTGTGAGATAACACACTTAGCCTCGTTATATGGAAGCATTAAACAGTAGACACAGAAAGGTAGAAGAGCTGCAGCTGGAGTCGAAGAATTTGGAAAATGTGTTGCTTGGAAAATGTGATAAATGCCAAAACTGTTTAGAAGTGGAAGAACAGTTATTTAAAGCAAATATGTCAGATCCTTGGTGATTAACTGGTAGGGCTCTAAATAACTTTTAAAGCGTTTAATTTTTCAAGAAGGACTGTCTTGTGCGAGAGTCACTATAGTATAACGCTGAAATTGAAAGCATTGGGGAGGACACTGTGTCTATGCTGAAAAGTGTTGCTGATGCTGCAGTGAAGAGATCAATGTAATGATGTAGAAAAGAATACCTAAACACAATTAATAATTTGCGAAGAAATTACTGATGATACATGACAAGGCTAAACCATAGATCCTCATCAGGAAAGTCAAGGGAGGAACACTAATTTGTGTCACAGAACGTAGTTTATTTTGTTGAACATGTATTATACTTCTTTATTTTACATACAGGATCAGATTTACTCATCTGTTCCTCTCTGTACTTCAGCCAGGATTCCCTCAGTTTGATAATCCTTCATTTTTGTGTAATGTCTTAATCACTTCTGATGCAGTCAGTTATGATACTGTGGCTATGCAGAGGATTGTAATTCAAAGTGAGGAGCCAAGCAGCTGGAACAGAAGAATTCAGAGCAATGATACTGAATTTTTTACCACCTTTCATCTCAGGTTCTTCGTTACTTTGATGATAGCAATAGAGAATGTGAAGCATGAGGAGTGAGGATGCTATAATGGTGAAGTGACAACCTGTGGTTTGTCAGTCCTTGCTCAGAATGACGCTTGCTGGCCCATGACACCTCCTGAATGCAATGGAAGTCCAATTTCTATATTAACCAAAGAGTAGCAGGGAATATTCATATCAGCAGAATTATGCCTGAATTAATTGTTTTTGAAATATAATGGAGTTATTTCTCTTAAGGCTTTTTTTTTTTTTTTTTTAATTATATGTGTTGCAAGCAAATGTATCCAGGTAGTAGTTACTGTGGGATAAAATCTCTTTCCATACTATTGAATAAAGAAAACGCTGTTGAAGTCTTTTTGCAGGGAAACACTTTCAAGGCAGGCACTGGACAGGTTGTAGAAATAAAATGGCTGTTCTCAGATCTTTTAGCGCAATACAGTTAATTACAGACATTTGTTCCTCTGAGGAAACATTTTAGACCTCAGTTCTCTGATGTCAGACTAGATTAGTAACCTTCAATCTATTCCAAATGTCTGAGCTCTTTTATGAGTGATGCAACAATAGATGCTTCATGCCACCATACAGCAATATTTTAAAAAAATTGACTACAAGACAGTCCTGAAAATTGAGTGGAAGTTTTGTGATGTGATGCTGCTAAGTATATTAAAAGTAACTTCAGAGTCAAATACTGCATTTCAGATGGAAAAGTGCTTTCCTTTGGGAGAATGCAGGAATATTTTTTTTGTTCTAGGTTGACATTTTTACACGTTTTGTCTTTGGCCAAAGAACTGCAGAGCGGCATTCCTGTAAAACCATAAGACTGGGCCATTAGTCCACCTCTCCATCCTGGTTTTTGGCGGATGGGGACCGAGGAGCCTTTCCCAGGCGCGGGTCGCCCGACTGCCCCGCTCCCGCGACCCACCGCAGCCCCAAGCACTCCCGACGCCTTCCCCGCTGCCGCTCCCACTGTCGCGGGGTGTCCCACTGCTGCTGTCGCTGCTGACACCGTGTCGCGGGGGCAGAGGACGGTGAGAGACAGAGGCGCGGCGGTGGCAGCAGCATGAGCGGCCGCTGCCGCAGAGGTGATGGCAGGAGGTGGCAGTTTGAGTGTTTCAAATTACAGTACACAGGCTGTTTCCAACGTGCTTAATCCTCTCAGTCCTTTTATTTGCTACTGGATGCTCCTGGGGGATTTTTGCAAGAGCAGTAACAGTTCAAGGACTTTGTTTGCCTTTAGTGATGGGAAAAACTGTAAAACTGAACCTGAAAATACCTGCTCAGTTTGTGTGCAAAGTTAACCTCCCTTTATATGCTGAAATGACAAGTGTTAGTAGCATTCACCAGCAGCCTTCCAAGCGTTGCGATTCTCAATGCAGTGTGGTGTCTTTGGTCACAGACTGAGCAATACTAAAATGAAATTTCACTTCAGACTAATTTCTGCTGCTGTTCTCTGTCTTGATAACAGGGGTACAGCAAGTTCTGTGCAAACTGATTGTCTGCCCCTCAGGCCACTCTTTTGTTCTCTGCAAGCCCTGATGTGAAGCTTTTGTTTCCTAGAGGTGTTGATTGCATTGTATTGCATCAAAAGGAGATGACGTCTGCTTTGGCTGAGATGAGGCTTAGTTTCAAAATGCTTACATACAGCCTCCACACAATAATTGCTCTCGATTTCAGGGAAAGACAGTTAAGACATATGGATTCAGACACCCATATATACAGCTGCCTAGGCATGATTCTGTAGTCTAATACTTTTGGGATTTTCAGTTAAAACACATGGAACTTCTTTTTCTGTTTTTGCCAAGAAAAGGAATTGTAAGGAAAGAAATTATGTCCTGATAATCTTTAATTCCTTTGAGTGATCTGGAAAGCAGTATGAAGTTCTAGATGATAGATGGCAAACAAATACCCAGATAACACTGAGCTGTTCAAACAACTGTACTGCATGATTACATCACAGCCGCACACCGCCCTGGTCAGAAGTGAAGCTGATGGCAGCAACGTATGGTTGAAGAGATAGAATTGACAGAACACACAGCAGCTTTACCAGAGGGTTATGAACACAGAAGTACATATGGAATGAAGTAGAGTGTTTAAAAATCTTAAATGCATTTAATTCTCATCACAAATTCCTGTGTTTTCTACAACCCTTTCACTGGCAGGACTATTCTGAAAACAGCAAAACCTTGGAGGGATTTTCAGTCCTCGAGAAGACTAATGCAATTTCATTTATTGATTTGTTTTTTAAATGAAATCATGAGAAGTTGCCCGCTATGTCATCACTTGTTAGCAGTGTGGAGTTGGGCAGGGGATTGTCAAGCAGCCTGGTTAGAGAGTTTCTTGTGTCTGGGAGCTCAGCCGGCTGCAGAGTCCCCATGCTACCCCTCCTGCCTGTTGCTTCCACCATCTTGCAGAGTGAGGGCAGGCTGTGCTGAATTTTCCACCAGCTAATAAACCTGGAGTAACTAATGGCTGTTACTCCTGCTTCGTTTTGTACAAACCCTAATCCCGCTCCTCTTGAGGGGAAAATCTGCCTGTCTTTCCATTAGGAGAAATTAATGCTACTTTGTTATTAGCTTTCCTCCTCCCTTGCGTTTTATGCTGAAGTGATAATAGGCTCTGTATTACGAAATCTCCTTCCATTATTTATCAAACCAACCACATCCTGGCATGACTTTGCTTTTCCCTGTAGTAATGCATCTGAGCCAAAACTTAATAAATATATTCTGTACAAATGCTATTATATCCAAAGTGCTCTGTATCACTGGAGTGCAGTGGTTGTAAAGTACGTGCTCTGTGTGTGGACCTACATACCTAACGAGTATATAAAAGCTGTGTATAGATATGCTAAGAATTTAATGAACATAACAAGTTGCTCTGAATCAGCCGTGAGTGTTCAAAGGTCAGAAATATTCTGTGTATACAACTCTACTATAATGAGACGTGCAGCAGTCCCTGCATGTGACAGATACTGAATATTCATGTCAAGTGAAGAAACTTAATCATGATAAGGGACTGTTCAGTGAACGTACTGATATCATTGAGTGCCACTGATTTTGGTTTAAGTGAAGTGTCTAAACAGTTAAGGACCTAAATATCTTGGTGGATTTGGGATTAGAAATAGAATTGCCAGATTCTTGGATGTGTTTTGAAAGAATACTTCAACATTAGGTCTAAGTATAGATAAGCTATTTTCTTTTTAACTGTGATATTATTTTTTTTGTACTTTGAATTCAGACTTTTATATTTAAATGCAAATAATGACATGGATTAATAGCTGGCTGAAAAATGAGGTAAAATAAAAATCCAGGATACCTTGAATTTAGGTTTTATGACATTTTTTGTTATTGATTGTACAAACAGAGAATCCAGCACCCAGATTTAGGAAACAGATGTAGAAGTCAGTGACTGCATGAACTTAAAGCCTGGAGAAAGAGATGCTGCAAAATAAGGTTAGGCACATCTCAAGGGTATTTGAATATAGCAAGAGAGCAGATCAATCTACAGGTACCTACTCTAAATGAGCTGAGAGAGGACAGGAAAGAAAACTAACACATAGTCCTTAAATCAGAGCCACAGGAGCTCGCCGCTGTGCACTTGGAGTGCATATTTCTGTGCTATCTGCTGAAGCTGGATACCTTTGGTGTCTCTTTTAAAGAAGCGTCCAGAGTGCACTCTTCTTCACAGATTGAGTAGAAGTGGAGATAGTGGAATCCCCTTTGATGTTTCAGCTCGGTGGTTTGAGCTTTAGTCTAGGCAGTGAAATAGCACCAGGTTCTTCTGGAGATGCTTCATCCCCCATCCACCTCCTGCTGCAGGATCGTGTGCGGGGAGGGATGAAGGGGGCTTTGGAAGGCAATTTCTGTTACAGCTATTGATGCTGTGTCATTATGGCAAGGCAAATTCAAAAGACCACAAGAGGAAAAATATGTCCTGTAGTATTTTGCTAAGGGCGTCCCTCTGGACTGAGGAAGTCCTGTGCCTACCTGGTCTCCCGATGCCTGCTTGTGTCCATCCTAAGAAATAGTCATGGGACTGTTCGGTTTTCCCAGAATAAGAAAAAGCAGCACTAGGGGTGTGGGTAGACTACAAGTTTAAACCTGGAGAATCTGAAATTCAAGTTGGGAGTTGATTGCTGGAGGCCATTGCTTCCAGGATTACATAGAAGCTAATGTGGGTTTGTACTGGGATCTTCACTTACCCAGCTAAATCATGCAGCTTCGTGCTGCATCATACTTTAAAAGCTGATGCTTGTTTTTGAAGCTAAACCTAAATATCTCAAACTCCTGGTAAGCCTTTAGAATGAAATGTTAAAGTCTCCAAGTTTGAGGCTTTATAATAAAAGTGCTGTGTTTGTACTTAACAAGAATAAAATTAAAAATGGTTGCTCCTAATGACTTTTCTGTGTAGCAGAGCTCACCCTTAAAGAGTATTTGATTTCTGGCAGCTTCTTCAGAATTTCTAGTAGAAATTCGCAATATGGTCAGTACTTAGTATTTACATTAGAATGTGTTTTAAATTACTTATTGATGTGTTTTTTAATGAATCACTCCATGTTTGGTTTTTTTCATTTTCAGACAGGCAAATTCATAAGAGAGAAGTTTATCAATAGGTTTCACTTAGCAAACCACAACAGTGTTGCAGATTGTTGTGGTATTTGGAACTACGTCGAAAGCTGAAGTTCCACTGGTTAACTATTTCTTATTTTCTTTAAACTGATTTTGTCACGTTTCTGGTTCAGGGTAGAAAAATTGAAAATGTCAGACCTTAAATTGGGGATTGGATTAATTGGAACTTTCAGTTTTCAATATTTTAATTTTAGTAACATAGAAAATATTCCAAATTTAGTCTTCTATCTTCTTATCAGAAAGGATCTACTTCTCAGTAATAGGTTGTCAGAATCTGAAATCTTTCGAGTACTGCAGGAATATGTACTGATAATAATTGACTACACTGTTTATGACCTTGCTAAGCCAGCCTGTCATTGAAATACACTTCAAAATATGTAGGGATGTTTCACAAATGTGGCATACAACATTGTATGTACTGATACGTTCTGCAGTCTCTGAGTACTAGCATAGATGTCCAGATCTCCTGCTCTGGAAGAAGAATACCTATCGTTTGTGTGTTCAGAAGAGAGGTGAGGGAAGGATAGAATCTGTCCAGTGAAAGTCAGGGTTAAACCCCAGAGCTGGGTGTAATCGAGGAGCTCTGCTATGTAATAATTGTATAATATAATATGTTTAATATAATAACATGTAATAATGTGTAATGTTCCCTTCTCCATTCTCTCACGGACTACTACTTTCTCTTTGCTAGTGTGTCATGTCATGTCTTTCCTAGGGTTACTGGAAGTCTTTTTTCCTCAGTAATTTGTTATTGAAGCTAATCTAGCTTTAGACGAAAGAATTATTCTGAAGCAAAAGATTCTCATTTGACATGCTTTCTCTGAGGGTCAAAATCTCCATTTTCTGCTATTCTGGAAATAAAAATCCTGTCATCTGCTGAAAACAGCCACCCAGTGCTACTGCATGACAGGCATGATTTATTTATTTATTATTATTTATGGAGCTCAAGAGCCATCCGGTACTGCAATTAGGACTGTGTAAAGGGTTTAGTGAGTGCAAGGATGTCCTCTGGTCAGATTAAAAAGCAGCAAGTGATTTCTAGTGCAGGGGGAACCTTGATGAAGCCAAACACATGTTTTGGTGATAAAGTGTTTGTGTGATGTGCCTTGTTTACATTTCAATGTGCAATAAGGTCTCCTGATTACAGAGACAGGTGGGATGGGGGAACACGCCCCCATGACAAGATGAGGCATAAGGCAGCATGTGCTTATGGCACAATATTTTGACAGACATCTGCTTAAAAAGAAAGAAAAAGCTTCTGCACATGTTAAAATTGATGCTAGGCACTGGGTAAAGGATTTCTGGGTTACCCATGGCACAGAAGGAGGGATTGCTGAAGGATGATGGGGGAAGGAAGTAATCTCCTGAAATTCACTGATGGTGGTGTGGGCTCCTGTTCTGTCTGTTGCCACTGCTCCTATGGCCTTGTCAGGCAGCAATGCCCTGTGCTTCGAAACCGCAGCAGGTCAGCGAGAGCGGCTGCTGCGGGGTGCCGGAAGCTGCCCAGGGTAAACTCCAGATCTAAAGCAAGCCAGAACCTAATGCACTCAGTACCATAAAATACACTGGCATGAATAATAATTTCAGTAAATAACTTTTTTGCTATTGATTTTCTTTCCTTGTGTCAGTGCAGACAGATTTAATGTGAGAATGAGCAGTGAAAGCTACAATTAATAACCTGCAGAATCTTCGAGCAGTTGAACTTGCTGTACAAATGCCAGAGTTTGATCAAAGCGTATCTTTGTATGATTGGAATGTAAGGAAGTTTTAAGATGACATGAACAGAAGGTCTCATTATTTTTGCTTGAATGTAAGTACATGGATTATTTCCTTTAAGAAGAACAGAATGCTGTGTTTGTACTTTTTTCTATCTCTGTGCTGGACGACAGAATATTATGTAAATATTGGTTGAAGTAAGCCTTTTTTGATCTGTGTACTGCCTTCAAATTCTGGGTGTTTGTCATGAAAATGAAAACAGCTGTAAATGTGTTATATTTATTGTTTTGCATAGTTGTGAAGAGGACCTCCTGAAAAACCCTTCCTTGACAAGTAATTAAAAATTGACTAACTCACTCATCCTTTTTGAAAACATCTTTGTAGCTCATTTCCGAATTTAATGAGCCTGACTTCAAACTAATTCAAGATTTAATAGCTACTTTTACTGCTGAGAATTGTCAGCAGCAGCCCTGGATAGACTTGTTGGTTCATTCAGCAGGCAGAAATGTATAAATCCTTTCACAGTCTGTGTGGAGGTCTTTTCTCTTCAAAGCCACAGCAATGCAGGACGCAAGTCTGCAGCTGGACCATACCACCGACTGACGTTGCTGACCAGGCATGTTTAGAAGCTGCTGTTTTACACTGATTTTTGAGGTTCCAGCCTTTTGCCTACTCATGTATGTCCAAGTTCCTGCCTGCAGTTTGTTGAAAAGCTTTCCATGGGATTATTGCACAGGAGGCCAAAAAAAAAAAAAAGCCAGTCTGTTTGTAGCCATCTTGATAGTATTGAGCTTCATCTGGGAACCAATACTCAATGCTTTATAGATACATGAGTAGATGCATACGCTTCCTAATGCTCACTCTCTCACTCTTCTCAGGTTTCTGTAGGTGAGGTAATGTGACATGAGGTATAAACTTCAACCACAGTGTTTAAAGGAAAAAGAAACCAAAGAAAATTCAGCAAATGGGAAAGGCAGGATTTTTCATGGTTTAATTACTGATGTTGTTTTATTTCGAGAGGGATTTCAGCTTTACTGTGATATTACTGGCCCCTGTTAACATACTAAACTGTATGTAGATTAACCCTGAGACTGATACAAGCCTAGCCTGATGTGCTGATCAGCTCTTTATTTTAAGAAATACCACGTTGCTGTGTCTACCAATTTGGACGCCCTGGCTGCAGGTGGGTCCACGCTGCTCAGTGCTGTGCTGCAGGGATACACGTGGTGGCTCTTCACAAGCTCTGCATGAACTAGAGCTGGCGTTGACTTCCAGGTGGCTATTTTACATGGCGTTAATGCACCAAAACGCATTCCACAAATCTTTGATTGTATTGGAGGTGAGAGCAACACAGGAAAACATTTTTCGCCTTCCTCCTCCTTTTTGAGCTGAATTTCAGGTAAATGGAGCTTAACTGTGACTGTTCCTTATCCTTGAATATCTTCTGGGAGTCCAGTGGTGAGGTATGAATCCTCCTCTGTAGTCAGTACTGGCTTGTTTTACTCTGCTAACGTCACAAGTTGTTTTTTATATCAGGTTAGCTCCTGCGGGGGCAAATGAACATGGCCAACTCTAGCCAAGAGGCAACAGTTTCATTACCCCTTCTGATCTGCTATAATGAACCCAGAAAACGCATGGATACTCTTGTGTAAAGTCTTTACTAATTAAAATGTTCACTTTGAGAGAGTGTGCTGAGATACAGCCTGTAAGTAAATGTTGACCCTCATCTGAAGATTAGATTCTGGTTTGGATCTGTTTGGATTCTGTTTTAACAACACACAGTTCACATCTCTTTGGGTTCCTGCTCTAAGCATGTGTATGGGGAGTTAAAGGTGCGAAACACAAAAAGCATGGAGCGTTATTGTCTGGGGATAATATTCCGCAGCATCTTAAAACCCAAGATGTCACTTGTCAGTGTGGAGAAAACCCAGTTATCTCATGATTATTTCCCTCATTGCATAGGCAAGGCTGGCAGAGTATGTTGGAGCAAAGAGCACAGTCTGCTTGCCCCAGCATTATTCCCATTCCTGGTTACCCACTGCTGGCCATTGCTAGAGGTAGAAGACCGGAGTAGGTGGATTTAGGATCTAATGGAGCATAGTTATTCTAGTGTGCTTGTGCTTATACAATTGCAAATCTGACAGTAAACTGTAGTCCCTTTTTCCTCTTCACTTCTGTATAATGAAACATGGTTACTACTGGTTTTCACTTATAGCTATGCACTGAAATGAACTGTGAAAAAAGGAGTATGAAAATCAGTATGTAGAGAGCTGAAGGTTAGTAGCACTTACTTTTGTTGTCCCATTAAAAATGTGTTTATTAGGAAGATTGTCATATTTCAAGACATGAAATAGGCTTGAGTGAGTTCTTTTTAGGTTTTTTATTTTACTGATTTTCTCCTTAATGTTATATGTGTGGCTGAAATAGTCTAAACTCAGAGTAAATTTAATTGATAAAAAACTAGATATGTAAGGTTGTGTGTCTGTCAGCACACACAATGTCCCAGCTATGCTGTGGCTTCTCAGCTGCAGGTCTGGAAGCGTACTCGCCAGTGTTTTCTTAGCCTGTGTTTTGCTTCCACTCTGATGTGTGGGACTGGCTGATGGGTCCAAGGGCCTTTCGTATCAACAGACTGGCAGAAGCAGAATCTTTGAGGGGGTTTATGGAGTCTTTTGTTCTCCTCCTTATTCAAAGTAAACTTTGCTTGGGATAAGATTTTGATTTTATTGGTTTCAGGGACTGAAAAATGTTTTCGTTCTTTTAGTGATAAAAGAGTGTGTTTTTAAGTGTTACAGTGGTGAATGTCAAAAGCATTATAATAGCTAAACCCTAGATACTGAGACTCCATAATTTATATAGTGGTAAAATACACCTCCTGCACCTCACGTAAACACATGTTTATTTTGATTGGTACCCAGCAGAACAGCTTTTCCTCACATAGACTTAAGTAGTTCCACAGTCGCCTTTGTCAAAAAACTACTGTGTTGTTTCTGACTGGAAATATTTGTCTTAACTAAATTGTAAGGTGGGTAACTGCATAAATTCTTCCAGGCAGTTGGCTTCTATTATATATAGAAGAATTGCATGCTAATTTGTATTTTTCACATGAACCTGTAGACTTTCAACAGTCAGACTGTTTATTCGCAATATGATTCCCACTTGCATTAAGGCTCCTGCTGCTAAACAGCCAGCTGAAGGGGAAAGCTTAGGCAGTGCATTAGGACAGGAGTCTTCAGCCAGCAGAAACAGCCTGTATTAATTTCTTAAAAATGCTGTTTGAAGAGAGATGGATTGATTTTCTTTGCTGACATCAGTGTCAGACATGCATCTCACTTGCATAACACACACGAGCAATGGAGTAGGGATGAGCTCACTTCATAAAAGAAAAGGACTTGTGCTTTAAAGCTAAAAGCTAAGTCACTCCACAGCTGCAACTGCTCTCTTAGCTCAAGATCTTGCCACTGGCAGGCAAAACTGGTGCAGTCTCACCCCAATGCCTGTTTTGCTGCAGCCTCCCCTGTCCCAGTGCCCTTGTCACATCTTTCAGTCTGCTGCAGGGTTCGTGTTTGTGCTGCACGCTGTGCTAATGAAGTTCTTGAAAATGCTTTGGGTTTGGTTCTGTAAGTTGTTTGGCAGTTTGTAATCAGAGCAATTTAAAGTTTTAAATCTTTAATCAGAAGGAAAGAACCCTTCAGAAGAGGGATATTAAGTGGAGAAGAACTTTTTGGCCATGACTTATGATCTATTATGAGCCAAGACAGTCTGATAAATTAGAACTGAAAGTGTTGGAGATTTACTTCATTATTAGATTTTTTTTTTTTTCCCCCAGAAATAAAAGTGTATCGTCTGCTCTATGCTTTCTAAATGCATCTATGTTTTCTAAAAGGTCTGGGTGGTAGCATAAAGGCTGCAAATGAAATTTTCCGAAATGCTCTGTCTTTCTGGTGCTTTTCCCCCAGTCCAGTCCCTCATGGACTCATTAAAAGGAAATTTCACTGTGTGAATGTAACAGAATTTCCTGGGTCCAGGTGGTACTCTGTTTATACAAAGTATTCCCCCCAGAATTGCACAAATTCCAGCAAGACAATTGAGTACTTTTTATGTCTCCATTCTTGAAATCAAGTGGGCTGCTCTTAATCAAGTTTCATGTTGAATCTATTAGTTTTACAGTTATCTCATCAGCAAAATTTCCAATAGGCTTTGATAAAAAGAATGACAATCTACATAGATCAAAGAAAATCATATGAATAACCTTTTCAAACTATGTGCTGGAAAGAGCATAAGATCTGCGTTACTGATAGAGCTGATCTCCAAGGTTTAATTTGTCTAATGCTGTGTAATAGTTTTTTGTTTTGTTTTTTAATAAATGAGTAGAATATTGCCTTTTTTTCCTTATCATCAATGAGGTTTTAGTTTAGTTTTGTTTTCATGTATTGTGAGCTATCACCTGTACAAATAACAGGGAGATTTCTTCTCCGTTTTGGAGCTCTCCATCCAAGTGGTCTCTCATACTTGGGTGTCCTACTGAAGTCCTCCCAAGCCTCAAATGGAAAGAAAGACTATCCAAGCTATAGTGAAACAGTGACCGGTTCAAGTTCTGAAATAAAAAGAAGAAGAACCTAGGCACCATGTCACTGCTGTGTGCTCTAACTAATATCTTCTCTTTTTCCTCGATGGAGTATGGATAAAAAACCCTGCTTGAACAGAAGGCAAAATCACAAATCATCTGTCCTTGAATTTTTTTTTCTTGCCATTCTCGTAGCCGAATTTGAAGAAAACTTATTTCTGAACTAAAAGCAAATTGACTGACCTAAAATGTCAGTGCACCTTCCACCAATGGATTTAAATAGTGAAATTATGCAGACATTTCTCAGTATTTAGGCACTCAAATTAGTAAATGCTGGAAATGCCAGCAATAATGCTAATTCTTGTCCTGTTTGCTTTCTGTATTTGAAATCCTGTATAACCTTTGCTGAAACCTTTCAGAAAATTATTTGAAGCAATCTGACTTTAGCTTCCATTTCCTCAGTGATCGTTCAGCATATAAGTTTCCTTCCACTTGTTCCAGCCTCTGGAAACTGGTTCATTTATCATTTGGCAAAAGTCTGGAGGTATGATCCAAATCCTTTTTATTCATACAGAAGTTTCATTTCTGCTGAGCTATTGAATTGCAAGACCATTGTGCTATATTTATTCAGAAAGAGAAGTATCAACCCAAAAACGATCGCTGCTACTTTACAGTAGTATTGCCATTTTGCCAGAGGGACTCTGTCTTTCTCTCCTTTCCCCAGTAGCCATGGGCTTAATTAAGAGCCAAGAATTCAGGAGTTTTACTCTTTAGTCAGTTTTTAGGCAAACTTTTGAAGTTTGCCACTTGTAAAATGGGATTAATATTTCTCTGGTCCATAAGAAAAGCAGACAGTGGTGATCTTAAATCATCGTAAATATTCCAAATCTTAGCTACACTAAGGTTTTAGTTTTTATAACAATATAGATAATTTTTAATAATTTTTGCCATCCGTTATATCATCTGATGTTCTCACAGACTAATGATACAACATTTCAAAGTTTCATTGGAAGTTCCCATTTTTTTATTACATTATGTCCTCTGTTGCCTGGCATATGGCAGTGCAATGACAACGTGAATATAAATAATAATCTGCTGGTCTACTGCTAGAAAAATGATTTATTGTGTCCAGCAGACAAGTGCTTAGAGTCTCTGTAACATCTTAATGTGGCTGAGGTGGTAAGGAGAAAAGCATGAAACAATATCCATGCCTGGCAAGTTCTATCTTTCTCTGTCAATCTTCCAAATCCAGTCGTTGCCTTTTGCTCAGAGCACCTGCTCTTTCAGCTTCTTGGGTTTGGGTATTTTTGAAATCCCTTGAATAAGATAGAATAACAGCTGTTGCTTTCAGATTTCTTTCATTTTTACTTTAATGGGGTGTTTTAATGTTCTATAAGCAGTCATCCTGAAAAAAACATTGTGCCTGGTAGGTAAATTGGAATTTAAACGTGTATTGCTTGTTCCTTCAGTGTATCTGTAGAGAATAAAACTGCAGAATATCTGAACTGAGTATATTTCTGTTTCAGCTGTCCTGTAAGGATCCAGGAACAGGGATGACTGTAGGGATAGGTAGTTTATTATACCATCTGGTATAGCTGGAAGATATATTGAAGCTGTGGAGTTTTCTATCTATTTGTCACATCTAAGACAGACAGACCAGTCTCCCAAACAAATACGATAACACCTAAAAAGTAGAAAAAGATACTTGCACAGGAGGATTAGGAGGTTCTAGATACTGTGCAGTCATGCGCATTCAGCCTGTTACACTGTGTGGTCTGCATGCACGTGTGTGTGTGCTTATATGTAAGCAAAGGAATGCCCCCAGGATAGAAGGATTGTGCTCTGAGACCCTACACCTGAAAAAAAAAATCCCTCGCACACCTCTCAGTATGGAAAATAATACTGCTGAAGTTTTACTGGTCTTTAAACTAAGTGTGTGCACATTTTTGGAAACCATGGTAATTAAGCAGATACATGTTCTCTGTGTACTTTTATTATTCTAAGGCAAAGTGGTGACAGACCACCACTAGTTTAATGTGGAAACTATAATTTTAAAGAGGATAAGGTATTTTTGCTTTCAATATGTAATTTATATTTGCATCAAATTTGCCAGCTTTATTGCCCGTCTGTCCTTTTTGTAACCTAGTTTTAACAGTAATAATGAAAAGAGAACACAGGCACATATGATACAGATATAAAAAAAGAAATTGCTACTGAAATTTAGTCTATAAACTGAGTTTATAATAGAAATTTGAGGAAACTGCAAACATTGGAGTTCTATTTTTTTGACTGCAGGGCTGTTCTACTGTCACTCTACAAATGCGATGAGAGAATTTGTTTTATTATAATCACCTGATTATAGACATCACCACTGAGCAATTGTCTTGCCAAATTAATAATTCCCATTATATAAAATTGCTGTAATGAATGCTTATCTTCCTTTACATTCCAAGCAGGCTGGCCTTAGTTTTCTAACCATCCTTTTTTTTAAAAAAAAAATTATGATTACAGTGTTATTGAAGTATAAAATATTTAATTGGAGAAAAAGAATATTATTAATAGAAGATCACCATCAGTACTTGTCATCGGATTAGGGCTAAAAGGCAGATCTGAGCTGAAATCATGTTTTTATAAAAAAAAAACAACTAGTGGATTTTTGAGAACATCACTGAAAGCGGGTTTTCCATTGTACAAACTGCATGAACGCTTGCTAACGTGATATGGAGGTCCCACCCTTCTGAAGACAAACATGTATGCACAAAGTCCTTCATCAGACTGTTCTGGTAACAGTTAAAGGGCATTTTATAGGTCACTGCACAAGAATTAAATTTTTGTGGGGTTATAACCTTCATATTTCTGTGTCTCAGGTTCCCCATCAGCAAAGCTGGAAAAGTCTGTTCTACCTTTTATCTTTGTTACTTCATTAGTTGGAGTGTGGGCTTTGTTTTGCTAATGTTCACAGAGCAATAGAAGTCCTCAGAGACTGATCACCTCATCCAAATAAAAAAAACCTCAACAAAAAATCCCATAGCTTAAATGGCACTATTTTCTTTGGCTGAGGCATGCATGGTTGCCAAAGCCATCTCCGTGTCAGTGTGTAATATTAATGATGACACTGATCTCACTGGAATTGATACAACTGCTTAAGGGTTTTTCAGAGTTATTGCTAGAAAATGTTTAAAATTTTGATAAGTCTGGCTTTAAAGGATCACAAATACTTCTCTAGGTACTTTGTTACTTTGATATTCTTCATGAAATATTTTTTAGGTGAGTGCATTCATTCAGGTTCAAATTTTTTTAAAATGAAAAATCACTGTAACATTTTTTAATGTTACTGAAGCTACAGAAACATTAATTATTGTTTTCTGTTAAGAAGTCTATTTAAAGCTATTAACATACTTTACATTCGTACATTTGTATGAATGCATTGCATTGTGCCGCTCTTCCCTCCAATTCTTTTCCTAGATTCTTCATCTAGATAGAAAGCTTTTGGAGGAGCATCTTCTCCTACCAGCTATGTGTTTGTGCAGTGCCTAAAGTAAAAAAACTCCTGATCTTGGTCTGGTTAGTATGGTGGGAGGCTGGTGTGTTTGTTCTTTCATTTGAGGATGCTGATTTATGAATTGCTGCTCTCTGAAATCATCTTCTCATGAATGCAGCACGCAGATGGAGCTGCTGTTATTTACCCACTGTATTGTCTTATAAATAATAATAAAAAAATTATATGGAGATTATGTAGAGATTAGATGTGTTTCCCCACAGCAATATGAGTATTGACTCTGGAAAGCTCTTTCTGCCAGATCAGAAACATACAATTTTGTTGCAGCCTCAGAGGTAAATACTGGTGTTTGAGCAGTGCTCAGAAGGCGTAATGAAGTGTTTTAGTTGCTGCATCCTTCATTGGTGTAGGTTCAGCAGTTACTACTGAGTTCTGATCATGAAGAGGAAAGGTTTTTGCCCTTCAGGAAATATTTAGTGTGTAAAAAGTGGGAATCCTACTGCACCAAAGACTTGTGTGATAGGTTTCCATTTATATGGTATCCTTTCACCAACAAAACTTTGAATTACAATGAAATTTTGACTGAGCTAAAGTCTGCTGTCTTAAATATCTGTCAAAACATGGCAGGTGACATTATGCAGGTGGAACCTATATTTCCTAACGTGGGAAGAAAAAAAAGAAAAAAGTTTCCTCCTTCCACATAGAGGGAAAGCGGAGCAGGAGGCAAAACAGAAAGAGTGAGTGAAAGGGATGTTAATGTAAGAGACAGGAGTAATATGGGAGTTAGGAGTTTTATTACTGCATTACATTAAACATATGTAACAACACATTATTGTATATGTAATTCAGTCTGACACAGGAAAGTATCTCAGACAACTTGGAAGACAGGAGAACACAAAGGTTGTCCTGATTTACAGTGTAAGGTCCTGATCTTTTCTGGGGTGCTTTTACCCTGCAGCTGAATCCAGTTAGATACAGAAGCCAATGAAATGAAGAAGGATGGCTCATAGAATAAAGTAGAAAACAGCCAAAGACAAGAACAGGTTAAACATAAGAAGAGGAGAAGAGAAGACCGAGTAACTAGCTGGGCAGAGGGATGCAGGCAGGCAGACTCATGCAAAAGGGCATCTCTGGTGGGTCTGTGACCTTTGGCAGATGGCTTCTCTTTCCCAGGCAGCTTCAGCTACAGCTGGGGGTTTCAGAACAGGAATTAACTAGTGTGGTGCAAATCTATTCCTCTCCTGTCATCTCAGGACTGAGGCTTGGATTTATCCCAGCTAACTTTAGATACTCAATTGAGAAAAGCTGCCTTAGATGCCTTTAACAGAGCCCTGTGCAATGAATTGGAAAATCTGAATCCTGCCCTGCAGGGTCCTGTCTTTCGTGGTTGACTGTTCATACAGCCTATGACTTCTAAGGTAGGTAACTTTTGGTGCCTGGGGCTAGGTGGGATGAATGTGGGTCTGAAAGCTTTGTACTTTCAGTAACAAGAGAGAAAACTGGTGAGTGGAAGAGCTTTATGCGGCCCTTATTCCCTAACGTAGAATCAGGAACACATACATTGGGCTTGAGATATCATGTGTATTGTGGGTTCATCCTTATGTCAAAGGTGTGTGCTTACGGAGTAGTACCTCTGATTACAGGTTTGCTTCACAGAATGTGGGATCTGAGAGCAATAAATGTCCTGTTCATGTGTTTGTCAGCATATCAGCAGCTGAAGAACATCTGAAAGAGGAAAGTTCTTTTATTTTTGTGATTGAAAGGCATGGATATGAAAGATCTTGTACAACTACTGTATTAGCCTGTCCTTTTTATTCTCAAACAACGCCTCTGTTCTAGAGTAATAATATACCCATGCTGAGGTCAGAATTTGATTCTTAAACTCATTATGCAAGGTGATGTGTATGTATGACAAAAGAGAGAGTGGTCCTAGACAGACAATAAATACAGGAGAATTATGTCAAATAATATTTCAGAAGAGTTTTGCATAGAAAATTATATGATAATATATTATGCATGTTGCATAAAAAGAAAATTTTTATTCCTGTAAGTTGGGTGAGAATGCCTGGGTGCTAGGGGGCCACACGTGGTGCTGACCTCCAGCCAGCATCTTAAAAATCAGCCCAGGAGCCATTTTTTTTCTGCAGAATAAGTAAAAAAACCAAATGTATGTGCAAATGAATAGCACTTTTCTTGCTGTTCTCATTTCCTTGAACCCAGTTGATATAAATATTTTTCAGTCTTTGTACCTTCAGCTAACTAGCTTTTCTAAAGACTGCCTTACTCTATTGTTTCAGGAAAAAAAACCCACTACTTTTTGTCAGCTGTACTCAGCTACTCGGAAAAGTACAGAAGCTTCCATTGCTAATCTCTGTTTAACATAATTTATTTGTAGCCCCTTCAAAAGCTTTCCAGTTAATGCTCAGTTGTGTACTGACATCGCATTTCAAATCAATGAGCTTTTTGTCTCTGGGTGGATGGAACAGGGTTGCTTCAGTCAGCGTGCTGTGGAAGATGTGGTTGCCTTCCTTGAAGACAGCCTGACTGATTCAGAAGTTGGTTAAATCCTACTGCTAAGGGCAGTCATTAGAATAAAACCATAACTTGCTCTGAGGGTGGTATTTGTAGTCCTTATAAAGTTTATAAAAACTTGACTGAAACTTTTTTTACTAGATCCTAAAGTGTTGTGTATCCTCATGAGGGCATGATTTGTTGTAAGAACCGATGTGAATACTGTTACTGCATTTAAATACTCAGCATGAAAACACTGGTGTGGGCATCATGTGTACATCAGACTGGTAGCAGGAACAAAATCGTGTTTTTGATTTACAGAAAGAAAGGGGGGGGGGGGA
>Ga0065711_1027990_pt1 | contig 44427 bp, 26 predicted proteins | sample Hoacrofraction12_FD_59098 | JGI IMG/M metagenome (GOLD analysis project Ga0065711, IMG submission 59098) | Hoatzin crop microbial communities from Cojedes, Venezuela - Epithelial fraction 12 v2 (version 2) | ecosystem: Host-associated > Birds > Digestive system > Esophagus > Crop | place... | reverse complement strand
CAGCAAACTTGCTGAAGGTACACTCTAACTCTTCATCCAGGTCGTTGATGAAGAAGTTAAACAAGACTGGGCCCAGTACTGACCCCTGGGGGACACCACTAGTTACCAGCCTCCAACTAGACTCAGCATCGCTGATGACAACCCTCTGAGTTCTGCTGTTCAGCCAGTTCTCAATTCACCTTACCGACCACTCATCCAGCCCACACTTCCTGAGCTTCCCTAAGAGGATGTTATGGGAGACCGTGTCGAAAGCCTTGCTGAAGCCTAGGTAGACAACATCCATGGCTCCCCTCTCATCTACCCAGCCAGTCATGCCATCGTAGAAAGCTATCAGATTGGTCAGGCATGATCTCCCCTTGATGAATCCATGCTGACTACTCCTGATAACCTTCTTTTCCTCCACTTGCTTGTTGATGACCTCCAGGATAAGCTGCTCCATCACCTTTCCAGGAGCTCTGAACAGGCTTGCTTGCAAACCTGGCTGCTTGAGAAGATCCCTGCTCCCCCCTGTCCAATGAAGAAATGAAAATGGCTTTTCAAATTCCCAGAGTGCCTTCCACTGGGGTATGTTTCATACAGTAACAAATGGGGGCTCCTGTTTGATCCCTGACAATAGGCATCATTACTCCCATTTTGGAGCCCAAAGCAGACAAACGTGGAATAAATTGTTCTAGATCAAGGAAACAGTCTTAGGCAGGGTCAGGAACAGAACTGATGGCATTGGGCTCCTCATTCTAGTCTCATACACAAGTCATGGGTGTTCTTCCATGGGGAGATTTCACCCGCACATGTCTTCTTTCACACAGACTACTGAGAGAGTCTGACATCAGTCAAGAAGTCCCTGGTGTCTGGTCACAAATTTTGGAGTCATTTATATCCATACTAATAAAAGCTGTATGCTGTTTATTTAGCAGGGCTCTTTTAATGTGCTGTTTGTTGTTTTGATAGCCTGTGTCTTCTTCATATTGTAATCATATTAAAAAAACATTTTTTTCCTGGGATAAAGAGGTAATGATTCACAAGAGGCATAATTATTCCACGCGGTGCAGGCAGGATGCTGCAGAAAGAGCTGTCTTCTTTATGCGTAAGAGGCTTTTATTGCAAGTGTTCTACACAGTAATTAAATTCCTTTGAATGAGGAGGCTTGATTGGATTTTCTTTGGTTTATTGGGAGGAGTCTGAAAAGCAAGGTATTTAGCTCAATTGCCATACAATTTTGGCAGCTGTTGGAGGTTAGGGAGAAAGGTTCAGAGTGTCTGATTCCCATTTCTCTTATGCTAGTGTTACGTTAGCTGAACTCCGTTGAATTCAATTGAATTACACCCTATTTCTATTTGTGTGAGAATCAAGCTCAGAAAACCCTTGCAGAAAACAGCAGGGTACCTGAAAGCATGCTGTAAGAATCCAAATTATCTAAGGGAAAAAGGCCCTGCTAAAGGAAAGTTACTTGCAGTTGCAAAGGCAAGTGCCCAAATGTGAGGAAACTCCACATTCACAGCTGTCCTTCGGATCTGATGTTTGCCTTATGGCAAGTCCAGCCTCAGCCCAGGATGGGACAAAGTTTTATAAGGCAGCAGCAAGAAAATTAAGTCAGGCAATCATGTAACAAAAATCTGTGCTGTGGCTTGACACACGAGCCAGGATGTTGGCATGGCACAACTCTTGAGTATTTGACTTGTCAAAGTAAATCATGTTTGTTTAACATCAACTACTGTATACAGCTGCCAAGTTGTTTTTGTTTTTTTTTTTCCAAAGGAAAAGAGTAAAAATGTAAATTAAAAGGAGAAGTCTGTTACATACAGTCTCAACATCTACTAGCGATCGGGTCTGGGTCTTGTAGCATAAATTACTGCATAAATTCTTCCTGTTATGAAACAAGGCTACACAGTACGTCAGAAGGAGAGTGTTGCTCAGGCAGGGAAGGAGATGTGCAACACCACGGGGGGTAGTTTCACCCTGCTCAGATGTCTCTGGAGGGACAGCATGCATGATGAGGAAACTGGCAATTTCAACAGCTCAAAGAAACATTGTAGGGCAACAGGAAGCACTTTCCCAATCCAGGGGTTCCCTGCCCACCAGATGTTAACACCTTGTTTCACCCAGTGAGAGAGCGAATTTCTGAAATGCAGGTTGCTAGTATTTGTAGGGGTTTTGTGAAGGTTTGGATCTCAGAGAGGTTTCCAGGGCTGCTGCTTGTATCCCAGTGGTGGTGGTGATGGTGGTGATGGTGGTGGTGGAGGAGAGTGTCCTGGGGCTGGGTGAGAGGAGGCCTGGTTTTCAGGGAAGAACAGCAGTGGGAATGAGGAGGAGGAAGAGCTTTGACTATGTTTTGTGAAGACAAAAAAGGCAAGTAGGAAGGAGCTTGGATATCAGGGCCTATTGGGAGGAGACTGGGACTGGCCAGAGGAGGACAGTGACACAGACATGGAGGTCTTAGTCCAGACAGCAAAGCAAGATGAACCCAGACCTAGGTCTGAGGGGAAGTGGAAAAAAAATCTGCCTGTGGTAAACCTTGGGTGTGCTCATCAACCATCAAGCCTCTTCTCCTTGCAGGGTACCAGGTTTGATGGAATTCTGCGGCTGAGGATATTTTCTGATGAATTTTGATAATCGCAGCCAGAATGCTTTGGTTTATTGCCTTCACTCTCTCCCACTGGCTGCCAGGTGTTATGAACTCAACAAACTGCCTGTCTGGTTGTCCTCCTCTGCCTTCTTCCTTTCAACTTTCATGTTTTTAAATGAAAGACAGAGCAAACAATAGCTGCACAATCCTCCAGTCTCGGTGGTATTTGTCGAGCACCACAAGTCAAGCGGGACCCACCAGTCAGTGGCCCAGGACCTTATGGAGAATACTGCCATAAGCTGACACAGATGAGTCACATCAGCCCATAGTTTCTCTGTTGTGACTCTACTGACTTCTGAGCGGTTGTGCTTCCCTTTATTACTTATTAGTTCTCAGCAAGGAACCCTCCCGGAGCCAACTGTCTGTACAGAAGGTTGGAGACGGAGTTAAACTTCTTGCCAAAGAAAGAGAGTTTTGGCAAAAATATACATATAAGTTTTTCAAGGGATGAATTAAAATTGGTTCTGTTTTACTGATGTTTCTTTTGTGTCTTGGCTTCCTGAGCAGAAACGGTCATACCTGAGGACTACCTGGCTGATCCTGCGAACATGAAGCAGTATAGCGTGGATCCTGCCGATTCTGCCTTCGGTTGCATGGGCTCCATGTATGCCATGCGGCAGAGTTCTGTAGATGGACGTCCTGCTGGAGGCTCCTCTTCCTCCTGTAGCCATCGTCCTGCCCAGATGTCTTCAGGTGGGTCCTCGTCTACTGGCGTACAGCATCAGACCTCCAGCCCAACGAGGAATGGGACCTATCTTGAAGGAAACAGAAGTGGTAATACAACATCTTCCATTTAGCAATGTGTGTTGCTATGCTGGTGCCATGCTGGAGTCTTAAGTAACTCCCAGATTCCCAGGAAAATTAGTGAGGTGGGTCTGGGTTGACATCCATCCAGATCACTCGTGCTTCCATTTAGAAGGAGAAATAATAAGCTATGCAAACACAAAATCAATCTGTTCATCATTAAGTAAAAAGGTGAATGTTTTCTAATGCTGTTATTAATTATGTAAACATCTGTATTATGTATAATCGTGTGGCAATCACAACTGTTATTATCGACTTACAGATATAAATATTAATATATAAGGCATTCCTCCCAAAGATTGATACTGCCTACAGGCAGGTACCTGTTATTTGTGTGACACCAGCTGTGTACAAGATAAGATGCAGAGCAACCCCAAATATTGATACCAACCTCAAAGCAGTTTAGCAAAAGGTTTTGCTTCCTGGCTGCGTGGCCCATCCTGCCTCTTTAATCATGAACCAAGCCAGATTTTGCTTGAGAAAGACTGCCCAGCAAAACAAATATTTTTAGAAATCATCCAGCTCATTGCTCAAGGCTCTTTTACCCTTCAGGTAGCAAAGTCACAGGAAGTTTATCTGCAAATTCAAGGGATGCCATGGGAACCACTGCATTCAATAACCTACTTCCCTCTCTTTGCATTTTTGCCCAGTTACCCTGCTAGAATTTACATTTGCTGGGTCGGTCACTCTGCCAATTAGCTATATTCCCTATTAGACATGATTTTTTTCTCTAGAAATGTCGTGGGTTCATCAAACAGGTTAGCTAATTCCCTGAACTTCTGTTAACTTTGTCTTAGTTTGCATTTTCCAAGTTCTCCATTAATAGGTCTTTATCACCAGTGATTCCAACAGTGTCTTCACCCCTTACTAATTATTCAAACTTCATTTATGCATTTTTCATCTTGAAGACAGATCTCACAAAGGAGTTGAGTATCTCAGCCATTTTTAAGTCATTAATTTCTTTCACTTCCTCATTTATTAATGGAATCTACTGTCACTCTAGTATTATTTTTTTAAACTCTTGATGTATTTGCAGCAGCCTTGCTGGTTCCCGTAGCCCCTTTGTCTACCCTTAGTTCATTACATTGTCTTTCTGCCCTTGCATTTCCCCTGGAAATTGCAAGTGATTCTGCATATTCTTGCTTGATAGCCACTCCAGAGCCTCGTTCCAGCAGCTGCAGGTCTTTGCAATATTTCTTCACATCTCTCACCTCCCCAACGCCCATATTATTTCTTTTTCCTGAACTTTCACTATTTAGTATTTTAGAACATTATTCTTCCAAAATAGGTATTACCAGCATTTATCCTTGTATTTCTTGTTTATCTAAGTTTGCCTTCTTAAATGTTCAATGCCTACCCAAAACCATCAGTCACTTTGCTATTATTCTCGCACTCTTGTCTCCCTGGTTTACCCCTCTGCTACTCTATTATAGAGACCACAGATAAGCATTCAGTTCTCATAATTATTTTTTCTTTACTTACAGAGTCAACTTTACTCAAAGCCAAGTGGATAGTATAGAAATGTACTACTGCAAACAACTTGTAAAAGGTTGTCACTAAGAACCGGGGGCCTCGGTTACAAAGAAAATGAAGTGAAAAGACCTTTCTTTAAGATCTTGTTCAGTGCCTCTCGGGCCGGTGTAATCGGGTTCTGGGAGGACAAGAGGCTTACTGTGCACAGGACTCATTTTCCCCTCTCCCACCACTTCCCTAGAGCCTCCTAGCAGAACTGGGACCCCTTTGTCAAGCTTTTTAGTTGGCAGCTGTGAGGAGCCAAGATTTAACAATGTTGTTACTTGCTTGCTTTGAAAATCTTTATCGTTCTTCTTGGGATCAGTCGTTATCTCTTTGTAGTACACAGGAAGGGTCAGAGCCGTTCAGAGCAAAGGTCTGCAGCATGAGACAGCAGCACACCCCCAGGAAAGAGATAAGTGCGGAGATGGTGGTGCTTCTCACTACCCTCTCTGCCCTCAGAAATCTGTGGCTCAAGGACTTCCTGAACCAGAAGTGGGGGATCCATATTTAGTAACTCTTCATAGATTTTTCTTCCCTGAAAAATCTTGTGGCTTATTGAACACTTTGTGCATTTTCAGCATCCACAAAACACCGTGGTAGAGTTCCCATGCTTAAAAATGTGTTGTGTGGAGAAAAGCTGTGGTGTCAGGGGTTTGAATCTATGTTCAAGGGACTGAAGCTTAAAATCAGAGCTACTTCACCTTGCTCAGCCATGTTACCTTCCCTTCTTGTCTCTGACCATGAATGTCACTGTTTCCCAGTCTCAGACAATGTCTTGTGAAAACTCAGCCTGGTCCTGAGGCAGGAAGCTAAGCTTTGGGAGACAGTTCCATCTCTCTTATGACATCCCACAAAATTTGCAGTCTTTACAAAATGAAAGCCTAAAAAATGGCATGTCACTTTTCCAGAACTGAACCAACAGAAAAGTCATAAAGTCATAAAGTGGCCATGCAACAGGCTTTGTTCCTGTTTCAACAGGAACCCGCAGCTTGAAACATATTAAAGCACTTTAAGGAGCAAAGAAGAAGAGATTGATTTTGGACTAGGCACCCGTGACATTTGGATATCTTTGAAGTAGTTACAAGTGACTTTAAGCTACTACATATGATACTTGCAGGTAGCAGGACTCATCCCCAAACTGCTTAGTATTTTTTATGTGACAAGCATTTGATACTTGCAAAAACTAGCTCCTCTGGGACCACTGGTTCACAAGGCCAGCTCAACAGCAAAGGCTGCCTAAAACTGGCAGTTATGCAGTGAACATCACGAAAATGGTTATTGATTTGTTAATATTGCTTATTTAAAGTTATTAACAATTTATTAGTCCTGGTATCATCCATTGTATATTAGGGTCTGCCATAATGGCACACGCAAGTCCTTACAGAGATGGGTTCGCTGTCAAGGTCTCCAACAGGAGGAATAGTAAACCTCTGTGCTCCGCCAGTGTACAGCAGCACAACCAGCTAGTGCACGTTTGTGCCACCACTATCCATTGCCTTTCTGCTGATCCACTCAGCTGCTTTCCAGAGACTCCAGCAGAGAGTCTGCCTCTGTCCACGGCAGGAGCTGGATCCTCTGAGGCAGAGGAGAGCCGTTTGCTCTCGGACATGGCCAGGCAGTTTTCAGCAGCTGTGATGGGCAACACAGTGACATCTGTGAAGTCGAAGTGCCCACAGATTCATTATGCTACCACTTCTAGCATTAAAGAAACTGTGTTGTTTCCAGTCACAGCCCGGTTTCATCTCCTACTCTGTTTGTGATAGTGTCAGCTCTGTAATGCTGGAATTCCCACTGTAGAGTCTCACAACACATTGCCTGCTCCTCCTTAAAATTAAAGACTCTATTTCTTCACAGCTATCATACTTTCACCCACCACGCTGCTTCTACTTTTACCGGCAATCCCAAACTTTTAAAATACACATCTTTCTGCAATTGTCTTAGTGCAGCCACACTACGGTTTGATTACTGTCTTCACAAAATCTCTCTTGCAAAGGTCTTTGGAATCTATGCTCTCACTACGATGCTTCTGTGTGTGTTTTTCCTCTTTGTAGGGATAATTTATATGCTGCTGAATCATAAGTGAACAAAGATGAGTAAGTGGTGCATGCCAGCCTTTATTCTTATCCTCAGTTTGCATACTTACAAGGCAGGAATAGGCAGGGCTCATTTAAAAGAGGAAGAATTTCTCTCTGAAACCTCAAACCAATCCTCTTTATTTATGGATATTTTTGAAAAATAACTTGCCTGATTTATCATGGTCGGCAAATATGATGGAAAAAACCCATAACCATAAAACATATCTCAGTGCATAGCAGAACATGTCTTTCAAGCGGAATGGATGAGATTAAACCTCAAAGCTCTCATTAATGCGATTGGAAGCTTGATGCCTAATTCTCCATGATTATGCTAAAAAATTCCAAACCAAAAAAAAAAATCTCTCATTTCAGAAAGCCAGTTGGGGCTGCTAACAGACAAACATGCACTTTCCTGTCATCATTTGCCAAATTGAAGCTTTTAAACCAGGGAAGGAATAGTCAAGGACATCATAAACCTTTCCAAGCCTGCTTACATAATAAACAAAGCCTTTATTCCAAATATGAAGAATTGTGTGTTCAGCCACAACATAATAACCTTAACCTTGCCCTGTAGCCTGTTGTTTTTATGTAGATTTTATTATCCAATATTAGCAGCTAATTACTATCACCTGAGGGCCTTGTTGAAGAGGCAATCCAGCTTACTAATACATTTATTTCCTGAAAACATTTGGAGGTGCAGAGTTTGAAGTTTCTCTTTTTCCCGAAGAATGTTGCAAGCACCCTGCGGGGTCCAGATCCAGCACCTCCCCAAGGCAGCGGCCAAGCTGCTGCTGACGGCATTGAGGGGCTCAGCACTGGGTACCACTGCTTCAGCAAACACAGACCGTCTGTTAACTTTTGAGGGCATTTACAGCCTGAAAGGTCTGACCCTTGCAGTGAGGTGCCTGTTTCCCCCCTCCCCCTGCAAAAGAGATGCAAATCAAGAAAAACCCAAATAAACATTCAATGCTAGCCCACGGTTGCATCTCACGCAGCTGGACACTGGGCTGCTCTTGCAGTGGGTGGAGGAGCGCCCATGATATTGCATCCCCATGTGGTGCGTGCTGTGCCAGGAGTGGGAGTAGCCACCGCACTGGCGGGACGAGGGATCTGTCCTGCCACACCAAGGAGCCGAGTCCACCAGACAAGTGGTGCACGGCCTTGTCTGCAAGCTCCTGCCAGTGCAAATCGACGTGCTAAGCCCAATCAAGCTCCTCCGTGCCCATGAATATCCTGTAATTGTGTTCTCTCATATGCCTTCTTTTCTGACGCCTCTCCTCTTCTCCTGCCTGGTGTGACTTAGACTTTTTAAAAAGTGTCTTCTATAAAGCCTTCCTCCTGTCCTTGTTTATAGTAGGAGGTGGTTTATTTTTTAAAATAAATCCCATTTCTCTGCGCTTTTGAGGGTCTGCTACTTCTGCTTAGTTTCAGTAGATCTGCTGCTCCTCATTATCTGCTCCAGTGCAATCAGAGAGAACCTTCTAAAATTTCATTCCCACCCCCTTCCCCTGAGGCAAAGAAATCATTTAGGCCTGCAGCAATATTAAAGTTCATCTGTCACTCCCTTTCCACTCTTATCTATCAATGACCATACTCCCCCAGGGCTCTGTTTGTTTGCCAAGAACATATTCAGCGAGTCTGTTATTTATCTTTCCTCCCTTTCACAGGTTTAACTCCATTTTAGCATCAGATTTCCTTGTCATGCCTCTGCAGCCATTCGGCTGTTGGCTTTCTCTCTCTTCATCCTCCTGCATCAGGAAGGTCCTGAGGCCAGTGGTGAGGCACAGAGAAAAGCCTGTGTGGAATGAGAGCTCAGATCAAGCCAGGCCACGTCTTTCCATCGGCTTCATCGGGCTTTTGCCACTGACCCAGTATCTCCAGCCGTTTCTGTGCCGGCCACAACTGGGATGCCCCGAGACCTTCCCCTGCAGAGAAACCTCTTCCCTTTCCTTCCCTGACACCGCTTCAGGCAGGAGGGCAATGCGCTTCCCTCTGATTACCTAAATTTCCATATCCCATTCCATTAATTTGACAAATTTTTGCCACCTGCCAAAAACAGGAAATTGGATTTGACCTAGATTACGATCTCTAAAAATAATTATTGGTCACGAGCACTCCCATCTCTTTGTAATCTGAGTATTCATTATCATCTTGATTAATTCTGATGACAGGATGGCATAGGATACCTGGGAGACATAAGACTTCCTCATTTATCTAATTCTCAGGTTAAGTGTGAGTACCTTCAGATAAGAAAAAATGTATAGTACTTGCCCTGCTGCCATCAAACACTTTTGTGCTTAATATAATCGTTCATCAAAGTGATGCTATTGAAACATAAACCCCATGCCTTTGTCTGGACTTGAAATTATTTATTTTCTTTTGTAAATAAAGAGCTTACACTTAAATGTGTAAACTACAATGTTAAAAAGCCAGAGTAAACTAAACAACAAAGTATATTTTAAAAGATATGAAAAAAAAGATTGCTTCCAGACTCACCAGCTATGAACTGCATTCGAGACATTTGTCTGCAAGCTGATGGTATCCCTGTTTTATTAAAACATTTAAAGGTAGCTCCTTACACAGAAGTAAAACAACACATCTTAATTCACAAAAAAGCAGCAGAGAATCCAGGACTTGACTCTAGGTAGGAAAATGAAGACAAAACAATCTTCAAAGAGTTAGTATCTCTGCATTAATCTTGGTTTTATATTATTATATTATACCTCAGGTAGGGTTTTGAAAGGGTTATCTTCACCTGCTGGGGCCTGGAAGAGTTCTAGCCACACATTCTCTTTAGAAAGGTCATTTATGCATTGTCTTTAAAAAATCAGATTTATGCTATTGATTGCTAGATTGCGAAGGAGTGAATAGAATTCCTCTGTCATTTCAACCTTTTCTTCTCATCTCCCTTTCTTTTACTACAGATATTTCCAACACGCGCGAAGGCTCCCAACTGCTCTCAGGGCTCTCTGTCCCCCTTTGCCCTTTCCTGGCATTTCTGGAAGCAGCGCAATGCGGACAGGATTCACTGGGCTAGGGGCTGCTCTTTCTGTGCCCTGTGTGAAGCCCAGGTTAAGGCCCCTGGCCTTTCCTTACATTCATACAAATTTGAGGAAAAAAATTTGATCCTCAGTAGTGGCCCATCTCCCCTGACCACATTATGGCAGCATCATAGAAACTTCTGCAATCCTTTGGGCATGGCCAAACCTTTCTCTCCCCCCTCATCTATTTTCCGGCTGGATTGAAAAAGCCCGGTTTTCTCCCTGACCTGTGGTTTGAGGTGCCGAGGTGCCCACTATCTCCACACATCCGCTGGCATCCAGACCACCAGCAGATCAGGTAGGGGAGAAATACTCGCCCTCCCACCTCCAAGACAAGTCTCAGTTCTCCCACTTGTCCCTGACAAAGTTATTCGATGTTACTGATGATCCAGGGGTTGGCCAAGATTACCCTGCACTCTTTGTCTTCATCGTTTCATGCCAAAGGCTCCAGATGGTGTCTGTACCGTTGTGTATTGCATTTATTCTGTGAGCAGAGCCCAGGGTCGCCTGAGTCCGTACGAACACCAATCCTCGCTGTCTAATTAAAAGGACCTGCGGCTATTCCTTGTCCTTTATATCCAGAACAGTGACTTAGCAAATGAGAGTGTAATTATCATGATATTTACATCACATCCCATTATGAAGCCCATCGACCAGATTTGTACATTCATAGCACTGCCGCTTACTGGAGTTCATCCTGTATAACTGCAAAACATATCTCATTACATTATACCCTAATATGAGCATGGCAGCAAGAAAAAAAGGACAAATATGCACATAAAGCCGTTATTGTGCATACACCAGCAGATCCTCAGCTAATATAAATCAGTGTGGCTCTGCTGAAGTCAATGGAATGACAATCTACCTAAGCCACAAACCCAGCCCACTAGATTTACTCACACGGATTAGGATCATGTTTGGAGTCACACACGGGGATTCTCACACATTTCATCTGTCTCTGTAAGCTCAGTACTTCTCTGAAGAGCTCAGCCCTTCTCTCCTCTGCAGCTCTGATTGCCCTCTTGGCTACCTGGGGCTTCACCAGGTGCCAGTTTAGGCATCTGTGTTCTCCCCCTACCTGCACTCTTCTCTTTCGTTTTCTGCCTCTGTAGTGCCTGCTTGCTTACCATTTGCACCTCTCTCGTTAAAAACTGGGCCTTAATGAAAAGAGATGAGCAGGTCTGGGCAAGTAACATTTCATACATTTGTGTGCTGCCGCCTGCTAATGTTAAGTTTGCTTGGTGAGGATTTAAACAGCTTTCCTGTAACCTAGCATAATATAGTTCTTGTAATAGTGAAGCAGCATAAGTGGGGGCGCAAATTATATTCACATGGAGGCTGAGATTCATAATTCTGCGGAGACTAAGAAAAAAAACATAAATGCACTTTCATTCCAATGTGCCTTTATTCACTTGATTTAAAGCTATAGCAAGCCAAAGTGACCTTAAATCATCCAGGGCTTACACCATTAAAAAGTCACATATGCAATGTTCATCTTTGCGTGTTTTAGTAGCTTTCCAAATAGGCATTCATTGGGGAGCATCAGCTTCGTGAGCGCATAACATTAGGAGCATATGGACTAGAAGCCTTCCTTTAAGCTCCAGTATAAGTCTGAATATCTGAATGTGAAGGAAAAAACCCTATTTGCTAAATCCTGATTTTATCCTCCAGTCTTCACATTCAACGGCAAACTCCTTTGCTTAGTGCTGAAGCACCTTCTCTCCAGGTGGGAGGGTGGTGTCTTCTTGAGCCAAGATCCCCGCTGCTTGCAGATCAGACAGTAGGGCAGCTCGGTTTAAGCACCTGGCAGCTGGTACATTTTTCCTTCCCCAGCAGGAACCTGAGGGTTTCATGTTTTTTAATGCAATTCGCCAGTTGGGATCGTGTCTCCCGATAAGCAATCAGATCGGAAACTACTCCAAGTCCCCTTCTCTCCCCACCCCACCATCTCAGGATGATACTCGTACACAGAGATCCGACATCCAATGCCGCAGCAAGGCTGCCATACCACTGCACACTCACACACCAAGGAAACCGCTGCATGCTGTTGTAATGTGCTGTTGTGGGCTTTTCTTGTACCGATAGCCTCAAGTCCTTCACCAGAACGACAAGACGCGGCTCGGCCATCAAGCAAGAATCCTTTGACCTGGACGGTGGATGACGTGGTTTGGTTTGTGAAGGATGCAGACCCTCACGCTTTAGGTCCCCATGTGGAGCTCTTCAGAAAACACGTATGTAAAAGGCTGCCCTTCACACTTCTGGGTAATTAAAGCCAAGTGCATGAGCAGTCCCGAGAGGCAGCCAGCACACATCACACACCCGCCCCTCAGCTGCCTCTGGCTGCTATAGGCAGTGTCTGTGCTCAGCCAGGTTGAACGCAGGGCTCTGCAAGGTGTTCACTACAGCTGAGGGGTTTGGGCTGAAGAAAGGTTCACTTATCACCTGAGAGAGCGGTCAAACACTGGAACAGGCTTCCTAGAGAGGCGGTTGATGCCCCAGTCCTGTCAGTGTTTAAGAGGCATTTGGACAATGCCCTTAATAATATACTCTAACTTTTGGTCAGCCCTGAAATGGTCATGCAATTGGACTAGATGATCATTGTAGGTCCCTTCCAACAGAAATATTCTAGTCTGTTCTGTTCTGTTCTGTTCTATTCTATTCTACTCAATTTATCCTTCAATGGGAAGACTCTACCAATGTCTTTAGAAAATGCTCACTTTTTGTTCCCAAATATGCTAGCATAAATTTTTTCTATGCCAAGCCTAAAAGAAACCACAGAGGATCCGGTGCTCATTTTTCATTGTCAGATTGGCACAAAAAAGCTTCATCTCAAGGACAATTTTTCCCCAGGATACCTATAATTCTTCTCTGAAGAGCATTCTTTATGTGCCTTTAGCTATTTAGTAGGAGAAACCCACAACAGCCAAGCTTTTAATCTTTTTCCCCTCAGTATTATGTAACTACATAACCAAATTTAACAGGCCTGCTGACTCACCGGAGAATATGATAGTTGCTTTTGCTAGGCAGTCTCCAGTGGTGGAAATGATATTATCCTTAATTAGTGAAGGGGAAGACTGTAAACACACATCTGATCTGGAGTTTCTTGTTCTGCTGCTGTATATGGAGTTGGCACCAATGCATCTAGTAGCCTCTTCAGCCTTCTCCTCCTCCTCCTCCTCCATCCCTCCTTGATCAATTCAGTCTGGCTATGAAAATGGATTTTACCCTAAAAGTGACTCGCTTGTGTTCAGCTGGAGGTCATAGCTTTGGATGTAAGTGGCTGGATCTAGGTCTAAACGAGAAGAGCTCCCCAGTCTTAACACCTGAACAGTGCCTCCGGTTGCAAAGCAAGCGAGAGGGTTTGATGGCCAGGACACACTCCTTGCCCGTGGGCCAGCAGGGATGGGTGGGAATGTGGGGCTGCAGACAAGAGCTGGGGGAGACAACTGATGGACTTCCAGCTACGCCCTGGATGCAGGGTTTCCAGATCCTGAGGAGAGGAGGTGGCTGAGGAGCAGACAAAAATGTAAATGAACGCAGGCCTTGGCGACTGCTCATCATAGGCACGTATTGAGGCCATCTGCCTCTACAGGCAGGCTGGTGGGACGAGAACAATAGAGCAGGCGCAGTGGTGCTAGGACCAAACCTGCAATTGTGGGTCAGTTGCCAGTCTCCTTCCCCTGCCTTCTGCAGAGAAGGCAGATCTGCCTTAGAAGCTGATAATGAAAACATGGCCTACCTTGGCCATGTGGGTAGCCAGGCAGATAAACAAGCTTAAGGAGCTTGCTTTAGCATGAGTTTTTGAGACTATCAGAAGGGTTTGTGCATCAGGGAGAGACAACTGCCATGGTCTGCAAGGTATACAGGTACATTCCAAATGAAAGTAAACATTTAAAGTTCATCTGGTAAATACGTACAGTGCAAAAGCACCATTTTTGTCTAGTTTCCACTTGTAGCAAAGGGTGGCACAGGATGCCTTCACCAGGGAACAGGGCAGTGACATGCTCTAGGCAATCACAGGCCAGCCACACTGGAGCATGCCACGATACTACAGCTGCTCTGTGACCAGAGACCAAGCTAAATTGCCACTAAAGACTGTCCCTGTCATCCTTTGTGAAACACCCCACACCTATGGGCTCTGCTTAACATTAGTTTCCTTGTAAAATATGCTGAAGGTGTGAGAACCTGGGTAAGATTGCCACACAACTCAATTCAATTACGCCTTCAAGTTATATATGTCCCTGCAATTTTTCAGCCTTCAAACCTCACCCGGATTAGCACGGAGACCCCAGGGGTGAGAGACAAGTGATTAGTCCATTAACCTTAGCCATATCTTCCCATATGTTCAATCTTTCTATGAAGCAGGTGCATAATTTACTTAGCAGCACTTACTGTCATTGACAAGGCCCAGCTATCACCTGCAATCGTTGCATTGGCAATCAGCTCATCTGAACTACGACACTGGGAGGGAGAGGGTGGCCAGGAGCAGAGGCTTTTCTTCTTAACAAGACACCCAAGCAGCTCTGTCAGAGGCGACTCCTGAGAGTGTCCACCAAAGACCGTGAAACTGCCCACTACCTCCCCTCGGCTGTTCCCTGCTCCCTCAGCAGGGCTGGGTGCCAAGGAGAGCTGAGTCTGTAGCTCATAGATCTTTTGGCTTCATGTAAAGGAGCCATCAGCCTGGCAGGGACCTCGTAGGAGCACTGTGGGAGAGCTCTGTGCAGTGCTCTCTCAGCAAGCAAGACGTGGTAGAAAGACTGGGGGAAGGGCAATGGCGGAGAGGAAAGGGTTGCAGGGGAATTAGCAGGTAGAAAACTCAAGCTGGAAGGGATTGAAGCAAAGTTATGGTCTGACAGTTTAATTATGGCCAATGATTGGCAAATGCATGTATGAAGGAGACAAAAACCTTTGAGTTTAACATAATTAATCCAATTTATTCAAAAAGAAACCTGTCTCTGCTGGTGCTAGACATCAGACTTGTGAGCATGCATCTTTCTCTAAACCTTCACCTCGAGTATTTGAGCGCTGACCACTGAGCTGCCACTCGCTGCACTCCTGTCGCAGGTGGTAGCCTTACCACGGCTGGAGTCTTCACGAGATTGCACAATGCAAAAGAAGGGAGATATATATCTATATATCTATATATCTATATATCTATATATATATATCTATATATCTGTATCTCTCCCAAACAGGATACAGATCCTGAAGTCTTTGATTTTACTTAGAATTAATAATACCTATGAAGTTGGGGTCTTTCATCTTTCTCACTAAAAGCCTCATCGCGGGGGGGGCATCTGCTACTGGGAGCAATTCTTGTTTGCATGGCATAGTGCTTGTTTAGAGGCTACTCTGCTTTTTGAAGAGTACCCTCAGAAGGTGCGCTGCAAGAAACCGGCACAAAACCAGTAATGCTCATTCTTGCAAGTGGAAGCTGCATGTTTAAATCCACTGTATCATGACCTTGCAACTCATACATTTGCTGTGTCCATGCCCTTGCAGGAACATGGCAATGATCTCCTGCAATAGTCTAACTCACAGTGGGCCAGACCTCAACTCATGTGAAACAAGCTCACTGCGCTGATGGCACCGAATTTTGCCAGCTCCAGACCTGGTTCAAGACCTTCTGGCGGGGCTATTGCAGATTCCGGGACCATGCTACAGAATCTTCAAAAATTATTTTTAAAAGGGCTGACACAGTAATACTGTAGAGCAGTCAAGCCAACAGTCTGCACAGGGACATGGCTAATATGGGATATTTAATTGGATATGAATGCTCCCTCTGGCATACTCTTGTCATGGAGTTTAATTTTGACCCCTACACGGTAATAATAAAGGAAATAATAAAATGGTGAACTCAACAGTTAGAAACAGCTGCCTCTGCACCAAACCCTTGACAGTGTTTTTGCCCTATGGCACCACAGTTATAGGAGTTTGTTTTTCTTTCTTATGCAAATATTAATTACATGTAATACTTATTCTTACTTTCCCTTAAATTCCTTAAAATAATGAGAAGGAGAGGGGAGGGTGAAGAGAGTTTCTATTATGGATAGAGTGGGAGCTGCAAAATGAAGAGCATTAATTGATTGAGTTAATCAGAAAGTGACCTTAACTGTTCATCAGCTAAATCACCTGCTGAATGGAATAATAATGATCAGGACAAATTAGGACCCATAGTATTGCTTAATTAGTAGGTAATGGATCACAGAGGAAAGATCTGACCATCAAAATCATAGAATACAATATATACAGCATTAGTCTGTGTGTGTGTATGTGTATATGGATGCACACATGCATAGCACTAGTGATGTTCTAGCTCTGATGGTCCAAGTATCTAAGTGTGGTGGAGTCTGTGGGGAGGGGTAGTATTTTTTAGCAGAGCCACCAATATAGTCAGGAAAAACCAGATGACCTCAGGATCCAAGGCAGGACAGTGCAGCTGAAAGCTTCTGTTCTTCACAGCCCATAGGAAAACAGAGTCTGTTTCTCAGTACAGCACTTTGTAATTTCAAAAGGTTATCAAGCCAACAGGTCTGGGATAAACAACTGAACTTGGTGGCAATTTCCTCCACTTACATGAGGGTTAAATTAAATTTGAACCAATTTTATTAATAAATGCAATGCACAAGTTACTACTGTCTTCAATTGAAGAAAAAGAAACACATACATATATATATCACTGGATATAAGTGTACTGGAGATATGTGAACCATGCAGACACACAGGGACAAAGCTGGAACTGAGATTCAGAGGTGTGCTATTAGCAGTTCATAAGGCCACATCCCTCTCTCTCTCCATCACTCACTCCTCTCTTTCAGTGCTGACTGGCTTGTCTCAGAATTGGGATTAGAGCAAACCTAATTTAAAAAAAAAATCCTCATGCTTTAATTGCAATATAATTGAAAACCTAGACAAACCTTATAGTTCCTTGAAGAATAAAAAGTAGCATTTGATTAATCCCTCCTTTAGGGTTTCCTTCTATCATACCTCAGATTTCAATTTTTTAAATGAAATTTCAAAATGCATGACATTTCAGCTAGCTCTACTCTAAAAGACAGGCTATTTCCGATTCTCCTTGTTTAATGTGTCAGGACGCAGCACTGGAAGGGGGTTAACACATTTTTATTCTCTTTGTCTCTTTTTGAAACCAGGAGATTGATGGCAATGCTTTGCTGCTGCTGAAAAGTGACATGATCATGAAATACTTGGGGCTGAAACTGGGACCCACGCTGAAACTGTGTTACCACATTGACAAGCTCAAGCAAGCCAAGTTCTAACAATTTATTGAACAACAACCGAACCTGACCTAAATCTAGATGGAAAACTTAAGGTAGCACATTGCCTTACAGAAATGCATTCATTTGCAGATTGTTTTTCCCTCTTTTTTAACAAAGACTTTGTCTTTTTTAACATTTATGCATTCTCATCTTTTTTTAATCCAACGGGGTCTTTTGAGCTGCTTTGTGTTAATGATTTGCCAAAAAGTATGTAATTACAATAATTATTTTTTATCATTAATATTATTATGATTATAGTAAGTCCTATTTTTGTAATCAGAAGTAGGAAATCAAAACCAAACACAGCTACAGCATACACTGAGGACTGCTGGAAGACTAACCAGGAGTCCCTCGCTTGCCACGGGTCCACCTCGGAGGAGTAACCGCTGAGATGCATCAGCTGGGCTCCAGCTCCACCACTGACGCTCAAGGGCTGGAAAAGCACGGTGTTTGGTCACCTATTGTCTGATGGGAACTGCCCCATGTCTTGCACTATCTGGAAAACTTGAATTCTTCACTTCAAAAAAAAAAGAAAAAAAAGAAAAAAGAAAAAAAAAAGAAAAAAGGAAAAAAGAAAAAAAGGAAAAAAGAAAAAAAAAATTTGGAAAAAAAAAAGAAAACGGGAAAAGAGCGGTTTTTTTGCCGCTAAAGTACTTTTTCCCACTAGAGGGAGCAGCCCTAACAGACTTGAGGCTGGAGCTCTGATGCCATGGTGCTTTCTGTCTGACGAGCTTTGGCCATCATGACTCGCCTGTCGAGCACACCTATGAACACCGACCCGGAGCTGCAGGCTCCCAGCAGGATAAGCCCGTCGCTGTTTACAGATACTGAATTCAAGAGCAGTCCAAATGCAGAGGGTGTTTCTGACAGGGTGTTTCCCATTACACTGAAGAGGGGGTGGATGGCTCCCACGGTGTCTGGCATGCTCAGCTGCCGGCTCCCTTCCCTGAGCCGTTTCTGTCTGGCGTACAGTTTGTGGCACTCTAAGAAAAAGCAGAATTTCTGGTTTTGGTTTTGTTTGCACTTTTAAAAATTGAGGGAGCCAGGCAGGAGCATTCCCCAGGTGGAGGTGGCAATGCAGGGCACATCTCTGCACTTTGCAACAACAGCCAGGTCCGGGGGCGGACGTTGTATGGTCGGTTCATGCAGCTTTCAGCACATACGCAGATGTGCCGGGCTTTAAGTCTCAAGTGGATTAAAAATAATGCTCTTCTGCCTCTTACACAAATCCAAAATGTGCTCCTTGACATTCCATGTACCCAGGCGGGAGAGGACAGGTCTCAGGCCGAGGAGGTAATTTGTTGGTGTGGGTATGCCTTTCATCCCTCGCAAAGGAGGACGATGATGGGACACATCCATACAGTTTAAACCCCTAGCGCATGACAAGGAGAGACAGCAAGTGTTTATAAGTCCTGCAGGTTATTTTAGAGCTAGCCTCAGTTGAACTGGGAAACAGGGTGCTGATAATACGCAAGATGCCATACCATCTGACCCCGTTTATGCCAAACAGAACATTACAAAAAATACCTCATGGAATAAAATTCAACTTGATGCATGTTGCTAGGCTGGAACTGCTACAAAAAGATACCAATTCAAGATCTATCCTGAAAATCGTTAACAATATGAGAAACCATATCCCACAGGACTTCCACTAAGCTCTCGGGGACTACTGCCCCTAATTAACAAAGCTATCTGCATACATTTGCAGGTTTGGGTCTTTACGGGACTGACCAGCTGTCCGCAAATCCTGCCTGCACGTTGAAACACCTCCAACAGGAATAGCTGAACAAGTCTGTTAAGTTGTATACTACCAAGTGACGTAATATAGTGAACCCTAAACGAGCCGATGCTTGGAACATAGCACCCGCCCACGCCACTTTGTGTCCATGGTGCTGGGAATGGACATCTGTTCAGCCGGCTGTCTGGTTGAGACAGAGGTGACTTCACATCAACCTCCAACCTGTACAGCTCATTTTTCATTCTTACATTTAAAAAAAAAAAAATCTCTTCCCCACAAAGAGCCCCAAAATATGTAAAAATCTTGCTGTATTAGTAATGTCACCTTCAGAGAGTTCTCAAACAATCTATTTCTGTTTTTTCCCCTCCATAATTTTGAACTTAGTTAACCTCTGGTTTTTTCAAAAGGTGATTTTAATTCCTCCACTTAGAAACCCACCTGGCTGTAGTATATCAGTAGTCAGAGCTGGTTAGAATTTATCAGATGGCTTCAAAGCTGGAAAATCCCACTTTGTCAAAATCAAAACTCTTCATAAAAGCATGTCACTTTCTAACATAAAATTCTATTTAACTGAAACTACAGCTTTCAGTAATGTCAAAACATCTTTTTGACATTTTGGAAATGGAACATTTTTGTTCCAAGAAGATTTTTGCATTTTATTGTAGTTTTCTGGAGAATCTGTAACCTCACATTTTGTTCTGAGAGTGGGGAAAAAACACGCCACAACTACGGGCCTTCCTGAATCCTTCCCATTCAGCTCCGTGCCTCACCCCTTCCCTCCACCTCCCCTACTCCAGGCTTTACAGCTGAGAGGGCTGATAATACCAATGCAGTATTTATAGACTCCATGGTGGCGATGATGTTGCTACGTTTAATAAGCTGAAATAGTTTTCATGTATGTATCTGATGTATACAGTCAGTGGTGCTATCTCATTTGATATGACACTTGTAAGTACGACAGGACTGTCCAGACCATGATATTTAATGTTCTGTTTTTCACAGGGGAGGCAGTTAGTGGATTCATTTTACATGTAAGTAAAGCTTGTAACAAAAATTCCTCACTGCATGGTTTTGGTTTTCTTTTTTTTTTTTTTTTCATTAAAAGGCAATTAGGAAGCAAACATTACTGCAGTAATCTTGCAATTATAACTAATTTTTCTCTTTCAAGTCTTGCTGGCGAGGGTAGCTAAGCAGCTCTGCTGTGCTGAGGGTGTCACGCCATTTCCTCAGACCAAGCGCTAAAAAATGTGCATGCCAGCCACTTCTCCATGAGCTGCTGCTTGTACGAATTAATTCCGTTCGTAGCTCTCGCTTCAGACTGCAGCCGACCCAGCTGTATTTCTGAACTCTTCCCAACAGGTGGGTGGATGTGCAGACCCTTAAAAGCTATATGTGTTCCTCTTTTCCACTTCTAAGCGCTCATAGCTGGATCAAAAGGCACTTCAGGCAGTTTCAATACTTTGTGAGCATTCACTTTAATAAAAAAAAGCAAGCAGGCAAAGTCTAAGGATTTGGGGAGGGCTCTTCCCTTGCTCAAGTGCTGGTTACAGGGCGGCAGGAGCACAGAGCCAGTGGTCCCGGGCAGACCATCGTCTTGCATCTCGCTTGGCCAACCAGCTCAGCCTCCGCTGTGATGCAGGTCAGCCACGCCGCCTTCCCACCCACCTGCTGTCACGGCCTCCTCTCTCCCACTGACAAAGGCCTCCTTGCCCAGATGGACCTAACCGAGTTTCCAGAAACGCCTCTGGGAACGCCTCCACTTCCCTGAGCCCACGGTCTTGCCTGGCAGGCTGAGGAGCGCGGTGGCCTTTGCAGCGTTAGCAGCTTCACTCAGCATGATTAATGCAGGCAGGCACCCTCAGGACTGGCACGTAAAGCATCTCTCTGGGCTATTACTGCCCTTAAACTGATCGCTGCATTTCCACAGGTTGTCAGCAGGCTTCATGAGTTACATTTCTTTCCTTCTTAAAGAAAGGATGGCTGTGAGAGCTCCCCCCAGGCCCCTCCAAGAACTCACGGGTGTCCCCCCAGCTCACCCCATGGAGGAACATCTCTGGGGTCAGGCATCCTCCAGGATGAAGCCAGTCCTGTCCCGGCACCGGGCAGGGAGGCGAGGATTAAATGCCCCTTTTTTATTAATGAAAATTAAACGCTGTTCGGGCGCTCGCCCTCTCTGAACCGCAGCCCCGGGGCTGGCTGCTCCGCTTTTCCCCATATGGCAAGGAGGGAGGCAGAGGAGGTGCCCGAATGGGCTGCCCAATACTGGCTGGCCCAGTGGGGTGGCAGGCAGGGAGCACCAAAACCAGCCGCTACGCTGGCTTGAAACTGGTTTGGCTGGAGAGAGGCATCCTGCCCAGAGTTTTGGCCCAGGGGTGGGGGTTTGCTGTCGGTTGTTCACGGGTCGCACTCCAGCATTTCGGTCTGCATGTTCAGTCTGCTGCTGAGAGGATTTTTGTCTCCTCTTCAGTTAGTGTTAGGGGATTGCTCCGCTGGCATGGGCTGCTTCCACATCAACAGGCTTGGGGTTGCTAGGGAAAGAAGTCATAATAAGCACTTTGGGGGCAAAAATTCAGGGAAATGGCAGGTCAGCAAGAATATCCCTCCCTTTCTGAGCACTTCTGTGCGCAGAACCTTACTGGGGCAGCTCCAGAACAGGGCCCACTCACCATCGCTCCTTGTTGCTGGTAATTGGGTCATTGGGTTTTCCTTCTCTCACCGAGAAATATGGTCCCAAATCTGCACACCTTTGCCAGAGCAAGCAGGCAAGTCGCTGCACACATTGCCGCTGATCCCTTGCAACAGTTGCATGCTGTTCTCTAATCCACACTCCCTTCATGGACAATTGGAAACTGATTCCCTTGGAAATCTAAAATTTTGCTTGAAAAAGAATGACTTTTATTCACTGCCATGAGTTAAATATTATGGAAACACGTCTGCTAACAATTTGCTTTGTGTAATTTGTACTAACGCTAATCAGCAACAGCTGCAACGCTTCCTGTTGTAAATTCTTTGGTGGTTGCAGCGGCATTATCACATCTGTACTTCACAAATCTGATCGACTCTCGCGCAACTCGCTCATTCTGGCCCCAGCTCCAGCAAATCCCCGCGCCTCGGAAGCACGGCTACGCAAACGTCAGTTTACAGCCTCTGCCTCCCCTCGGTCCCCGAGCCTCCGCTCCCCACCGGGTGCCTGGAGGTAGAGGGCTGGGTGGGGATGCGGCAGCCTGGAGCTCGGCTGGTGCACGCGTGGCGTGGTCGGAGGGGATTGCTTTCAGGGGGACATCACTGACCGGCCAGGCTTATTGCAGTTCAGGCAGACAGGTTTTGGTCAGAGGCTAAGTGCAGGAGAAATGTGATTTATTAAAGAAAAACAAAAAAATACGAGTATGCAATACACTACCACATAAGACTTCAGCTGAAACCCAAGAACCTTTCAACTGTAATCTAAAGAAAAACGTTTCCCTCACTCAAGATGCTAAATAAAGAATGTTAGGCCAAACCCAGGTCCCACTGAGGTCTGTGTAAGTTTTTCTATTGAATCCGTAAGACCAGGGCTTGGCTCATAAACCAGGTCAAGCTTTAGCCACGTCCCAAAGTAACTAGAGCCCAACAAGTTATTTCATCCTCCCTTACGAAGAGCGGAGAGAGCTGCCGCTGGCCAGCCCCCTCTCCCCTGCTCCTGGGAGAGCTGCGAGCTTCCTGGTAGAGAGCTCTGCCAGCTGCACCTCTACCTGACCCCGACACCTTCTCCAGCTAGCTTTGTGTCTTAGCTCCGTGTTTCACGGAGGGTGGTTTGGGTTTTCCACTTCGCAGCAAACCAAAGCACATGCACTGAGGATTTCAGCCATGCCATTAGGCAGAAACTCGCCCTGATCTGAACATGAGTTCACTGGGAGATTTCCACACGTTCCTGACGCAAAGCCCTGTGAGGAATTTAAAAACAAAACCTTTCAAAATCAGTCCCAGTGACCCACAATTTTTGGCTCCTTCAGCATCCACAGCACTTCATCATACTTCAAATGGCTGAGTCTCTTGGTAGTGCCATAATCGGACAGGAATAGCTCACAGGGCTTCAGCAGAGACTCCATATCTGACTACAGCGCCTTGCTCCTCTTGGTCTATGGGCAGTTGCCAAAAAGCAGCATTTGAGGCTGGACAGGAGCGTGCGTGAGTGTGAGTGTGTGTGTATGTGTCGCTGAGAGAGGCTTGCCTGGCTGCAGAGACAGGCTGTGAAGCGAGCGACGTAAGAGCAGGGCAGAGCAGCTAGGAAAGGTGGGCTTCAAAAATGGGCAAGTGCCAGGCTTCACTGGGGCTCCTGCCGAGTTTGTGTCCTGCCTCCAGGTTTGTACTGAACTCGCCCTGCATAGAGCAGTATGTCTTTATTACCCATTTTTCCCTTGGTGTTATATAAAACTGGGATCATGCTGCCCTTTTCTTTCTTGAATGTGGGCAACTGATTTCCTACTGTCAGAGCTCTCTGAAAGAGTGGAGAATGGGAAAAACCTGAAGTCCAAGCAGTACAGGAACAAGGATATTTCCAAGTAGAGCAGTTTCACAGCTTTCAGTGTCTTTCAGCTGAAACATAGGAGAAGGGGAGAAAAAGGACTTCCGAATTGCAGTGAATCCAAGCCAGTGAAAGACTAGTGATTAATTTTATCCCTCACTTTGATGGTTTCCTGATCTGTAATGTGTTTTATGGCCCTGAGCATTTGTTGCAGTGGCAGTATTGTGAATTGATCCATGTGTACAGGTTCCACTGGAACCAAATGACTGTCTCTAAAACCTATCTGTCTTCTTCATGGCTTTTCTAATGTGCTGTAGCACCCAGGCGGCTTCTGATTAGCTTGGTAAGAGCCAGTATTTAAAGAAAAATGTCTTTTTTCTATTTCTTGTGGCACAAAAACTTCAGAAAGCAGCTATAGGCATAGCTGTGTAGCAGGTCAACATACACCAGCTTTTCATTTTATGGCTCTCAGAAATCTACTAGTAAAAGAAAGACTCCTGCTTACCCAGTCTATACGCATAAAAAGAAGCCAACCTAAATTCCAGTCTTCCATTGACCCCGCTGTAAATTTAGTAGAGTTATTCCGCATTTTTACCAATGTAAATGAGATCAGCATCCGCTCTCCCTTCTGACAATACTAACAGTTCAAACATAAGCATGTTCGACTGGTGTTATCAAAACTCATTATCAGCATTTGTGTTGCGACGACATGTAGAGATTGCGTCTGGCGCTGTGCAGGCATACTATGAGGCACTCAACCTGCCCTTGAGAGCTGACAGCTTCATGAGGCAAAAGGGACAACCTAAGGAGAAGGGGTTCCTAGAGGCAGTTTTCCTTCCCTGTTGCAGATAAATGCTGAAAACAGATAGAGGTCAATGGCACGTATTTCCCACAGCCACATGAGGGGAAAACAACAGAACATTGAGAAAAATGAAGCAAAACTTCCATGCAGGTGAACTGTATGGCCTTCCTCCCAACGTTGTTAAACCTGGCCTTTGGTGAAGCCAGGAGTTTGCACCCAGACCTCCCGGTCTGAACCTAGTGTCTCACCTGCAAGACCATCTGCTCTCACTGTATTCCAGCCTTTCTCCCTCTGCTGTCCACATCTGACTCGCTCCTCACACAGCCCTTGCCTACAACTCCCTTACACACCTGAAAGACAACACCCAAACAGGCCTTTCAAGGTCAGTCAGTCCTTCACCCTGCCCTCATTCACCTCCATCTTAGTCCTCCTCCGCTCTCCAGTCTTTTCCCCTGGAACTTCCCACCCTTTCCATTCAGATCCCCCCACTGTAGCTACTTCCATTTTTTCTCCTCTGTTCCTTTCTTGCAGCATCTCTTCTTTCCCTTGCTTTCCACCTTTCAGTGACCAGGCATGTGCCTCCTTCACCACTGCTGCAACTCCTTCTCTACTTTTGGCTCTTCCCTGCTCTTCCATTTCTCTCTATTTCCCCTCTCTCTTTCTCTGTGTTTTTCTGCAACCCTTTCTTTCTGTTCAATCAAGTGCCCTTCACAGGAGAGTCTAGTACCAGTTCTGCTGTGACAAAGACTGCCACGTGCTTACACCTTTGAATTAGGTTGTATTTTTTTTTACTAACTCTATATCTTGCACAAAATACCTTCCACTGCTTTCATTCACCAGCACGAAAGGCACTTTTTGAGGATGGTTTCTCACTAGTTGGCTGATCACTATTTGCAATAAATACCTCATTAAAGGCTCGGCGCTTTTACGCAAGGTGAATGCAGTTTCCCCCTCTGCCTTCCACCTTTTCCTCTGCTGCCTCTTGATATTCAAGCTGCTTAAATGCTTATTGGTTTGAACAGTCCCAGTTACACTGCTCACTGGGATGAATCCCTGGCTCCTGCCCTGTGGCTGATGGCCACGTGGACCAGGCTTGGCCCTGCGAATGGCACACCATTAGGCAGGTGCGAGCATCGATGTGTGCTTAGCACAGAGCCACCAGCACCGCTCCCCCAGACCTGGAGGAGGTCCAGCTTGATTTCAGCCAGCATCAGAAAGTCGGTTGGAGGGAAGAGGTGCCCACTGCCACTGAGAAGGACAACAGGAGGCAGGAAAGAGTCATCAGCTGGAGGAAGAAGAGAAGCGGTGTTGGCCAGCTGGGAGGCGGCGGTGGGACAGACAAAATCGGCAGTGAGGGAAGGCCGCGCTTGTAAGCCTACATTAAACCTTGTGAGAAAAATCCGCGTGGCGACTGGCACTGCAATATTTACCGCATCATCCTTCAGACTGAAATACACGCAATAGCACAGGGCAGGTTTACACATGGATGCACAAGTGTGAGCTTAGAGTAACGGCTGTAGCTTCTGTGGGGCTACTGCATACTTCTACCACTGGGAATGAGATCAGATTTTGGCTCTGGGTCTTTGTTTCCAAACAGTAGGAAGGATGAGAGCAGAACAATTTCTATCCAGCTGGAGAGTGGCAGCCTTAAATCAGGCCACAAAATAGCGCAACTCCTGCACACGCTTTTTTCTTCTTTTTTTAAAATGCTGCTCTGAGCTCCCTTCCAACTCGTCAGCATTAGCTTCCAAGGCTAGTGAAGCATGTACGGTGTTTTTTTGATGTATGTGCAGCTATCAGGTTTTGTATTGCTAATTGGGCTCAAAGTGTGTTAGCTTTGATTTTTAATGTTCTGTAATTTGCTAGATGCGCCTCAGTTTCTGCAGTGGCTGGATAAGCAGGGCTGCTTTCACCACATCTTGCAGGTATTTTACAATCTTGGACTTTTTAACATATATACTATCTATTAATCTCACCCTCCTTGAATGGCGAATGATGTCTCTTTCCCACTATCGTACTACCTTAGGAAAAGACATTTTGTAAGGAACATGACATATCAAATGAATATATAGTTAATATTTTGAAGCATACACAAAATCTGCCAGAGAGGAAAAAAAATTAATACACAAACAATTTGGTTACAACCAAGAGTTCAGACTCCCACTGTCTTGCATTCCATCACTCCCAAATTCATTACAGCCTATACCACTTACTACTGATAGATGTAACATCTCCACATGTCACATCATTAGAAAAATGCATTTGTGGCTGCTTTCATCCAAATCCCCCAGGAGCTAAGAGGAGCCTGTCCAGCAAGTGGCGTGAGCTTCTCCTCTGCGGCTGCTCTCGAGACAGAGGAATCGGCTCACGTACACTAGCTCATCCGGCTTCCTTCACCTGCCAGCGTGTATGTTAGAAATGGAATGTAAATAATGAGATTTCATTTTTAATAAAAATGTGCTGTCGAGATGAGATTATGGCCTTGAACGATGCTGACTCCAGTCTTGGGTCTTGCGACTCGAGGTGAGGTATATATAAGGCTGATGTATTTTGAAAGTCCTTGGCTCAGATTGTCCCACTTGTTTTCATCATTCTGCTTGGTTTTACTCCAGCTGGCGCTGCCACACTGGCATCACCAGGCTCCTGCTCTCTCTCCTGGATGGCAAAAGGCGGCTGGGTTTGTTTCACTGGCAGCACAACACTGTCGGCAGCAGCCCCATGGGCTGCGACACGAGTGATGCTGCCTGGGTCCTGCCCCATCCCCAAGGCACAGCACTGCCCAGCTTTCCAGGGTGTTTGGATCATGTCCTGCTGTGTTATCCTTCCTAGGCTGTTTTCTCATGCTGGTATAAATCTAGACCATCTCCATTAGTGTCAGTGAGAGGGCACCGATGCCACACTCACTGGTGAGAGAAGAGTCAGGATTGCCGTATTCATCTTTTACACATCTTTGCCTTGGCACTGTTTTGCTTTGCTTTCTTTCAATGAGAGAGGAACAAAAATGCATCTTACCCTGTGACCACCTCAGGATCCCAGTGCAGCAATGCAGTTCTGGGCCATTCGATGCCATGCCTGCACCTTCGTATCACCGCCATGAGCCTTGAGCTTTGTTTCAAGCTGACGGCTCGACGTGCTTTTCTGAATCTAGGCAATTTCTAATTCTGTAAAGCCTGACTAATTCTTTCACTTAATGTTCATTCTGCTGTCCATTCATTTTACTTGGCACCATATTTTAGCATTACTTTATTTCTCTGTTATTGTCAGGAGGCGATAAACTTTGGTTGCTTAGATGCCTACATAGGCTTAGATGCCTACGACTTTTCTTAATGCGAGCCTTCTCCATTTTCAACCAAGAATTCTTACTGAAGACGACGTATAGGATATATCATTAATTATGCCAGGATTACCACATGATGCTAACAATAATCAGGGAAAGACATCTGCCCCTTAGTGCTACTTCTTGGAAAAGCAATGCAAACTCTTCAACACTTCGCTGCTTCTCAGCTATCAAAACCTCCCTTAATAAATCATGTCCAACAGTGAACATTGCATTATATTGCAGACTTTTGTATTCACTTTGCGAATATGCAAATAAGGGAGAGCTGAGGTAAAATGAATGTGGAACTTCGGGGTGAAAATAACATGTGAATAAAATGACTGGAGTCCTCGGAGCAGCACAATTATGACAAACAGCGTATTAGTATTGCTCTCACCCTGCCTCAGAGGGTTTTATTGAAGTGATTTGTCTTCAGCTGTGGAGGTGTGTGCCTTTCTATGTGTATGTACGCATAGATCTGATGTATGCACACAGACATGCGCCTGCCCACCATATGTACACCTCATACATATTCATGCCTTCGAACGAAACAATAACTGTTGATTTCACATGTTCTGTATGAGTGGGTCCACTATATTCATTCTTAATATGTTCAGTGTTTCAATACATGTCCAGCCATTTAAGAAATGTAGTGTCAAACTGTGAATCCTTCCTTTTGTCTCTCTTCAGACACTGTTTTTTATTATTTGTAACTCATTCCTTCCAGTGGATTCTCTGTCACTATTTAGAGGCATGTTTTAATGTATAGCCGTATATTGACTGTTCCCTGTGCTGTATGCTACTGTTCGCATCTTGATTTAATTGAGTATTGCAACTTTATTAAACTGGTCTATAACGTTCTTAATTTTGTACAACAGATTTTTCCTTGGGTTTTGCAATTTGATGCAGTATGTTTAAGAATGTAGCATAGAGGGGGACCACCTGTGATAAAGTAACAAGGTCCCAAAACTTCAGATTTATGTTTCATAGAAAAAGCCAGTATCTTCTTTTACTATTGCAAAATTATTTCTGTATTTTTAATAAATAATTGGATTTACTTGGTTCTATGTATGTTTTATCTAATAAACTGTATTTTTTAAATAAGGGCCTGGTCTCAGTCTTCACACACCTGCAGCTTTCATGGACACACAAAGCATTTTTACTTACCAGATCGCCTGTGGTTGAGCCTGCAGCTCTGCTAATGCTAGAATTACCTCGTGTCCTGGTCAGTGCGGAGCTAGTCTCACATTTCTATTCACATTTCTCTGCTATCCAAGTAAGAGATGGATACTGAGGTGTCAGCCTGTTGATAAATCCCCACTGCAATACATTAGCATCAATGCTCTCTCCCAGGGCAAGCAGTTTCGTTGGTTCTCCACTGAATTAAGGCTAGGGTGTCAATTTGAAGCAAGGGTACAACACAAAGGCAGCCTCCTAATCCCTCCGGCTGCATCTGCATGGGCAGACCCTGCTCTCATTTGTGCTGATGTAAATCTGAAGAAGCTCAGCTGAAGTCATTACTGTTATTCTGCATCTACACTGGGGAGAAAACAAGAACAAAATTTGTCCCAAGACCATAATATTTCAAGGTTGATCTGCCCACTTTACACACTGGCAGCTAGTGAAATACTCTAGCAATGTCTCAATAAAGAGCCTGAAAAAGAGCCAAACTATCTCAGCTCAACTACTGCTAAAATACTTCCCCCAGAAAACAAGAAATGCTTTCCCTGTTATGTAGAGTCATCTCTCGCTATCCAAGAAATACATTGCATTGAATGATTCCCCTCTTTCTTGCCCTTTAATTACACTTTCTTCTATGGTGCTATCAACACTACAGCATGATGAAGGTTCCCTTGAAGTCAATTTGCCATTCACGTCAGTGAAAGCGAGAATAGGGCCCTGGATAACAGTCTTTGGGTCCTGTCTTCTTATTGCTCTCTGTAATCGGATAGAAATCAGCTGCAAAACCTAACGTTACAGAAAAGGTACGTGAATGTATTCACAGGACTCTAATAAGTGGTTTCAGGTCACCCCTTGATTTCTTTCACTCTGGCCCCTCTTTATGAACCCTGAACTTAAGGTAGCCTTTAAAAAATGTTGTAAAGATGTTTTTTCCTTATGCCATTCCTTTCCATGCTAAGACCAAAAACAAAGGCTTGTGAGATAAGCAGCAGCCCAGGTGCCTGCTGTTCATCCCCAGCTGTGGCTTCTCACTTGCACCTCCGTTCAAGGGACAGGAGAAAGCGCAGGGAAGCACACATCCTGCTGCTGAGCGGCCAAAGGCCTTGGCAGAGCTGTCATGGAGCCCTGAGCCAGCTCCTGCCGACAGCCGCAGGGTCCTCTCCGCTGGCATGGGTGCTCACGTTCCCGGTGGGTCACTGCGTTAGGACCCAGCTCGTACATCAAGCCTGACCTCAGCCATACACCTCCCTAAACAACAGACTGCAGCATTGTGGCTCTTCTGGCTAGGAGAAATTTGCCTTTTTTTCACCAGACAGTTCTTTTCTCTGCAGACTTTAAAGCCAGACGGAAGTTTTCCTTCAGACCGAATACATTCAGAAGCTGTCTGAAGTCATTTAGAGACTGGTTTTGGAGGTGAAGCAATTTAACTTCGTCGTTGGTTTATGTGTCTGCGAAGTGCACCGTCGCCTTGGTCTGAAGCTCAGACACTGTCTGCAATAAATACCAGGGGGAGAGAGGAAGCTCCTTCCTGTGATTATAAGAAGCCTATAGAGTAGACTGGACTTCAGGAAGCCGGCATTGATCTTGGAGATCACTGAATAACATCGGCCATGCGGCAGTTTCATTTACTATTCTGTCTAAAGATCCTAGTCAAGGCTCACGTCCCAGCTCCATGAGGAGTCACACAAGGAAATAAGACATCAGCATTCCTGCCTTGCACAGCTCACAGACCAGGATTTAGATCTCAGGCAACAGCTGAATACATATATCTCTACATACATATATATATAAAAATACATACATGCATAGAGAGAGAGAGAGAAACAGCACTTGCCAAAACTGGCAGTGCAAAGCAAACAAAAGACTGGATGCACTTTATAATTATTATGTAAATAGAGCAGGCTCTTTTCTTCCCCTCTTGACTTGGTGTGATGGCAACAGCAGCCTGACTGTCCTTGCCCATGTAAGAACTGCCCTTGTACAAAACCAGTCAGTCACTTGCTCGTGCAGCTGTTGCCTCCCACACATCTGCCAGGATCCTGTGGTCCAGGAGCTGGGATATGGCAGGTGATTACATTTTATGCAGTCCCTTGTCCAGACTGTTTATCTGGCATTGCCAGACAAAAGGGGTGTTTCAGCCTGTTCAGATCTCTGCAAGGAAAGCCTGCTCACCTCTGTCGCAGTCATTTACACTGAACATGCCTGGGAAGGATTTTCATTTGCCTATATTTTAAGGAAAACTTCTGGTCAAAAATTACATCCAGGGAAGATGAGTTATTGAGATGGAAGCAGCTACTGGGAGGTACTCTGATGCTTCCCGTGCCCTTGACTCACTCTGAGCATCCAGGAGCAGGATCAGAGCGCTGCAGTTTACAGCAGCAGAGAATTTATTTACAGCAACCCTGTAAATAATTCCAAGACATGTCTGTGTGGGAGCTCTTGGGGAACAAACCCAACCCTCATTCAAGCCCTGGCAATGAGACTCGCTCTCATGAACACATCTGTCTGGCAATGCCATCTTGATCGCACACATGCCACCGATGGCTGAGCAGGACTTTTCCTCCCAGCTGTGTGTAGACCACTGTGACATCTGGCACAGAAGCTAAGAGGAATGACAAACATGTCCCTTGCAGACTTGCTCGGTGCCCCGTTAGTGCCTAGACAGCATGAAGCAGAGAGATGCATCCCGAGCAGGGGTGGAGAGCTGGGTCTGAGGGACAGGGTGGCAGAAGAATGGACAAAAGCCTGGAGACAAATGAGAGACTGGGAGCTGGTGGAAGGCTAATGGCATTGCTTGAGACTGGGAGAACACAGGACAGGCAGGAACTGTAAGCAAAAAGGGAAACGAAACAAAACAAAAAAAAAGAAGACAAAATGTGGGACGAGCTGGTGGAGGAACTACAGACAAGGAGAGAGGAAACCACAATGGTCTGTGAGATGACAAGCTGCTGGAGCTTGGAGCTCAGGTGAATCACATACTCCGAACCCAGCAACGACTATACAGAGACTGGGGTTCACTGGAGAGACCTGAAGCACGGGCGAGGAGCTGCGGGCAGCAGCAATGGCAGTGGCGTAGGGTTCCCCCCCCGGCCCTCCAGCAGCGGCTGCCGTAGGCAGTGAGGCCCTGCCGCCCCCAAACACGTGCTCCCTGAGCAGGGCTGGGGGCTGGGGCATGGGGGACCCCCAGCACTGCTGTGCTCTTCCAGCCCCCCACTCTCCCTGCACCCCGCTCCCAGCCCCGCTCAGACCCCAGGCCTTTCCTCCCTGCTGCTGATTTCTCCATTTCTCTCTCACATTCGTCTTCATCCCTCTGGCTTTTCAAACTGATGGGAAACTCTTTGTTCGAAAATAAGCCATCTTTTGAATAGCGTTACTTCTCTCCTTGAACTTTTCCCTGTGAATGACTTGACATTAAGCTGATAGTTGCTCTTAACTAATTGTTAACCTATTAGTTGAGACCATAAAAATTATTGAAAGGCCAAGGCTAAAGCTGTTTAAATGAGAAATATTTCTACACAACTCCCCCGAGATGAAATAAAAAAGCTCCTGCTGACAGAGCGGCTGCCAGTTTCAGACTAACGGGTTTGAAGATGATGTTTTGCTAACAGCAGTTAATCAGTAAATTCCCATTACTAATAAGGCCATCACTCTTGGCTGAAGCTGCAAATTACATGTTATGTTTCTCAGTGCTGAAGATAAAGTGTTCTTTAAATCTTGCATCTGCAAATGTAATGTTTAGCACAAAACACCATCAGGACAAACAAGAGGAAAATTGAAAAAGTGTCACATACATTCAGCATCAATTTGCTTCTCTGTCACTAAAATTACATATCTTTTTTGTTCCGGTATTTACTACCACCTTGAAATTCATATTTAGTAGGGGAATGGAAACCTAGAGGGCTGAGTTTTGATCTCAGGCACACTGCTGCTGCATGAGAGGCATCCTAAAGTCAGACACAGCCCAATGGAAGTGAAATCAGAATGCGGCGCAGTCACTTAGGACAAAATTAAAAAGGAAGCAACCCAAAAAGTTTCATTATAATGGTGCATCTTGATTGTCAGCCAGATCTTTTGCTCGCTTACGGTGTTGCAAACCTGGCTTCCTTACACTGATGCAATCATTGTTCCAGATTTCAACTCTCTTACTAAAGAGCAGGATTTTTGCTGTAAGTGTCCAGAGAAGAGCACAGGAATGTGTTCCATTACGGTGTGAAAGCTGGAGGCACTCCTTGATTACCAGTCCCCGTTGTACTGCTTCCCTTGTCCCAGACACAGCCAAATCAGAATCCGGCCAGTTGCTTGGAAATGGAAGATGCAGAGCGCCAACAGCTAACTCGACAGTGGGGAACATTTCCAGTATGAAATGTTCTTTATCTAAATTTCCAGAGATAGCCATACAAAAGTCAGCTGCTTTAGGCAAAGCTCCTCCCTCCCGTGCCAAATGATCTTTGCAGGGATGCAGCAGCCTCACTTCTGCTGATCACTCTGTATGGAAGTGCCTACATGCCCGGCATCTCTCCCTGACCTCCAGCAGCATCTCCAGACTTACTTGGCTGTCAGTGAGAGTGGGATTGTGCCCTGTGCTTTTAATTCTGCTTAGAAACGGGTGCACTCATCCAGGCAGACACATGCCAGCCCCGCAGCAGCGACCGTGGGCCCCACTCAACGTCGGTGGATGCTGGTTTGACTTTGGTGCACACTGTTCAGCCTCTGTGGTGGGGCGGAGGCGGGCAGGCAGCCCTTGGTGTTGGTGCTGATAAGGGTGTTTCCGGGCCCCAGAAGCCCGTTTGTCTCCAAGGCGGGAGGGCAGCCCCTTTCTGGAGCACGCATGGAGCCGTGGTCTCCTGGGGAAGGAGAGATGGTGTAATGGCGCACAGGCGGCAGACAGGAAACCTTCTGCTTTGGTCCAAGGGAAGCTTATTCCCTCAAAGGGAAAAAGCTGGAAAACAACATTTGTTTTGAAGGAGAAGCATATGTGGCCCAGGAGAATACAAAATATGTTGTGCACACCACGGTATCCTCGCTGCGGTGAGCGGTGCCTGTCAGGAGTTGAGAAGGGCTCAGGACCAGCGGGTCAGAGCCTGATACCACAGCGCTTTTTGAATTCCCAGTGCTGTGTTTTCTTGGCACTGAAAAACGCGCCTGTGAATTTCTCAGTCAAGATGATGCCGGCTGGTGATGTCTGGTGTTTTCTTCTACACTTTCCTTTCTGTTAACACATCTTCTGCTTTCTCTGGTATGTCTTAGAGCTATGTACAGTTTCCTCTTGGGTGGAACTCTGTATTTTTTGGCCGTGCTCTACTTTCTACATTTTCTGCACATATTTTCCCACTTTTGCTTGCACCTCTGTGTCCTTTCTTTGCTTAGCCGCTAACCTTGTTTTAATCATTCCTTCCCTCTCCCCGTTCTCCACAGTTAGAACAGCTTGGTTTTTCTCTTACAACTTTGTGTTTTGCACCAGAAAAATTCACTTCCAGGTGGATCCTTCTTTCAAGATCTCTGTAGATAGGAAACAGGATGTCAGCTGGGAGATCTCTGTCTCAAACTGGGAAATGTTGACAGGCATGCAATTCAAGTTCCAGGGACAGGTCTAGAAAGTTGGGAACGCATTTTCTGTCTCAGCTGTACCACATGGAAGTCTGTACCTGGCCTCAGCGCAGGCCAGTGACCTCCACTGCAGTTCTTAATTTTTCTGTTCCTGTTGCCAAGGAGGTTCGATGGAAAAAAAAAAAAAAAAGGCACAGTGAAGTAGTAGGAACTGTCCCATATAAATGTATGTATACACACATAAATATATATGCACATATATATGAATGCCTGTCTGCACCCAGCCCCTGAGCAGTGATCACCACGTAGAGCAAACTGTGCATCCCAGAGACAGGAGATGAACCTGGTCTGATGCGAGGTCTCTCCCGAGCACCCTGAAGGAGACTGATGAGGTGTTCAGCTTTCCCATACTGCTGCCTCCATGTGTTGCACTGATAAAGAGCTTCAGCTGGACACACGCCAGTGAAGTTCTCTCCAGGTTGGCTTCCTGAGGAAGGGATAGCATTTTGCTGTCTATCTCCTTTTGACCTTCTCCCTGCTAGCCCTCAGACCAGTTGACACAACTCAGTCAGAGGGTAGAGGCTCAGGGGTACTGAGATCCTTTAAGTTTTACCCATGGAGTCCCCATGCTGACACAACACCCTTTCTCTGTGAGGGAGCTGGCCTCACCGTTGTTATGACTGATGTCTCCATTGCCATGAACAGCTACTTCTACTTCAGGGACAAAGGTCCCAAACTGTGATTCTCAGAGCTTTCTTTTAATGCCACCTCCACCAAAAGGCGACATAAGGACCTCAGCTTTCACCAGGGAAGTTCCCTGGAGACCCTAACAGCTTGATTTTGGGCATGGGCAGCAGTTTCTAAGTTGTCACCAGGATGAGAATCCGCACCTTACTCATACTTGCAGGATATGCAAAATAAGCATCCTTCTGGCTTATCTCACCTGCAGGGCCTGGTCTGGCAGGGCCTTTTTAAGTTTTCTCCTGACAGACTTTAATCATCTCACTGGGGCTGAAAATTTATTCTGGCTTATTCCACACCTCAGCAAGTCATCTAGCCACCAACCTGCCAAGTAAAAGACCTGCCACCATGTCATCAGGTTGTCTTTCAGAAGCACTGAGCTCCTCTGAGCTTCTGAACAAAGTCCACAGGATTTTGGAGGTTCAGGGCTGTGAATCCTGACTGAAATAAAGCACCTCCTTCGGCATACAGAACTCATCTGCCCTGGGAGGGGGGTCATAAAATTTAAGATGAGCCCTTGTCTGTAACGTTTCCTATCAGCAAGCTTCAGATGAGCTCTGCCTTCACACACCCATAAATGAAGGGGTTCTGGCATCTTGTGCAGGAACCAGGAACGAAAAGTCAGATCTTGCAGTTTTGAGTACTGTTATGAAGGGGATGGCTTACAAATCTCCCCTGAGGAGTTAACAGAGTCAGCTAAGCCTGGCTGAGTCAAGAGAAAACAACAAAGTCGCAGTGGACTGCAGGGCTGGCGGAGGCAGGAAGGGGATAGTTTTTCTCTCGTCTTCTTCTTTCCTAAATTTCCATATCTTGATTTTCCATTTCCACACATGAAGCGGTCTGTGTCCTGTGTTTTAATTATCCAGTTTGAAGTATTTCGACTTGGTCTTGATTTTATTGAGTTGGGTATTTTTGTTGGCTTCACCGTCATCAGCAGGGCCTGAGAATGGGTCCTTCACAGCCAAAACCATGTCCTGTTACTGCCAGTGTGCAAGAAGCATCACCAATGGCCACGGCAGCAGCGGGCTTCTATGTTCTCCAGAGAAAAACTACCCAAAAGAGGATGCAAGCCTCTGAGCCAATGTGTTATATAAGGAGAAAGAAGGAAGCAACCTCCATTAGAGCGAATGGATTACTCTGGGTTTCCTTTAGTGGTTACTGGAAATGTTAATGAGATGACTGTTGTTTCTTTTGCAGAGAACTGTGAAGCGTGGGTTTCCAAATATGAACTGCTTCGTTTTAAGCCAACTGTATAGCTCCATTCACCAGCTGCAGAGACCTAGAACCGCAGCCCTCGCTCAGCTCAGAGACAATTTCAAATGAGCAATCTGGGGAAGAGACTCTCCAGTTTAAGAAGTAAACTGAATTAAAAAGCATGATTAATTGCTACAGCTTATTTAGCCTCAGATTTCTCTGCTTTGCACGGTTACCAGAGAAATCACAACACCTACATTTGGTGCTAACAAAAACTCTATTAATGCTAATTGATTTTTACGTTGTAAATATATTACCTAGAGTTTCATGCTACATGGCCCCGCGGTTTAACAGTCGACTGTCCGCAGCCCACCTCAGGTTCAGCATGGACACTCGCATTAAAGCTCCGCATCGAGGGTACTGCAACTTCCAGACCCACCCCAACACGGAGCCCAGCACAACAGGGGTTTCCGAACTTCACCGCACCTACGCTCAGGTGACGAAAATAGTCACGAGGCTGACATCAAAAAGCTGGAGCCTTCCTGGTCACAGGAACCATCCAGGCCCAGGCTCAGCGGGTTTGTGAGGCGTTCCAGGTCGCAGAGCCAGTGCCAAGCCTGGAGCCACGGACAGAGAGCAGAGGGAGCGGGAGCAGCGCAGGGCAGGCAGCGCTGCCTCGAGACGCCCCGAGCTGAAGGGAAAGATGCAGCACAGAGGCCAAGAAAAAACTAGCTGGATCTCTTGACACAAAAAAATTATTCAGAGATTCATCCAAAACTCAAAGTGTCAGTCATTCCTGAGGTTGCAATAGCACTGTTTGCTTTGATTAAATTTTGTTTTCTTAAATTATCACCTCTGCCTGGGTGCTGCCATTTCAAAAAGGGCAGAACCATTTTTTTTCTCTCTTTCTTTTTTTTCCAACTTTCCACAAAACCCTTCACCTCCAGTTACAGAGGAGGCCTGGAAAATTTCAGCCTTCTAGGTGAAACTTTTGGATAGTCGCAAGCAAGCGAAAACAGGGAGATATAACATAATGGAAACACTTTGGCAGCCTTAGCCGTAGCTGTCACTGACGCTCCAGCCCTAATGAAAACTTTCCTGAAGTATGGCCGGGGTGAATGATTTAACCCAAAGAGAGCCTTTCCTGACCTCCCCCGTGGCTTGTGGGCAGGCCGAGCCCCCCGAGACAGAGGCGGCCATGCTCCATATCGGAATGGGCTTGCATGCGTAAATCAGAAGGTTATTTCTGCCCAGGGTTTAATCCTCTCACCTGGAGGTGAGAGGCCATGATGTCTTGCCCAGGACAAGAGCTTTCTGCATTCCTGGTTTGTAGAAAACCCTATCTGGTGTTCCCCAAGCACCGGCAGCGCTGTTCCGGACAGCTTCCCTGGACCTGCCACCAAGTTTCCATGGGAAGGACACTCAGCCTCGCCTGTCAGGAGGCTGGGAGGTTGTCTGCTAAACCACCAGCCTCCCCGCAGGGCCAGGGATCCAGGCAAACAGCCCTTGGCTCCTGGATCGCCCTCCGAAGCGGGGCAGCCCTGCGCTCCGCAAGGTGAAGAGCCTGAGCCTCAGCGCAGCCCCCAGCCAAGGAGAAAGGGTGCACCAAGGCCTCCCCCGCACAGCTATGCCCACCCCAGCCCCAGCTGAGGGGATAGAGCTGCACCATGCCCGGGGCTGCCCTTCCCAGAGCAGGGAGTAGGCTGTGGAGCTTTCTGGGGCACCCTCCGCCCTGGAAATCTCTGCCTTTGCTCTAGGTGACCAGCTGGCATTCCTGAGAAAGGTTCACAGTGTGTTATCTGCCGTGTCGGTCGGTTTGTAGACCCAAAATATGCTTTAGATGACACCCCCCTGGCAATCCACACCAACTGTATGGTCTTGAAACTCTGTGACGCTACCCCAGTGACTTCCAGTGAGAGCAAAACCCAGCCAGTGCTTTGTGTCACTTGTGACTCTCTTACCTGAGAGTCTCATTCAAATTCAGCCTGGAGAAGAGAAGGCTCCAGGGTGACCTTCTAGCAGCCTTCCAGTACCTGAAGGGGCCTACGGGAAGGATGGAGAGGGGCTTTTCATAAGGGTGTGTAGTGATAGGACAAGGGGGAATGGCTGTAAACTAAAAGAGGGCAGATTTAGATTAGATATTAGGAAGAAATTCTTCACCATGACAGTGGTGAAACACTCGAACAGGTTGCCCAGAGAAGCTGTGGCTGCCCCCTCCCTGGAAGTGTTCAAGGCCAGGCTGGATGGAGCTCTGAGCAGCCTGGTCTAGTGGAAGATGTCCCTGCTCATGGCAGGGGGGTTGGAACCAGATGATCTTGAAGGTCCCGTCCAACCCAAACCATTCTATGATCCTATGAAATAAAACCTATATGTTGCATTACTATTTGTCATTTAAAATCTTTAATTTTGGGTCCAGACTTTCACAGCATTTCAGCGCTGCTCAGCTTCAAGGTTTCAAATGAAAGGGCTTTCCTCATTACTTTCTTATTATGCATCTAATTGTCTTACAATGTGCCTAACTTCAGGAGAGGCCTGAAGGCTGATTCTGAAGAGAAATATCACACTTCCCTGCTGCTGATGTGCCTGAGAGGCGAAAGACCTCTGTCACCAGCACGCCCAAGTGAGGGGCTTCGGCAGCCATCCCACGAATATGCCGAGCACCCTTTCCTCTCCTGGGGTCTCTTCTCTACCCACGCATTGCACAGGGCCCCGCTGCCAGTTTTCAGGGACTGCTGCAGGAGACCCCCAGTGTCACAGCTACAGGGGATGCCATTGCAAAGCCAGGGTAGGTTAGCACAGTCCTGAGTTGAACGAGGGCTAAGCAGCCACAACTGCTCATTTCTGGTCTTCCCACCATCAGAACATGAAATTTTGTGCCAGCTTTCTGGGACAAAAAGGGTCTGGCTGGTTGAAATCAGGTAGTTGGCAAGCTACCCTCTTGTCACTGGACTGGGAACTATGCATGCTGTCCCAGACCCTGTTCAGGAGAGGCAGAGCAGGAGGAAATACTGTCCTTTGGGCCCCTGAGGACCACTGAGGTCTGAGGCTGTTTGCTGTCTTGCTTACATTTTCTTATGTGCATGTACCTGTATTACCTGCATATCTGTATAACTCTTGCACCTCTATAAACAGATGAGTATAGATCTATGTTTATATACACAGATTTTTTGTTGTCTATCCATCAGGAGTGAGTCAGACTTGTAGCGACAGCTGCTAATTTTGCTCTGTAAATGCAACTGATCATTGATTTGGAAGAAAGTAGTAAAAAACAATGATCGTTTGTGTGTTGTTCCTCCTCTCCCCTTAAAAGAAGCAGGTTTCTGGCCCTGCAGCTAGAGGGTTGCCACACAAACAGCTGATTTTACATCCGATGTAACCGAGGCATGGAAAAGAACAGGTAAAGGATCCTCTAACAGCAAGTCTACCACTGGCGGAGAAAGATTCTGTTCTGTCGAAGCTGGTTGACACAAGGCTGCTGCCTCCCCCTCTTCACTGCTTGTTTCTGCCTCTCCTTCTCCTCCAAATCCCTTCCTCCCCCAGGATGAACCAAACAGCAACAGCAATTCTTGCAGAGCTAGTCAAAGTCAGAGCTAAAAGCTTCCAGGAGGGGTTAGGAACAAGCAGCTGGGGCTGCTGGCAGAGGTTAGAGGGAAATTTAAAATAATAATAACCAGCAGTTATCATTTGTAAAAGGCTGACTGGCTACTGTTTAACAACCCTACCTGTGACCAGGATGATACTAATATTAAAACCAGGAATATCAGCGACGGCATGTGCCTGGAAAACATTACATTGAAGCGCAAAGGCTCTTAAAGGATCAGCTCACAACATCTCTCTGACATACAGCTATCGGGCCACTCAGAGTACCTAGACAGATGAAGCAATTGAAAGGATGCGTACTGCAATTACAGGGATATACAGATATGCACATGTTTCAACCTTAGCTTTAGAGCAATACGTCTTTGCCAGGTAGATAAATCTTTGGTTAGTAAGAGAGGACTCTTGCAGCTGGTTCCGTAAAGTAAACGTGCTCTCACATTAATAAGCTTTAACAGTGAATAGTTCCATTGATTTTGCTGGGGTTCTTCACAAAAGTGAAGACTGCAAGGTTTCTTTGGAAGAAATCTGACAAGGACACACTTTTCTCAGTGTATTTCAGGCACATTTGCACTGAAACTTCCTCACTTTTCCAAACCAAGAGTTCAGTGGATTTCTTTTTCATTATTAAACCAGTGATCTACAGCAGACAACATTTTTCTGCAGAGCAATCCTTGATACATTTACTGCCAGCAGATAAGATACGATGGTTTTACTGTCACACAAGGGAATAATTGTGCCAGTACCATTCTTTCTCATGTCCTGCATTTACTGCACTGATGGGTTAAAAAAAGTGCACGTCTCACAAAATGCCAAAAACTGAGTGTAAATATTTTCAGTGATTACCACTGTACAGTCAAAGGATTGAATTGATCTGGTTTGGACTCGTGTAGTGGTCGCCCTACCCACAGCAGAATTGCCTAGAAGCTCCAAGTCCGTTTCAGTCCGTAACGTCCCTCAGACCAGCACTCAATGGGAGTACCAGAAGAAGATGCAAAGACCATGAATACATCCAGATGTTTTGCCAGTCACTATCAGCTAACAGCTGGCTTGTGCTCTGGAAAACGTAACTCTGAATGTTCTTCCTTCTGTAAACATCTGTCATCCTTTTAAAAACTCCTCAGGCCCCAAAGTCCTGTGGCAATGGTATCTTCAGGTTAATACGTAATGCTAAAAAAATCCTTGTACTGATTTTTAAGTTTCTTTCTGTATTGTGAGGGGTAAGTAGCAATATTTTATCCACCCCCTACCGTGCCATTATTCCGAGCTTCCATCCTGTTAGATATCCAAAGCTGCATCCTCTACCTCTCCCTCCGCATGGAAGCCTGTTCATGCTTCCAACCATTTTTGTTACGTTCAGGCATTAAGGTCTAGCGCAGCGACAGTGTGCACTTGTTGTTCCCTGGTATTCCCTTGCCAGTCTGTATGTAGCGGGTGCCATTTATTTTATATATAAATATCTCGCTGTGCCAATGAGCGATTTGGTGCTAGGATTGCTTTTTCCTACTCTTTAGACAGTCTGTGACCCTAAGGGGCTTAGTCACTGGTAGGGGCTATTTAGGCAACACAAATAATTAACCATCAACCAGCTGAACCCTCCAAGTCTAACCAAACCCAGCAGGGCTTAAGTTAAGCTCAGCTGAGGTTTGGGAAGCTCGGTGGCTTGAAGGATTGACTCTTTTCGCTCGGAAGCACTTTCCCAATTAAGTAGTAGTTCAGAAGAGGCTGTGGGATTTGGATCATTATAGGTGACAGCCCTTGGGAACTCTGAAGAAAGGGCCGGAGGGAATAGTGCCCTCTCTCACTCGAGCAATGAGGTGACTCCCCTGGAAACCACTCCTTTCAGCGCCCTATTAGTATGCTGACACACCGTTCATCCTATTAAAAATTACCTTGTCACTGGTGTCTTCACTAACTGTCATAAGCATGGATGGGGCATTAACAGACAATTCATTAGCTCTGCTCTGTTCCAGCACTCTGAAGCTATCCACTGCTGCTGAGGAAGGGTTTCTTCTTCTGTATGGGATGAAGCCTGCCCTAGAAATGTCCATAAGGATGCATGCACCTTTATGTACGTGGCAATGATATTATTTTCGCCAGTGTAGCCCCCAGAGCAAGACTCTTTCTCCCCATATTCAGAAAAACGTGGGGAAAGCCATGAAGCAAACAGGACTGTAAAGGACACAGGCAGGACAGGAGATCAGGGTGAGATCTGCAAGAAAACAGTGTTTCAAAGAAATAGCTTCGCTGCTCTTCACCCTTAACATTCCTCGTACTTTTTTGGAAAGGATTCCTGAAGAAAAAAGGTGCAGAAGTGTTCCATTTGACCTATTGGGAATCCCATTTCATGAATCAACTTTTTTTTTTCTCTCTCAGAGATGATGGTTGTTGGTATTTAGTTAATTAATGAATTAACAGGAAAGTTAATTAATCATAAAAAAATGGATTTCATGTCATAGAAATTTAAAGCAGGAGTACAGCTAAAGATACGGAAACTAACAGCAATTTTTAAAGACAAAGTCCCAAAGAAGTATGTAGGAACTACTGGTTAAATATCCATGCTCCCTTAGTGATTTTATTAGAGCTGCGGAAAGAACTGGCTTTCTCCATTCACATTTGAAATAATAACTGTCTGGACATTAAGAAATACTCGTTCTGAGTTTATTTTTATCTTTCAAGATGTCTTCTACACCCAGTTTAGGTTAATTATGATCCTAAAGCAAAATTTGTTATATTTGTCTCTCTCTTAAGGATTGTGGTGTCTCGCACACACCGCCCGATTCAGGCCATGCTAGAAGAATGCACATTTATACAGTTCCTTTGCTTTTGTTTTTGTTTCTATGGAATATAATCTCTAGGAAATCTGCATATGCCTTTTTGATTCACTTCTTCAGTGAGGCACTCTTTGTGCATAAATACTTTAAAGAATAGAGTATAAAAGCAGTTACATAAAAGTGTGATCCAGGGTCAGCTGAAACTCCTGGAAATCTTACTGTTAACTGCAATGGGGCCTCCTCTGCCAAAAGCACCATCGCAGCTCTCTAGCAGTAACAGACCATACCCAGGGGAAGCAGCCTTCACCCTCTGCTCTACAAGCACAAGACAAAAAGGAGAACTGTGGAGAGATCATCTTGACATTATGTGGAATTAACAGACCTAATCCAAGAAATCATCACATGCAAAGGATTCTTCGGATCAGATAAAATCTCCTGGACTGGGACCGCTGCTGTTAAAACGCACTCTGCTTTCCTTTCCAGGGTCTGCATTTCTTGGTGCAGACAAAGCATTTTCTGAGGCATCGTTTAGTCATTCGCAGTCCCACGCTGGGGCTGCCACAGGTTTACTCACAGCAGAGGTAAACATCAATCTACAATGAACTCCAGAGTTCATAATGAAGAACAGTTGAGAAATCAGTTTCCTACACTTTACCTAGAGAACGAGGAACACTGCTCTGGGACCTGGCTCCTCACTAGACATCATAAATAACTACACACACAGCAGAAGGGAAAAAAAAAAAAAAGCTTCTTAATTTATTTCCATGAGTTAAGCACATACTTTAGGAATAAGTGAATCATTCTGTTGTTTCCTGTCTCTTACCAATAAAAGGGGACTTATTTTAAACATGATGCGTGCTGGTCTACAACGGAGCCACTCAATTTTCACAAAGAACTGCTGGATCATGTTAGCAAAGTCCACCAGCACACCGATTCCGGGTTAGCTGGAGCTGTCGGACCCCGTGTGCTGGCTTCCCAGCGGGGATCACGGCCTGGAGGACAGACGCCTGCAGGATTGCCCCCATGAACGAGAGGCATCGCGCCGCAGAGACCTCGGCGAGCTCATTCATCTGGAGATCCAGTGTGCCACCAGAGCAGCCCTGTGGGACACCCACCCGCGCAAAACCCTGCGGCCCCACAAAAGCTGGTGTAATGGCGTCAAACAGGGCCACTGCACACGGCGATCCCACGCTGCCGTTTTCAAAACGTGGCAGCGCCGGTCCCAGAGATTGGCAGCAGCATTTCTGCCCCTACATCACACGCCCTCGGGTCCCTTGAAACCTGTACGAAAGACCCTGGCACAAGGAGGGAGCCTCAAGCCCTTCCATGCGAGTAGGTCCTCTGGCAGCTCTGATGGATCTACCCCGAGCCCAGCGCTCTAAACACCCACAGGCCCCTGAGGGCCCAGCACAGCACCCACAGCCAGCGTCTGAGGGGGCTTACGAGCTCCCCGAGAGCAGGGGCTGGGAGAGGTGCCGCTCCCTATTTATCTGCTGCTCCATGGGAAGCTCCTGCCCCAGCCGTGCCGCAGCTCCGCGGCGGCCATTTTCTCCCCGCCCCGGCCCCCGAGGGGGCGCGGCACGGCTGCGACCCGCCCGCTCTCCCTCCCTCCCCGCGGGCCTTCGGCGGCAAGAAGGGGCGCCGACGGCCTGCAGCCCTGCGGCAGCCGGCAGACCCCGCGCCCCGCCGCGGGAAGC
>Ga0065711_1001354_pt1 | contig 44428 bp, 24 predicted proteins | sample Hoacrofraction12_FD_59098 | JGI IMG/M metagenome (GOLD analysis project Ga0065711, IMG submission 59098) | Hoatzin crop microbial communities from Cojedes, Venezuela - Epithelial fraction 12 v2 (version 2) | ecosystem: Host-associated > Birds > Digestive system > Esophagus > Crop | place... | reverse complement strand
TCCCTGGGCAGCCTGTTCCAGTGCTCCGTCACCCTCAGAGGGAAGAAGTTCTTCCTCATGTTCAGACAGAACTTCCTCTGCTTCAGTTTGTGCCCATTGCCCCTTGTCCTCTTGCTGGGCACCACTGAAAAGAGTCTGGCCCCGTCATCCTGACACCCACCCTTGAGATATTAGGTCCCCTCGCAGCCTTCTCTTCTTCAGGCCTAACAAGCCCAGCTCCCTCAGCCTCTCCTCGTAGGAGAGATGCTCCAGTCCCCTCATCATCCTTGTAGACCTCCGCTGGACTCTCTCCAGTAGCTCTTCATCTTTCTTGAACTGGGGAGCCCAGAACTGGACACAGTACTCCAGATGGGGCCTCACTCGGGCAGAGTAGAGGGGAAGGAGAACCTCCCTCGACCTGCTGGCCACACTCCTCTTGATGCATCCCAGGATCCCGTTAGCTTTCTTGGCAGCCAGGGCACACTGCTGGCTCATGGTCGACCTGTTGTCCACCAGGACACCCAGGTCCCTCGCCACAGAGCTGCTCTCCAGCAGGTTCACCCCGAGCAAAGTGTTTCTAAATGCATTCAAACACAAGTACCACTGAATCAATAAAACTATGAAATCCCAAGATTTGTGTCATATATTTTTGTACCTGTAACAACCGGTTTCATGAACCAGGAGGATTTACAGGAAGTCCTCCTGTGCTGCCTGAAATTCCTGCTTTGTTTCTCCCAGCTCACTTGTTTCAAGTTCACTGTCTGTTGAGCTAATCTGCTGGTGTCATGCCCCTGACTTCCATGGAGCTGTGCTGAAGGACAGGCCTGTTCTGTTAAAGCTGGAAGTTATCCCAAAATAAAGCTTCAGTTTACAACAATCAAGAACTTGCTGAGTAATACAACGGGGTCACAGAGTTTAACTGAAGTGCTGAGATGATGATTTCAGAAAGGGAAAGGGGCAGTGCAGGAGCTGGCAGAGGTCATATCTGGTATTTTAGTGGAAGCTCATCTCCTTATAAATTATATAATATTCTTACACTTCACAGCCATTCAGTGAAATTCATGTTTCCTTGCATAGTTTAAAGCTTTTATCCCTTCAGTGTACTAAAGTTAGGGCTATCCATGCTTATGTTTCACTTGACAGAGGCTGAGCGATTCGTATTTTTCCAGGAAGCAAAATTGGCTCCATCTGTCCTAATCCTGCCGTGACCTAAGGGACCTCTCCTGCGCTGAAGAGGAATATTAACTCTGCGGCAGCTGCAGGGGTTCACAACTGGAGCTGTATGCAGAGTTTTCCCAGATGATGCCTGCCCTGTGAGCATGAAGGATCAAAACAAAGTGCCTAAGAGGCCAGTTGATACTGTTTTCTTGGGAGAAGTCCAAAGAAAAGCAAAGAAAATATGGACATTTTCCTCAGCCCAAAGCCGTGAAAGCAGCTGGTGGTGAAATAAAAGTTGAAAATCAACACCATGACAGAAAGACGGGACTGCCGACACCACTTCACCTTCATGGCAGTTGGCACCAGGCATTTGCCAAGCCAAAACCTGACTGCGAAGACTTGCTTTCTGCCTGAAACCCAGCACTTACCCCCAGTGCAGCCCACCCCAACCCATCATCTGCTGGTATGGTCTTAACCTCATGCCTGGCTCCTCCTCAGGACAGAAAAATGTCATAGACATGATCCACATGGACCAAGCACCCTCTTAAAGGTAATTATTTCTCTTACTTCTAATACTGCTGCAGGTTCATGCTGATTGTGACCGGGCTAGTCTCTCGCTAAAGTGAAGAATGAAATATGTGGTCTACAATAAGCCTTTTCTTTCCTCTACTTTTTCTTTTTAGTAAGCCAAGCTCCTCACGTTTTATATTTCAGGCTTGGGAAGGGGAAGGGCGATAGACTGACGGGGGGGAAGGACTGCCAGCAGGCTTCAAAGCTGTGACAGCTGGTGCAAGTCGTGACCCAGCCTTTGCAGAAGCTGTATTAATGAAGTGAAATATTTAACATAGTATTGTTTTTATCAGTGCGTATTTGATGGCAACATAAAATGCTCATACAGGAGAATAATTGTGGCTCAAATGCCTGTCCCACCCACTAAGGCACGATGTATACAATAACTCTCTGTTTCAGTCCTGACACAGTGACCTTTTATCTGTTCTAGAAGCTCCCACATGAAGAAATAGCTGGTGTCTATTTTGTAATTCTCCCTCTTTAAAAAAATAGTGACAGCAGGATCCTGTTATTTTTTTTTGTGACAAGGAAAGGAGAGATAAGAACAGATTACCAGTTCCCTTCTTACATCAACACTGTGAACCACAGTCAGCGTCTGGAGGAATCAGCAGCTGCAATACACAGTTTGAAAAGTCACGTTGAGGCTCTTTCTGGTAAGCAGCAGGAGCGAGTGTTTCTCATTCAGCACGGAGTTTCAGCGGCAGCGCGCGAGCCAGATTCTGCTTTCACGTTAGTGTGAATCCGGAGGGATTCCACGGGGTTTGGTGGAGTTATTTGAGTGAGACCACAGTAACTCGGGCTGCAGCCTCGCTCGTGGTCCCCGCTGAGGGGTACGGGGAGCATGGCAATGATTACTGATGATTCTGCTTCCCTGGAGCTCCCTGCACTGAAGCAATTATTCTCCCTTTTTCATTACCCGTTCAGACGGCACTGGCTAAACACAAGACAGACTCAACAATTAATATGGACTCCAAAGGAGACAGTGGGGAAAATCTACTTGCTGAAAACATAATTCTTCAGCAATCACTAGGAATCACTAACTGTAAAGAAGCCAAATCCAATAAAGCTTAAAACTTCAGCAGAACTTAAGCAGAAACCATTTTCCCTGTAACTCTCAAGTCAGGCATTTCAGTTTTGGAGGCACATGAGTTCAGATGTGCTTTTCTTTGTCTAGCTCAAACCAGCACCTGCTTTCCAAAAGATGGGGAAGTTTGCGTTGCTGGTGTGCTGTGTCTGACTGCCTCTGCACCATCTTTCGAGCTCATGTCTGTCCCAAGGATTATGGATTTCACTCCAGGAATCAGGTGTTTAGGAGTGCCAGCAATTTATTTGGGGTACGTCAGCTGTTGAAACCCCAGATCTGTAACAGTATCAGTCATTGCACTGCCTCTGTGTTTCTGGAAACCTGTGCTACAGTGGGTTACTGAAGTAGCTTACAATGATCTGACAAATCTTAACCTCAGAGATCTCACTTAAGTTTCTTAGAAATGCAAGGTTACACCTGAAGCCTAAGGGTTGCTGTGTTGTTTGCTGTCTGCTGTCTGCACTGGAGTGTCAGACGGGACAGAGTCTCTCCCTTTCTTCTGAAATGCCAGTGCCAGTGTGCAAAAGCTCTCACTGCCAGGACAGCCTTCCCTGAGACATGGTATTTAATGATGCATTTGGCCAACGTTTTCACTGGTGAAAATTCCCACTGGGATATTCAGATTATATTAAATGTGGTTTGGATGTTCAGTTTAAGCTGAAACCACAGAATGGTGGAAAGGGAGATGGTTACGTAATTCCTGATGGATTTATTGAGTTTCCGTGAGAAATGATTCTACATCACCAACTCCATTTACTTTGGTGTCTGCTTCCTGCCAACACTGGCTGGAACCAAATCACCTACTTCAGACTTGCAATCCCACTGGGTTCCTTGTACCTCAGCCCATTTCTTTGACCAAAGAAGGCAGAAATTTACCCAATTTACCCTTTCCATGGTCTTCTTGGACAGGGATGAAAGTGAACTCAATGAACTTGGAATTTTTCACTGGAAATGAAGCATCTTTTCCTTCACAGCTCATCCCTGTTTGCAGCTGTTACTCAGCCGTCAGTGCAGGGCAGACCCTGCAGACCTCAGAGGCTGGTGTGTCACCCCTCAGGCAGTCAGCCCCAAACTGCCTGGGTGCTGGGGGCTGGCCTGGCTCTGGGATTTAGGTGGCTCACACGGCTCTCCCCACTTGGGATCTGGGGTATATTAAGCAATATACCTCATCTGAAAGAAGAAGGAAGTCCATGACTCACTTCATCCATCCTCTTGGGACTGAAACAGAAAAGGCTGAGTCAAAGCTTCATTCACATTTTGTCTGAAACTCAGAATTTGACTGAAGTTGTGCCTAATTTTTTTTCCTCTGCTGTTCTCCTGCAGGTTCCTTCTCTCCACTCTCTCTAGTGCTGCTAAGGGTGTATTGCTGCTCATCCCTCCAGCTCTGCTAAATAAACCTTGACCATAACAGCCAGAGGGAAGTCCTCACCTTAAACTAACACATCAGCCTCTTTCAAGACTACATATAGCAACAGGAGATGTAAACATAGACCAATATTAATATGCTCTTCAATTGTCAGTATTGGAATAGTGTTGGCTCTCATTCTGGACAGTAGTAAAAGAAGCTGGCTAATTGTATATAATTGTAGGGAGCTCTGTGCCATTAATTAACAGGAAGTTTTATGCAGCTGTCAGATGCAGAAGCTGAGCGTTTCCTGCAGGGGAGAAAGATTTATTTGGTGACAGTTTCATTATAAATTTTGGATAGAAAAAATAGCATTTTGATCACTGGAAAAATATGAAGGAAGCACACAGTTCCTTCTGCTTTGGAGAGGATTCTCCTCTGTGCCCGCTGTCCTCCCTCTGCTGCCACCCAGCTAAATAATTCCTGAGCATGAGGCAAAGCAAAACTCACCGTGTGCAACTCTCGTCTGTCCTTGATGAATACATGGAATGTCTTTGAAGTGGTTGTAAAAGAATAATCAAACCTGAGCTGAAATATGCCTCAAAGAATGGGTGGATAATTATCCATTAGGATCACATAACTGAGAAAAATTAAATGAGTATAAACCTCGCTCTGATCTCTCTAATTTAATAAGGTTACACTAGTGTAATCAAAAGAGCATCTCAGCGACTGCACATCAAATTAGCTCTCAGTATAATTGCACTGATGTTGGAGGAGTCACAGCAGAAAGATATTTCCTCTGATATTTGCTGTAGTTATTTCTGTTGCTGTAAGTGCTGCCATGCCAGGTCAGAGAAGGATGAGCTATGAGTAGGGGATGGAGAAACGGCTTTGATCTCAACACGAATGGCCTTGATACTATGGAAAGCCGCACGGGGACACTGAGAGTATTCACATTGCCTGGTTGCAGGCATCCGGCTCCGTTGCCAAAATTCAGGGATCAGACTTGAAAGATACTTCAGCTGGGTGTCACAACAACCTCCTGATTTGTCCAGGTTAACGCACACTCACAGGACAGCCGACGTAGCACCCAAAGGAGATTTGTCCCCTCACTTAAGCACTTATGCTAAATGCCCAAAGCTAGGCAGTGACCTTTTCTTTTAAAAGTATCTAAACTATTCCTGCCCATTTCAAGTCATGAAGGGGAAAAAATACCTAGATGAATGATGGCAAACACATTTCTGTGGAAAATAAACAAAAGCGTACAAACATCCTTTAGCAACACCACCATCTGTTTGGGCTCAATTCTAAGAGCAGCCTTGTTTGAGGCAAAGGAGTATTTTTATTCTTCTATTCATAGTACGTACCATAAGGTGAAGTATATGATAATCCAATTTATTTTTTTCATGATGCACTTTAAGTTTTTAAGGCTGAATTTGATGCCTTTTTAGGAGCAAATAGATCCATGGAAAGCAAAATACGGTGCAAACATATACTGAATCTTAATGACATTTTATTAAAGAAATTAAATATTTCTGTAATTAAATATTTACAACTTGCATTTCAAAATTACTTCATGATAATATTTAAACCCAAGGAGAAAGATCAAAAAATTAAAAAAAAAGGGAATACAAGCAAGCCCAGAGTCGCTGAATGGGTGACTGAATTCGCAGCCAGGTTGGTATTTTGTGCCTTAGCCTACAGACAAAATTTGTTGCCACCACCACACGTGCCATCCAGTGATCATTCCCAAAACCATATCCTTCCTCTGTACAGGTTTATGAGACCAAGCTTGTGGGGTATCATCTGAGCTTGTAAGCAAGGATTTGCAATATCTAAGGTGATAAATTGAGGGAAAAATGATAAAGATGCTTGACCCAATGCTTGAAGACCCGAGGGAATCAGAATGTCCACTCACCCTCCCACGCTCTGCTGAGCTAGTGGATGGAATCAGAAGCTCTATTTTCAGTTTCTTCATTTCTTTAGCATCTGACACTGTTCACAGCCAGCACATCACTATTGTTATAGATCTGTTTCTGTTTCTTTATCATGTCTATTAACAGAATTATATTCAAAACCATAAAGCAAGACAGAAATAAAAGTGCCATCCAGATGATATGAGCAAGTCAATAGGGAAAGAGATCGCTGGGGACTGCAGTGGTATTCTAGTATATTTGAACCTTGAGACACATACTGCGTGGACAATGCACTACTTGAAGCAAGCTGATTGATGTATTTGAACACTTGAAGCTGACAGTCAAGTGATCTATGTGCACCAGGCTTGGATGAAAGGAAGCCTAAATAGAACTTCTGCCAACCCCTGGCCTTGGGATTCTTCATTAATAATTAAGTTGACACTTCACATCATGACGGTGTTAGCAGCATTGCTGCTGTCACCCGCTGTGCTGGGGAGGAGCCTTGCAGCAGGAGCTCCAGCCAGTCCCCAGACTGGTTTATGGTATCGCCCTGTGCGCACCTTTCACAACTCTTTGCTATTGCTTCCTCAAACTATAAAATAAAGAATTTTTTGTTTGTGTTACAACAGCCTGTGGGAACCCTAGTACCCGAAACCGATTTTTATTGGCTGGGGTGGTGTGAAAACTCAGAACAAAAAGGCTTTCCCTGCTCCAGACACCCCCAGTCCGAGCGTGGGCTTAGTGACTCACGTAAGGGAGCAGTAGATTGTGACAATAGGTTTAAAATACAAACACTTTGTCAGTTTGCACATTATGGAAGGATGTTAAGATCCACTTTTACTACAGCAAACAGTCCTGTCATTAAACGTACTTTGGTTATTTCTGCCATTGTGGGAAAAATCCTTTCTTGAATGGGCTTTTTGCTATTCAGCACAACGTTGCAATTTCCAACAGCAAAGCGTCCATGTTGGGCTGCTCCAAAGCCATAAAGTCCAGTACGCATATGAATAGGTACGGGTGGCCAGAACGCTCAAGAACAAAAAATGTTTTGAGAAGGGCTGGGAAGGTGGACTACTCCACCCCTCTGTGTGTTTGCACCTAGTGTTTGTGAGCACTCCCTGGGCTGATTGCGGGAGGCAGAGGCAGGGGCAGGGGCAGAGCCGCAGGGCTGGGCCAGCAGCACCTCACCCGGACCAGCTCCAGCTCCCAGGGGCACACGGTGCCCTGGCCGCCCTCCCCCAGGTAACTCCTGATGATGGTGATGATGGTTTGGCTTTTCTTGGGTTTTGCTTTTGCTCTTCCTCTGCTGCCACTTCTGTCCCATGCTTGAGTTTAGTCCTGCATGCGCTCTCATGTTAAATCATCTTGGGAGCTCCTGCAAGTGCTTGGCTTGTTTTGTGTGGGCTTTGAAGTGCCTGGTATAAATTTTCCCTTCTGGTGCACTGGCTTTTCCTGCAAAAGGGCACCAGAATAAAAAGATCAGATTTCTGACAGAGTGTTTCTACCAGCCAGGTTGGGATTGTTTACCTTTGTGGCATTGTTGAACTGTTCCCTCCCTGAAAGCCCAGGGTGTGAATGTTTGAACTATTTTGCTTTTCCCATTTGGCTACAATGCAGAGTGGCTGAAAGAATTGCGTGAAAATCTGCCCCTAGAGCCTTAAGGACTGTGAGTCTGCATGTCCTGGATGCACGGCCAGCCTCCAGATTGCTATTCAAATTGTTCTTGGGTGTTTCTTGTTTGCCCTGGGTGAGTCATCTCAATCCTTCCTTCTCCTGTCCCTTCACTACTGTCTGTTGTGTGTCCGTTTCTCCTCCTTAGCCACTGACAATGCTCAGACCCGTTTGTCCCTTGGTTTCATCATACTCGACACGTGTCTGAGTTATTTTTTTCTGCAGGAGAGCAGTTGAGAGCTGCACTGAAGGAAGGTAAGGAGACTTTCTAAAACCCTGTCCTACTATGAGTCCTTCTTGGCTCCACATGAATCAGAGCAGGAGCTTCTGCCTTTCTAGCTGGACACCGAGATTTCCCCATGTTCACCTATTTTCCAAGAGGCAGGATAAAGGGCAGGGATGTACTAAAGGGCTTAGGATCCAGTCCTTGCCCTGTGGCCACAAGGCAGGCAGCTTTCTGAAAGAATGAATGTATGCTAGGTCCTTCCTCTGCCTCTGGGAAATACACAAGTTAATTTAAGTCTTTCCTTGACACTTGCGGAGTGAACATATCTATAATGAGATGCAAAGAGAGCTAAGTAAAGTTGATTATTTTTTTCTGACATTTAAGCATAACATACAGCAAGTTTTAGTGAGGAATTACTTGTGTGCTTTTTATATTAACAGACACCGTGACACAGGTGACTGTAATATTCTAGGTTGGTCAATACATTAGAAAGGTCAGGCTTATCTGGCTTTAGCCAGAGTACACAGTAGATCCTGGATTTTTTTGTAATTTTCTCTCATAGTTTTCAAAGCTTTCACCACTCTGCCAGGACCAAAACAATGATTTTTGAGAGTAAGAGAAAAAGGAGAATTTTACCAAGCCTTGAGCTCATGCTCGGGGCACATTACGGTTCATATAATGTTAAAAAACCAAAATCTAAAAGATACAATTTTTCTTTTGGATTATTTTTTGCATTACAATAGAAGCAGTGAGGCATAATTTGGGAAAGGAACTATTTCAGAGCTTTGTCTGATCTGGAGGCTGGCAGTTCATGTTCCTTTCTAAACCAGTCAGGCTGCATTCCAGACGGTCTGAATGAGCCCCCCATGAGGATAATATCTTTGAAACATAATTGAAAATTCCGTATCTAGAAGCAAGCCTAAGGATGAGAATGACCTTACTCCAGTTCCTCTCAACTACTAAGGGTTTTCTTCTCATTTTGAAAAAAGTGTTCTTGCATCGGGATCATCTCTTTTGCCCCCTCAATCCCCCAAAATTGTGTTGTCCCAGGGAATGTTGTCAGACCTTCCCTCATAAAATAGACATCTTGACAACAGCACTTCCCAGGTCTGGTGGAAATTCGCTCCATATTCACAGCTTACTGCAGGGACCAGCTTTGTGCTTTTCAATCATAACAAAAAAGGGCACAAATAGGTCCTGCCTGGTGGTTGTACCACTCATAAATAACCATGAGTAATAACCAATACAGCAAAAAAACCCAATGGAGAGACCAAGTCAGCATCCCAAGAGATAGTGTAGGATTCACAGCTGGACAGAGGTCCTCAGTGGTTGACAAGGTCTGATTCTGCCCACCAGGAACAAGCACATGGCCAGATCCTGAGAGCTCCCGAAGACTCGCAGCTCTCAGGCGAGTCACTGCACGCTGGGAGTCCTCAGCATCTTCTGAAGCTCCATGTGCTGGTGTGAGGACTTTAGCTGGGTGCCAAAATGGGGCATGGTGCTTACCTTTTGGCAGTCCATGTTCAAAATGGTGGTCTTCTTAAATGTACTGGTGAAAAAAGACACCAAACAAGAGCCTTGTGGGAGCTTCTTATTTTTCCTAAAACTTTCTTGGCTCCACATTTAATGACTTTAGCTTCAAAATAAGTTGTTTCAAATAAGAGAAAGATTAATTTTTTAGTATAAACTAGAGTCCTGAGCACTCTGGGGAAGTTGTAGCCATTTCATGTTAATGACGGAGCTGGAGCAGAGCTTGTTCATGTAAATCTAGAGACCCATATGGGTGCAATAACATGCAATAGTCTCTGCAGCAGCAATTTCTAGATGCAACGGCAGAAGTGAATAGCTGTGACATTACTTGCTTGGCAACTTGAAACTGCCAATGTGATACCATTTTGTATGTGTGTATTATCACTTCTGCTGATACTCAGTTTTGTCTATAGGTGGCAGTGACCTTTCATTTTTTCTTTAAAATAGAGAAGACGCATACATACATATATGTCTTCCTAATTTTACTACGGGATCTGGGCCAGGACTGTGAGGCTGTGCCGCTGACTGAGCTCTGTACACAGAGGAATGGCCACAGACTTGTCACCTTCCTTCAGTAGCCGCTTTGCCCTAGAGCATGCCAAATGTGTAGCTGTAATACTGCTCATACGATGCAAAAATCAGTGCAACACAATAATCAATTACTGTCGCAAGGAGGCAAAACGTCCAAAGATATATTGTACATGTGCAGAACTGCATTTGGTGTTTTGGGATCATGTTCTCGAGAGGGTTATGTAGCAAATTTGTCCCATTTTTAGCAAAAATAGCCTGGAAGACTTGTCCAGCTTTCTGTGAGAGAGAGGGTTCTGGTGAGTGAAAATTTTAAAAAATTCCACATGACCACTGCAAGTGTTTTATTTCAGTGAGAATTATAAACTTGATTGCAGAAAATGGGTAATCTCTCCTAGAGTAAACTATGCCAGAGATCAGAGCCTGTGATCTCTGCTCTGTATCAGTTAAAGATAACTTACTTGACATGAGTAGAGCTGTATCAACAGGAAACAGGAGTAATTGAGAATCAAGCTACAAATCATTGTCAAAAGTAAAAAAAAAAAAAAAAGAATTTTCTTCTCTTGCTCCCCTCAGATATGTACCGATTTTACAGCACATGTGAAAAAGGAAGCACGTAACCTGCAAATATTCCATCCTCTGCTTAAGTTGTCTTCTGGCATAAACCAGGTGGCCTTGTGAATGGAAAACAAAAGTAAATCCTCCAGATTCAGCCAGATACTAAATTTACCATCAAGACTAAGCAGTAGGATTTGAATCTTGTTTTCTTCTCTTCCGATAGGATAATACTTAAAGTTGCTAGGAAACAGAACTACATAGCAAGGACAAGAGGCCATTGTACATCCATGGGGAAACATTGGCTGTTTTCCACCATAAATCAGAAGTTCTGATTTACAGTGGAAATATCAGCTGAGAAGATAAAATCCCTGTAAAATAACTCGGCAGTCTGAAATCAAGGCTCAGTCCTACAACCACTATTTATGCAGCGATTCTCAGCAGCGCACGACTGCAGTTCTTGTTTCAGCATCAGTGGGGGCCGTTCAGGGTCCAGCATGGCACTAGGCACTTAGCAGAGAACACGAACTATCTCTGGAGAGAGGCCCAGCTTGCATTTCATGTCAGCTAGGATGCAGCATAAAATAGAAACCAGACCTGGACCATCCCTATAAAGCAAAAGTTTGTAGATTGGGGTTAGGAAAAAATCGCAACCAGCTTGAGCTCTGTAACTGGTAACTGGAAGCAGACACTTGGGGCTGTGGGCTGAAAGGAGAGCTGCCCCCAGTTCTGGCATTCAAATTCTAGTGAACGTGATTTAGCAAAACTTCTCTTTTCCATCTTTTCTCCTATAGCCAAGGGTTGTCTAATTGAAACACTAAAGAAGTTGCTCTCATCCACACCTCTGCAGCTCCACTGATTCATACGGGCGTAAACCAGAGCAATAATAAAACAGAAGGGCACTTGCTGCCGGTGGTGGCTGTGCAGGACATCCAACGGGATGAGCACCGAGGCGGGAGCTGGCTGCAGCTCTCTGCCTTCCTCTCTTTAGAGACCTTCCTCTTTCAAGGCATGGCTCAGAATAGTCTCTCCTAATTGTTAATTTGTGCAGCTTTAACAGTGTATATACACATATATATCCTGAGCCAAAGTCAGTAGAAACCTTCCTCTTTATTTCTTGATGCGCATCAATCATGTCGCAGGGAGTATGTATGGCCCCAAAGAAGTTACAGTCCTAAAGCACAGCAAGCTCAGAGGGTACGTAAATGTATTTTAAATTAAGTGGAAAAGAAAAAAAGTAAAAAACAACCCAAAAAACCCAACAAGTTTATGTCTACTTGTGCACAGGAAAGAAGCTAAAATTGAATCAAGCACATTACTCCAGAAACTAAGTTTAAAGAAATTAGAACAGTTTCACCGAGTGTTGAATTATCTAATAGACTAATAGTAATTAACTAGCTAAGATTATGCCTGGATTGTAGTCAGAGCTGTGACTCCAGTAGGTATGAACATCAGAAAGCCATTTAAAACTAACTAGCTGGGGTATCAGTAGTGCTGCACCTCTGGTAACACAAGAGGCTTGCAAAACACATCCAGGACCACAGATGAACGCTGCGGTGGCTGGCTCATGTTGTCTCTGTCTTGCTGCAGCTACAGGCTTGGCAGAGCTCAGACTAGTCAAGGAAATGGAGCTCAGTTACTTCTGTGAGCTGCAGTTGACCTGTGAAGCTGTCTAGAGCAGGCCAAATACTTCCACAGCCATAGGCGAGAGTTTTCCCCAGTGGATTTGTTATGCAGAACTGCAGGACATACAGGGCCTAATTTTAAGAGTTTACATGCATGATGTCTTTACATGCTGCCTCTTTTCTCTTACTTTTTTAAAATTAAAACCAAACAAAAATGTAAAACCCCACCAAACTGCTGTAATTTATTCACCTTCTGCTGCTGCTAACTTCATGTTACTATCTGCTGAGCCTTAATGAATGATGCAGGTGTGATTCCATCCAGTTTTCCTCAACAGACAAGAAAAGTTTGTTAGTTTGTGCCATTTTCAGTGAGCAGCTGTAAGCCCTTATGCATAACTGGGTTTGAGTAAGACTGGTTGGTGCAGACTGATGACTAGGGCAGGTGCCTTTGGGAAAGCAGGTGAGGCTTTTAAACAGGGAATTTAAACAGCCTGTCAAAGTCTGTCACCATTGGCTGTCTCTTAATTTGAATTAGGCAGCAAATTCATATTACTGAGAAAGCAAGGGTTATTTAGGGTTTTTTTTTTTCCCCCACCACCTTACAGGAACTATGGGGAACACTGTGAGCGTCCCAGAGGAAGCTGAAGACAACAATACATGCACTGTGAAGAGCTACCAGGTAAGCAAGAGCTGCCAACTCTTGTCTTCACTGGCTATTGCAATTTTCTAATCCCATGATGTACCAAGTTCTAAGAACTGTATTATTTGTTATTTCAGGATCTATCTGAATCATCTGAGAATATTAAAAATGGATCTGTTGCATTTGTTCAGACTCATTTTCCTGCAATGAATGGTGAAGGTATGTACTGGGAAAGAAAGGGTGGCATATTTGCATTTTTTTTGTCACCATGCAGGCAGAGAGAGGTTTATGCTGGAGCAGCAATAAATACTGGTGCACGCTCTCAAATTAAAAGATTAGCCCTTTTTTCAGCTTTTACTTGTGAATCAGTATGTGTGGTTCTTCAGAAGCTTTGAAGTTTAAGGGTAACAAAGAGTGAAATAGGAAATGGTGTCCAAAGTCCTCTGGAAGCTGATGATTAATTGTTCTAAGAATTTGGTTCTGCATCTGGTCCACAAAAAGTGGTTTTATAGACTGAAGGTTTTGGTTAGTGTGAAGCATTGTAGGGCAGGAGTGGTCTGGCACTGGTCCCTTTCAGACTGCTGCAGAGACCTCGGGGTGTCCTGTGATGAACTACCTCTGTGTGGGCTCTGGTGGAAATGGTGCCTCTAACAAGCCTTGGAGGAATCGTTGCTGGACGGAGCGCAACTGGGGCTCTTGAAAGGGGCATAATGCAGCCACAGCACCAAGGCAAGGAGCAGTGACCTGTTACTGGGGACATAATGAAATGTTGTTTTGCAGACTGGAAAAAGAGAGCAGTTCATGTGTTGGAAGGGAGAGTGAGTTGTCTTTAAACAATCTCATGGCATCCTTTATCAGGAGATGTTGCTGTTCTCAGATGCTAGATTGAAATATCCACCGGTGTAGGAACCGATAGTCTGGAGGGAATGTAGGGGACTATAAAAAAAGAGGACTGAATGCAGTGAGAAAAGTAAACTTATGCAGGCTAGAAAATAAATTGGTTGAGCTTTAAAGTATTCCACAGCTACTGTGGAGGAGTAACCTTTGTGAGGCAAATGTTTGTGCTGTTCATTGGGCTGCTTGGCTTTGCCAAACCCATTCTCTGGTCACAGTAGGCACAACTCTGAGACTGTACAGAAACTGAGCTGTTACATGGAGAGCCACTATAATTTTGTGTTTATAAAGGGAATCAACAAGGTGCCCTAGACTTAAGGATCTGTCTCCAAATTGCCTAATAATGACGTCTGAAGACAGGCAGGCTAGAACAGTACAAAGCTTTGCGGAAATGGAGAATCTTGGGATGGACAGAGGAGATGAGAGTAATGGGCCAGAAAAATGACTATTGTATTGCTCCAAGTGACACTGTTGTGCTTACCAAGGAGCTCAGTGTGTCTCACTTCATCTAAGTTTTGTAAGGAGCTCGAGGAAGGCGTCTCAAGGGATGAATGAGGTTGGCACAATAGGAGTTCACCCTACTGAGCTGGCAGGTCGTTAAATATCGAGTGTAGGAAAGGGTGGTGGAATCATACAAGCCCAAAAGAAGTGTGTTAGTGTAAACTATTTAAAGCCAAAAGTAGTATTGTGTTAAGGTGACAAAGGGAAAAAGATGGGAGTAGGAAACTGTTTTGGGGGACTTCTTTTAGTGACTGCAATAAAAGGTATTCTTCTGAAACATTCTGCATGCACTGGGGTTGTTTTGAGCAGCTTGACATTAATAAAAGAAAATTTTGCAAAATTCTTTGCAAGCTCTTCAAAAACATGAAATAAAATTTAAAATAAAATAAGATCTGGGTCCTAGCTATGTGTTCTTGCCTGCAAGATTGTAAAGTCTTAGAAACCACCTCCGTGGTTTTCTTGTGAGTGCCCTTTGTTCATCTAAACATTTCTACCTTGCTTTCTGGTTTCTGGTCCTGTGTTCTTCAACACGTACATTGCTTTGACTTCAAAGATGCCAAACAATTATTTGTTAACAATGAAATATGTATAGGGATATTTTTTCTGTCCTGTTTGTCACTTAGAAAAAGAGATTGGCTAGGAAAAGTACTGTAAGAAGGTAAGCATTATACCTGCAGCGGTGGTGTTATAATGTAATTGCCTCTGGGTCTGAGGTTTTGCAGTGAAATGCCACTTTTGATCCTGAACAGGGCCTTGGTACCTTTCATATATATAAACCTACCTTGCTCTCCTTTTTGAGGTAGCAGACCTTCTTGAAGAGACCAGAGTTTGTCTAATCTGCAGCGAGATTTTCGTAAACAAAACTTAACTGTGTCAACTGCCTGTGTTTGAATTCTGGAGAAGTTAGGGTATTGTACAGTAATTTATAGAGCTAGATAAGTGGCAGCTGGGAATGCAGCATGGCTACAACACTATGACCAAGAGGTCAGTCCTATTTGCCAGAATTTATTCAAACTGCGTCACAAGACTGATGTTGTAACTCTGACCACCTCTCTCCTGTTACTGTTATGGGACGTATTAGATATTACTCAACTGCCAGAGCAACAAGAGCATGGCTGGGGGGGACAACAACATTTTTCTCTTTCTCTGTACACGAACAAAATAAAATCGACATGCCCTCATTGTATATAAACTGTGGGTGTTAGCATGGAAGATGAACAGTTGGTGGGGATATGGGTAAATGCCTGCTCAGGAAGTGCATCTTGTTTCAGACCTATTTAGGTGGTCTTTGTAGCAGCACAGCAACCGGGTTTTTGAGCGATCACACCAGTAGCAGGCTGGAACCTGGGCTCCTCTGGGAAAGGGGCTGTCAGCACCCGAGCCCCACTTTCAGTGCTGACATCTTGAAAATCTGGTGGTGTGATCTATATGGCCTGATCACTGAAAATTAGGATCCAAGTAGTTTTGAAAAGTTATCCCCACATATTTATGGGCAATTGCTCTCATTCAGATATGTGTCTCTCCTCACCTTTTGGCACCTCATTAATTTCTCCTTCCACCTCTTACTGGCTTTGGAGCCTTTTTGAACAGCATTCAGGCAGCACTCTTTTGGAGCAGTGTTGCTTCAGTTCATATCTCTGCAGATTCAGCCACGTTAATTTTACCAGTGTTTCCCTTGTATTGGATTTCTTTCTATTTTCAGAATACAACAAAACCCAACAATTATCTCCAATCTCTGTAAGAAAAAAAAATATTATTTTATTATTCATTAAGAGAACCCTCTCAGCCTGTTAGATCCAGTTGAAAAATCTAAGCTAAGACGAAAATAATCAAATACTGGCATGGCAATATGCAGGTGGTACTGATTACAGTTCAGAATCTCTGCTCCATGGCTAATTTCCTAATGTCATCTAGCTATAATAAGTCAGTTTAAATTGTTGCCTACTAGAAAATAAAAGCCTGTAGCTGTGTGTTTCTGCTGGTGTAAACCAGCAGAGTTCTGGGAAGTAAACAAAAGCCAGATGATTTACATCTGAAGACCTAGAAAATAAGTGTATGTTTTACTCTTTATATATAAAAATGAAGCATATGGGCAATGTTTTACTTAAATGGATTACCTAATTAATGTAATTACTAAACCAGCTTAAGTAGCAAGTTGAAAAATTTGGCTGTCCTGTGTTGATATTGCTTATGTTTCAACTTTATGTTTAAAAGGCAGTTAAAATCATTAATTATTTAGATACCACTGAAATCTCACTGGTTTGTGTACTGTAATCAAGGTCTTGGTGAAACAAAAGTGCAAGTGCAGTTTGGAGATAAGTTATTCATATAGAAAATGTAGTTGATGTTATTTCTAAAATCAAACAACGCAAGGAACAGTACTGTAATCTATCTTATGGTCATAAAGTGAGCAGTTCTGGAGAAGACAGAAGAGCTGCAAATAAGGCAGCTTGCAAGTGAAGCAAGAGGATTTTATTAATAGTGTTAGATGTATATTTGTGGCCTTTGTCTGGTTAGTTTGCATTTCTGTGATTGCCAGTGATCTGACCATGTGCTGTGCATTAAATGGTAGAGTTGATAAATGAGTCTATGAAATCTATATCTGCTAATATAATGAAAAAAGAATTCAGAGAGTTAACTTAATATAACCGGAGGAAGTAATGTTATTTGGAAGAGCCCTGTCACCATCTGCTTCACATCTGGGTGAACAGATTGGCGACTGGTTCCCTACATTTGCTGCTTCTGCTCAAACAGGCTGACAGATGTGCAGACTTTGGGATTCTTTCCGTGACTTGCCTTCCTTGCTCCTATTGATGCTCAAGGCTGCAGATGTTGCACAGAGTGCTAGCATCCACCTTCTCCTCCTCTAATGCCATTTAAATAGCAGTGGTGCCCTCACTGCTGTTTCATTGCATGTCGCTTCGCAAGCAAAAGGGTAGCAAATTTGATCCTGACTTTTCCTGATATTTTGTGTTGGCCTCTGAACTTCAGGTAATAGAAGTACTTGGTGCTAGGGAAGAAGGCCAGAACTAAAAGCTGTATATCTGAGACTTACACTACATAGAGCAGAAATGTATCTAGAGGACAAAATAGGAAAAAATTTGTTTGCATTTGGGTGGCAATTATGTGTGGATTAAAACCATAACCTGCTCATAAAAAGAAAGATCACACAAGGAAGAAAGGTTCAGTTAAGATGCAAATCGTTTGTTCCTTAGGGTAAATGTGATTCAGCAAATTCTGCTACTAGCCAGTATCTAATAGAAATAGGTGTATTGCAATAACTCTGTGTGCCTGTAAGGTATGAAACAATGCATTTTAGTTACTTTTTTAAAAGTATGATCATTACTATTCTTGCTGCTACCTTCTCTTCCCCTGTTTCCATTAATTGCATTAAATTTGTTAGGTAAATAGCAACGCTATTTAGTGAAACAATTATTCTTAGAGCATAAATGTACTGTCAAGTTTATTTGCATGGAATAGTTGAGCGAGATTGCAGAATATTAGTATGTTTTTTTCTTTTAAGAAAGTAGGAAAATGTCTTATTTTGGAATTCTCTAATGATTCTGAAAACTCTGTCATTTAGTCTTGTCACAACAGTTTTTGGGGGTTTCCCACATAAACATGAGGTATACTCAGAGATCTGAAAATTCTACACCTACTGTAGCATTATGATACCAACTCAGTCCTAAATAACAGAAGGAAAGACTAACCTACACAATATCTATAAAAATATATCAGAAATGTAGATTAGAAAATTCCCTCTTTGTTGCTAGGCATTTAGATTTTTTTAAGTCTAGGATTTGCTGCAGTAATTCATCCAGGACTATTGTAATACATTGTGCAGGCCTACACTGATGGACTTCTTGGTGTCAAATGTTGCCTTATAGCCCTTATTGGTTCCTTTATGGCCATTAAAATCTATTGTCTCCATGATTATCTGACCTCTAGGGAACAAGATAATGCTGTGGTACTATAATTACATTGCTAAGCAAAATATCTATTTGTAACTGGCTTGTATTCAAAATAGTCAAAGATACTAAAACCGTATTTGTAGCTAATGACTTGTTCAGTTCGACTTCAAAAACCCCTGATTTTTTTCTATTGTCAGAAGCAACATCACCAGCAAACACTTTCTCCTAGCATTTATTTCATGACATGTTCACATGCTAGTGGCCTACAGGAGATGTCTATGCTGAAGACATTGCCAGTTCAAGTTGTTCCTCATTCAACCACTAAAAATTACTTGCGCTGTTAAAAAGTCAGTAGGATAAATGGCAGGAGGTGAGAAGCTGCCAAGGTAAGACATCACAGGACACTATTTTACATGTTCCCCATGTGTAAGTATTTGCCATGAGGGTGTGTATAACTGCTGAAACCAGACTAGCAATCAAAGGCTAAGGAAAAGGAGCATGTCTTAAGAAAGCATCTGAAGGATTTAACTTGAACAAATTGAGCATCAAAAAGATGTCTACCTAGTATATGGCTTAGGCTGCTGCCAGGAATAAAAAGAGCAAACTAAGCTTCAGAGAGAATGAGGTTATAGTGGAGAGTGGAAGTGCTGGGCAGAATTGCTTTTGGCCCCACTTGAGGGAATTTGGCTGTCATCTATTAGGTGCACCAGGCTGAAGTCTGGTTATATTCCCACTGATTAGCAAAAGCAAATCAGCTCATAAAATGAAAATGCTTCCTGAGCTTTATGTCGGACTGGTGGGTCATGTCAGTCGCATCCTCAGCATTCCTGCCCGCATCTGTTGTTGCCTCAGGTTGAGTGCTGCATCCCGGTCCCAGGCACATGTGAAATAGGTGCAGGCACTCTACACCGATGCTTTCTGAGCTGTGCTGCCTGCCCATGAGTTTCTGGGTATATTAGGTCCCATAAAGAACAGAAAAAATTCCATACCTATATGGTCAGTTTTGTAGCTCACATGCTCAACTTGAAGCATGTGCTTGCCTTGAGGCTTTGTCCATTATAATCCTTTATTTGCTGGCTCTGTCTATTAAAATCTAAGCACTTGCTTTTCAAAAATCAGTGATAATTCTGCAGATTTCGTCCTCTTCTTTGTTAGCAAACATAGTGCTATTCTTCATCCTCAACCTGTGGAAGTGTTTAATGCTAAAGTCAAGAATACAAAAGGAAGGGGGAGAAAGTCTGTTCGCAATTACTTCTGAGCAGGGAAAATCGTATTGACATAACATTGCACTAACCATTACTCTTCTCTGTAGTTTTTCTTACAAGAAAAGGATAAAATGTGGGTCTAATCTAGCTAATTTCAAGAAAAATAATCCTTATTTTGAGTGCTTTCTTACAGAAAAGGAACTTTGTGCAGCTATAGTATTGCCTTTTTACATATCCTGATGAAGTGAATGGAAAGGAAGGACAAATCTTCTGTACTGCAACTGGCCTTTGTTAAGCACTTGAAAGGAAAATGTCTGTGTAGTCACAGTATGAAATGCAATCTCACAGCAGTGCTGTAAATTGTACGCTGATTTTAGCTTCAGAGCAGTTATTAATCTCATTCAGAGTGAGCAGCTTTCATCTACTTAGAGACCTGGCTTAGGATTTGGGAGGTTTTGCTTCTATTTGTAATTCTGCCTCTGGATTTTGGAATAATTTTGGAAGGAATAGCATTTCTTGTGCCTCTTTAAAAACAAAAGAATCATGTACTTTCAGCTCATTTCATATGAATGAATGCAACAAATGGTGTGTTTTTATTACCAGGGTTCTGACAGAGAAATGGGATAGTGGAAACCTCATGGGGGTACAGAGGCTTTGAGTGCTCCAAAATAAATGTGCTTGAGAGAGGAGCAAGCAGCTGGGAGTGTTGAGTTTTCTGCCATATGGGGTTCCAATCCAAGTGCCAGTTAACTTGCTGAGAGACAGATTAGGCTTTAATCAGGTAATTTGGAGAAGTCAGTTGGCAGGAGGTATCTGTGCTCTCAAATCTTCTGCACATCTTTGTGCATTTACAAGCAATTGTAGGGACGCTGGATAGAAGTGAAACCCTACAAGGAATCAAAGACTGAAACAAATTGTGTTGAGAGGTTGAACGGTGCTGTCAAAGCTGCAACATTTTCATCCAAATAACGCAGTTTCAAAACCTTTTTCCTTCAATTTGCTGTGAATATGGCATGAGTCAAACTCATGTTTAGCCCACCACAGTAGTGTCCCCTCTCTGGCAATGGGATCTGCTTTGCCTGGTGTCTGAGCAGACTTTCCCTGAAACAGTTTGAATTGTTTTGACATGAGACATGCTGCAGAGCTCATGCCGGTGACATTTTCCAGGTCTTTCATTCCTTCCATGATAATTAGAGATAAAAGGAGCTTGATAGGTTCATAAGCTACTTTTTGGTTGGTTTTCTTAATGATGAGCTTATATTCCTATTTTTATACTAAATACACTTTTCCTGTGCTTCATTTTTTATCTGTTGCATAAAGCAGAAGCTCAGTATCTATTACAATTATTTTCCAATGGATATTGTTTCTGCTTTCTTTAGCTGGAGAAGGGTTTGATTTTTGCTTCCTTCCCAAGTTTCCAACTATAACTAGCAGCTAGTTCTTCAGGTCTTTTTCATGTAGTACTACAGGAGGCTTAGGAAACTAACTGATACTCAGTGGCCCTGACTGAATAGGTGGTTGAGTAGCTAGTTATTTTGTACCTTCTTTTTGCATGTCAGTGTGTTGAAATATGTGCTCATGAAATATTGCAGAAGAATATTACTGGCAAAGGAATCTTGCCAGTGTGAGTCATTTTCTTACATGAATAGCAACAGAGAATCCAGGGAAAGAAATTTTTTCTATTAGAATACACATAAAGAAGTAAAAATCCGTTTACCTGGACAGAATGGGCTGTATTGAGGCACTCTGGCCCCTCTGCATGCTTGCATATGCCCATAACATAATAAGAAAACAAATGTCAAATGAAAAATGTTAGAAGTAGAGAAGTTAGGAGCCAGCTCCCTGGCAGCTGGCAAAATGCTGGCCACAGTTATGAATCCTGCCACCACAGCCCTTGCTTTGTCAGCTGCTGCCTCCACTGCTGGCAAGGACTTTGGTAAAGTCACTTGAGATTCATGCTGGCATGCTGACACGCTCCGACACTTCTCATCTCTTGGGTTCATGGAAGCTCCCACCTTCTGCGAGTCAGGACGAAGCCTGGGCTGTGAGGCAAGGGTCCAGCGGGGACTCTCAGTCACTGAGTTAGTGCTGTGGGGAAGGGGATGTCGTGTCCGGGGTGGGGGGGGCTCTGTTCTCCTCCTGCATTTACTCAGGGACATGCCCAGGGTCCCTGGGCACTGCCATAGGAGGACAGCATGGAATGGATCCAGGCATATGTGGTAGCGCGCCTGCTGATGCTTGTGCGTTGTTATGCAGAATCCTTGGGAAGAGGGTGGAAGATTGGGGTAATTTTGCTGTGAAAAGCAAAGGGGTAGTTGTGAAAGCTGTGATCTAAAAATGTTCTGTTTTCCTTGTCTTAACAAGGAATTTAAGAAATGAAACTGAGCACTGAAGATCTGTATTGGGGAAGACAGGCAATTTTAGTCAGGTTTTGTTGGTGTCTGGGGTTTTACTTCTATCAAAGTAAAATGTGAAGGGCATAATATTGACTAGACTATTACAATTGTCATTTGAAATAATTTCAATGTTACACTGCAACTGACAGTTTAAAAATTCTAATTTAGCAAGTCAGGTTTAGACTGTCAGTTTTTCACAGTTAATTAAGTAGACCTAAATTCATCCTTGAAATTGGTCGTGATGATTGACAGGGAAATCAGACACATATTTTACTCAAAGTAGGGAAGAGAAGCTCAAGCTGAGGGGGAGCTCTAAGGTTTACCTCTCAACAAGCCTCCTCTTGTCTACTGGGGTTTCATACCATGTAATCTGTGATTGTCTCCCATCCACAAAACAGATACAAGAAAGATATTTTTTTTCTTTTCTCTTGTTTCGTTTGTCTTCTGTAAAGCTGAAGCCTTCTCCTGCCTCCATAGAGTGTATTAAGGAATTTCACCTCAGCTGTATTATCAAAGTGCCATTGTAATATAAATCACAAAATATACTTTGAAGATGAATGACTTTTTTTAACACCTAAAGTGTGATTGCCCTGTGTGTACACAAGGGGAAATTTGTGAGAGTTTTGAGGGAGTGAAATGTGATTAAGAGCTGTACTGCTGGTAAGTAAAAAGTCAGAAATATAAGGATAAAAAGCCTGGCTCAGATGTGATTTATAACTATTCAAATCAGGCAACCTACAGACAATAAAGAAGTGCAAGTAGAAACTGCACTATTAAGAGCAGGCAGCAAGGCAAGGAACAGCGCTGAAAAAATGAATTATATGGGTTATGACTGCAAAGACCTGCGGGGAGTTTGGCCAGCCATGAAACGAAATCAGTCCTTGCAGTTTCCACTCTTTTTCCCACTTAGCTCTGACAGAGGAAGGCATAATATATTAATATGTAACTTTGTCTCAAGTTTTATTGATTCTTTTTTTTTGCATATCATTTCTTCAGTTTTAATTGGAAAGTAAAATATTCTCAGCATGTCCACTGGGCTAAGTAGTCAATAACCTGGTCCGCTAGCTGACTTTGGCAGCTGAGAGAGGGCTGCAGAGAACATACAATTTTCACCAACTTCAGTGAGGAATGACAGGAAAGAAAATCAGACAGGCAGGTCTGATAGATGAGCGGCAGCTTGTATTTAGCATGGGAAGACAACAGTTTCTAAACAAGCTGCACTCTGTGGTGCTCCCCAAGACTCCACATTTCAGAATTAATTTATTAAAGAGCGGGGTCACCGTGATTAATTGTACAACCAGTATAACTTCTTTGCTGTACCGGATAATTACTGGCTTATGCTTCTGTTTGTAGTGGATGCAAAGGCAAGTGTTGCACGGGATAATGCGGCCGTTTCTTCCCCGAAGACAATGGAGCAGAGCCCCGTTCCCGAGGCGGGCGGGCAGAGTCTCGGGAGCGCTGCCAGGAGAGCCCTGCCATCTGCTAAATCCCGCTCTGTCTTCGCATTTTCATGGTCTGTACCAGGGCGTACTGAAGATCCAGCTACAGATTCATCAGTTGGATGGGCGAAACTTGATGTCAGCTCGGAGGCGCCCAGAGTGAACAAAGCACCAAGTGAGAGCGCAGAGGTTCCCGCAGCAGCTGCATGGGAAGAAGGTGCAGATAAAAACCTGACCCCAGCCCCGCTGGCAGCATCGCTTTGTGACACGGATCTCGCAGCATCAGTGACACCTGAAGGAGAGGATGCAGCCACCTCAAAGCCAAAACAAGTAACCTTCTTTGACAGGATCTTCAAACTGGAGAAGGGAAAGGAAAGGAATAGAACGCAAATTGATACCCAGGAGGAAAGGCAGACCTCAGACCTTCCTGACGGGCGCATCACAGCGACAGAGGCTGCTGGATTACAGAGCACATCAAACAGCATCCCGCAGGGGAAGGCAAGTGCTTGAGTAGGAATATCCAATTCACTCTTAATGAAACCTCTTAGGAGTATTAATAGCTCAGGACAACCTGATGTCATGATGGCTGTGTGAATGAATCAGTGTTGCTCTTAAAATTACTGCAGGTTACCCCCCGCAGCGGTGGCCGAACAGAGATATGGGAGGAGAACCTATGGCGGAGTGGTGATAGCTCTGATGTCTGCTTCATGACTGAATCCTGGCATCTGACCTTGACTTTAAGTTCATTTGTATTTCTCTGAATGATTTGGGCGAGATAGCTGTGCTCCTGTTCCAGTTGCCAGGATGATGAACAGCAGCCAGCTACAAATGAAAGCACAAAATACCTGAAAGTAAAACTTTCTTCTACTTTCAGAGCTTGGAGTTTGATACTGGATGGTTTAAAGATATTTTCATGTGTTTTGTGCCATTCTTGTAGAATAGTCACTATTCTTGAGCACTAGCTGCTTGTCACATAACCTGCTTACCAGAATAAGGAATATTATGCTGCAGCAATTTTTGCACTCTTAGGTACTGTTGGGTTTTTAGTCAAGGAAATGTGATCCTTAGAATTGATTTTACAGGATGAGAGTACGATATAGGAAATTAAGTAACTTGTCTGAGAGAGCACACTAATCAAAGGAAGGAGCTGAAAACAGACAAGTTTAGATTTTACACTTCCTGCAAAGATTGATATCAGCAAATATACTACAGGATTAATTTTCAGGTAATTAACTACTGAAAAAGTCCATCCTCTGGATAGGGATAAGTGGCATAACTCTTATTAACTCCACTGGAGAGGTGCCAGTATACACTACCTGGTGATCTAGCTCAAATCTTGTCCAACGTCAGGAACAGGAGAGAGAAATTAGCTGCATGGTCCCCACATCAGACTCTCTGTGTCCATGCCACTTTAATAGTAACTGCTTCTATCAGTCTAGTTCAGGCTTACAAATTAGACTGCTGTATGATCACATTCTTTGAATGGTGTTGAACATAGTTCACAGGATGATCGCTGCCTGCACTGACAACATTGCACATTGTCTCCAATGGTCTCTTCAATTTCTTTGGTTCTACCTTGTCTTCTCTATCTGATGTCTCCTCAAATATGAAGATCACGTCTTGCATAAACTTATAAATTGTGATATTTTCCTGAAGATTCATTTGTAAGACTAAACAGTTGTATTTTTGACCGTTGCCCTTCAAAACTGGCACCCACCACTAGTATTTCTGTTGTGTGTGCATTTAAGGAATCTATAGTCTCAACCTAGCAGAATATCAAGTCATTCACTACATAAACAGAACAGGGTGAATAATTCAGAATGAATAATCTATTCAGTGCATACTGGCACTTCTGTTTGCAGTTTGTAAGACTGAAGCTTTTCAACACTGTAAATTCCTGCAGATATTTTTAACTAATACGCACAAAGAATAACTTTTGCCTGAGACTCGCAAGAAACAGTTGCTTTTACAATCAAATGCAAAATTCATAACTGCCTATTTTGCTGTGACTGCAAACTACAGAGTGTGAAAGGTCACAGTTTGTGCTGTTCAAGTAATACAGTGTGAAAGTCTCTAACAAAATAACAATGTGAAGTAGATTTAACCAGAATTCAGAGTTAAATATCTGTTGGGAAAGCTCAAATAAGCAAGTGTTTGTAATGAGCAACCATCAGGGGACAGGACAAGATAATCTAAATCTTCTGCCCATTAAAACAGACACTAGAAGCACTGTGCATTCAGATCACACTTTTTTATATCAATAATGCCTAGCTTATTAATTTTTAATTCTGTTCCAGTCTTCAGTTTATATCTATCCACATCCTGAACCTCACTAAGTGGGAATAATCTGGAAATCTCAGGGACTCACCAGCTACAGGTCATGCTTATGTGTGTGTTTGCAGGATCCTAGCCCACAACAGCTTTTTGGTGCCTGGGGACCTGCTTGAGGACAGGTCTCCTGCTTAACAAAAGCGCCTGTGCATCCCTTACATGTGTGTTTAAAGCTGTACCACTGAAAATCTTTGACGACTCTCAAAATTGGGGCTCAAGTTGCTCAGTGTAAACGAGTGGCAGAACTGTATCACAAGGGAGAGTGATATTTAAAAAAACATTTTAACTTTATCGTTGAGTTTCTGGACTGTAATTTTTCTTTCATTCTTCAAATACGAAAAGGAGTATATGTTTGGGGCAGAACCGGAGTTAAGGACCTTTTCTGGGAAAAATATATCCACTAACCACTTCTGATCTGTTGCCAAACTTCGTTTAACTCCATTTCTAAAACAAAGGCTGTGGCTCTGCCTTGCAGTACAGTTGCCTTCTGTTCCCTCTGAAGTTGCTATTTCTCATGTAGGATGGGAGAATGACCAAGTCTAATTTAATTGCTGTTACTGTAGTAACTACAAACTGTTACCAAATAATCGTACTAAAAATCCAGACATCGCTGCCAACAGTTTCTTTTTTTCTTTTTTTTGGTGGATTATGACTTGTAGTATCTGTAAAAGCTAAAAGCAAAGCGAAGTTTCACTGAGTTGAGTGCCAATGCAAAACAAACAGCATTGCTGGTAAGTAAGAGAGAGGCTCCACAGTTGTAGCTTAAGAGCTGCACAAACATTCTGTGTTTGGTGAACCACTCTTTATTTTTGTGGTCTACAAAACTACATTCAGAACACAGCATAATCAAAACAAGGCCAGAATTCATGAATTCATGAAGCATTTACTATGTAAGCCAAAGAAAAGATAAATTATATGCCTGAAATGTTTCACTGAGCCATGATTCATACAAACAAAAGTGCTGGCAGGAATACATTCTTCTGATATGTTTTTCTAATGACTGAACTGAAACTACAGTGTAAGTATTTAAGGTGTTTATTACCCCCAAATTGGGCTCCCCAAAGAAATGAATCAAACATTTACACAGTATCTGTTATCTTCTAATACTGACTTTCTTCTACTATTTCAAGAGTTTTCTTTCATTACTGCTTGCCTCCGAGGCTTTGTGCAGCATATTATGCAGTGAGCTGCTACAGAGGTTTTTGTGGTTATTTGACTATGGCTCTGAAAATGTGATATTGTAGGGCTATCCACATTATCTCTCCCGGATTTATATGCTGATGGCCTGCGTCTGTGCTCCTTCCTACAGCAGTATTCCCAAGAAAGCACAAGAGGAATCACAGCATCTATCAAAGTCTTGATTTGAGTTGTGTCTCGGTAGCTACTGGCAGCCTTGGTTTGGGAATCCTGGCGCAGAGTCCCCTTTCAGTAGTGGGTCATTACAGGGACCATTTGTTCTCCGCAAGTCAGAGTTCAGGGATTTTTGGATGGCATCATGCCTCAGGCTCTGCACAGTCTGCAATAGCTTTCACATCTGCTGGGCAAAGTGTGGCTTTAGCAGGGACCCACCCTGGAAGAGCTAGTAGTGGTGGTACCTGCTGTCATATCTGTGGTTGTCCCAGCTGTTATCTGCAGCTGCTAACAGTCGTGTTTGCTCAGTGTTTAGTTAGCAAAAAGATCCCTTCCTCCTAAACAGCGTGCAGCCCAACACCACAGCTCGGGCTTGTGTGTGTTTAAAAGAAACAAACAAAAAACCCACCCCAAAACAAACAAAACTTTCTTATTTTTGATAACATGAAGTAGTGAAGAGTTTGATAGCATCAACAGCATCAAGTACTTCATTAATTAAGCCAGTTTTGTTTAGCAATGTATCTTGCCCCTTTAGTATCTGAAACAGAGCCAGAGTTCTTCATGGACCAGAGCTCTTTAGCTGGCATCCCTGGCAGCAGGGCTGCTGAAGCTGGCGTGGCCACGCGTGTTCTGCATGGGACATATTGTTCTTGGAGCCACCCTGGCCCCTTGCAAGCAACTTCTAAATAGCCTGTTGAAGCACTCTGAACTACTGTGCTGTGTTTCTTCCTGGGTAAACTTGGAGAACAGTGGGTGGAGAGTTACACAGATGTCTGTTCTTGCAAGTAAAACCCTGCGTATTTTAACTACTTCAATGCTGCATGGAGACTGGCTGCTCCATGCTTGTCTTTCCTGATGCTAACTTAACTCTCTGAAGTTTTAACTCATTTATGCGTCTGTAGTCTACTCCTTCCATTAGTGACCTACAGAAATGTATGTCCTCTGCAAATCCTATACAAATACTGTTTTTAAACCTCCTGGTACAGGGAAAGGTTCTCAAGAGTAAAGTTTAAAATCTTCCTAGTAAAAATGGCACCGAACAAGTATGTCTAATCAGTAGGTCAGGAGAACATGCCTGGTGTCACTTAGACCTCCAGGTAGTGTTTGAGAGGCACTGATTCAAAGATCCTTTTTACTGGAGACATCTAGACAGGCTCATCTGTTTTATTTCTTGTCCTTTTTTTTTCCCCCTCTGGAGTAATCTGGGCATCCTAACCACTGCTTCTTTAGTCACTGTTTCCTAAGAGACCAGATGTGTACTGCCATCTGAACAGTTGGGGATGACAACTGCTGCTGAAGAAATACAGCACTGCTGTGATTGCCCATTCGATAATGTCTCCAATCCTCTACCAAAGTTGAGGCCACCATCATGCTAGGCACAACTTACTTTAATAATTGACAGATCCAGCAGTGCACTTAGAATATAGACACACAGATAAAAGGGAGGAGGATTATTGGTAACAGAGGAGACTATTACTATCCAAATGTAATACTCCTTAAATACTAAAAAGGGACATGCTGAAAGGGACTTGAAGACTTGTCTCAAGCTGCGCTCTCCTGCGAAAAGTTTGTGTTGGCTTTACCTGTGCAGGGTCAAGGCAAAAGTGGCCAGAATGGCATGCAAATTCAGCATAAGAGGGAACCAAACTCTCCAAAACTGGTCTAAAAGGAGTTCCTTAAAAAAACAGAACATTGGTTAGGTCTGTAAACAGAGACTGAGTAACTTAAGGATATTACATACAAGTGCTTGAGTACTGGCAAACTACTTTTAGGCTCTGGTAACTGTAATTCCAGGAAGAGAGGCGGCAGCTCCATCTGGCTTGGAAGCACTACTTTGGGTTGTTGCTTTTTTCATTCTTTTAATCTGTACCATGTTTGCGTTTTGCTAGATAAATTTTCTGGAATTGCAGAATACAGAGTATCGGAAGCAATCTTTGTATGGTACCATCAGACACTGAGCCTTGAAAAGAGAAAAGCAGTGTTGTTCAGGATGCTGTGTGCAACTTGTGTTTGTTATACTTGATAGCTGAGAACAATGTTCCTCCAACCAACAGCGAATGCTGAATGTATTAGGAAAGTGGGGAAAGAGATGCATAAATGCTTGATTGTTCTGAATATGTAGGCTGGAGAAGTATGGTTGGAATTAGGGTTGTGACTCTCAGAGCAACATAATGCAAGTCACAAATGTTACTTTTGCATTCCATTGGAAATTAAGCGAGCTAGGACTGAGGGAACTCTGCCCCCTTTTTTTTTAGGAGATAGATGACTGCAACCAAAAAGACCTACGGCAGGACTCGGCAGGTGTCAACGGTCTCACTGCTGAGCAACCTGAAAAGGCAGAGGTAAAACAAGACAACCCCCAACCAGCTGCTGCAGTAGACAACTCCATCATGAGTTTCCTTAAAACACTGGTAAGCTTTTGCCATTCCTTTTCATCTCTAGGCTATACTTTAAATTGCTTATAAAAATCCCATGTAGACAATTTAAGTGTAACATGTTCACTGTCACAGACACTGAGAAGTAGTGAAGCCAAACAGATGCCTTAGAGAATGACTCGAGAGTGACAAGAGACGTGTAGGTACAGTGCAGTCATGATCAAATGATGATGACCTACTCTAGAAACTTCCTCTTCTGCAGAGATACTTGTAGACCTGGAGTTATTTAGCTGTCCTAAGCATTTTCTGCATGATGAAACTTTTTGTAATGTCTCCAGAAGTTCATTTTTATGGATTAATTGGATATACAAGCTTGAATAATGTATCTTTGGTCCATGTATTTTTCATTTTAGCCATTGACGAAGTTGTTCTTGAGAAATATTTATATTGTAAATTTTCTCACATGAGGGGGAAAGCAATGTTTGTACTTTTACCTTTGTACTAGGAAAAAACTGCTAGTTTCAAACATATGCTCTTTCAGATTTTTCAAAAGACTGAGTTGGGTGTGACTGACTTTTTTTTTTTTTCCTCATTTAAGGTCTCCCCAAGCAAAGCTGAAGCCAAAAGTGATTCTGAAGACAAGGTAGGTAAATTCCCCCTTCTGTCACGGGTTGCTATGTGTTTTTGACACGGGTGTTTCTTCATTGTGTGGTGTTTTCTGTAATTGACATTACCATTTGAATTAATTTAAAATATTTTTCCCCTGAATGAATTTGAAAGGAAGATGAGCATAAACAGTGCAATTCTTCCTATCATGTGTTACAATCAAGATGTGAACTGTAGCATTTTCTGCAAGGTGGTTGATGACCTGGCAATGTTTCTGGTTGTTACTTTGACTTGTCCTTGATCTAAAACTACGGGTCCCTGCAGTGAAATCCTGCTGAGTCTACAGCAAACTCCATTTGCTCAGAGCTGTGTAAAGCTTCTGGTGTTCCCATTTCCAGTTGTGTATGTGCCTGTTTCCTTTACCTCTCTTCGTGCCTGGGGGGCACGTGTGAGGTCCCCCTGCCTGTGTCAGCTCTGTAGCTGAGTGGGCAGGAGCCTGCCCCCATCACCCTGCCGTGCAGTGCAGCCACAGCTGCTGCTGGGTCACCCGTGGGGTGCAGGAGGGTGGGTAAGGATCAGCTTCCCACTGAAATCAGTGAAAAGCAGGAGGAGATCCCAGCGTCTCCTCTCTGGGACTCTTCTGGCTGAAGCACCCCTCCATGGGCTGTGCTGCAATCCGAGCCGGTGGGCTGTTCCCAGGCAGCAGCTGAAGCATCAGGAAGATGACGGAGCTGCTTGGGGCAGGACCAGGGCTTGTGGGCGAGCTGTCCTTCCCTGACTGCTCAGGATGCTCCCCTTTACATGCAGAGATGAGGATCGGGGTTTTCAAGCGGGGTGAATTGAATACTCAAGCTGTTCTAACACAAGGCATTAGGCTGACTGCAAGTGTTTGATGTTCCCTCTGGGAGGTGAAATCGGTATTGGCTGGACAGGTACAGAACTAGTCTGAGAAATGCTCCTCTAACAGGCAGATGTTGCCTCTTGCTTTCTTCTTTACAAATCGTTTGTTCTTGGATTCCACTGGCAAGAGGAAACTTGGTTTTAGTGTCCATGAGCAGTGATGGTCCTTTATATGTGAATTCAGATAAGCTTCAATATTATAGCTTTCATTTGTTATTACAGATACTGAAAATATCCAGTTGATCCAATGTATTTACTAAACTTAAAAAAAAAAAAACTGTGGAAAAACCTAAACTGTAAAAGTGTCAAGTTGAAAACATAATCTTCTAAAATGGAGAAATGTAGGTGTTTAAAGACTTCTCCTTTCCCCTGCTTTCCTGTTAAGTTATTGCCAAAACATAGTTTCAACAGAAGCAGAAGGGAGACAATTTGTATTAAGCTGCCTTCTATCTTCTGGCATTTCAGTGGCCTACAGGCATATCACTGACTGTCTGCACAACTGGGAACTTCCAGATTAAATGTCCTTACGTGTTGTTATGAATGTAATAACTGCAGTTTTTCTTGCAATATCTGTGATATAATTTGATGTGTAAAGAAAACCCTAAAAAAGAAAATGGTCTTTCCAGGCAGGTATTAGGCAACTAAAATCACTATTGGCATTATCGACATTCTTGTTTGCATTCCCTTTTTTTTTTTTATTCCTTTTGTCGTACTCAACTTTTATATAGACTGGTACTAAAATGGTGAAGTCGGTCTTTCCAGAAAGCTTGGTGAGTACATGGGGGATATGCATCACTCTTGGATTTATAGCTCAATAATTCTGGAAATTGTCAACCAGATTTAAGGTCTTCCAAGATATCCAGAAAAAGCAGTTATCAAATTGTACTGTTTCAGTGAGACTTGCAGCTCTTTCAACAACTGAAAAATCCAGTTGTTCAGTCCTGTTTGCATACCTGACTTTATCGAATGCACCCGTGTGCTTCTGTAGCAGGTGACTGTTGGTGCAGGCGTACTGCAATTTGGAAACAAATACACTGTTTGGGTTTGGTTTGCTATCACACCTGTGAGGGTAAACAAATCCAGATGACTAGCAGGATATGGAAACTCATTACACAGAGGTTAAATGGGAGTTGTTTTTTTATGAAGAATTTCTTTATCTTCACTAGTGTTTTCCTGATACAAGGAATGACTTTTTCACTATATTAAAGGAGAAATACGTTAAGAAGGTTAACTTGGCAACTGCCATATAGAAAAGCTGCAAATTTTACAGCTGCTATGTATAATGAAATAATGGTCATTTTTTGCCTGAGAAATAACTTCTGTCTTAATGGTAAAGATGTATTCCTCATGCAGTCTGAGCCTCTCCTGAGTGCCATGGGGCTTTCGCGTAGTTTGGCTGGCACAGAGACCACTGTGCCTTTGAGTCTGGGTCGTGCTTTCATGTTGGCTGCTCATGCACCCCCTTTGCAGGGAGGTGCTGTGTTTTATCACACCAGGGCTGGGACATTCCCAGCATCTCAGCAGTGCTCTCCCATGGCTAAGAGGACAGAGAAGCTTTCTCATAATTCTGAGAAACAGCCGCAGCCCGCGTCAGCTTTTCAAAGCCATGGAAGCACGTTCCCTCCTGCTGAAATGCAGAGGTGTGTGGCACCAGCCAGGCTGAACTCGGTGTTGTAGCAATGTGCTGTCATCAGCACTGCTTCTGGCTCTAAGCAGCTGGCTGAAGGTATGAGTGCTTTCAGCAGCCTGGGCACACCCTTAACAATTGTCATTTCATTGTGTAAACACAAGAGTTCAATGTGAGTTGAGTCATACCTCCTTGGATTAATTGATCCTTTGCAAGCTTATAGTAACCAACATGGCATTCAGATTGGATCTGCCCTGGGCCATCTGTTTGACCCTTCTGTAGCAGATCCTGACCAGTTCCCACATCAGTGTACATTTGGGAACACTGGGAATGGTACAGAGTACAGCATGGAAAAATGCGCAATTCTGATGACTGATCCCAGCCTCTTCATAGTATGAAACACTTTGTAAGCAGCACATAATTGCAGTGAACGGAACATCTGGAGACCAAGATCTTGAATTCACATGCTTCTACATGTTACGTGCTGTGCTCTGGACCTTCCCTCTTATCAGCTATCAACCACAGTGTTTGACCCTTCATGGTGTAAATGCTGTAGGCTGTTAGCTTCTTTGGAGTATGGGTCTCTTCATGTTTCTGTAGTTCCTAGAAATATTTTCAACTTATTTTAAAGCTTTTTACTGATTGGAAGCTTTTATTTTTGCCTTGCTCAAGTGTAAAGGAAACAGAATGAAGCTTGCAAAGGGACAAGTTAATTACCCAAAGGGTGAACAGCTAAGTAATTTTTCACTGAAATGTAATTTTCAAAATTCTTTCTTCGCTATATATGGGCCTGATTCTTAATTAAATCAGAAAATAAATTGCCTAAGGGACATTAGAATGAAGTCCAGGATACTGGCAAGTAGAGAGGAACAGAAATACGACATCCTCCTTTGTACTAGATAATCAAAGGCATCTTGCTGCTTTAAAACCTGACACTGTGAGACGCTGAAGAGTGAAGAATTCTCCCCCATGTTTTTTGTGATTAGTCATATGATGGGCATACATACAGTACAGCTTCTATAGAACAGACTCTTGTGTTAACTTGTTTGTTAGCTCAGTTAAGCAACCTTGGAAAGCTGTGACTTTCTCCCTCCTTTTTTTTTTTATTATTGAAAAAATGAAAGAGGAAGTAAAAAAACCCTGTTGTTCATAACAGGAAAACTTCAGCTTTTTTCATGGACAGATAAATCCAGATGGTTGTGTTGAAGATTGCAGGGGAGGAAACTTAAACAGAGAGATTTTGAAAAGCTTCTTGAATTTGGAAATGTATTTTTTCGATGCTGTGAAAAGTTAATGGGAACACTTTCACAAGTGTTACACAAGTTCTTCCAAGACTTATAGAAAAGTCACGTATTTGAATAGGCCCACCTCTACCTTATGCAGGGTAATTTATTCTGCATTGAGCTGCAGGTAGTCTTTATAAAATAGACTGATATGGCTTTTTCCATCTAGATATCAACATTTTTCTTTAATTTATAGCCCTCTGCAGTGGGTTTTTCAATGAGCTGCCCAGATTTTTAGTGATCCAGTCTCTAATGTCAGTGGGCAATGATTCCCAAAACACAGGCCTTCTGCAGACCTTTACAATGGAATGAAAAGGCAGCAGTGCCTTCTGATGCAACACTCTTAGTATCAGTTTATCATTACTATTTTTCTGATACTTTTATTTCTAACTTATTTCATGAACATTAGTGCAAATTTGAAATATTGAATGTAGCATACATCATGAATATTCGTACTGCCCTTTTCCTAAATAATGTATTATGCAAAGCATGTAAGTCTCTCTAATACTGCAGCAAAAAGAATGAAGGTATCTTTAAAGATTTATATATCTGCCTATTTCAAGCTTAAAAATCCAAAATTCAGTTGGTTACTCATGAATTTAAAATACAGAAGTCTCAGTCTTTGTGACTTGGGTCTCCACTGAATGAAGATTGGGGAGGGGAAGAGGGCAAATTATGGTTTAGCTTTAAGTCAGCTGGATTGCCCTAGCTTTTAGATTTCTTTCACTACTTGTGTGAAAGAAAGTCCAAGGAGAACTGAGTAATCACTCAGAAAACATACTTTGTTGTCCAGGAGAAAAAGAAATGTTTGTTTTTAATGCTATGTGTATGAGTTTGAATGTTTTTCATGAACCAAATAAGAACTTTGCACTAAGTAGTCAACTTTAAATGCTGTTATACAAAAGGGATCGAAAGTGGAAAAAGGCCATGGTGGGCAACCTGCTCCGAAGACAGCGGCAGAATCCCAAACTAAAGGAGCCAAGAAAAAGAAGGCAGAGAGTCCCAAGCTAGGACACAGTACATTTAGTAAACTCTTTAGACATAAGGTCTGTATGAAACTCTAGCAAGAGCAGAACCCTGAGCAGTAACAGATGGCTCCTGTCTCAGAGCAAAGTTATTTAATTGGTAACTGAAATCAGCATCTGGCCAGCTGTGCAATGCTCTAAAAACTACTGGCATGTGCATTTCTGCCATGCATTATGAAAACATCATGTGCAACGTTTCTCTCGTTATGCCATCTGTGAATTCAGGATTCTGAAATAATTCCTCTACCCTTCCCTGCTATGTGCTTCCCAATTACACTACTAACGCTGACTGAACATCCCTGGCCACTTAAAATAAAAATAAAATAAAAGGTTCTGACAAACAATGAATTATGCAGATATGAACAGCACCTGCAATTTATAGGACAGGTTTAGGAGCTCAGTCCAACTGCAGGTTAAGGCTTTGTGATCTGCATTGTCTTCACATGCACTTGCCACGTGGTTAAAATTGGTAATTTTGTGAGCTGGGGCGTCTGCTATGGCACAGAGAAGGCTGAAACATGCGGTTTCCTTCAGAAATAGTTACTTTTCACTCAAAACAAGAAAAGTAATTGTTGACTGAATTCTAAGTTTTGTTTGGATGGAAAAAGTTTGATTTTCAGGGATACTTTAAAGTTGTTCAAAACGCACACTTTTCATACAAATGGCTGTTTTAGAGGGCATTAGCTTTTATCTCTTAAAAATCACTGAAAAGTTTTCATCAGCATTGGTGTCTCAAGGTCTATTTTTGGGCATTTCTGCATTGTCTGAAGAAGATAATCTGCCATGATAGTCTGTGGCAGGGAAGCAGAGAATTATAGCTTTTTAGCCCAAAGAATGCAGAAGCAGAGACCCTTCCACAGGGGGAGGAAAGTAATTAATATTTAATGCTCATTCAGAACACCCACATGGAATTTTTGGTGAGTAGGGGGCTTTATAATCAAGGACACAAGGCAAAGGGAGTTCTTTAAGATATTTTCAAAACAAAAATGTTCTTTCTACTGTCTCATTTTTGAGATAAAAATGCCACCTGCATGTTACTGAAGGAATAATAAACTTCCCAATGGTTTCAAGCCTACAGTTCTCACGAACAGCCTAAAGTGAAGATCTCATCTTGTATATACTACATTGATAGCTAATAGCTTTGATATTTAATACCATTAAAATAGTAATTGTTCATAACGAATTAGGGCTTCCTGATAAAAAAAAAAAACATACCTGGCTACCATTTTTAAGGTGCGAAGTCTCTTCTACAATAGTTAAAAATCTCACAATGAGTAGTTAGGAGAAATGATTGGTTTTCATTAGACTATTTGATAGAATTTTGAAGACTTTTGATCTGGAATGAAAGCAGTTATCTTGAAGGAATGCAACAACACTAAATTTTTACAGTAATAAAATGTCTCATAAAATGCCATTACTTTTTAAATAGTTTTTTTCTTGTTTCTAAGCTTATTTTCACAGCTTTCTTTCCACATACAAAATGGAAGCAGTAAGTGTGGTATCATTTATGATATATTAAGAATAAAAGAGATGGATTAAAGTCAGTGCCAACAGTTTTCTTGTAAGGCAGATTGAATGTGGAAATTCAAATCAGAGCAGTGATGTGACGGGCAAGCCCCGAAGTTATAACTTCTAGTAAAAAAAAGTAGTTCTGTTTATCTCTTTTTCATCTGAAATGTCTTAGCATGATGTGTCAACTAGATGATTAGGTAATGAATTCCTTTATTTGAAGTGATCATTTTAATATACGTAGTCATATTTAAGCACTTTACGCTCTGTTCTGAAAGTTCTGTCTCTGCAAGTATTCCAAAATGTGCCTTGAGAAAATATTTACTATTAGATTAACCAACATTGTTTTTCAGTGTCCTGTGTTTACATAAATACTAACTTTCAAGCAACTTGTGAATGTTGTTTTCAAACAGCAGTGTGTATCCTAACACAAATCCATAACATAAGCTGATAGAATAGGATTTGGCCATTTGACCTCAAAGACTGAGTTCGGATGGCATTTGACAGCTGGGCCCCGTCAGTTCTTTTATTCCCATCCATGTATATTTGCCTTACATTGCATGCCAGTTTGCAGTATAACTGCACTGATTTACGGAATTTTGACTTGGAAGGGTTAATCACTTGTTTTTGGCATCAGTACTGAAGCATTGTGACATTGCACTACTTTTTACCACTTGATCTTATTCATTAACGTTAACCACAAAAAGTTGTTCTTGGCTCCTGCAAAATAACTCTCACCTATTCTTTCAAAAAATCTGCAGTGTGTGGCAGGCTGCCTAAACCCAGGGGTGCTGGGCTCACATTCACTTGAGTTTGTAGCTTGCCCCTCTTTTTGTTCAGCTCAGATGCTCATCCTCAGTGTAAGCTATGCTGGATGTTAGTCAATAGATATGGGGATATATCACTGGCCAGAAAGGAGTTTAGCAAAGTGGATCCCTCCTGGCTTTGTGTATTTTGATGAAACCGGCAGATCCATCACCATGAATGCTTTTTTTACAAAAAAAAAGCGTTTTGTTTTTTTTTAACAAAAGAATAAATCCCACCTAATGCACAAATGTGAGTGAATGGATTAAACCAACCTCCAGCACCTGCAGAGCTTCTCTTTGTAGGGCTGTGGCTCCTGCCTGTAAGTTATAAAGCTGCTGCTGTTCGGTGCCCTTCATTTCCAGGCAGTTGTCTGCCTGTTTTGTATCCCGGAAAGCAAAGCCTCCTGCTCTGACAGTGATGTTAGCTGGTCCCTGACTGGTATGCAGTTGCCCCAGAGGAAAAGACCCAGACCTGGCTTGTACGCGTGCACTGGAAACTGCACACGCAGACCCAACTCAGGAAAATCTTTGCTAATATCTTAAAACCCTGTGTAATGTCTTACCTGAAGAAACTGTAAATATACGTATTCTTAAAAAACAAATTGAGGACTGCAGGCACAACAGCATGAGAACAAGGCTGCAACACTGCTGCAGGTAGAAGGATGCAAGCTGGCAGTCCCTTCAGGCAGCCTCACCTCTGCCAGAGATCAGTTTCCATGGTTGCAGGAGCCAGGATTTCCACAAACATTCACTAAAAATAAAATAACTTGTGAGACAGTTCCTGAACTGTGTAACTGTGAGCACTGACATTGCCAGAGACAGACTTGTCTTTGTGTTTTGTTTCCCTTCAGGCTGCAAAAGAGACCCAACAGACAACCACTACCAAAGTGAGTAGGATGATTCAAGCTATCTGTATGAATAACGCAGTCAAAGGGTAATTATTCTTGCTGTTGTTTTCAGTATCAAGGACACTGTTTTAATTTCTTAATTAATCATCACTGTTGTGAAGGGTGGGTTGCTATGTAATTTGTTTCCTCTGTTCAAGATATTACTTCATGGGAAAGGACAGGGATGCAGCTTATAAGCTGCGCCTCGTTGTTCGGTGTGTCCTATGCAATGGCAGTCCACTCCATGCTTACCTCTTGTACCAGGAGATGCCTGAATGTGCTGTGAGTATCCCGTCCTTCACATGTTTCCAGTAGCCTATGTGTTTGTGCTTCTTTCTAGAGCACTGAACAGCAGCCTGTTACCTCTGCAAAATCAGACAAAAATGTCCCTTCCTCTCAAGAACCACAGACAACTAAACAGAACACAAAAGCCCCTGAGCCTGCAGCCCAACAGCAGGCAGGGGCCAGCGAAGCCCCCAAAGAGGTGACAAAGGAGAAAGCATCATCCACTGCTACACCACTGAGCAAGCTCTTTTGGAAAAAGGTATGTCTGGATTTCAGAGCTGGTCCATCCCGCCACTCCACCTTCACACAGTGTCAAGAGTTACAGCAAAGCACTCAAATCTGCAAAGTTGAGCAGATCCCCCACGCTAAATGCACGAGAGGCATAAATTAGATAGACGCATACAAATGCATAGGTGAGCTTTGGGCAGTCATGTGTACACGTGATAATGGTAGTTAAACTCCTGCAGAAGAATCTTATAAAACATAGTCTTTTAAACCTGTCTGTAGTATTGTTTTAATGATATTAGGGAAGAAGGAATGTTATTCTCTCAGTTCAATGCATTTCTTAAAAATCCCACAGAGATTATAGCATTCTTTACCAAATTATATCATTAATAGAGATATAGCTATAAAAACCCATTTCACTTTTATGAGAACAGTTTGATGTAGTTCTAAATGTCTGAAAACTTGGAATCTGGTGGGTCTGTTCTTACTCAATAGTAGAACTTTCATACCAGAGTGGATCAGTCTTTAAATTTGGGGATTGAGGTCAGTTGCTTGGGAAGGCATATTTTTCCTCAGGTTAAATAACAATTTTAACTAAAAATAGGGCTAACTTTGAAAACGTGGTTCCTGTTTCCATGATCCTTAGAGGTTTATAAGGTGAAGGTTTATTTTTCTCTTGTTTTATTTAAGCAAAGGGCTGTATTAAACTTTACTGAATCACTGTATGTTGAATAATTGCTTTCCTGGGCTTCTGTTCAAGTTCAAATCTCAGAAGTGAGCTGATTCCAAACACACAGCTGCTGCCTGAGCTGCTAGCCCAGCAGCTTCTTTAGCTGTATCTTCCCCTACTGAGCAGCGATACCGGAGATATGGTTTGGGCATGGCACTTGCATTAAAAAAATAAAAAGCCCTCAGGTGTTTAGATATTTACAGGATAAACATACTTGAAACATTGGTTGCTTAGGACTTAACTTCCTGTGGAACTGGGCAAATCAGGTACTTAAAAAGAGAGGAAACTTGTGACGAAGAGGGAGAGGGATGCTTTTAATGTAGTTATTATTGCTACGGAAACCTCCTCCTCTGTCTGAGTAGTCTGGCTTATTTGAAAACTGAGATGGGAAGCAGGATGTATGATGAACATCGGGACAAAAGAAGGAAAAAAAGGCCTTCTAGCAAATGGTTGTTTGCAGTTTCAGTATAAAACAGAGTAATAAATCTGGCCTGAAGTTCAGTATTTTCATAAGGAAGTAACATGGCCTTTTGCATTTGAAAAAGAAAAAGCATGCAAGAAGGGAACATTTTCTTGCAGGAAAATAGTGAAAATCACTCCTGTGGAGGAGCAGTTGGTGGTCATGGTTAGTTTAAAAAAAATCTGATTAGCTTGGGTTAATCTTTCAAAATAATGTTTTGAAATCTTACCAAAGCCTTATGTAGTTATCGCTATTTTACCGCTTTGTATAGCGTAGGTTCTGCCCACAGTAAACACCACCTCCCCATATTTCATAGCTAAGCTAAACAAGGTCTAGACACCTACGCTGAGTCTTTCTAACCTTACAACAATCTTCACTGAAGTCCTGGGATCTCAGACATCTCAGGGATATAAACCTTGTACCAAAATTCTGGTTTTCACTTCTGTTCGTAATGTTGAGTTTCATTTACCCTACATCATCATTAAAATAAAGCTGCTTATATCAGTGAATGCAAAGCGTAGAGAACTGTCTACAACTGCGAGCAGGTTTTGGTTCCACCAAAAATATCAAGAGCTAGTTAAATCATTTACCCAGCTACAGTGAACTACAGTAGTCTGCGAAATCGGACTTTTAACTTTGTGAAATGAGGCCATTTCTGCTCAGTTAAAACTTCTTAGGACTGGAATCATCCCCAGACCAAATGGTTTTGCAAGTTTACTGGAGTAAATTTCTTCAGTAGAGAACCGAATTTGGTCCTAAGGATTTAAAAACAAACAAACAAAAAAACACCTGCTTGAGCACTGAATTCTTGCCTATAAAAAGCTGATGTTGCTTTACTGGATTTTCTTGACAGAGAATAATATTATATTTCCTTTGGTGAAAGAACTTGGTGACCCAGTCAGCTTGAAGCTAAAAAAAAAAAAAGATATGTTTAAAAAAAGAAAGTCCTTGGACTGTAGGTTAGCCTCAAACTCAGCTTGGCTTGAGGATTCTGTCTTTTTTTTTTTTTTCCTTGCACTGATTTTGTCTTTCTGGCACCCTTAATGTACTGCCCTTTTGCTAGGATAGAGAACTGAAGTTAGCAACTGTTCCAAATAGGTGTATAATTCAGCCATGTAGTTTTTTCTTCTGAACTGACAAATAGCAACCACAACACTCAATAGATCCAGGATTCAGATCCAGCTTCTCTCTTTCCAGGCAGTCTCTCAAATATCTATCTTCTGATGAGCTTTCACTTCAAAGTAAAGCTAACAACGCACCTGTCAACACATAGCAGTTCATGCCTCTGCTCTGACTACAGACAAATATGTAAAAGAAAGAAAAAAATGCTTATTCATCTCCTGACATGGAAACTACTTCAGCTGTATTTGCCCCATTTCCTGATTAGTCTGCACAAGAGTTCTTGTAACTTACTCAAAGTAGCATCTTTTTTTGCAATACTAAGGAATATTAATAGAAAATTACAGTAGTTTCATGTATTTGTGTTGGAAACCAGGTTTTCAAGACCTTGTAGATATCTGATCAGGGCAGAGAAACATGACTCCTCGTTTATATCTGATCAAAGCATGCCAGTAAACGACGGAGGAAAGTGATTGAGGGAGTATTATTTAGACTGCTTTGTGAATTATCTTTAAAAGCGGATATATTTAAAAAAATAAATTTAAGCTGTGGCAACTCTGTTGCTATACAAACACAGAAAAATCATGCCCTTTCTACTGCGCAGCAGTATGATATGCACTGATAATACAAACAGCAAACCAGTTAGCTATTAAGTGAAGCAGAGTAACACCTTTTATTGCTGAGCCTGCAACTATACTCTGCCATAGGAAAGCAAAGATAAATATTTGGGTGGAGTGTGTGAGATAAATGTTAAAATTACCAAGGACTTATCAAGTTCCTGTATATTCCAGGATGGGAACAGTTTACTTGCTCCCATGCTGGAATATGCCAGCTATGAAGCAGTAGAGAAGGAGATTCTGGCCATTTTTTCAGGGTAAGTGGATGAAGAAATTTGAATAAGAATTCCCTCTGGTTGAGGGAGTGAAGAGGACAATAAGTATCACAACCTGTCTGATCCAAACCACAATGGCTGGCATAGCTGCCATTCTTGCAGCAGGGAAGGGCCTTAACCTCCCCAACCCAGTGAATAAAACCAATAGGACTTGTGAGTCAGAACCGTGCTCCTGGGTTGTTTACAGACCAGTCTGGTTTTAACCAGAAGCTGACAGTAGTTAATAGTAATTGGTTAATAGTCTGAGCTGCTGGAGCTCAAGGTCTGCCTGGTAGCACCTTTAGGCAGCAGCTGTAGGTCACAGCAGGCTTCAGGGTGGAGGTCCGAGAGCACATTGATGGCTAAAGCTGAGCTGCCTTACCTGCAGCAATGTCTCTTGTCTTTGCCTTGGCAAGGGAAGGCAGGAAGGTGGGTTGAAGCCTCTCTAACCCTCTCTGCTTCCTGCCTGTGAGGCTGCGGGCAGCAGGAACAGATCTCAAGCATGGCTGCTCTTTTAAGTGGAAATTTCTTGAGCGAAAGGTCATCTCTCATATTGTTAAGTTAAAAGCTGCTTCATGAAGACAGAATGGCCCAGGCAAAACAGAAGAACTGATCCTTGTGTCTAATAAGATGCAGTGGAGAGTGCCAGTTCAGCCTCCAGCACAAGATCAAAGCAGGGTACAGTGTTTACTTCAATCTTGAGGAAAGATGCAGCAAGAAAAAGGAAAACTCCTATCAAAGTTATCCAGGTCACAAAATAAGTTACACTCTCATAAGACAACAATTTGTATGGTCAGGAAGCTAGATAAGAAAAATGGTGTAGTAATAGTTCACCAAAACAATAGGAGAGTTTGTAAGAACCAGAAAGAGGACTCAAAGGGTAGAGACAAACTTTCTACCGTAACTGTTTTAAGTAAGCTTACTACTAGAAGAAAAATAGGGACACTATCATTTAAGGGGTGGAAGAACGTTCCCCAAACATAGTGAAACAGAGCCTAGTAAAATACTCTTAACTAGTAGTGTTTTATAAATTAAACGATTATTTTGAAAAAGAAAGCAAAGGTAGTTCTGTAATAGGAAGAACAAAGGATGGTGCTCATCTTATTTCTTCACATGTGTCTTAAAATGTTTTCTGAGATTGGCAGAGTGCCTTTAAAAAAAATAAAAAGAAAATAACCCAATAGCACTTCTGTCTCCATAGTGGGTAACAGCAGTAGCTGCTGACTTACGTTGAATTTATTACAATTTTTGTCTAAGGAGATTGGAGACAGAATTTGGACTCGTGAATCCAGCAACTTCAGTTGATGCAATTTATAGGTATAAGATGATAATTTACATTTATGAGAACACTTATGCATTAAAGACTTATAAAGCTCATAGAGCTAGGCTGTTTGTAAGTTGTTATATACAAACTGCAGTTTCCTCCTAAAACTAGTCATAAAAAAATATAATTTTTGTTTTTCTCCCAGCTGAAGTAAAGAAACTGAGCCCATTGTTCTAGAGAACAGTTTAGGTTAATGTAACATCATTCAGAGTTTATTGACTTTATCTTTGTCAGGGTCTTCCTATTATACTTTCAGTTCCTGTCAGAAACACTTTGGTGATTCTCTTGAATGCACAAATGGAAATTTTTCTTCTCGTTTCCTAGGGGAAACAGGAACAAAATTTTAAAACTCTGTTCTTAAAAGTACGTCAGAAAACCTTCTTAGCTGGAAGGGGTTTTCCACTCTACTGAAAGACCATGCACAGGCATTTGCTGCATCTCTGAAGTACACAATATAGCATGGTCATGTGTCATCAGTCTCCAGGAATCTGCCACCTTAGTCTTACTTGAGATGACTTTGTGATGTCTCTAGAGTTTCCTTTTATCGCAGCGTATCTGAATACTCTGATTGCAAGGAAGTTGTGGAATCTCCAGCCTTGGAGATACTGAAAGCTCAACTTGATAAGTTGCTCAGCAACCCGATGCAATTCCTGCTTTGACAAGAGGTTGGACTAGGCCTCTAGAGATATCTTTTGAGATCACAAAATCATAAAAGAAAATATTCAGCATTGGTTAATTTAGTCCTACAGAGAGGAACGAGTACACAGGAATGATTCCTGGAGATAATTACAGGAAAATTATTACAAAATTTTTAATAGCAAGCCTAAGATCTCAAAGAAGATAACCTGTAACTTCTGCAACAATTTTAATGTGCCTAACAGAGTAACAAATTTAAGTAACTGCATAGGTACATTGGATAGCAAGTTAAAAAAAAAAAAACCCAGAGTAAAAATTAAATATACTAAAAAAGGATTTAAACTTTCCTAAAGCCTCCTATGGAATCCATCAAGAAATGTACAAAAAGTCACGGATTACTTAAATCAATCTCTCTGAATAGTTGGCTATCACTTAGCTCTTTATTTAAATAGACAGCACTTTTCAGAGTTTAGCATTTTGCCTCGGGAAGCATTTGTTATCAGTAGGACACTAATGCTGTTGCGTAGACATAGCCTGAGAGACAAAACTCATTTGGGTTGCAGCTGTAGCAGCGTAGCAGTAACATGATCCTAACCTGTAATGTCCGAATGATGAGCTCCCAGAAGCTAGGTTGCTGCTTTATTGAGCCACTGTTTCAACTCATGTAATGAATCATTTCCTTCAAGCAAATAGATGGTGAATTGATTATATGTATGTGTGAGTAGGCAGAAATATAGATTAGAATTATTAGCACAGGACCACAGAATGGTAGGGGTTGGAAGGGACCTCTGTGGGTCATCTAGTCCAACCCCCCTGCCGAAGCAGGGTCACCTACAGCAGGCTGCACAGGACCTTGTCCAGGGGGGGCTTGAATATCTCCAGAGAAGGAGACTCCACAACCTCCCT
>Ga0065711_1027989_pt1 | contig 44433 bp, 23 predicted proteins | sample Hoacrofraction12_FD_59098 | JGI IMG/M metagenome (GOLD analysis project Ga0065711, IMG submission 59098) | Hoatzin crop microbial communities from Cojedes, Venezuela - Epithelial fraction 12 v2 (version 2) | ecosystem: Host-associated > Birds > Digestive system > Esophagus > Crop | place... | reverse complement strand
CCCTCCCGCCAGCGGAGCGGACGCCGCGAGATGGCGCCGTCGCCATTGCAATGAGTGGCCCCGGCCGCCATTCCTGGCCCGCGCTGGGTGAGCGCGGCGAAGGCGGTTTTCGCGTCGCCTCTCCTCACCGCGCCCTGCCTGCCCGTCTCGGGCGGCGGCTGACCCACCCTGGTTCCCTCGCTCCGGCCCGCGGGATGGCGGCCGAGCCCCATCACCCCCAGCTCCCCGATGCGCTGGACGTGGCCACCGCCGCCGGGCCGGCGGGTCTGGGTGGCGGGAGAGGCCCGGCCGCCCCGCGGGGTCCGTCAGGGGCCCCCGGCTCCTGTAGCAGCAATAAACGAGCACAGGCTGGCTCTGGCTGGCCCCCGTTACCGGTTTGGCAAGGCGCCCACCTGATGGACAATTGTGTGTAGTGACAGAACAAGGGGGAACGGCTGTAAACTGAAAGAGGATAAATTTAGATTAGATATAAGGCAGAAATTCTTCACCATGAGGGTGGTGAAACACTGGCACAGGTTGCCCAGAGAAGCTGTGGCTGCCCCCTCCCTGGAAGTGCTCAAGGCCAGGTTGGATGGAGCTCTGAGCAGCCTGGTCTGGTGGAAGATGTCCCTGCTTATGGCAGGAGGGTTGGAACCAGGTGATTTTTAAGGTCCCTTCCAGCCCAAACCATTCTATGATTCTGTTCCCTCAAAAGCAGCTGCATCAGCGCTGAAGCTTCTTGTGGACTTTCTAGGTTATACAAAATACACTTTGAAAACAAAAAATGCATTAATAAGTGTGGCCGGCTACGTGGAAAGTTTTGTATGAGAAGAGGCTTTGAAAGAAGAATGTGGGGAAGAAAGAAAAAGATTTTCCACTTTACTGTCTTTTAGCTAACAGATTGGCCCTGTTGAGGGAAAGCAAACATAGGCTTGAAAACAAGCGAATGGTTGGCATAACTGCACTGTTGAAGAAAAATGGGTACTTTTGTGGGGTTGACTGAAAATCCCAAGTTAGATGTGTAGGGACATACAGATCACCCTTATAAACACAGCATCTATTTCACTTTCTTGCTTCCAACAACAGATCATACTTGCGTCAGGTGCTTTCAGAGGATAATCCATATTTCTTGATGGAAGTTGGGTTTTTCACTACTTATAGATTGCTTGAAGGTTGTTGTTCCTCCTGCGTTTTATTCATGGTTAAAAGTATCTGGATATTCTTACTGATAGAAACAGCTGAATGTTTTTTAGAGTCCTGCTAATATGGCCTCATAGTAATTTATGGCAAATGTGTCACAAATTAATTATGCATTCTGGGAAACAAGATTTCCTATTAGCTCTTCTACAGGTTGTTGCCATTTAATCCTGTTGGTGCACCTCTTGTTGATATAGTGGGAGACACGGTAAACCTTTACAGTCTCTTTTCCATTTATTTTTCATAAACATCTGTTAATGTCAATTCTAATTTACTTCCTCCTTCCGCTAAATTGTATTTGATCTGTATCCTCACGAATGTCTTTTGCATGTTAATAACTGTTCTTGCCATTCCTTGAAGCTTCTTCATTCCTGTTTTATGATTTGTCAAAAGGGGAGTCTAGATGAGACAGCAGTGTTAAAAACACAGAGGTGGAAAGTGGAAAGGGCTGCTGTGACACTGAATACAGGTGGGAATGCTGCACAAGATAGGGGAGGTGATACTGCCTCTGCAGTAATACCAGCAAGCCCGTATCTTGGTGCCTTTGGTGTCGAGTGCTGCTGACAGTAGCTCCAAAGGCATGTTGAAAATTTGGGAGTGAAGAGCCGTGAAAACATTGAAGGCCTTGGAAGACCTTACCTGGAGGGATAACTTTTAGGGCAGCTCCATCTGTTTAGCTTTATGAATTTGAGGAAGATCTAGTCAGTCCTAAGCACCCTACAAAAAGAATACAGATTTGATAATAAAGAAATCTTCAGCCAGCTAAAACAAATGTAAACAGATAGCTGAGGGTAGTCGAATGTAGATTGACAAGAAGTTGCAAAATCCTAACAGGAGAATTTGCTGTCAGAGCAATTCTCTGGAGGCTTTGGTGGCCATCCATCCTTGCAGTTTAAACGTGATCTACCTAGAAATCCTGTAATTTAACATGGTTCTGCTACGTTTCCTGAGCATCTCTGGTAACAAAAGGAACCAGAACCAGAACTCAAAAAATACAGTTTATTTCTGTAAGACCAGCAAAGGCAGCCAACCAAACACTCCCAGGTAACTGGTGCAAAAAAGGAACAATGTGTCTCATGGAAGTATTACTTAGAACACGTGAGATTAAAAAAGTGACGCTGGCCCAGAGGCTATTCCGAAATACTGGATGGTTCCTCATGCAGCCAGATTCCCTGGGAGGCTGTGAGAAATGGTTAATGGGCATAAGATGCAATCTCATTTCCTCTGGACAAAAAGCACACTTAAACTCACACACTGTCAGATTACAGTTGCGCTGGAAATGAAAGGGGAAGGCATATTTCCAAACCTAGTCAGTACTTTGCTAAAATTTCCTGTGATGATATGGCCTCACCCCGGGATTTTATGCCCAAACGTGGATGAATGAACTAGGGTCCTTGCTGGTTCGCTTCCAACCCGGTCTGTCTGTTCATGGTACCTAGCTTGGCCGGCAGTGAAATGTCTCAGCGTTTCTCACAGCAGTGCTGGGGAATGTTGGGGATGTGCTGCTCCTCAGCACAGCCTCCCCAGGACTGCTAACTCCCTGGGCAATCCTGGGAATTTCTGCTGTGCTCTCGTCCGTTCGTAGTATTTGCAATCTGTTTGGTGACATGAGGAGGAAACAGCTTCAGTGTAAGAGCGGGAGGGAAGCAGTACTGGGTGATGTCTGTTATCCCAAATTACAGCAATGCCAGACCAGAGTGCGAGTGCTGGTAATGAGCTTGTGTGGGTGGTGCTGCTGAAACGAGAGGTAAACTCAGTATCCTGATGGCTTATACTTACCTCTTTTATGCAATATTGGCTTGGATAATGCCTACCCAGGTAACTCTTACACCTTGTCTTGCAAACTTCTGATCAGTGTTGCTGTGCAAAGGTGTCTCCTTGCAATTTCCACCGTAGAAGGGCTGCATTTTAATGGGGAGGAAACTGAATCCTGTAACCGAAGCTGTGTGTGAAGTGAATGAGTAAACTGTGGGAAAACATGAGACACAACACCAGCTCCAATATGAGAAGAAACAAACAAACTTGATATTTATCTGCCCAGTCAAACAAGAGAGAGTTTAAGATTCTCTTCCTGCTACTAGTGTAGAAAAACCTGACCAGACCTGACCTAAATCCCTTTGAAATGACTGTATATTATTGCCCAATTCCTTTAGGTTTCTCAACGTAGATGCAACAGAGGAAGTGGCTACTGCCAGTGTAACAGTTTGGAAATGAAATAAAGACCTATTAATCCCTTTAAAAATCCATGTGTGTTTCGCCTTGGGGCTCTGCACTCGGTGTGACATCAGTTTGCATCCTTTATTCACACAGAAGTGTTCTTGTCTTTAGCCCTGTTGCCAGGAGTTCATTTCTCTGCTGGGCTCTGCTATCAGCCTCCTGGTAGCCCTTGCCAAGGGCTCTTTCGTTGAATGTGCCTTCTGTTGGCACCCTGTCTTGGGAACTGAAGATCTGCAGCACACCAAGAGCTAGTCACATCTTCTGCAATGGATTTTTTTTTTCGTAGCTTCATCCTGTTTTTTTCCTTGGTGCTGTCTTTCTCCTAACTTTTTGTTATCTCAGAGCTGGTTGTTTCTAACCCCTCTTTGAATCTGACATTCCCTGTGTGGTTTTCTACCATGCAGTATCGTTATTCTGAATGTTTAGTTGTTTAAGGTTCTGGTTTTGATTTCTCTTTGCTTTTCCATTGCATTTCCATCCTCTGGCATTTAGTTTCCTGTGAACCTGTTGCCTCTAGGCCTTGTTCTCACTGATTCTGCTTGTTTGCTCCAGGGAAGTGCTTTCTGTGTAAAGCCTCCATCTGTGGACTAGGATATCTGTGCAATGCACGTTATGTGAGAGGTAGGGCGTGGAGGGCAGCCACAGGGTTAATGTGAATAGGGCATATTAACACAGTTTGTGCTCCAAGTTTCTGCAGTGTTAGTCACTGGGGAATGGCAGTTTCAAAGGCTTATGTTGGATAACTTCCAGAATTGTCCTTTTGTGGGACTGAAAATGGCACTGGGAGGTTTCCGCATAGCTCATGCAAATGCCATAAACATTTGAGTACAACTAACGCGTTGAGAAGACATAGCTACTGTATGGTACGTCCGAGACATGGGCACTTATCCAAAGTAGTAATTCTCTCAGTGCACGGATTTCTTTGGGGTGATGATGGTGAGGGATCTGCTTTAACATCTATAGAGGACACCTGGGCCTGCAATGTTCTTTTTAGAAAGGTTATTTCAACAATAGATAGATATTTTCTTGTCATTATACACAGTATGGTATCTGTTTCCAGAGTCATTGCTTTAGTAGAGAGCCATTTTATTGAAGTATTATTCATTGTTAATGGTTATATTCTTGCCATGTATTGCCAAATAAATATAACAATAAATGAGCAAATATTACCGCGTGTGCACATGTCTGAGGATGTACAGTCACTGAAGGTTATCAGTGCAGACAAAGTATAAAATAGGCAGGCAAGGGCTTAATCCTGCAAAGTGCTTCACTTGCTGCGAGGACTCTGTGTCCATGGAGGTCCCAGCAGATGTATTTGTCAGTGGTGGGCTCTTTCACAGACACAGAGCGCAGGCCCAAAGATACACACTGCAGATAATATGTGCCACATAAAAGCAGCTACCTCTTTGAATTTCAGACGTATGGTCATTGGTGGCCACCCCCGCTACAGCTGTCTGTGCCTTTCTCTTGTTCCAGGTGCGTGTACGACGCATTCCTGTAGCATGTAGGGATTCTGTTACATTGATGTCACGTTGTTTATGTTTCCATGAGAAATGCACTAGAAAAAAACTTGGTTCATCTATCTTTGTTTATATATTTATCTATAATATGTAGATCTGGTGTTTTTGTACTTGGATAAAATCACATACACCACTGCTGAAGATCAGGGTTTCTCTCAAGAGGCTGTTTCACATTGTGGCCAGTGGAGCCCAGTCTCAGCTGTGTGTTGCTGCTTGTCAGGTATCGAAAATGCTTGGTATCACTGGTTGTGTGAGTTCAGGGTCTCCCGACCATGGTTCATACCTTTGCTGTATTATGAGTCACAAAATACAGGCTCCAGGCCACTGGGGCTTTCTCTCTCCCTTGGCTGCTGTAAATGTATTTTGCTCCAAGTCGCGGTGCTCTCTGCAGAAGCTGCAGGCGCGTTCTGTAAGTGGCTGGCCTTGTGTGTCAGAGCAGCCCTGAACATTGTTATAGGCAGTTATAATTTCCAATCTGTTGAACTCACATTGTATTGTCAAACACTTTGCCAAAAAGGTAGGACTGCTTTGGTTTATTTAGTATGAACGGGCCATTTAGGATGAAATGCCGCATGAGCCCTTGCGTGGCAGTGCTGTAAATTGCCAACAAAGTATATTCCCCAAAGTACCCTGCGATACCTCAGATGGATGCATACCTTCCTAGATTGGTGTGGTCTTTCTGCTCTTGCTGCCACACAAAGCTTTGGTGTGCGAAGGTCGCAGCTGCTGCCAGGCAGGAGAGTCCCCAGGATATGGAGGTGAAACCTAAGAGAATTTTGTTTGCTTTCGTGTCCTTGGTCAGTAACCAGAGAAGCAAACTTTATAGTTGCAGAACACTGCTCCTGACTTCAGAGCTTTTCTGACAATTTTCTGCCTCACTTGTTTGGTGATAAACTGGGCAAAGACTCACTTGGCACACTGGAGAACATCTTCTCCACTGGAGGCAGGAGGAGCTTGAATATTAATTATTAAGGCAAGACAGGGATATGTATCACAGTCAGCTACCCCAAGCTGGCTGATAAATAACAGTGCAATGAAAAAATCATAGAATCATAGGTTGGAAAAGACGTCTAAAATCATCAAGTCCAACTATCCACCCAATACCACCATTCCTACTAAACCATATCCCGAAGTGCCACATCTACACGTTTTCTGAACACCTCCAGGGGTGGTGACTCAACCACCTCCCTGGGCAGCCTGTTCCAAATGTCTGACCACTCCTTCAGTAAAGAAATTTTTCCTAATATCTAATATAAACCTCCCCTGACGCAACTTGAGGCCATTGCCTCTCGTCCTATCGCTAGTTACCTGGGAGAAGAGACCAACACCTACCTCACTACAACCTCCTTTCAGGTAGTTGTCGAGAGCAATAACGTCCCCCCTCAGCCTCCTCTTCTCCAGACTAAACAGCCCCAGTTCCTTCAGCCACTCCTCACAAGACTTGTTCTCCAGACCCTTCACCAGCCTCGTTGCCCTTCTCTGGACACGCTCCAGCAACTCATTGTGTTTCTTGTAGTGAGGGGCCCGAAACTGAACACAGTATTCGAGGTGCGGCCTCACCAGTGCCGAGTACAGGGGCACAATCACCTCCCTACTCCTGCTGGCCACACGATTCCTGATACAAGCCAGGGTGCCATTGGCCTTGGCTGCCTGGGCACATTGCTGGCTCATGTTCAGCTGGCTGTCAATAAACACCCCACCTGAGGTGCAGAGGAGTTTGCACCTAAAAGAGAGAACAGAGGAGTTGGCTTCTGTTGCTCCCTGGTGTCCATGTGCCATGAGCGTGAAGCCTCACTTAGCCTCCCAGTGAGCCTTTCATTTGCCACTGTAATCAGAAGACCTTCACGTTGGATGGATACACTTCTACCCATGTGCACCTATTTAGTCAGCTAGCTTATCCATGGTTGCAGGGAACCTTCCTGCTATTAACACAATGCACAAAAAAATATTTGCATTAGATTAAAATTTTACCTTTTGAAACAAGTCTGACTGTATTCCTGAAGACAAGATTCTCCCCTACCCACTCTGGCCTTGGATTTGGGCTGTGTTTAAGCAAGGTCATCAAGCTGTTGGAGGTGGGTGTGTTTTGCTGCCCTTGCTGAGGTTAGTTGCTGGCCTTATTGATGCTGAGGCTGAAGCAGGTTCCAGAGTGCTCTGCTGAGTCCACTCCTGGGGCTGTTGGGATCGATTGTGAAAGACAGATCCTGCCCAAACAACACAGGTTCACACAAGGGAATTGATCAGATTATGTACCTCGTAGGCATGAAATTATTGATGGATACAAAAGCTTATACTTGAACAATGTTTTCTCTCCTCTCTCAGAAGTGTCTCTAAAGTAAAGAGAAATATATTGTTAATTCTGGGAAAGCTGGAAAGATCAAAGTCTTTCAAATGGCAACACTTTTTTTTTTCCCCTCTGCAAGAAACTAGTAAAACTAACAAAAGTAGATTTTGGAAAATGTTATGAGGCTTCCACCTTAGCAAAAAAAAAAAGTAATTATTTTGGTGATTACTTATTTCCAAAGGATTAGAAGGTAAGGAAAGATAGTCTGTTTCATTTCGTAATTTAAAGCAATTAGAAAGGCCCAATTTTGCAAAACTCTGAATTCTGGTGAAGGACTTCAGTATGGAGGGTCCCTCTAAGATTTACACATTCTTCCCAGTTTCCTTTGCAAAATTGCAGGTTTTGTATTCGTAGCTTACCTCTTCTTCTATCGCTCTCCTAAAATTTGCTGTGCTGGTGATTCTGAGGTGTTCCTATTGACTTTTTAGATGTTGGCACAGACCCTCATGAGGAATTAGTGAACTACACTGGCTTGAACTCTTCTTCCTTGCCCAGATTTCTGCTGTCTGAAGAGGAGGAAGGAGAACCAGGAGCCTTACAACAGCTCACTGTCACTGTTGTATAATCTCAATTCGAGCCTTTGGTGGCTTGAGGAAAGTGGCAGGAGCTCTTCTTGTCTGTCAGGGTGAGCCTGCAAGAGGAAGAGGCTATCCAACTTACAGCTTTGACCCCGCAATTTACCAGGGGAGTACTAGCTCAATTCCAGTAACTTTGATATGGTTACACCAGGGATCAATTTGTTCTGAATACTTTTTTTTGTGCTTTCATACACAGAAGTGTCAGGTATTATTAGCAACAGAACTTTATCTTGTGAGATAGTATTAAGAACCTGATAGAAGTGTGATTTCGTTTCATACTGGCAGAGAATGTAGGAAATGCTGTTTGACTCCCTTCACAGCTTGGATTAGCAAAATTAGACTTGTCTCCTTTGCACTAACAAGCCCCAGAACAGAATGTGAGCCATTAAATAAAGGAAAATCCTTTCAGACACACACAAAAAAAAAAGCTGTGGGAAAATAAATCACCTCGGCTTCCAAGAGGATAGATTATTAGAGAGTTCATATCTGCAGGGCATCTACTCTGCAGGATTTTTTGTGCACAATGACGTGACTTTATGGTTTTATTTACATTTTCTGAAGAGTTCACATGACTTGTTGCTATGGGGAATGCTGCAGTTGTCTGGGATACCCTTTTATATTTACATCACACACACAATTCTGCCTATATAGTGACTTGATGCTGCTTGACAAACAGCAAGTAACTGTGATGGGCCTGTTAATTGAACAGTTTGAGCCAGGTTTTAATCCATCAAGAGTACTGTTGGATTTGGATCTTTATTTTATTTTACCATGTGTTTATTTTTCCTTTCTTTAAATTTTTCATGAGTAATGCCTTTGGAACCCAGACAAATGTGGAAGCTGGTAAATCCCGTTCTCTCAGGCTGCACATAACACTGCTTGCCCTAGGCAAGATTTGCAGAGAAGCTCGTTTCTGTATGGGCACTCAAATAAGCGACCAGAATCTACCTTGACCTTCAGGTATTCTCAGAGCCTGGGTGCCAGGTGTTCCCTACTCAGATGCTTGAGCATTTCTGATAACATAGCACTTGAAATTTTCCCTGAAATCTTTTGAAAATATGCCCTAAAGGCTAAACCCTGAGCTAATGTAGTGGAACAGAAAGACTTAATTCATTTTCATCTGTTGGGCCCTGAATCTGGCCCAAACTAGTTTCACTTACAAGTAAAGTTCAACTTCGAGAAGAAGTTAGGTGAGGACAATAAACATGAGTCAAAATAAATAGATATTCTGGAGTCAGCCGTTTCAAAGCATGTCTCTGTGGAAGTTCGGTTCATAGACTCTCTGTTCACACAGTGAGGAGTAAACAGTAATGTTTCAAAGTATTCCTGCAAATTTCCTCCCATGGCTGTCACCTTAAGCACATACCGTCCTCTTGGTTTTACAGAAGATTGTGCTAGGAAAGCCTTGGATTCAGAGCTCGCACCTCAGGCAGCAAGGCCTCAGGGTGTAATGAGAACATTGCCATTTTTTCTCCAGTAGATTCTTTTGAGCTGGAAGGAAGTGTCCCGTCCATGACATTTTCCCCTCTTCACTGTCTCCTTTCTTTTTTTCCCCCCTTTAAACTTTTCAGGATACCTGACTTCCAAATGTCAGAAAGGAGCCTGACACTACAAAGCTTTAGAACTTCATAAAATCCTTAGAGAACTGATTGAATGCTACAAAAGCATTGCTCATGTCCAGATGATGTTATTTTGGTTCTGAATGACTGTGCATTTTGACCACATCCATGTTCCTCATTATTAACTAATCTCAGATGTTCTCACTAGACTACTTTTGCTTTCGTGCTTGTTTAATGAATGACTGTCTTTCAGAGGAACTGAATAATTAGACGTTCGTCCCGACGAAAAGTATTAACTGCATGCCATGTATTATCCATTATTTCATTAATTATTTATCACTTGTAATCCTTGTTTAGGAAGTTCTAGTTATCCAGTCATCCAAGAATGGCATCGTGCAACTTGTGCCATAATTTTGTAATCATATAAAGTCATGAAAATCTGTCACTACTTCAGGAAGATGGTGCTGCTGCCTGTCCATTCTTATCCCTCATCCTACACCATTCCTTCTTCCATCACAAGAACTCACTTGCTCTTTCCGAGGAGGAGGCCAAGAAACTGATCTAGGTTAAAGCTAACACTGCAAAGGAAAATCTTGGCCAGACAAATGTTTGTGTTGGTGCACAAGGGAGCTGGCAGCCCAGGGAGTGTGCATGAGTTTCTGGAAGGAAGCTTGACTTTGTCTTCTGATGGCCTGTGTAAACTGGCTTAAACTGATTGAGAAACGACATTGTAAAATGACTATTATCCATTCCTGAGAAGGAACTGGCGTGTAGCCAAAGCAACAAGTCTGTGAATGCCCTACATGGCAAACATGTTTGAACTTCTCCTAGATGTGGATGCTTTCTCTTGCAAGGGCGAAGGGACCTCCCAGGTGTCCTTGGCAGGCATATGGCACCAGTAGTCCCCACCATAGCACTGTATGCTAAATTTTCAGGTGGGATTGAGAGTGTGGCCTCATCTGAAGACAGTGACCAGTTGTTCTCTGTCCCCACAGGAAAAGTTGGCCTAGTTTTATCAACAGAAAACAAAAATTTAAATTAATTAAACAATTACTGTGTATAATGCTAAGCTTTCTGTCCTGTCCAAGTTGGGACATTACTGCCCACGAAATTACGTTCTCCTGCCCCACCCCTACATCCCAGTGCTGTCATTCACTGTTTCCTTGTACATTCATAACCCGGTCTGATCACAGAGGCTGGCAGCCAAGTGTATGCCACTGCAGAGACAGGAGCACCACTATTTTCTAAAATGCAAGTTATTGGATAAAGAGTGGTATGATAGAGTATAGTTACAAACACAGCAGTCTAAGGCTCTTACAAACTGTAACAGAGCACAACTTCCAATGCATAACCCTTTCCACCTATATTTATAAGGGCTTGCTGGCAATTCCCCCAACTTGGCCCACAGGACTTCAGTCATAGCCCTTTGCTCCTCACTCAAAAGCCAAGGACATACTAAATGAGAGAGTATGTAATGAATAGTGACAACAGGGTTATTTCTTTTAATTTCTGGGTCAGCAATAGGCTGAAACACAATCAAGAGATGTAAAAAAAGAGATTAGAAACAACATGGTGGTTAGAGGGAAAACAAAGAAAGCCCAGCATAGTACCAATTATTAAAGACCCCAAAGAGGAAGAACTTTGGTGGCGATGACAGCTGATCAGCCAGGGTGCTCTTGAGACAGATAACTTCATCCCTGAATTTCACAGGACAGCAAGAACGTGGATTAACTCTTGGCCTGTGTATTTGCCCCATGCAGAGTGTCTCCTTCAGCTCTTAATGAAACAGGGCCCCAACCTGGCTAGTTCTGCAGGCACAGCTCAGCCTGCTAGAAGAGCTGGGTTTCCATTCTTTGCATGCCTCATCCTCTCACTCTCTCTTTTGATGTTCTTATGGTCTTATGGATTGTTGACTTTTGGTTACTTATCTACTTCTTCCCCTCCTAATCCTGCCCTGGAGAACATACATAATGCATCTGTACTTCTATTTCTCTGAACTTTGGGATTAAGAATCAAAGCAGCACATCTCAACAATACACATTGGTTTTTGACCTTGAGCACTTTGTTTGTGAGTTTGATTTTGCTGTATCCTCCTCCAGTGTCTCCAGTAACCTCAAGTCTCTTGAGCCCCTCTCATCTCCTCTAACAAGGTCTCTTCCTAATTTGTGTTCCCAGAACTGCTTATCATGCAGGTAAAGGGAAGCATTGGTTTACTAGAAAGGGAATTATACATTCAAACATCACCAGTCTGACACATATTGATTTTTATTTTAGGAAGGTAACATGTAAAACACATAAATAAAATGCAGGGTTTGGTGGCTTCCTTCTAGGTCAGGGTTGCAGCCACTCCATCACTGATACCTGATCACAGCAATGCTCACAGGCTGTGCAACCCACCTCCCCACACTGACCCAGCTGCAGACTTTCTCTGGAGATTTAATTCCTGCTGGGTGATTTGCATCACAGCCTTGTGTGTGCGTGTGCGTGTTTTTAACTCCCAGGCGGTACAATGACACACCTCCAGCCATCTACACTGCTTTGTGTCTGAATCAGACCCTTTCCCTGTGTGGTGTCTTCTCTCTTGGATGGCTTTACAGACAACATACTATGTCCTCTTTGAATCTACACACTGAAGGTGACTCTGTGCTCCAGGCACACCTGCCGTGTTCAGGCAGTTGTCCTATACCATGGCCATACATCAGCCGGAATGAGTGTTAAGGCTTGGGGATGGGAAATCCTAGCACCCAGGCATGGAGACACCTTGGGACTGCTGGGAGGCTCACACAGTGCTGTAGAGAGAGACCAACACTGGGTTCAAAGAAGAGCTGTATGTACTGCTTTAGACACATGTCCCCTTTAAAAAAAGAAGATGCAGTTTAAGGCACATCAGCTGGAAGTGCCTCACAGCTGCAGGGCTGAAGACCCATTGACTTCCCCTGTAAAGTCCTTAGGGTTAACCCAAAGCACCTGCAGCCCTACTGCAGTGGGTTGGAGTTTTGCATTGTCTTTCAGCTCAGTTTCCCCCTGCAGCACAAGGGCAGTGTTATCTTTAGCTGCCCAGTGAGATCTGCAAGGGGGTGATGAATTACAGCTCTGAAGAGGGTCTTTTGTGGGCATGTGGTGGGTGCTGGGGAGAATGTATTAGTCAGGGGGATTGTCCTCTTGGGATCAGATTCCTCTTGCCAACCTTTTCTGCCTCTGAGGACAGTTGAGCTGCCAGAAGTGCTGCAGAGAGGTAAGTACCTGTGCATTTGACTCTGTTGTAAGTGACTGGAGTTTGTGCTTGGTGGGTGCTGTGTTTGTCCAGCCCCCCAGTGCAGAATGGTCTCAGCTTGAGCTAAGTGAACCCTGTCCTGGCTTCTGCTTGTAGGCTGCTGAGTGCTTGGTATCCATGTAGTTGGTGGATATACTACTTTGTAAAAAATATCTCCTTTCTGCAGAAACTTTGGAAAAAATATCCCCTTTCTGCAGAAACCTGTTGTATCCTTTATTGCTCTAACTCTGCACCCTGAGTGTTAGTACCAATTGGTTGTGGCCCCTGCCATTCCACTTGCTGTTTGTGCACAGCTCCTGGATGCTTGAAAAACCTTAATACTGACCTGTATTTATTGACAATTGAGCTTTTCATGGTTTTGTGAAAAAGTATGTGCTGCGTTTGGTCATGAAGAGAATTAAGGCAGAAAATCGGCACAAATTGTCTACGTTTTGAAATCTTAAGCATGAGTCTTTCTTTTCATTTAACACCTTATTGGAGGTTGCTATTTTTAAAAATCATAGAAAAGCTTTTTGTAGTGCAACATACAGCTTGGAAGGCTTGTTAAGTAGCAATGTAATTCTTGGAGGATTTTTCTTTAACAGAAAAACTTTTACCAATGCTGTGCTTAAATTTACCGTGAGCTGAGATGAAATAATACAGCAGATCAAAGAAAGCAACTCACTGTCTTCCAGTCAGGAGAGGTTCATGGGTCTTGTCTGTGGCCGTACCTGTTTGCCACGGATTGGTCTGACTTCACTTGGGGAAAGAGTGAGCAGAAATAGCTGGTTTTTATTGAAAAAGAAAGAAAAAAACATTGTTGTTAGATATGAGGAGCTACCATATGTAGTTAAAGGCAATCACTGTACAAACAAAACCATCACCCTCAAATGTCTCTGACTGCAAGACAACTTCAAAAGTCCAGAGTATTCTTATACCCGGAGTGTACAATGAAATTCTTAGGTACTTGGCTGACAGTGTAACTATCTAGCTAATTCTGTGGGTAGTTCTTGAAATTGGCAGGGCTTGTCTATATTGCTCTTGTACGCTGCCTGGGGCCTGAACGGGAGCAGTGTGGCACTTAATGGATTCGCTTACCCTTAGTAATGGGTTCTTATATATTTTTATTTCTTGACTATACCTAACAGGCAGTCCAGTCAACACCGAATAAAGCACTTGTTTCCTGCTCTTGTTCTGAGAGTGAGGCTGTATTTTAATTAATGACCAGATTAGAGGCCATAGGCTTTTCCTGGAGAAATCTAGATAATGACAAGTAAAGCCTGCTTTCAAGCCGAGTGTTTTTGGGATGTGCTTTCGAAACCTTGAAAAGTTTTTAATTAAAAAGCCACACTCATACTTAGGAAGTGTTTTAATCAATATTTTATTTAAGTGCTCAGACAGAGGAAAAGAGAAAACAAAGTAAATTGGTATCATTGAGGAAAACTGTGAACGTATTGTGTATTGCTATATGAATGCTTTCAGCAGAGGATATATAGCTCCGAATGTGTTCAGATCTTAAAATGCTATTATTCTGAGAAGTGGAAATGAGAGAAAATATCTGATGCAGTGTGAAGTGTTGCCGATCTATATGAGCCTTAAGTTTTCTAGTCCTTGGGATGTGAATCAAGATGTAAGATGGTGCGTGGGGTTGTTGTGAGACTCTTAGGACAACTCACGCAGGCTATGGCATGGCCAGATCCTTACTCCAGGTTATCAGCTGACCCAGATCTGTCTCAGCCTTGAGGGCTCAGTGCTGCCCCGGTGCCTTGCTCCAGAGAGCTTTCCTAAGAGCAGGCAGCTCCTGGTAGTCCTGGTCTTGCTTTCTGCTTCTCTCTTAGTTATGCAGCTGATTTATCAGATGTGCAGCACTTCTTACTCTAGAGGTCAGTGTAATGTTAGGAATGGAAATGGTGCATATCCAATTCGTTTTCCCTGATGAGATGTTCCAGGGTGAACTCTAAATTATACTCCTTCCCATGTAAGATGGAAGAAAAATTTCGTACTGGGGAAATGTACTTGTAAAAGCACAACAGCCAATATGGGAAGCTCAGAGGGCGTTAAAGAAAACAACCATTGAGCCTCTTTGTTGAATGGAAGTTATGGATGCACTGGTAGTAATTTTCTGAAGCCATAGACAATAACATAATGTGAGTGGGTGATGGAAGAAATTACATACGGTGAAATTTAGAGAGCTGACAGCAGCCTATGCATCACTTAAGACCCATTTCAGAGGGCTTAATTGCAGCTCAGATAGCACACAGGCCTTGTGCTTATCTTCTGCGTATGAACAAATTCCATCTAGAATAAGCACCATGAGCAGAACATGGAAAATGTAATCTGATCAGCTGTAAAACTCCTGCTTTGGGGAAGGGGTGTTCTGTACTGAGAACAGATGTGGGCAATGTAGATTTATGTTGCAGCGTGCACACTACAAAGGTCTAATGCTATGTTTCACCATAGGGTGTGCTGATGTTGGTCCAAAGAGATGCCATGAGAATATCAATCTTTAAACAAATGGGAAAACTGAGTAATGAGCACCCCCCAGGAGTTGTGGTAATCTATTCCATTTGTGTGTGAGCTGTGTGGCTGATAAAGCTAGAAACAATCCCACTTTCAAGTTCTTTGGAGGCATTTATTTTACTCCTCGTCTTGCTTTCTAGAAATATTCAGACAGATATAGTGGTGTGAATGCTTAGAAAAGTAAATTTTCAGCTTTGTTGTGTGACCATAGAAGAGAAATTGGAACTGGACAGTCACATGTGTCTTTGCTACAAAATGGTTTCATGCTGGTTCAGTAAGAGAAGATAAAGAGCTCTGTACAGCCTCTCTGAGGAGATCGAGCTGGCAAGCCACTTTGCAGAGTGAATATTGAACGCTTAGTTTTTCAGTCAATTCTCAGAATGTTTCAAGAAATGTGTGGTGGGCAGAATTAAAGCTGAACCTGCTGAACTCTTCCTTATCTTTACATGATTGGATTTCTTGTAATATTTAACTTTTTCTTTGCATTTCCTGGACTTAGATTTCTTAGTTCTGAGATAATCAATATTCCCTGGTAATGTATTTTGACATACGTTCCCGATAAGCATTTTCAGCTTGAAGTCCTAACAAATATTATTTTTGTCAGAACAGAAAAGGTAAATTGAAGTAGTCTCCTGATAGCCACTTTGAAAGCAGAAATAGAGATGAAATATTAGGACTACACTAATAGCGCTCTTCAAAACACAAAGCTTTATGGATTTAACTGTTTTCTTTTTAATTGAGAAGCAACCTGCAAATCATTGCTGTTCTCTGGAAAGAGATCTGTTATTCAGATGTCTGCTAAATGGTTTGTATGAATTCTATTCCAGTTCTGGGTTTGTTCACAAACCATTCACAAATTGTCTACTTTTATTATTCACAGTGTGTGATTGGGCATGTGGTATATTTTCTGCTCTCTGGTTTAATGACTGAAACATTTTGACAGGGAGTAACAAATGGTGAATGACAACTAGTAAACAACATGCAACTTGAGGCATTTGCAAACACTTTCAAGAATATTAACAATCAGAAGAACATTGCTGAAGCCTGGGTAGTCTGACCTCTATGAATTATAATGATTCACATCTCGGCCATTTAGTTACAGATGTATTTAAGCCTGTTTTTCATTTGCCCAGCTCTGTTAAGTTTGCAAGCAAAAACATTGCCTATGAGTGATGTATCTTTCAGTCAATTCAAGCCTTGAATTACTTGTAAATAAAGTCTAATTTTGAAACTCGGCCACAGGGGAGCAAGTTCTCCAATTTCCATATCAAAATGATGAAATAAAATAATGTACTTCTGTCCTCTAAGACAGTCTGTACAGGGGAGGGTACTGTGTTCTTGTTCAATGAGGTTATAATGGGGTGCTAAAGTCAGTTTGCCTGTACATGAGCATTAGAAATGCTGCAACTCTGAGATAGAAGACTAAGTTTGTGTCATTTAAAGACATCCAGATGCTTTGATTGGAGTATAGGAATTAGTCTAGTTTTGATAAACCTCGATCTCTGTTTCCATGTAAAACCTATTGAGTTTCTTCACTTCTTCAGCTTGGCAATTGAAATCCAACCCTATTCCCCTCCAGAAGGTTTTGCAATGATGGGTGGTGTGATTCTCACACAGAATATGTGCGACTCTTTTTTGCCACAACCTGGGGTTCTGAAGCTGTGTGAATAATTAAGATTTCATAACACTGCAGGCAAAATTCTTTCTCTTGATCCATGCTGTAGATATCTTTTGCATTTTCTGCACACATGGTACTTTCATTTCCATCAATGGGAATTCCACAAGCTGAATAAGGAAGAAATATTTCCATAAGTGCCTTATTTGGGCACTTACTAATACTTACTCACTCGGGCAAAGCTCCTACTGACTTTGATCTAATTGGTGAGCTGCCCACTGCATTTGAATCCCTGATTTGGAGAGTTGGTAAATGGCATTTTAATAGCAAGGGTCAGCAATGATTGCCATTCAGTTTTTCTTGCCTCCCCCACCACAAAGCTATCATCTGAAGTGAGGCATTGCAGTTCCTTTTGGAAGATTAATAGTTCTCTGCTAGTAACAGATTTTCCAGTAGCCAGAAAGCAGTACACCCACTGATGAGTTTATCATTTGAACTTTGAATCCAGTCGGGAAGTTGAGACGTAAACTCTTCCATGATGGTGATTTGTGGTGTAGTTCCAGTTTTCAGGGTCAGGTTATTAACCAGCGTAACAGTGATATAAGCACATGTCGTAGAGAACATGAATCAGAGGAAGTGTCTGACAAAGACCTCACTGTGCAGGCAGCTTTCATAGGAGGCTGTGAAAGTCTGATGTGTGTTGTGAAGCTCCAGTTGTCAGGTTGGAAAATACCACAAGTATTAACAACCTGCGTATTTGTGTATGAAACTTTTTCATGCAGGCGTTTTTGGTGTTTGAAGGGTTTTATCCTGTGGCTTGTCTAGGGAAGGATTTTCATTTTGCTCCAATATGTGCAGATTTTAGAGTTTTTTTCTATTGGTTTGAGGGAGAAAAAGAGTGACAAGAAACCAACCCAACTACCTATAATGGATAGGTTGTAATTTTTTACGTAGGAGGAGTGTTTGTGATTTTATATTTGGTAACAATGCTCTAAGTTCCTGTTAAAATTAAGACATTGAAAGAGCATAATGGTCTGCAAATTTCTAATGCTTGTCCTGTCATCCTGGAAGTACTGAAATGTAAAACATTCTGGGAGAAAGCCTGTGGTGTAAAAGATAAATATTATTTGAGCTGTGCTAACACTGGAAATAACTACTCATAGAAAATTCTGATATTCTGACAAGTTTCTGTCCCGAACTGGAATGAATAGTGAAAATCTTTATGAACAGGGAGTTCTGAAAAGCAATGTAGTGTAGAAGTATTTAACTTTTTATTTAGAACCAGTGTAATGTTATACGCCTTGGGAACAAGTCATGGAAATTGTAGTTGAGGTGTCTTTTGCCTCTCTTCAGCTGCAGGGTTTAAATATATTTGCAGCGTGGTGTATTCCATGCTACACTCTGTTTTATGGCTTCTACCAAATACTAAACACGGAGAAGAAACCAGAAAACACTTCCTGTGGCAAATTCCAGTCTGTCAAAATCTGGTTTTTTGTTTTTTTTTTTTTTTCTCCCATTACAAATCACGGTGAGGAAAAAACCCCTCCCAACCAGGTCTATTACTAATATGGAATTCAACCTCTTATAATAGTTATATTCAGACTTACGGTATGGCAAGTTCTCTTTCTTTCTGTGTTGTAATGATCTGCTCAGATCTACTGTCTTGGGGAGGAAAAAAAAAGCCTGTCCTTTAACTGCATTCAAAATAATGCTGCATCCCACTTGTGTAGTGACTCCTACTCAAGCTGGTTGATGCAGACTGCAGATTTGAGAGTGATTCATACGCAGTGAAGCCACATGAGTTTTGTGGACTAGGTAAATAGCATGTGAGAGTCAGTAGTGCTTGAGTTGGGCTTCACTAAAGAAAAACTTCTCTTCAGGTGACTTTAGCCATGCCCGGGGGTCGGGAGGTGAAGGCTTTAGCTGCGGTTCTGTGAACAGCCTGCCTCTGTCCACTTCTGCATGGTGGCTCTTCCGCTTTCCACCTGGGAAGAGAAGGTAATCCCCATTGAAGAGATATTCTCATATATTTACATATTCAAGCACTGGTTCTCTAAATAAAATATGCACAATAAAGATTCTGCGTATTGCATGCAGTTAATTCTGTGCATTGTAAGTGTGGGAGCCTGAAGGGCTGGGAGAAGCAGCCCGTTCTCACCAGTGTCCTTGCACCTCTGAAGGCTTTGCTGTAGCCACTGGGTGATGCAGCAGCTTCTCTTTGTGTCATGGGAAGTCGGGGAGGGAGAAGCTTGGAGAGTCAGGCATATAAATTATGAATGAATAATTGGAGAAGATCCCTGCTCTTCCAGAAGAAATGCACAGACTAGATAACAGGCTTTGGAAAACTAATGAGATGATAGGGTTTCCAACTTTACGTTTTCTAATTGCTTCAAATGAAACCCCATTAGAAACGGCTGGTCTGATTCTCAACTGATATAAATTGTCATATATTTTTACATTTAAATAGCATTTGGCTAGTCTACCGCAGATGTAAACTCTGGCCTAGATTATGTGATCGCTATCAGCTTGGAATGGAAACTTTAGTGCTACTTTTACAGGCAAATATGTTTTAATGTATTATCAGGAAAATCCAGCATATTTCCAGGTATTGTGCATCTGAAAAAATAATCACCAATACAAGACTGCAAAGAAGACAGTTAAAATAATGCGTGTATCCACATCATCACTGCTCAGGGCGGCTAGATGAAACTGGAGTCCAAGCCACGTGCTGGTAACAGGTAATCTAGGGCTGGATGCTCTGAGCCAAGAGCATCTTCAGCTCCCTGAATCCAAAGAAAGAGAAAGATACCATATTTTTCAGTGGCTGCTGAGACCCACATGGAACTGAAAATAGCTTTTCAGTAAGAGCAAAATGAATCAAATTTAAACAAGTTTATCCTGAGAGATATAGTGATTCTTATTTGAAAGAAAATAAACAAAGGATTTGCTGCTCATTCTAGGCCAGATTCTCATCTACCTTAAATTCAGAAGAAATCACAAATCTGGCCATTAATATTTCCTCTTATTTGGAGCGTGGATGACTGTTTAACAGTCCATTGCTATAGCCCTTTCCAACAGTGTTGTTTTCATGGATTTTGACCTGTGTTGGAAGAATTGTCTTACTCCTGGATCTAAGGCCCAAGGGAATTGGGTCATGGTATCTGAAGTCTGCCAGTGATGCCAAATTATGAGGGTGGGGAAGATCACTTGTCTCTTGTTTCTACTTTTCCATGGTGCATTTATTTTCTACACTAGGAGGAAGAAAAATCCAAACAGAGCAGGATTTAAGTGGGAGGGAGAAATATTTTCTCATAACCCTGGGAAAATGGTTTTATGGAGGAAAAAAAAAACCCAAAACACTGATCTATAGATGATAAGATTTTTACAGGCAATAGGTCTATTTGTGACCTAATTGAAACTAATTTCAAAGCAGTCAATGTCAATATAATTTGCTTCAAAGGACAGACTTCCAATGAGCTCACTCAGGGAACGAAACCACGCTGAAGTTCTTAGATATGTGAAGCTGTGGGACTCATTTTTGGGGAATAAATTGTCTGAAAAAATTGAATTCTGGATTACTTTCCAAATTAGTGATAAATTTCCTGCATGTTTGTAGTTTTACAGAATTCCATAATCAAGAAATATAGAGCTGCGTGAATAATTAAAGATTATAAATTTGAAGCCCTGTAGTGTAGACATCAATATAAATATACTCAGAAATGAAAAATCATTATGTTAATCTGTATATATTGATCAGTTAGTTATTAAAAAGGCCCTATTCAAAAACACGTGGTTTATAATGGGACATTTGTTGATTAAAATTCTCACATCATGGGTGACAAATATCCTTTCTCTGATAATAAAACAGTAAGTTAACAAAACCAGGAAAATACTAATAATATGATGGACTTGTCTTGTTGCTTACATTTCTCTCAATGCAGATGGTGTAAATCACTATTCACGTTATTGCTATTTACGTATTACTGTTTCCTATGATCTGTTTCATGTTAGCCTTGCCACAGTTCAGTGTCTGAATTGCAGCCAGGGCTGGAGACTGTTCTGCTGCAATTATTTCCACTGCAGTTAAAGTATATGAGGTATTTTTAAAATTTATCTTGTTTTTTAAAATGAGATATTCAATCAAAATTTCGGTTTGAGGATGCATTTTACTTGGCACTGCCTGGAAGGAAAAAATGGAGGCAGTGTACTGGGAATCAAGACTGGGCATAAAAATATAAAATAGGGGGGTGTCTTGAAGTCTATGTAAATTAAAAGCCCTCAGTAAGTTGGACTCTGTCTTGGTACCTTAGAGGTCATGTTCTCATGCCTTTCTGTCCAACCTTAATGACTAAAATTTACTTTCTTGAAATATGAAGGCCAAGGATTTTGCATAATATGTTTCCAAGAGGAGTTTCAAGAAGTCATTAACACTGTAAAACCTGTTGCGAGACTGGGAGGGTGGCCAAGTTGTAGGACAACATACATCCCATTCCAGGAAAGAAAGTAATCCAAAATTGACATCACCTGGCCATCTGTCCCAGTCAGCGAGGACTGCATTACATTTCAGGTTAAGTGAATCTAGAGGGTTCTAACCCTGTTCTGGACATATTTAGTGAGAGTTAGTTTTTCACCTGCAGCTTGTGTTAATTTACTGATAACCATGTTTCTGAAACCAGCTGAACTGCATGTGGATACACTTAAAAATTCAGAAATATTTGGTCTCATTTGCTCCTTGCTGCTTTTTTTTTTTTTCCCACTGACGAACATAGATACTTTCAGATGAGTTTCATCAGACAGTTGCTGCTATAGCTGTTTCTTCATGTGCTATAAAAGCTTATGTTTATGTTAATTTGATGAAGACGCTTCAGCTGATACAAACAGTCCTTACCTGCGCTGAAAGCAAAGGAGTTCTGCTGATATACACCAGTGTTTGTGGGGCTGGAGATACGATACTGGTCTTCTACGTATGCACGTCATCATTTTTGTGTGCCAGCGGGCAACAAGGAGAGGAAGAAAAAGCAAACACAGTGCAAAGCATCATTCCCTACTTTGTATTTTTATTTCCTTCTGCTGTTCTAGGTAGACTGTTTTCTCTGTCATGGATGAGAGAGACAAGTACTGCTCGTACCAAAATCTGCCAATAAATAACCTGCTTGCTTGTATGGCTACTTCTAGCTCTTTTTCTGGATACGTTTTCAGGGTAGTTGCCAATGCAACTTATCAGAGAATAGGTCTGAGAATTTAAATGAGACACCTGCTTAGGGGAAAACATGGAGCCTTTTAAATCACAAGCCTTGTACTACTATTTATTTTAGGACCCAAACTGGAACGTGCATCTCAGTATTTAACAGCTTTCCATTAGGGGAGAGGATGTCTGCAGTTGTTTACAGCTTTTACTCTTTTTTTAATCATACCAGATTTTAATAATTTGGGCTGAAATTAGAAGATTCATTCAAGTTCTCAAACAGAAAAGATGCTGGTGCTATTCTCTCAGATGTGGTCACCAGTAAGGGAAGGACTGGGATTTGCTCTGTTGGTAGCGGATAACGTCGAGCTGACAGACTTGCACGAGAAGTTCATGTGATAGAATGCAAAGACACCATGGCTTGGTCTGTCTTCCCCAGGAACGGAGGGACTGCCTGCTTTGGGAACACCAGATGTGGGTACCTTCTGAGGATGCCTTCCCAGTCTCCCCAGCACCCAAACCGAGAATGTGCCAGGACCTCCCATGTGCATCTAAGCCCTGTGGAGGTCGGTCCCTCGTGCTCCTGGCATTCAGCCTCACCTCTCTGCTGCCGAGGCAGCTTCACCAATCTGTGGGAGGTTTTGGCCAGACTCGGGCTGCTGGGGTCAAAGGCTGTTAAGATGCTGAGCCTTCTGCCACTAGGCACCAAAAAGCTCAGTTTTCAAGGCCCTGTCACAATTTTGTAAGTGTGAAAAGTAATTATCTGAAAAATGTGAAGCAACAAAGGGATTTTTTTTTTTCCTTTTAGTCCCCTTGCATCTCAGTTTTGCATCTGTAAAACGAGAACAATATACTGCTGCTCATGAAAGTGAAGATGGGTGTTGTATTCCTCATGAATCATGCAAATGCTATGTGATGTCCCATATTCTAGTAAAGCGTTCAAGGAGACAAACAATGCTATTGTCAGAGCTCAGCCTCGACAGAGGTGGGAGGCAAGAGGCCGAGAGCCTTTTCTGAGCGAGGATATCTAAGGAAAGCACTGACTAGTTGTTCTTTCTGCAAATGATTTCCACCCTTTTCACTGAATAAGCAGAGGATCTTGAAGAAAGATGGTGTAACAGAGAAGGAGAAAATTTATATTCCCACGCATAGCAGGGTGGAGTGAAAGCAGTGATAACTTTTGTGGTTCTGGACTGTGAGTACTAATTACGATGAGGTCTGTAAGCATCTTTCCCGTAGAGTTCAAGCGCCAGGATAGGCCTGGATGTAACGGTATGGTGAAATAGGTATTGGTGGGCTTGGGAGATCCAAGGGAACTGATAGTGCTAATAGAGGTGACTATCATAAAGTCCTCTTTTGTAACAGCCTGCTTCTGGTTAGGTCCCTGCTCGCGTTTGCGTCTGTATTTGCAGACTGTGTATGAAACAAGGGCCTGGGTCCTGGCTGGCGACCGTGCTGGCAGCAGAAGCTGAACCCCCCTTTCCAGCTGGGATTCGTGGGCATCGAAGAGGGGAGTTGCACAGCTGAGGTGGGAGCACCGGGGCTGTAGGATAGCACTTCAGCAATGTGACCGTTTCAGCCTCCCAGTGAGCCCTGTGGTGGGTTTGTAGGGCAGGAAGCGCTCCTCATTTGGGAAATTGGTCCTGTGCTCTGCCAGGCTCCTGCAGCACATAATCCATTTTATAAATGTGGCAGTTTAGGACACTCAGTAGGTGACTTCCCAGATACATTGCCTGTCTGATGCTGAAATACTTTGGTTTGATTTCCCTCTCAAACATTCTGCTCACATGATTGAAAGTCATGACAGTGCAGGTATCCTTGAGTCTGCTCAAGTGAGGACGTTCCCATTGTGCTGATATGAGGGCCACAGATGAAGAGAGGTGGTATGAGTCAGTCTTATTAGCAGGTATTAAACCACTTCATCTTTTATTCCTACAAGCATAACCTGAGGAAGGCCGTGGGTGGCTGTAATGTCGTGCTCTCATTTTCCTTTGTATTTCTGTTGCTCAGTAAACATTAATGCACTGTAGGAGAGTTAGAGATTTTATTTGGCTGGAACTGTAAAAGTGCTTGTTCCCCTCAAATTTAATCTCATTTTTTTCTTTGTTCCACTGATGACTAGCATCATCTGTTCATCTCCTGGAGGGGTTTGAACTCAATTATTATGAATGTCTCTTACTGCCCTTGTTTTCTGTGCACAATTTCTATATTCCCATTGTCTTAGATTAAAGTAGGCCAAATCCAGTCCCTAGCCTTAGCAAATTTAAACCCCAATATGGGAAAGAACATCCCTAATTTTTAATATGGGGATTGTCTAACTGGCTTGGGAACTTTGTGAGCTTTTAAAAAGCAGTGATCTTGTTTCTTGTAGGACCTCAGTAGATGTTCTTGCAATTTCTGTTCTTCTCCTCATGTTCTTATCTGCCCAAGACACACAGTTCATGGTTTAGCATCTTGGTTTCACAGTTCGTAAAAAAGGGGCCTAGCCTTGCAGCTTTTACTTGAGCAAATCTTTTTTTTTTTTAATACTAGCCTGCATTAGGACCAGGTCCTAATGCATTGTGGTCTTATAACCGCAGAACAGAGCAGGTGACTACTTTCCTCACAAACATCTGAAATTAATTTTGTGTGAAATTAAACTTTGGCCCAAAATGCAGGGCAGGAAGAGTTCTGCTTTTGGAGATTTTTCTGTTGGAATGTCTTATGCTGAGTGCATTAAAAATATTTTGAAACAGAAAGGTGAGACTTGTTTCAAACTAGCAAATTAAAATATGCACAGAATTTTTTTAAAGCTTGTTTTCCCTTCTTTTATTAAACCTCTGAGGCAATTCAGTGAATTTGATCTGCATTTGCAAATTATTTTGGTTGAGAAATAAGTCCTTTTTGTGAATAAAATATTTGCCTGAAAAATATTTGCTTGGCAGTAGCAACGTAGCATATGGGCCTGTGTAATTCCTCTCCATGGGATGCGTTTAACCCCGGGTGACAAGCATACTGTCAGTGCTTAATAATCCTCAGTGGAGAATGTGTTGGGAATAATGTTGTGGTTCTTGGGATCTCAGCTTATTTTATAGTCACCTGTAACAGACCCTTACCTGAGGAAGACGGATTGCCTTGTGGGCAAGTTCCCAGGTGGAGATTTCTCTTCTGTAGCTGATGAAAGTTCTGTTTCACGGTCTCCGACTGCCAGCCTATGAAACACACCTGCAAAGGAGCGCTGTACAGGAGAAATGCTCTTCAAACCTCAGGCTACCATAAACTGAGCAATAAGCGTGCTCTTTGCTGCTGAACCACGTTTCTTTCAAAATTCTTTACTGCCTACTTGTTGCTTATTACTGTCCCATATGGAGGAGGGGGGGGAAATGATACAATGTTTGGTAGTAAATTGGAGAAATCATGACCACATGGGGTTCCGCATCCCTTAAGAACATTTCTGCTGTGCTATGTTGGAAGCTATTTAAACCGTAGGTCCAGCCCTACTTCAGAGTATGCAAATATATTCATTTTAATGACTGAAGAAGTGAAGGATACTTGAATAGCTGAAGTTTTGGTACAATATGTAAGGCTGAATGAAAAATAAATTAATTTTAGATGGTTTGCAGACATACAAAACGTTCATGTGATGCATATAACATGCTCAGTAAAATAATATTCTTTAATGTGCTGAACTCTTCATGCTTTTCATGAAGCTGCATCTAATTGTACTACTCAGAATTGAGTAATCCTGCCACTGCCTTCCTTTGAGAAAAATAGCATTTCAAGACATGACTAACACTAAGTAGTCATTAATTCTTAATTAATTCAGAATGAAAATTAAACTTCTGTACTGTATATATCAACCTGAATACCATACAGTAGTCAGGTCACTTATTTTGAAATGAATTTTAGTTAATACTACGTGATGTTAAAAATCAAAAACCAACCATAAATCCTTAAAATATTAGCAAAAGTAAGCCATTTACTAATATAAACATTGAGTTTATTGTCATATACATGCTAACTGTTATAATAAGATTTTGTTTGTATTTATACTGCATGATGAAGCTCAGCTGCTAGGAACATTTTATATTTTGAACATGAAGTATGAGCTTATGACCATACCAGTGTGAATGATCCACTACTATTTTTATTTATGTTGAGAGTATTTAATCTAGCATTCTTCATTCTTTCAGTTTGCCTTAATTGAAGGAGATGGGATTGTTTGCCTATCATTCTCAACAATTCCTAGGGAGCCGAATTAAAGCTTTCTGGGATGAAGCTCACCTTTTCTTCATGATGCAAGAAACCTTGTTTCCAGAGATAACCCTTCAGATGTGGTCCTGCAATCCTGTTTTGTTCCAGTTGTGGTTGTGAGAGAGGTCATAATAACCTGGGTTAGCAGAGATATAGAGTGGGTCAGCCTGATACTGTACCCTCTTGCACTGACACAGCTCAATCCAGACAAGGACTTCAGTGCTTAGAGACATGGTGGATGAGAGCATCAAGGGGTTTTCCTTTATATAAGGACAACAGCTTCAGTGACTCGTGTTTCTGATCACGACCCTTTGGCCCACTTGCCCTATGAAAGTATGTGGCCAGATTTAGGCTTGTGCAACATTTCGGCAGCGCTTAGGTGCCTATGATCACTAAGAGGTACTTAGTGTACAAGTACACGGGTACCTTCCTCCAGGGAATTTGTCTTGAAATTGTATCTATTTTTTTTCATTCGGAAGAGTGGCTGTAAGGAGCAGAAACATAAGGTGAATACTAATATGAATATACATATATGTATACTCATACTCAGGTATATGTATACTTGAATGCCTGTGCCAGAACTATCAGTGGGACATTTTGATGTCTACTTCTGAGGAAAATTCAACTTTATCAGTCCTGTGTGCCTTTGATCTTTGCATCAGAAGTGATAAATGATGAATTCTGGAAAAGACAGTGGACATTTTACATACAGCAGAATATGAAAAGAAATAATGTCTTTGAAGGAAGGCATGATTTCACTAAAAGTTGTTTGTTAACATAAAAAGGGGGTAAATTAGTTTAATTAATTTGCAATATAATGTAGTGAGAAATTACATGAAATCCAAATGAAAACAACTGTGACAAAGTGTCCAGACTGGTGGTGGGGATAGTGCCAGAAGAGATGGAGCATGGATGTTCAGCAAGGGGCTAGCCTGAGATGAGAAGATGAGAAGAAAGAAACTGTATAGGGAGTAGGCTAATAAGAAGTTGCAAGGCCCTGAAAACACATGATCGAAAATAGTCCTTTTGAAGATCTGGAGCTGAATCCAAGACTTGTTTGGACACTTTAGCATGTGGTAGGTTGTGTTTCTTTTAAAATCCATCCCTTTGCAGCCTCTGAGCATCAGACTGAGAGGCTGTTTCTCTCTTTTTGTCCTTTCTGTTTTTGCCAGGGCCTGGCATTATTTATCTCTTGGGCAGCAGTTACTGGAAATAGGTTTCCTGATCCCTTGTGATAACTGGAGGAAAATGGTGTCCTGAAATTTAAACCTTCTAATGAAGAGCTTAGGACGGGAATCGAGCCTGTTCAAAGACCTATTTATTAGACACAGTGCTACACAGAAATCAGCAGCTGTCTGACTGCCAGCTAGAAGACAATACAATTCTTTCCGAGCCCCTGACCAATTTTTGTTCATCTCTGGAATTGGTTGTTCCTGCCTTTTGCATTCAGTCTGTTAGAATAAAGACGGCTGAATTTAAAACCATAATTTCAATGCAGCTCTAGCTTCTGCACTGGTAATCAGGACACAATGTACTGCTGAGGATGCACGCTGTATTATGCAACTCATTCAGCCTGTAATTATCCCCTACTCCCCTCCTGTTGTAGCAGAACAGCTACAGACACTTACGTGACCGTTCCAGGCAGCACGGCTCCTGCTGTTCATTAACTGCTGAGATAACAAACTGTGCTGGTGGTGATCTGGCCTTCAGGGGTACAAAGGCTTTTAAAATTCAAGTTAATTTATTTTTAGGGTTCTTGTGAATGTGTCAAATATGCAACGTTTACAGCTCAGAAAAAGGATTTGTACTGTTAGGATCTTGTAATGCTGAACTGATTTTTATGAAGTGCTGAAATGTTTGAAATCTTCCCCTTCCTCTTGGTTCTCCAGCAGTAGTTGGTCTGGGCGGTGGTGTTGCTCAAAACATTAAGTGGTTCCAATACCTTTTCAATTTGGGGTTGTTCAGAGGTTGACTGAGTGATGGATTAAAGGGGGGAAAAAAGGTGTTATTTTGACTGAAACTATCTACTAGAATAGGCAAAAGTAAGTGCAGTAGTAAGTATGGCCAGAATGACTTTTTTGACTTACAGCAGCAGATCCTATCCACAGACAGCTCAGAGTTGTGCTTCCACTTTAGTCTGATGTGTGGCACTATCCCCTGGAAAGCCAAGCCAGTCAACCCATTTCTTTGGGGAAAAAACCCACTTCCTTTCAACCACATGCAAAGGTGCTGATGTCAGTGGACGTCTTACTTTCCTTGAGGGGCTTTGGATCAGGTCATCAGTGTGGGATGTGGTATGTAGGGCTTCTTGTAACTTGCTAAATAGGCAAAATTGGTGCAGCCTCTCAGAGGAGAGGGAGGGGGGTAAAAAAAGTACTAACAGACATAAACACGCCCTCGCGTAATTTAGGCACCATGGAATTAGATTTTTTTTTTTTCCAGGATTCTGAAATATTCAATGGTATTTATTTCCGTTTTCTCCTGCTGGACTTCTGAATTGTAAAATAGGAGCCATTCTGTTACTTCAGTCAGTGGCTCACTTGGATTTCTCACTGTACAATGCTTCCACTCTTCTGAAAGTGTGGTTTCCCAGGCAGGAGGGCCCTCTCTCAGGATGAGGGAGATGGAGGATGGCACCAGATGACGTTTTTCTTTCTTCAGCACATGCCTCCCTGTGGCAGAGCTATGGAGAGCTGAATCCACAAGCAGTGGCTTTCTGATATTTCCAGTTGAAAATTTTGGGGATGGGTTTTAAGCCTTGGAGGTGTGGGCATGTTCAAGTCTAGGCTTTTTTGCACTGACTAAACAAAATATAAGACAGCCCTGACATTTGAACAGAGACAACTCTTCACAGGTCATGACACCCCGTAACCTTGGGTCTAGATTCTGCTTTCATTTACATTTGTTTATGTAATGATATTGCAGCTACCAGCTAATTCTCTGCTGGATGTAATTGAAGTTAGTACATGAGCCTTGAACATGAAGTTCTCAATGAGCCTTTTACCTTTTTTTATACTGACTGAAGCAATTTCAGGTTGTGAGCATCAAGAACATTGGCCAGCACTGTGGTGTTCTGAGTAAACGAAACATAGAATAGTTCTTACCTTAATTTGTTTTTTTGAAAAATAACTGAAGCACTGTGCTTTTAACAGTTAAGCTTAGTGAGAGACTTAAACCACAGTTTTAAAAATTTTGTACTTTTACTCTGCTTTTTATAACTAAAATATGTCAAGCATATAAGGAAGAAAAGCAATATAACGGGAATTTTCAGAGTAGTGAAGCTTCATTGAAACAAAAGTGGTATTAGAGTAATTCTTAAGCAGAACATACCTGCTGCAGTGGAGAAATAATTATTTTCACATAACAAAATATTAAGCAAATAATTGTACTATTAAATCATGATAAACACCAATAAAATGCTGCTTCAATATTGTTAAGTGACAGAAGGAAACAGAAAGCATTACAACCTACTGAAAGAGGTATACTTCACTTATTTAGAAATAACTAGGTACTGGGATCAGGCTTTGGTCAAAATTGCTTGTCATGGAAGATGAGGAAATTATTTACTTGCTTTTGTGTCTCAGATACAACCCATGTCTTTGGCACCATTGGGCTTAACTCTGTGCAAATGCAACCTTGTCTAAAATTCCTAAAATTCAGTGAAAGAGTTTCATTGGTTTCTTACAACTTCTTGACCTGAATTTAATTCAAATATAGCTGCTGAATTGTAGCCTGTGGTACTTGACTGCTAGTAGGAAAAGTGAGTTTCTTCCTTCGCCACCCTGGACCTGAGTCTCAGTAAGGTTACTATCAAAGTGTGCTGTCGTTAGGATTTCAAAAACAAATGAGACAGGGGAAGACAATCTATATCCAAATATATTGCTTTGAATATTTACAAGGGGGATGAGATAACGGAAGTCTGAATGCCTGAATTATTGTTCAACTGCCTTTAAAAAAAATTGCCATATAGAAACCAAACCTGCCAAGAGTGTGTAACTGTGAACCCAGCAAGGACTCCCCTCCACATACTCCTCCTGTGGGTGTAATTATGGTATTTGACTTTTAAGTCTTTACATGTTCCAGCAGGATGATGACGGGAATAAGAATAACTGAAAAATCTGATGTTACCTAGCAAGGATGTAGCTTATGCCTTACCAGTGTTTTCTAATGTTATGCCTAATAAAAGATGACAAGACTTGCTTTAAGTCTTAATCCATCAGCAACACTATAATCTACTCAGGTGAGCTGTATTTTCCTTCTTGCACAGATAAATAGCATAAAAAATGGATCATTCAGAGAAACTTTGAAGCAATGTTCTGGAAACACTTACTGTGTATTATGCCAGTTTCCTTTTGTCCTCCTTACCTGGCCCAGCTTCAAAAAGTGCCTCTCTGCTGAGGAATTTCAGGTTATAATAATTGGGGATGATTTTTCTTTGAAGAGAGAGGTCACCTTTTCCCATCTGTGCGGAGACAGAGGTGCGCATCAGGGACTAGGAGACCAGCTGTGTGGCTTCCATGGACATTTTTGACCACTGTGTGGGCTCATGGCCAAGGGTGAGGTGCAGGATATTTATGCATTTTTCATCCGCGTTCCTTGCGATTTAGTTGGTCAGCCATTCTGGGTAAGGACTGCCCCCTCCCATGTGCATGTAGTAATGCAAAATGAAAATATAGCAGCAGCCAGAGCTTCATCAGTGACGGCCACTGGGTTGATGGTGGTAAGGTTCTGAATGAGGAGGAAAGATGTTTTCTCGCCTTCACACAGAGGTGGCTCCACAGCAGAACTAATAAAGCTGAATGTTCTTGTCTGAAAGTAGGTAGGGGAGAACGAGGGGGAAGAGGGACAGTGCTGGGAGAGGAACGGGCATGATGCTTTTGCTCCTCTTCCAGCACAAATGATGGATTTAGATGTCCTGGACTTTTCCTCACTGGTGCAACAGAGGTATGAAGCTTGGTATCATGCACAGAGGTATAGACCCACAGCTTGCGAATACAGTGCAGGACGTAAGACCTTCCTTTCTTTCCTCCAAAAGCCATTGCACTGGTTGGAAAACCATGACCAACTGTGGGGAAACCGCAGAGCACGTGATGTCTGTGCTTAGCGGTTGATGGCATCATTCCTTAAATTACAGGTATAGACAGTAACTTCACATGCCACCAATGTTGTCTAGCCACTGCAGAGCTCCAGCTCCAGTTATTGGCTCCCAGAACTAAAGATTTAATTTTAAAGAAGCATATGAAAGGTCAATTAATTTTCTCAAACCTTGAGCTTGAAATATCTGTGTTTATTTGACCTTCCAGTTCAGAGTTGGCATGAGTTCAACTTCTGGCTAAATGAATACTGACTATTGATTTCACACAGACTTACACCAGTTCAGACAGATTTGAAAAACATTCCTTCAGCTTTCTGAGGCTTATAAATTGAAGTATTGTAAGGCTGCCCAGTGTGGGTTACTTGGACAAGATATCACAAATGAAAGTCCTTTGTGTGGACATTTCTTAACACATAATATTTTTTGTGTGGTAGGGTCAGATCCTGTGTTAGGAGTCTAATACCCATGGCAGTCTAGGCCATCAGTTGATATCTTTGTCTCAATTTTCAATTCTCTGCTGCAATTAGAGCAGAACTCATCAAAACTTTTTGGCGAATACCCAAAATTTAAGAAGTTTCAAAATGGCTTCACTCTCCTGGTGGGGGAAAAAAATCAGTTTCTCCCCATTTAAATAATATAAATAAGGATTTCCTTCTTGAGTTTTTCTTATGGAAAAAGTGTTGGTTTTCTGGCATGCTCCTTTGAGCATAGGATCTTTGCACAGTGTCTTCACACTTTCTGGGAACTTCATTTCAATGGTAAAAAGATATGCAAAGGATTTAGGATGTTCTGTGTTGTACCCATCCTTGTATACAGTGAGTGGAGCTGACTTGTTAGAGTAAAATGAGTGGTGTTAAGTCCAGTACGTAGTAATTGAGAACATGATACAGCAGTCCTGAAACACATCATCTCTTTTTTTTTTTTAAACTCTTGAATTCAATGAGGTTTGTAACTGTGATGTTACAATAACAGTTACATACATAGTCTATTTAATCTTCTTGTATTTTTAGTATAATTCTCCCTTCTAGAATGCAACTATAAAAATCTACTTTTTCTCTCTCTCTCCGTTTCAACATGTGGCTTTAACTTCTAATCTTTTCTCCAATGACTCATATTTGAATTGGAACAAGATGCTGTATATATTTATTTACTTCTTTTGGTGAATTCTGAAGCTTCAGAATTACATTTTGTGCTTCTAATACTTATGGGCTATTTTCCTCTGACTTTTAATCTATCATACTATGGCTTGGTCAGTCATTCTTTATGTCCATTACTGCAGCCCTTCTTCATCAATTTGTCCTGAATATGAGATGACTTACTCAATTACCCTTCTTCCAATTCAAGTTTTCTCATCCACGTAATCAAGACAAGCTGAACAGCAGATGGGAAACAGTTACTTTCATCACTTGAGCACAGGCTTTTCCCTTTGTCCCTTAAGTAACTGCAGGGCTGTAACTAAAGGAGTGTGAAATCCTCCCCAAATTGCCCTGTCCTTACTGATAAGAACTTTGTTTCATATTTGTTGTTTGCAAGAATTTGTGTTTTCCCATGGCAGCACAGACCTTTTAGTCATTAAACAGCTAGAGATGACATCCTGAAACCGCCTGCCCCTTAAAATGGCTGTAAACTCCATATCCAGACAATTTTCAGCACCATTTTCTGGAGTGTTCAAGTAAGTCTGCTTGACTTTTCTCCTTTTTAAGCTTCTGAGGTCTTTTAATCACTTATTCTGATTGAGTTTTTTCATGTCTTAAACTACATGCTCATCCTTAGAATTCCATATCTCAAAGAAAGACTTTAAATTTAAGACACTTATTGAATAATATGTATGCCAGATGCTAGGAGATTATTAAATAAAGCTTAACAAGGCCATATAATTTGTACATTATGCTATAAGAGCTCAGTAAAGTTTTTGTCAGTGTTATTTAATATATGGTAACCAACCATTGTTGTTTAGAGGACAGCAAGGGCTGTGAGACTGGAAACATGGCATTCATGATTTAATGCATTTAATGAGCCATTGGAAATGTTCAGAGATGTCACTGAATGCCTACATGCAGTGTAGGGGTAGGCTGGTCAGCTTGGAGAGGAGCGAATTGGCTCCAGAGTAGGACTTCACAGTGCAAAATTTCCTGTGATAATGGCACCTTTTTATTTTTGTTGAATAGCTCCACTGTGTAGAAAGACTCTGGTCTTTTATCCTCTTGGAAGAGCCATGTAATAGTGAGGATCTACTAGGAGCTATGTCAGCTGTCTCATTTTGGAAGAAACATGATTTCACTAAATGAGCAAAAAATTAGATCGCCGAATTAAACATTAGACAGGTAACAGTGGATCAGCTTTGCTCTGTTATGAGCAGTAGGGTCTTGTAGGCTGTGAAAATTATGCTCTGAACATTTGTATAGAATATGTTTAAATTTGAAATGTGGCCTGGCAGAATGAACAGGAGAGTATGATTGGTATGGGCTTGGTAAGGTGTTTGCACACAATGGGATTTTCCAAAGCACTGCAGGGACTCGGGAGCCTTTGTCTCACTGCAAAGGATGATTTAAGCATGTGAACTCTGAAGTATGTTGACTTCTAAGTGAAACTTTACTTGTAATTGCTTGAAGGCCAGAGCTGCAAAGGAATTCAGACGTTTATTCTAATTTTCAAGAATATGTAACTAGCCAGAATGCCTACTTCTGTTGATTTCAAATTATTTCCTTCTGAATTATTCTTTCTGTTCTCCTTAGATTTTATGATACCTAGTAAACAATTTTATTATTTTCACTGAATTGCTTCCCAGTCTAAGGCCACTTACTTAACACACTTGTTCCCGGGAAAGACGCTACATTGTGCTTTCTGTTTCCAGAACAGAAAAATCAAAACAACCCTTAGATTGTCTCTTTGGCATTCCTTACCTTTTCAATCTGTGCATTTTAAGATTCACAGACAATATAAGACATTTGAAAGTCCTCATTATTCTGTGTTTGTCAGCTTTGAACTGTCTTTGTCATTAGCTTCTAAATGATCTAAGTCTTTTTGTAACTGACTGGAGTGTTCCTCATTTACTGTTCCCAAGGCTTTAACACCATCAACTTATAAGCACTTCTTAATTTGCTTCATCTTCTAATACGTTTTCCCTCTGTCCTGCCACTTGTAGTATTGCAGGTATTTACTATTGACCTTGAATTAGTGTTTTAGTTAAAAAAAACAAACCAAACAAACCTCTAATTTTCAATGAAAAGAACCCCTGTGTTCCTCATTGTATCATTGTGTAATGAAGTGATATATGACTATTTCAGACATTAATCTTTCTGCCGTCCTTTTTATCCAAACTTCTAAGAGTTCCTGGGGCTTCTGCTTGCCTTGCCAGCAATACAACTGTAAGTGCAGGAAAGCTGTTGAAGACCTCTTGTTTACCACAACCTAGCCTAACATCCCTTTGGCAAAGCTGCCAAGCAGCTCCGCTCCTGGACCAAGCTCATCTCCTGTTGTAAATGATGCTGTTATCAGGTCAGTCATCGTGGGCAGGGAGAAAGCAAAGGTGACAGGCAAGTAGAATGTGCTTGCTTTACATTACCTGGCCAACCTCTCCTTGCCTCTCTGCATCTCTTCGTATGTCTTCACAAGAGCTAATACTCTCCTCTGGGAAAGAAAGCTCTCCTTAGGTTGAGAAGTTTCTACTAAACCATGAGGAATGATATTTTCTTCCATCCCTAGCTGGAATCTGTTGCTGAAAGAGAAGATCTGGCCAATACTGGAAAGATAAAGGCAAGATTCAGGAAGGACCTCAGTGAAGAATCACCATAAAAATGGGCTTTGGAGGAACACCACAGATCACAGGCTGCTGAGCTCGATACAGGGGTGTCTGGGTTACAGAGAGGGAAGGACATAGCGAAGTAGGACCGCCGCTCTCCTGCGCCTGATGGGATAAGCAGCTTTTCTTGAGGCTGGATATGAGCCTATTGGGCTATAGTTGGCCTTTGACTACTAAGTGACACAATGGTCTCTTCTGATTCAAACTCTTAAATCTCAGTAGACTGAGGATAATCGTGAATGTTTACTTTGCCACCAAGCTGGGCAGCATCTGAGATTTTGCATTGCTATGGTGTTACTGTTAATTGCATGCTGTTAGGAATAAGAGATGTTACACAAGCTAAACAAAGAGGCAAGTCCTTGCTCTGCAGAGCTCATGATGTAAATCAAGGGCTGAAAGTAACAAGGGATCATGACAGGGGAGAGGGTGGGAACTGCTGAGGACAGTGAAGCAGTGAACCCAAACAGCAAAGCTGATGGCTTCTCAGCTGCTTAATTGATAGGATGGCAGTGGTTTGTCTCTATTGCAGCGAAAGATGTTTCTGTAGTTTTCCTTATTTCAGTTAGTGTAATTCTTTCTAACAGCTAATCGTGAGTCTTCCAACACTGAGAGAACTGCATGATAATTAGGGTAATGCTACAGTAAATACTATTTTGTACCAGTTGGTGGTTTTTGGTTATTGCAAAATACACCAGCAATGAAGAAGTCCAATCAACTTTTCCAAAACACATTAAAAAAGACTATAGTGAATTTTCTTTTGTTTATTCCCCCCTCCCCCCCAGTAGCCCTCAGAACAGTTTATCTGTAGGAAAGATATAGTATACCAAACTACAAGCAGTGGCAGTGTCCAGCAATTCTTAAGCGAGCACAGGTTGTTGACAACCTTCTGATCAAACTTCCCTCTTTCCTCCCTTTCAGTCCAATTTAAATCAAAATATCAACAGAAACAATTTCTGTGAGGAAAATGGAAAAGTTCATAGGTGAGTTGAAGTTGCATAGCTGTTCCCATTAATGTGCCTGGGTGCTCCTTCAGTTTATGTATTATTTATCCTGCCCCTGAGTGTGACATGAATAACATTTGTAAAGCACTCCTACTAGACTTCTTGCATATTGTGGAGAAGTAACGTTCCAAATAAGTCCGAGTTTCACACAGTGATTTACCATGACAAGTTCAAAATTATAGTTTTAGACAAACAAAATACTGTCAAAAAAGGCCTGTATTCCACTTCTGGGAAAGCTGCTCAGAGGATCAGCAGAGCTCTGTAGATGGACTCATGAGAGATATGTTTCCAGCTGTGGCAAAGAGCTTTTCTTTGACCTTGGGCCAATCACTTCACCTCTCTCTGCCTTCATTTTTACTCCTGCCTTTCTCTGCTTTGATATTTTGGCTAAATGCATTGGTGCTGGGACTTACTGCTTGTGCTTACACCCATGCTGTGATCCTCCTCCCTTCATCCTTTGCTGTGACCTCTTGGCACGATGTTAATGGAAACGGTGAAAAGTCACACCTTCCCTTTCAGTGAGGCTGCAGGACTGCTAATAAGCTGCATCCATTGACATGTCAGCATGTTTGCGAGATATAAGCTAGCATCCCTAAGGTGCGAAGTGGTGTGCTCGCACCGCTGTTATCGCCTCCAGCCCAGGGTGTGTAAAGCAGCAATGCAATGGCACCGTGGGAATTACACCTCACTCCTTTCAGAGTGGAGTCTGTCCTGCCTAGGAACGCAGATCAGCTCCTGAGAGGCAGAGAAAGCAGTGATTTACCATCTTGAAAGAATTGCTTTTATTTTTATAAGAAAAAAAATTTAAGATATATGAAAAGGCAGTAGACTAGATAGGGCTGTAACTGGTAAAAGCAAAACCACTGGTAGCTGAAGCGTACGTTTCTTCAGCCTGCAGCTGCCCTGCATTGTAGCCTGTGCTGCAGACTCCCTGGTGGAGAGTGGCCGTTAAAGGATGCGCCCTCATGCTCGTGTGAAGCCAGCTAATGGGAGCAAGGCTGCATTGGGTGAAGTGCAAGCCAGCAGTGCCGGGAGCAAGAGCAATAAAGATTTCTGCTGATTTTGGTGGTTCTGCTTCCCTGTTGTCAATCGGTGACCTGTGCAGGAGCAGGTTTCCTTTTCACTGGCCCATCCTCTGGGAGAGCAGAAAATGTTCCTCATGAGCCAGTGCCAGAAGGTATTGCACACCACTGGCATCATGGCTGGAGAAGTGAAAATACTTGTTTTGGCAAGGAGGGCAAGGACTTCAAAGAGAAAGGGCAAGGACAAGTAGCAAGCTGAGTAGCTCCTTGCTGGTAACTGCAGGTATGACAGAATCCCTGGGCCGAATAACAGTCCCAATAACGCGCAAGCATCTCCACCAGAAACAACAAGGTTACTCCAGATTTATGCCAGTGTTCCCAGGAGATTACTATGTTTTTCAATCATCTGTAAGAATGATTACTGCAATGCCACTGAGCTTATAAAAAGGATAAAATGTAAATATTATTGAAGCCTAACACAGTATAGACATCAGTGTGATATTAAAGGAGATTTTTATCAGTAGTCTCTCCAAAGATTTGCATCAGTTTATCAATGCCTTTGCTAAATTAAATACATAAAATCTTTTCATGACATGTAACAAAAAGTCATGAACAATATCAGTATTCAGACAGTATTAGTGACATTCAGCATGACAAACTGTGTAGGAAGCTGATTGTCAAAGCCCTCTGTAGTGAAAATGGCTCCGTTCACGGTACAAAGATATTGCTTATCTCTCTTAAAGTCTGAAAGATGGCTAAAAATCCCTTAGATATTTTGTGTTTACATTACAGGCTTCAGCATACTATTAAAGTTCTTGATATTTTTTTTCTGTTGCTCTCCCTAGAATATGTGGGAGCAGTCCAGCCTCTCCCCTCCACCGCACTCATACAAGAAACAAACAAAAAAACTGCGAGCTACTGCAGCTTTTTTTTAACACAGTGCTAAATGGAAAGCAGTGTTTAGCATTTTTTTTAAGAGACATCTGAGAACACTGATAATAAATTCAGAATCTGAGAATTACTACGAATGGCTTATTTCCACACATGGAAGCACGGTCCGTCTGGGAGTCGAGACCTGAATCTGCACATCTTCTGTCCTGAATTAGCTGTGAAAAGGGAGAGCCTGCAGATTTTTAGAGGATGTATAATAGAAGCAACAGATCCATAAAGGTTTATCTTTTGTGTACTTTAGTGCTCTTGGAGATTAGAAAGCTCCCCCCAAAAACAGGAACCAATATAGTAGGCTAGGGAAGGGTTCTAGGTGTTTAAATTCTGTTGGTTTTAATGACAGATTGATACCTTTGTACATCAGGACTAAGGTGCTACAAGATGTGCACCTTGCCAAACAAATGCAGCAGATGCGCAGAGTAGGTATGTACCTGATCAACGGTGTCCATGTGGTACCTGGATGGGATATGGCCAGAAGCATTCAGCACATCTGTGGTGGGACCTGTGCTGGGTCTGGGCTTTACAAATGACACGACACCTGATGTGAGTTAGGGTTAAGCCTGAGCATAGTAAACTGAGGGACTTGGTTTCCATATGAACATAAAGGTTATCTCCACTCCAGAGTTGCTGCAGGAGAAGCTATAAATACAGCTGTTACTCTGAATTGTGATTCAGGAGCATTACTCAAAGTTGTAGTGTGAAAGACACTTGGAACCAAATTTGTCCTAAAGTCCCTCTGGGTTGTTATCAGTATCATGGCTATTTTCTCATATTTATCCAGTGTTGTTGCTCAAGGTCTATGGAACATGCCCATTGAATTGGAAAGATAGAGACAGAAGAGAATAACAGGGGGAAAGCACTGTGTGCTCCGCCAGCCTACAGCTGTGACCTTCCTGTTTACTGTATATATTTTTTTAACATTTGTTAAAGGAATGAAGCCACAAATCACCAACAATAACAGAAAAATCAATACCCACCTCTGCTTCTTATGTGAGATCTGGAACATGGCCTCAATCTGTCAGACTGAATTAGAGAGACTGTGGGTGTCAGCAAGGGCTCAAACAAATAGACCTGCCAGGCTGCTCATTGATAAAAGCTTCAGTCTGTACCAGCGTCACCACTACTGCTGCCTCCAAAAGGCACGGAGGGAACGCTAACCTTGCAGATGGAAGGCGCGTTAAGCAGCAATGAATGTGTTCACTTGCACTTTGCATGTAAGATTGCACTAATCTCCGGAATAAAAAGGGTAAACAAACAGTTTGACAAACACAAGGCTCTAGAGCATTACCTTGCTAATGGATGTTAAATCAAATGGACGGTGATATATCAACACAGGAATGCCATCCTAAAATAGGCCATTGATCCACTAGCTGAGAATCCACTCTTTGACAAAGGTCAATGCATCAGAGAGGGGAACAACCTCTTCCAAAGTCATCATTTTCCCAGGCAACAGTAAAAGGCTATATCAGTATAAAGAGGGAAGCTGTCTCCTGACTCCAGATGGTAATTAGTTTATACCCTGGAGCATGAAGATTAACATCCCTTATCACTTTTAATTTTGCCGGTGGATCTTAAGCTACTGCAATGAGCTTTTGAATCATTGAGTAATATACCATGTGATTTTCATCTTGCAAAAAGGAGCCGGTGGGGAAGTCCAGCATGGTCTTTGTATTGTCCCACTGCTATTTCTGCAAACAAACCAGGCAGGATTGCTGCTCATACCAGTGGAGGAAGAGGACTGTGACCAGCGGTGCTGTCAGGAGTAGCTCCAGAGAAAGATGGCATCGGGGATTTACAGGCACAGAAACAAGCTTATCAGAGGAGCTGAACTTTACTGTTACGTTTACTATGAGAGAGGATTAGACCACCTTCAGTTTTCTTATTTAAAGATGCTCAACACGATGAAATGTAGCACAGTGCAGTTTCCTGAGTAATAAAGGCTGCGCTGAGGAGTTTGCATGGTAAACCGCAACCCACAGAGCAGTGCGGAGCTTGGGCTGTGTGCTATGCAAACAGCTGCCCTGCTTCCAGAGTCTCCTGGCTTTTGTGTCCTGGCAGGCAGGGCTCAGCAGCCCGTCTTTCTGCAGGCTGGGGCAGTCAGTGCCAGCTCGGTGTCCCCTGTGCCCGTCGTTCAGCAAGGCATTGCTGGCTTGCTTGAAACAGCCTTCCCTCTGTGGGGTAGGCAGAACTACCTGTCCTACTCCAGAAGTCCACCCAGACTTCTGAAGGTCTTCAGCTTGTTGGCTTAGCATCTTGCCCTTCCTGTCTTGGCATCTTCCTTTTCCTCATTAGGTCTCTTGTCCCCACCTGCTTTTCAAGCATCTTATTTTCAGCCTCCTTCTTTTAAGAGCATTGTTAAGGCTAATTCAGCAAGACAACAACCAACAGCTCCAGTAAGGGCCTTGTGCAGACCTATGCTTCCTGTTTCATCTTTTCTTTTAACTAAGATGTTCCTTTATTACTTCATTTCAAAATGTGCTTTGAGGATATGACTATTGCTAGACCCCACATAAAAAAAAAGGATACAGAAAATATGATCTCGTTTTCCCCCAGCTCTGAGCAGCAGCAGTTAATTTCACAGGCTGGTTATAAACTATGCTCAAAGAGGAAAATTCTTTCCTTTACTCCATATCAGCCTTTGCAGCCTTTCTAATTTCATGAAATGTCTTCTTATTCTTGTCCTGCACTATGGGAAGAATAGGAAAATCCAAGGGGCTTTCATTGTGTTATTCATTATTTCATATGCCTTTGTCATTCTATATCTATCTGTGCAGCGATGAAATATTGTTAATAAGGGAGCAGAAGCCTTTTGTCGAGTAGAAATGCTGATCGCGATAGACACGTAACTAATAGTATATGTGGTTAAGATTGTAATTTTGACCAAGGCTAGCACCTGAGAAACCATTGAGGAGCATACTCTTTCTCCAAATGAAAAGAGCCAAAGCCATAAAGGAAGAAAAATAAAGATGAGTGTCCAGGAAGCAAAAAAAAACCCAAACCCAAAACAAACAAACAAAAAAAAAACCTTTTTGAGATTGTATTCCCTTCTATGCTAAATGCTCCCTTTTTCATATTTCTTGTTTCAGTTCTCAGTATAGCAGCAGTGCTGTGTGAAGGCTTATTCTTGCAGTATCCTAATTTTCTAGACTCTTATGGTAATGTCTGCCCTTGCAAAGTGCAAAAGTCTTAGTGATTTCACATATTCAACAGATCTAGGCAAGTCTCTGAACTTCTGTGTGACTGAACCAAGCCTGAATTAGCAACCTTCGTTACTGACCTGATTCAGCTTCCCGTGAAGTCAGCTGGAGTCTTTCCATTTAAGTCAGCGTGACCACTTAGACTCTAATAGGCTTGCATAGGTTTGTACTAACTTGCTTTTTGGGTAACAGCGTTAGAAATGTTTCTACACAGACCCAAGAAAGGAAATGACAAGCAGTAGGTATTCGCGCAGTCTGAGAGCGCTTGATTTTCACAGAAGGCTATGGTTAAAAGTCAAGCACCATATCAAAGCAAACTTAAATGTATAGTTTCTACCCCAAGATCCCCAAACCCTGGCCCGCCTGGAGCTGAAGTGGAAGTCAGATCACACTACTCCCTGAAATCCAACCTGGTACAGCTTTAGTCGGCTGTTAACCTTATTTTCTGTGGAGATATAGACATCTATAACAAATGAGGATCTGGCTGTTATTAGAAATAACCCTGGCTAGAAGCTGTGATTCCTGTTTGAAAGCAGCATGTAGAAAAAAAGTCAGAAAACAGGCTGCTTTGAAGTGCTGGGGAAACTCCTCTGCCTAACCAGAGACCAGGCAGTGTCCAGTGCCTGGGAGCTGTGCCGAACTGGCGAAGTGAGAGAAAATAGGATTTTGGAAAGTAGGGCTCCCAGATCGGTGGGCAGTCAGACTGGCAGGTGAGTTGCTGGCATCTAGCAGACAAGATGCTCACTGCGTTTCTGCTATACACATTACTGATTTGCCTCATTATTGTAATTAACATCTTTCCAAAAAGTGTATGCTCTGTTGGTACAGTGGTCTCCCCTGCTCAGTTTCTGAGGTTGCTGCAGTGCTGCTTTCAGGCGGGGAAGTTTCCTGCTTAGGTTACTTGCGATGCAACTGGAGGTCTATTTTGGGCATAGCTAAGGAGGCAAAAGCTGTTTTGCTTGATCATTCCCTGCTACTCATTTGCCAAAGTCTTATCAGCCATTATAATGTCAATAGAAAGCCAGGCATCTACTCAGCCTGTCATCTGAGAGATTCACTAAGGATCGGCTTTGGAAAAGGATTATGCTGAATTTTCTTTTAATCTGTATTTATGAATTTTTTGGCTTAGTATTGCACTGTGCCAATCTTGTGCTTGCCCCAGGGGAATAAGAACCACAGCATTCTTCTTGCCAGCTATTTCCTGAATACCTGTGGTAACAGTTTCCAAGGGACTGTGCGACTGATTTGTTCATCTAAATAGGAAAGTATTTCAGCGGCAGTGCTCACAGCAAACTGGAGAGAATTGAAGGAGAGTGAAGTTGCTACAAACCAAAGGGCTAGGAAAATATGACTTACCCTTGCCTGTAAAATAAGCCACAACACATAGCAGACCCTTTTAAATGAAGCATACAAATATGCAAATGTCAGTGTGGCTGCCTGTGTTCTGGAATTGTTTTGTGAGCAGTTTCCATTGGCAAAGACATCCACATTATGTGAGCCACAAGCAACCAGTTTGAGAACAGCGTACGGTTCTGCAGAATAATGGCAAGGCATAATTATGCACTAGGCATGTGTCCATAGCGGTTTTCTACACGACATTGATGTAAGATCTCAGTAGCTCAAGAACAGCAAACAAAATTCATGTTCACCATGTACAGAACTCTGAATAATTCACAATCCAAACTGTTTTTGCTGTACACCAGGTAAGGTGGTAAACAGATAATCAGAAGTATCCTATGCAGGAAAGCCAGCCAGGTGACAGAACGTATCAAGGATGTGCAAGATATACCAGGATTATGTTGTATAGCAAAAGGGAGCTAGAAAGAGTTGCTGCTCTTATTCACCCACACAGGCTTTTTTTGAAGTCAAGGAACTTCTTAGTGCTGTGGTCTGTGGCTCCAAGAATAAACCTGTGGCACAAAGTTTGGGAGAGCTGTGGAATTACTCATGCCTCTGCTTGATTTTTAAAGAGGTTACTTAATCTGTTTCCTTTTCCATCTTTCGTAGTTTAAGTAGGAAACCTCAATAGACTGGACATAGTCCTGCTAATCATAAGTGCAATTAAATGGCTCCTCAGGAAACTGGTAAAGTACCTTTTACGCAAACCCCTCCATCTCAGGCTTGACAGACAAGCAAAGGTCAACTCCCAAGAGCCACAGCTGGGTGCTGGGCCCTGGGCAAGAGTCGCACTGCCTGGCTGTTGATATGCAGTGGAGGTGCCAAGGTGACACAGGCTGAGCACTGTCCTCTCCATAGCTGTTTGCTGCGTGGAGTCATACAAAAGCACAAGTGGCTTGTGTTGGGCAAGATTAGGACAGCAGGTTATTTTCACTGGTTTAGAAGTGGATTACCTACAATATCAACCTGGTGTGAAAATTTGTAGTTCATGGAGCTACAGAACCGTATGTCCCCTTTGGTGTCCAGAAAAATAAAAACATGAGCAAACAAGTAATGACTTTTTGCTGGTGATTGATTGCTCTGTGGCTTTTCACGTGTTTCTTATGTTCAGCTGCTGTGCCTTTGGTGGCATCATGCCAGCAATTAAGTTCCTGCAGAATAATCACATCCAGCAGTATCATGTTTTGGTTTGGTGTTTTTTTTTCTGTCCTTCTAGTTGTTATTTTAAAAGCAACAGATGTTTTTGCTCTCGGTGCAGCTTAACAAAATCCCAGTCCCAGCAAATCACCATTTGGCAGGTGAAGCCCTGAACACAACAGAAGTGCAGGAAGAAATCCTCCAAGCAATCACAGAAGTTTTGCTCTTCTCAGGGTCAGCAGCAACTGGAGAGAACGTAACCGATGGGCGAGGGGTCTGCTGCCCCGCATATGGGAGCGGGGCCCAGGCAACGCTCTCCAGTGCTAGCTGTGCCCTGCCCCTTCCTGCAACATTTTTCCAGTCAATATAAGCCAGACGGGGAGCAAATGCAGGCACAGAAACCTCAGGAAGATATTTTAGCAATTTGGTTTTTCTCTCCGGGAGAGGATTTGCTCAGAGGCTTAGTACAGCTCAGAGTGGTTTGAGGTGATGCAGAGAGACAACCACTTCCTTGCTCTGACTCAGGCCTCCCCACCCAGCATGTGAAAACCGTGTTCCTCTCCTTTAATATTCTTTGGAAAAGGCTTTTTTTAATTTTGATGGTCTTTTTCTTTTTTTTTTTTTTTTTTTTTT
>Ga0065711_1027988_pt1 | contig 44441 bp, 17 predicted proteins | sample Hoacrofraction12_FD_59098 | JGI IMG/M metagenome (GOLD analysis project Ga0065711, IMG submission 59098) | Hoatzin crop microbial communities from Cojedes, Venezuela - Epithelial fraction 12 v2 (version 2) | ecosystem: Host-associated > Birds > Digestive system > Esophagus > Crop | place... | reverse complement strand
GGGACCTAATAAATGCTTATAAATATCTGAAGGGTGGGTGTCAGGAGGATGGGGCCAAACTCTTTTCAGTGGTGCCCAGTGACAGGACAAGGGGCAATGGGCACAAACTGAAGCACAGGAAGTTCCATCTGAACCTGAGGAAGAAATTCTTCACTCTGAGGGTGATGGAGCCCAGCAACAGGCTGCCTAGGGAGGTTGTGGAGTCTCCTTCTCTGGAGATATTCAAGACCCGCCTGTACAAGGTCCTCTGCAGCCTGCTGTAGGTGACCCTGCTTCGGCAGGGGGTTTGGACTAGGTGATCCCCAGAGGTCCCTTCCAACCCTTAGCATTGTGTGATTCTGTGACTGTCATTGGAATTCTCAGCTGTGCAACTGGTACCAGAAAATGAGTCCTTTACTTAGTTCTGTGGCTAAGCCAGTTGTGCTCCTACAGCCCTCAGAAATCTGTAGGCCTACACATGGTCCTTACATGAAAAAAAATGTGGTTTGATGGGAACAAACATGAATAACTATGTACAAGTGACATTAGTTGCACATTTGTATTATGTGCTTGCTGTTTTTGTTGCCACCTGTCATTCTTATGTGTAATAGAAGTTGCTAATACACCTTTTCAAATTACAATCCCTTGAAATTAATAATGTTGCTTTATCAGAAAATACTTGCTGTTCTTGTTGGGGTTTGTGTGTGTGTGGTTTCCAAAAGAAAAATGTTCTTTTTTAGTAGCAAAATGCGTCAGTTATTCAAAATTAAAATCCATGCATTGTCCTAAAATCCCTTTCCTCAGTGAAGCTAGAAACAAGCCCGAGAAAGAAGATATGCTTTTAGCAGAAATCACGACAATGTACAAAACAATACCTCCGTCCGTTCCTAGGCAGCTTGAAGGATGGTCACCGGGGAAGAGAAAACAGAACGTAGGGGAACAGAACTTCAGCTCAGGGAACTGGTTGAATAGGTGGAAGACCTTTGCTAATTGTATTTGCATTTTCTTATAATCATGTTTCTTATTACTACCAGTTACCTAATGTATGTATTTTATGTGGCTTGCTTTGTAATATTTCTTTCTTAAAGTGAAGTTCAAGTTACATCTGTGGATTAAGAGAGTGACCTATTACTCATAAGTGATCCTATCTCAAACAGAATTACTACAGGTACAAATTAGTCATCCCAAAAATATGATTGGCATTGCTTGTGTGTTAAAAGAAACGTTGAGAGGAAAACTTCCAAAAAGCGAAGGCAAGCATGTAGTAGAAGTCTAAAACCTATGTGTTTGAGTTGGCAGGGAAACTCCTGATTTTTGGATAGCATTGCTCATTTTCAAATCATGAAAGCATAATTTCATGGCTTCCTATGCATTGAAGAGGAGCCGTAACTGTGCTTTTTGGCAGTTGTGGCACTACTTAACCAAGGCTCTATTAGCTACAAGTTCCGAGTAGTGCAGTAGGCATCTGACTCGGAAATCGGAAATCCCTGACCTGAACTCTTGTCCTGACCCAAGGCAGCTCCTACGTACAAGCAAGATGAGAGTCTGGTGAGCGAATCATGAGACAGACCTTACTACTCTGTCATTAAAGATTTTGTAGGAATGTATTAATTGTTATATTTCTTTAAGGTTCAAAATTTAGTTGCCTGGTAGTGTTTGCATGTGATACAGCAAAACTAAAACAATTTGCAGTGTGCTTTTTAATAACTAAGGAAAATTTCTTGGAGTAATCTGTGAACTTTTCATAAGGGGGAAGAGGTGTTCCTCTACACACTTCTACAAGAGAAGGAGAGCTGTTAAAATATGTCTGTGGGCACACAGATGTATATATTACTACTTAGGTGTTCCAGTAAGCAAGCACTAGTTAATGCCTTATATGCAAATCCTTTTTTTTAGGAGGGAAATACTATGATTCTTTCAAATATTATGTAACTGCAATATATGTGTGTGCAGAAATTTATATGAATGGATGAAGTATTTTTTTAGGGAATGTTAGTTCGTGCTCCCAGCTAAAATGGCAGTTTCTTTTATCTGCTTCAAGTTTTTCATTATTTTGTGGCACCGCATGTATAAATTACTTCCACTTCTGGGAGGAATTACTGAGATCCCTGGTGTTTATGTGCGTTGCAGTTTTGTATTAGCCTGTTGTTTTCATGCTCTGAGCCTTCAACCCGCACAGTCAGAATTACCCACTGCTGTTTTTATTAAACATGCACTTTATAGAAATGAGTTTGAATAGCTGGGCTTGACTGTCATTGCCCAAAATTAGAAATAAAGTTTATGGAGTATCTGGATGTGTGTCTATATTCACATGTAGCTGGCTGTTACTGTGGCAGCTAAGTGTGTCTCTGAGAGCACGTTGTACTGGCAGTATCTAACTGGTCGAGATGTGATTTAAACAGGAAATAGAGATGCTGTCACTGTGATCAGATCCGTCTCACTGTACGTGCTTAATAGAGGTGGCTGAGGAGGCTGTGAGGAGCCTTGGCACTCTCTTAATCTGACAGAGACTCTAGAGAGATGTTCAGACCATGGTGGTCTGAACTGCTTTCTGTCTCAGCTGAAGGGCGTTCACATAAAGCTTTGTAGTCAGAAGGGTGATTGAGCCCTGTGTGTTAACAGAAAGCATTTGCTGCTGCTATCTGTGCCTTTTGCTTCTTGGACCAAGCATTGTGGTCTCCATATGCAATAGTGCTTCATTCACTTGAAGACAGAAGTGTGATTCATTGTCTAATTTATTCAGTGTTTTATGTAATTGCTTTATTGTGTTTTTTTTTTCCAGGAAGAAGCCGCCCAAGGCATCTTATGCAAGTGTCTCAATGGGCAACCACTGTCAAAGGTTGGGACCATTGCTTGGATGGTAACACTGAGTGATGCCGTACATAATTTCATAGATGGTTTGGCTATTGGTGCTTCTTTCACTTTGTCCCTGTTTCAAGGGCTTAGTACTTCCATCGCCATCTTGTGTGAAGAGTTTCCTCATGAACTGGGTAAGGAACTTCATTCAACATATTGTTTACTGTGGAAATCGCTGTTGTAGGAGGTTGTGCTGGCCAAAAGTTGCAATAGATTGAAAGAAAGTTTAGGCAAATTCATGGAACAAATACTCATCAAAAACTTCCCAAGCACCAAAATACACATCTAGCACAGGAAGTTCCCAAGTGCAGGTGGCTGGAAGCTGGGAATGTACATTAGAGAGGTATTAATTGCCCTGTTCATATATGCTGCATACACTGTTGTATGAATTATTTTTTTTTAAATCATTATGGGTAGTCTGTGTCCTTGTGCTCTTATCTCAATTGTACATCACCTGCTTGCTTTAGAATATTTCAGTACCTTAGTATAGAAGGGAAATGCTCGTAATTTACTTGAAACCAGCAGTGGTTTATAATTTGTGTACAAATGATGTCTTTTTTCCAGACTTCCTTTGAAATCAGAAAATAATCACAACCTTGTTTTCTGAAGATGGTTTTCTTTCTGATTTTTTTTTTTCCTTTCTTTTCTTTTAGGGGATTTTGTCATCTTGCTTAATGCAGGAATGAGTACTCGACAGGCTCTGTTTTTCAACTTTCTCTCTGCATGTTCCTGTTATGTTGGGCTGGCTTTTGGTATATTAGTAGGCAACAACTTTGCTCCTAATATCATCTTTGCTGTAGCTGGTGGAATGTTCCTGTACATCTCTCTGGCAGATATGGTGAGATATAATTTAATTTTCAGTTATTTATTTTTCTGCAAGAATAAAAAGACTGCACTAAGACTCTCAGGTAGAATGTAGTATCTTGTCCCTTTCATGCTAGTGTCATCTACTTATTATTTTTATATGTTAAATTGTCAATTATACCCTTAATGGAGGTGCACAAATAGTTATGCTTATTCATGAAACATGAAAGCCTTTCACTTCACTTCAGAAATAGGGCTGATCAGATTATTGCTGAAAAGGAGTTTTAGAGAGAGAAGCTTTTCATGAATTTGGGTTGGTTTCATCAAAAAGTAATAAGTGTACTAATACTTTGTCTCAGCATTTTAAAGTAGCAAAGTATTTCACCTTACTATTTTCAAAAGATTCATTTGTCTCTTTATTTAAACCATATTTTAAAAGAAAAAAGAAGGTGAACCAAATGAAAGTAAATATTTAGTTTTGAGTTGAATGAAAGGTGTTGTCCTTATCACCACAGTGATAATTTTGGGGTTGCTTAGGTGAAAAACCTGACTTATATTCTATTGTGGTTTAAATTGAACAGTGCCAGCCTGAGTTTCTTGGTTCAGACTAAAAAAATTTTCTGCATTCTATTCAATACAGTCTGTTTATCGTTTATTTTTTAAAGTGTGCTACAAGATCTAGCCAAAGAAATTATGCTGAAATCCAGATCAGATTTAGACATTGAGAAATAAAATCTGGGTTCACAGGCGGTCAGCAGTATTCCACAAGTTACTCTTATGATGATGTTTTATCTTAAAATTGAAGACATTTTTCAAGAATTTTAAGCTTTATTCAAGTTTTATTATAGTGTTGCAAGAACAGATGTATCTGCAAAGATGTTTACACCTGCCACGTGAGAATCATTGGAGTGTAGAACTGGAAGAGTGAGGCCTGAATTTGAAAAGATTTGAGACCCCAGTTGGGTTCTGTATGTGTTTAAGAACTGTCATCTAGTTATAGTGACTATTTCATTAAATACTAGTATAGCCTAGGTAAAAACATTGGATTTAATAGATAAAAATGTTAGAGTTAAATGAACAATATAAATAGTTTATTTTACAAGTTTGCAGTACCTTAATTGCTAATGATTTTTTATTTAGTTTCACTCTTACATAATGAATAGTAGTGTACTCAACTATGATGTGTAAAACTGATGGCATAAATTTAGAGTGGCTCAACTTAAATTTATTATTAAATCCAGCAAAGTAGGTAACATTATTTTCTTTTTATCTGTTGTTCTGTTCTGTCTTTCTCTCTGTCTCTCTCCCTCCTCCCTCCCCCCCCAGTCTCTCTTTTTATAGGTTTTTGGATTGTATCAGTTACCTATCTGAATTTTTCTTCCCCCTGAAAAGTCTGACATAGGGTATTCAAGTGCTCTGTGCAGAGATCTGGCTTTCCGCTTTCTGTTATGATTTTCACACACTTCTGGTTTGCTTGTCCAGAAGCAGGTAGGATTAACTAGAGTGTCATTCCTTCCTTCCTTTTCTTTTTGCTGTTCTTTTTTCCTCCAGCACTGGCATAGTCCGACCTCTGCCGGTAAGATCACTGTCTGGTGAGGCTGTGGCCATGCGAGAATGTGTACACTGAGGTGTGTGCACAAGCTGCGGTATGGCATGAAGCTGATCTGGTTTGTTGCCTCTTGTGCAAGAGGATTATGGAGATCTGGAATGATTTCTGGGAAGGTTTGGCCACTTCCCACTAACCTTAGTCTGTTTTTCAAGAATTGCATTACCTTCAGTGGTTGTTTTTGCCTTGTGAGATCAAAGAATCATACAGCTTCTGACTCACCTATCTTGAAGGTTGCTAAACTAACACTGAAATTTGCGGTCTCCATTGCATTTTGGATATGCTACTCTCAGCACAACAGGAGAAGAGTTTAAAGCTTATTTAAGTATGTCTGTTAAAAATCAATGGCAGCTGACTTCATCTGCAGCAAACACATACCCTGAAAGACCCCATATGGGGACCCTGTTGCCAGTGCTCATCTGCCATCGTCTCCATTGCCTCTCAGAGGAAGTATCTTTGTTTCTGCAGTTAACAGCAGATCAGTCATCCTTTGCTGTTATGTTGCCATTAACATGTGAGTTACGGAATGAAGAACCTCTTAATTGCACTGTAATGTAATGTTCCATGTGTTACCACCAGTTTCACAACATTCTTCTTCTTTGCTCCTTGCTTTACCACTACCTTATCAGCCCACCAGGCCTTCTGTTTGTAACAGGTTTCTTATTTCTGAGGTGTTTTCTGTGTTTTCAGGTTCATTTCATTTGCTTATAGATAAAGCAGAGGAATCCTAATCTTCCATTTTCTGAACAAGGATTTCTCTGCCTATAGTACTGAAGGAAGAAACACATTTAGCAGTATAAGGGCAGCTGCTCCTAGCAACATATGGGCCAACAATCGGACCCTAGGAGACTGCTGGAATCAAAAGGAGGAAATCTGCATGAGAGACAACCAGGTGAAATCACACTAGAGAGGCACAAAACACCATTTCACTTTACCGTCCTTGGTGAAGTGGTTTTTCAGGGTAGCTAGGGTGACCCGTTCCTGTGATTGCCTTCGCCTCTGTTCTGATGTTCAGTCCAAAGTAGTAATATGGTTCAGTGCTTAATGGCTTAACTTATGCATGCTACCACGAGATGGCAATACTTACCTAAAAATATCCCCTTTTTCAGTTCCCAGAGATGAATGATATGCTGCAGGAGAAAGTGACAGGAAGAAAGATGGATCTCGCATTCTTCCTTATTCAGAATGCTGGTTTACTAACGGGGTTTACTGCTATACTGATGATTACCTTGTATGCAGGAAATATTCAACTGTGATAATGCAAGTGAAAATGGAACCAGTACTGAAGACATCAAGTAAATGACAGATGGAAGACACTTGAAATCCATAAAGGGACATTCATTTAATCTACTTGCTTTTGAAACAGTGACAAGTCCCGTCCTGTCCCCCTTGCTCCAAATATAGGAAATTCTTCTTTAGGACTTGCAGTCAGTCCAAATAGTAGGAGCTGTCAACTTCTGTACTATGCCAAAGAACCGATTCTAATATTTTTTTATTTCTACCTAAAATTATCAGACATATCTGAACTGTCATAAACGATGTTACTTGGCCAGTAGAGTTATGCAATACATGCATCTACATGCAACTCAAGACCAAATGAAAGCTGAGGTCTTCAAGGAAGATGCTTATTTAAAAGAAAATAATGGAGTCTCATATCCTTTTTTTACTGTGATGAGGGCAAGAAGTTTCAAAGCTGGTTAATTTTCGTGACTTTTGTTGCAGGATTTGCCTGTGTAACATCCCCTTCCCCCACCAAAAAAAGAAAAAAAAAAAATCAAAGTATTTTGGAGTAGGTACTAATGAAGCTAAGATTTTTAATTACTAATTAACACTGGAAGGAAAGATACCAGTTACTGCTTTTGATCTTTTCTCTTTATAAATGCACTAGGGAATTGTTGATTTATTTTAAGAACCACTTTTTTTAATTAGAGGGAACCTGTGTTAAATTTATGGCAATTTATCAACTCCATAATATTTTAGAAACATTGAGTGTTTTAAAAATGTTCAAGCCTTTTGTATTTTATGAAAATTAATAATGTTTATATTTTAAGTTCCACAAATATCCCTTTTAAAAATCAGTATTTTGGGTTAAAATCTTGAAAGATTTATTGTTATTTTTACGAAGTGGAATTTAGAAAAAACTTGATAAAATCAACATTCCAATAAGCTTTTTTGTAATTTGAATGATTTTCTTGTGTGCAGTTGGGTGAAAGGAAGTGATACTAAAATATACAAACTCTTACCACAATCTGTTGCATGTGAACTTTCTAAAATCATACTTGTATGTATGAGTTCTTCTGAAATAAACAGTTCAGCTACTCTGGTGTTGTAAGATGCGTGCAAAGATATTTATTAAAAAACATGTTCCATTTCAGTCACCAGTAAGCTTTGAGGGAAGTGGTGTTATTCTCTAGTAAATTACTTTTTTCCATTGATTTTTTAGGCAAGTTTTGCAACTTCAAAGAAGATACTGTTTCTTGACGTATTTCCTGGCAGTAGGAAGGGACAAATCTTTTATTTTTAATTCACTGTTAAAATATATTTTCTGTCAGGTAAATGCTTTATTTTAATATTTTATTTGAATGTCATCTGTAATTACATTAGAAAAAAGAACTTCTTTAGGTGTCTGGTTGATAAAAACTTTAAGGCACGACTGCACAGGAGTTGTAAATGATACTTAAAGTATATTATAAATATTAAAATGTAATTATCGTAGTCTATGATATTTGCTGTATTTATTAGTCACTTTATGCCCTCTTAGTTTCTATGAAGATGAGTCCACCCACTCCATGTTTTTTCCTTTAATTCTTTCTTTAGTTGATTCCTTGGATATAAGCTGTTTGCAAATGCTACTCTTGTGTATAACAAGAATGTGTTCTAGTAACTATGAATGTTCATTGACTTTTTAAAATAATTTGATGATTCCTAATTCATGAGATGATTATAATAACATGCCTGCATGGTACTTTTCAACTTGAAATCCAAACATTTGCAAGGGAGGCTTGATCTTTTTTTTCTCTCCCTAAGGAGGAAAATCTGAGACAAGCAGGTCATTGAAATAACCTACTTCTAGATCACAGAGCAGACTAGAGGTGGAACAAAGTCTGATTTTCAGGGTAGTGCTGTAGTCACAAACCAAATTGCCTTTTCTGCTAGTGGAATATGTAGTAGGTAAGAAAGCTTTTTGATTTCTGTATGAGCTGGTTTGTCTATGATCTTTGCTATTATGTTTGTCCAGTGCCTATATAATACATCTATTTAAATTCTAGGACTGCAAGTGATTTACTGTATTTTGCTTATACGTTCAGGGAGGAAGAAGCATGAGCAAACACTCAAAAAATTGTCATTTTGTCATGACTGCAGTAAGTTACTTCCTAAAAGTTTGGAAATTAGTCGAGGGGAAGATTTTCATGTTCTTTTTCATGGTAGTGTAATCTGTAACACTGTTCATTTTATATTCTGCCATCTTTTCAGTCTTCTTTTCAACAGTTGTGCAAATTCTGTATGTAATGTAATTTCAGAGGGTTCTTACATGCTTTTGTCTTTGTTACTTCCGTAGGGCAAATTATCAGAGATCTAATGTTAGATATTCTCTAACATACACTTGGGAAGATATTCTATGTTGGCAATACTGTTGTAGATGGTATACTGTCTTAAATAGGTCACTATCGTAAAGTTTCATCTTTTTTTCGTGATGTGGTTAATGACCCAAGACACACTTCAATAAATTTCACTAGAGGTGGGGAAAAAAAAACCACACCACAAAAGCCCTACACCTATAAGAGACACTAAAAAGGGAAGAACAATTGATTTTGGAGGTAAAAGCATATAAAGAGCAACAAGGTGGACAAAGGATAAACCCTAGAAGAGTTCTGATCGCTTGGAGAAGGGATAAGAGGAAAAGTGAAATGCTCTATGGGAGAAACCTGTAAAAAATGTGATGTATAATGACTGTCTATGATTTCAGGAAAAATGAGTTTAAAAATTAAATGGGTGCTTAAACTTTTGGGTTACTGCTTTTGACATTTCGATGAGTTCTTTACTGAATAAGGATTTAAAGCATCAAACTAAAAATTTGGTCCCAATATAACCAGCTAAATTAAATATCTTAATTCTAACCATTCTAACAGTAGTCTGGAGCTCATTGTGGTCTTCAAGATGTTGAAGTATTGGCCCTGCTGCTCCATCTAGTTTTGCAGCCTGTGTGAAGCTTTGTGTTACCATAGTTAAAAGAGCTCCCAAACCTGATCTACATGGTTTAAAGATGACTTGAACATGCATAAATGACATTGTTATGCTAGTGATAGCAGTGGAGACATCTGTTTGATACACACAGAGAATCAATTATGTGTGCTAATTTCTGTATTGCAATCTGTAATTATTTTTTTAAGAAACCACTGGTTTTACCTGTACATAGGTGAAGAGATTTACATATTTGCACATTGTTTTGTCTTGTACTGTAGTGTCTCATCTGTGTAAATTTGAAGGTGACTAAGATCCAGGGAGAAAACAATCTTGGATGACTGTTTTTCTTCTCCATGCAATCTAATAAAGCCGTTTACAGAGGCAAATAGTGTTGAGGCAAGTTTAACCTTCTCTGAACATGTCACTTTTTGCTGAATTTAGAACACTTATGAAACATGCATTTTCTTTATCTCTAGACAATAATGCTAAGCAGTAGAATTCAAGAAATCTTTCCGATCCCTTGAAATTAAAACAACAAAAAAAATCCCACAAACAGTTTAAGTCAAGCTGGAAATCTGACCACAAGAACAACATATAACGAGAGACATAGAGTCTCACTCTCTACCGTTACAGCAGCGAGCCAGCTGTAGTTGATTCCTTGGGTATGTTGCAGCAGCTTCAGGTGCTTGAGCTTCAGGCCTATGCGGTAGGTGCAAGAAGACATAGATGCTCTAAGGCCATTCCTAGAAGGATCAAAATTGTTCAGAATTCCTCAGTGGGAGTTTGGCTGAAGGAAAAGAAGATAAAGAAAAATTGTCTCTAGAAATGCGTGTTTTATTTCAGAGACCAGAAGTACATAAGCAAAAGGGCACTAGCTTGGATTATCCTTCTGCAGGCAGTTACTCTGTATAGATTGGTAGGTGCCAGCAAACCATTTCGTGTATGCAGATGCACCAAGAGCATACTGTAGCTCTTGAATTTTATTTTACTATAATATCCCAAGGTCTCCAGGAATGCTGTAGCTGCCTGATTAGCTCATAAAATACTTGGTGCACAAGTTACCTCCCTAAGATTTGAGAAGAAACTCCTCTCCCTATCTTGCAGTTCAATCCAAAATGTACAGCTGTGACAAGCTGACAAAGGTCAGCTTTAGTTTTTTACTAAAAAGTAAACTAGACAGAAAGCGGTAAGACTGCTAGCAGTAAATACAATGCACCTGTCAAAGATAAGGTTACATTGTATTTTTAAGGTTTAATCCCTCCTATATTTCTTTTGTACCCAATGTATTGTTGGGGTCCTTTTTTTACTTATTACAGTATTTTTGAAGAAGATAATGTATTTACGTGTTTTGTAGTCCCTATTATGATAATAATGCTTTGTTCTAATTTAAAAAACGCTACATAATTTCTAAATCTTCCATTTTAAAATTAAGTGCTACAGCATTTAAAGCTTGGGATAAAAATAGGAGATATTGAATGGCATAGGAAGGGAACTGTAGGGAAGATGATGTTTGAATTTGTGGATAGCATGTGTATTTAGGAGATCATGTAATTCTCCATAATGTAACTATTAACTGCTACTCTGGGTGAAAGCACTGTGAAAGATCCGTAGGACCCAAATTTGATTTGCTTTAGAGAGGTAACGGTTCCTGACTCTTAAGAACAAGCAACTTCAAGTAAGGGTTGTTACATTCTTCAAGATAGAAGGCTAAATCGCAAAAGCTGAGTATAGGCAACTACAGTGTTAAAAGAGGGGCCTGGATGTCTGTCCCTGTTCTGTCTTGTGACTGTGTCATTTGCAGTCTTTGTTTATATGTGACAAAAGACTTAGGAAGAATCATTGATGCAGATGAGTAATAGCATCTACAATAGTGACATGGCAGGCTCTGTGGTGCTCAATATTCCACCTGCTCTTTCCTCGTCCTCTAGAAGATAAGGAGACTGGTGGGTCATCATATTTTGGGAGGGCGCTTTTTTGGATTTCTCTGTTCTGTAAAAGAAAATGAAGAGAATGCAGCTAAAAACGCATCAGGAGCGCTGTGCTGATGAAGATGCTCCAGGAAGTAATTCTTTATACAGGACACATGCAAGGATAGAATATAAAGTAGAATTGATTTGTAAGAAAAGTGCATGCTTTCTTACCAAAGCTGATTAGTAAAGCCCTTGGAGAACTGCTTCTTTAGACCAAACTCCAGATCAAAGAATTTGGAAAACATTTTCTCTGAACTTCTAATTCCTATTTTGTTTTTCTTGACCACGAACCAAGGCTTTTGTATCTGGAAGCCTTACACAGATAAGCAAAGCCTTTCAGTTATTTCACCCTGTTTAATTCCAGTCCAGTACTGTTTTTCCTTATCTTGACTACCTCCATGGATAGTTGTTAATTTCTTACTCATTGCTAGCTGTCTGCTTGGTCTTTTAACTTGCAATCTTAGCTTATGTTAGATGAAAAAAAAGTCTTTTTCTTAATGTTGAAGAAACAACTCACCCTTACTGTGATGTACTGCCCTTGTTCCGGTGCTTAATTGCATTCTTCTATGAGTTTTGAATATAAACTATTTCTGTTGTTATTGTCGCTATAAAATCCAATGCATATTAAGTTGTTGTGTTGACTTTAGATTGAACTGTTCAGTTCTCGTACTCATTTCAGACCTAGATTACAAATTGTCCCGTAAAAGAGGTCTGTGTAAATAGCATAGCTTACAGATAATGAAAGCAAGATAATAACATGGAATAGCTATACAGAAGAAGGCAAGAAACAGAAGTAGAATATGAGCCTTCTGTCTCTATTTGTTGGCTATCCTTTAGACTATTTAAGAAGATTCATGACATCCCAAAAGCTAATATAATCAGAAACTCTCCTTGATTTTTTATTGCCCTCTTTTAAAAAATGCAGGTTACAATCTGTCTGTTGTTTTCTGTAGCTTTTGCGTGTGTACAGTTATTGTTAGTGACACTGGGAGCAACACATGCATAAATGTAGTTTAGTTTAAGGAGAAGAAGGTGCTAGTCTCCGACTTTAAAATCCAGACCTTGCAAACATGGAAAAATACAACATTTATGAATGGCTCTTGCCTGAGATGAAAACCATACTGCTTCTCAGAAACTACAAAATCTGATCACCTCAGTGCTGCTATCACTGTTTTATCATGTCTTTACCTCATCATTCACAGCCAGTATCTCCTGATGGCAGCTACAAACATCCATTCCAAACTACTACTTTACCATCTTAGCAAGTGCTGAGGAGAAGCCCTTCATGATTTTGTTTGCTAAGAAACTATAGCTGGACCTACGAAGTGCTGAAATTAGCCACATGGTGTTTTGTGGGTTTGGTCTTGGCAATGCCTGAATTGTTAAAAAGAAAAGAATAATAACTAATAATCCTGTTCAATAAAAGCATTTAGTTGTATACCAGATATTTAATTATGTAGAACAGTAGTGGTACAGACAATTAAAGACTAGAAGAAAGTTTATTTATATCCAGCTAGCTTTAGTCAACTGGAGAGACAGCAGCAGTCATCTGTAGATAGGCCGGTTCTTGAGAAGAAGACATGTGCAGTGGCATTCCCCTACTGCTAAACAGTGAGAAAACCAATCTGATCAGAAGAAAGATGAAACGAGATGGTGTAGGTCAAGCATACTTAGAGAATACCAAACAGCTGTGCTGTCTTTGGCGTAAAGGAAACAATTGCGCTAAAATCTACTTTTCCAATTAAGGGGTGAAAGCTAATGGAGGTTTTGTCTCACAGTAAATACAACAACAAAATTCTGTCTAGAGAAAGGTAAATAATTTTCAAGTTGTTTCTGTAACACAAAAAAAATGATTGCTACATCCCTGTTTCGTATTTTTTTGTCCTTGCAATGAATTGCAGAAGCTAAATTAATTGTAATGAAAATGTTTTTTAAACATTTCTTTTATCTTTGAGAGAATCATACTTGTTTGTGATGCTGAGAAGATTTTGAAATTATTTCTCAGGTTTTCATATACTGAAATTAATTACATCTTGTAAAGTTTAGCACAGAACTTTTAGTGTCTCTCTTCCTCTCTAATTTTCTGTACACTTCTTATAGTCTAGAGGAAGCTCGTGACCATTTTAATAAGCTATTGGTAAGATAATACAGATCCCCTTTTGGCTGTAAAAAGGTTGGTAGTGATTTGCAGTAGGTAAGTGTTCATTAGAAGGAAGTTATGGTGTGATTTGTTTGAAATTTCCTTTTACAAACAGCAGACCCAAGTGCAAAAAAAATTATTCTGTCGTGATTAACGTTCTTATATTAAAAAGCATGTTCTCTGTGCCAACAGAGAAATTGTCCTCCACTCAGTAGAGATTTTGTGACTTTTCACCATACTGGTATATTACTGAAATCAAAGCTACAGCTTCTGCTGAATTGGTAAGTAATTAGATGAGGTATATAATGTTCCCTGACCCTTTTTTGTTTCTAAAAAAGTCAGTCCATAAAAATTACTTCTCCCTTTTTGCATTTTTATTGCTCTTCCAATCATAGCTAAATCTATGGTTGCTTGTCTTACCAGAATGAAAAATCACTTAGCAGCTCAAATGAATGACTTCCATTGATAACAACAAAGGGCCTTGTTCGCTCAAGTACTTGTAACAAATTTCTTTAATACTTCAGGGAGAGCTGTGGATATGCAGGAGGCATAGAGCTGGTTTCTGAACATGGCCATACTAACCATATTTCGTACTTCGAAATACATGTCTTTGAAGATGTCTTCTGCCAAGATTGTTTTGTGAACTTAGAAACCAGTGTGGCACTGTTGAACTTGCCCTGTGTATAACTTCTTGCTTGACGTGTTGAATGGGTATGTCTGTGCTGCACAATGAAGAGCTGTGCTGAGAGAGATAGATATTAGCTCAGATAAACAGAGCAGTATGTGTTCGTAAATAGCGTATGCAGGAAGAAAGACAGCCATATTGATAAGGCAGTCAACCCTAATAAGAAAGGGGTACTGTGTCATGAAATGACAGTATCTCTTTGTGACATAGCGATAGTATTATCTCTATGAAGTGACAGTATTATATATTTGCGTATGAAGTATCAGGCACAGGATTTTCTGTCTTAAATGTATGTAGTACTGGAGCTTACTGCGCTACAGACTTGGTCTGTCATAACTGTATTCTGGCACATTTGGGATAAAAGCTGCCTATAGACCAACATTCTCACTCTCTGGTTCAGTTTAGCATACTCTTTTTTTTTTTTTTTTCCTTTTCAGAGTGGAGTATGTAGAATGCAGCTACCAGACAGTGTGAAACAGTTCTACAAAATAGTGGAAAAGGATGACATAAGGAGATTCTGCTTGTTCCCTGAGAGTACAGCTCCTAACTTTTGGAAGCTAACAATGGTCACAGCAAGCAGAATCTGCATTTTGCATCTCATCTGAAAAATTATAACCTTTGGTACTTCCAGCACCATAATATAACACTGGTTCAACATACTCTGTGCAACACCTTAGGAAATCATCAGTTCTTGAAGACTTTTTAGTCACTTGCTGGACTGCAGCCTCACTTCTTTGCTAAAGTCCTATTTCCTAGTCTACTTAGCCATGCTGAGGAGAGAGCTCATAGAGCAAAACTCAACAGAGAGGTGTCAATCTATAAGGCAGATCTCACCAGCGCAACTTAAGTGTACTTCTTAGCTGATAACTGGATGGGGGGCCAGATACATCTTGACGCTGTATTGGGATGAGACCCAGGTAAGTAACATCCTTCCTCCACCAGCTTATCTTCTGTGTCCGCTCTAATTTCCACTGGAAGGAAGGTGGCTTGCCAGCAGGAGTAGATCTGAAACTGTGTGCTTTAGGCAACTAGTGTACCTGGGACTGTGGTCTACTCTCCAGAGCATACTTGCCTTGTGATTTAGACACAAATATGGGTACCAACATAGCTATAATCAACAATTGGAGCTGTAACCACATTTCACTTGTCCTGTGTGGGTATGAAATACCTGCAAAGTTCCCAGCCTAGAGGCTTCAGGGAATATGCCCTGTTTCAGAAACATTATCCTTTTGGGTCTTCAAAGTGAAACTACATCCCAGTGTGCAGTTTGTGAGAAACTTGAAAATACTGGCATTGGCAGGAAATTTAATCCATAACTACATGATAGAAGTCACTTCATGAGCCACAAATTCTGCTTTTCCCCCAGCTGTATCTACTCTGTTTTTCTCCTGAACAACTAAACCTAACAAGATTAGTAAATGTGCACTAGCAGGTCAGAACAGGATAGTTTGGTCAGGTTGCTGGTAAGTGATGAAATGCTGTGTGTAAGGGAGGAACTTTCTTGTTCTTTTTCCCTCTGAGGGGTGAGAAAGAGTATATAAAGACCAGGCTGATACCAGAAATGCAAGTCAGGGCAATCGTGTTTTGAGAGGGCACAATTAGTAATATAATTGCACCACAGTAGCAATAATTATTATAATTACTTTTATTTACATAAATTTAATTCTGCACTAAATGCTGTAATTAATGTTATGGACACATTGTGATTTGTGGCTTGTGAAGTGAAAGGTGATTCAAATAGAGCTTTCTCCTGGCACGGTGAACAGTGACTTTCTTTTTGAGGCTACGAAATGTTGTCTTTCTATACTTTAAATAACAACAATCTATTTCTTTAAGAAACTCAGTCAAGGATGTGAGCATATGGAAGGCACTGGGCTCTTGTGGGCACTGTCCAGTATTCACTAGAAGCAAAGGAGAGAGAAGTCTGCTCAACTAATCATCTGAATTCTAACTGGTCACTATGTAAACAAGAGTCTTAATATTGCACCCAGCAATATCAGGCTCAGGCCAGAGTCTGAAAGGTAAAGTCCCCAGCAGTGGGTGCAAAGACGGGAAGAAGATTAAATGTTAGTATGGGAAGAGAATGGCACAGCACCTACTGTTTCTGTTGCGGGGAGAGTTAAGGAGGAATTGCAACTCTTTACTGAAAACCGGAGGCTGCCAGAGAATGGGTCTTGGAGCAACTGGTGAGAAACTAAATCGTGAAGAGAAGCAAAGGCTTGGGGCTGGCGGTGTTGCTGCTGAGAGGATGGAAGTACTTCCTAAGGAAGAGTCAGCTGGAGGGTTTGGGGAAAAGTATACTGAGAAAGCAGGGTCACATAATGTGGGTGATGGATGATGTCTTTGGAGAACAGAGATGGGAAAACCACAGTTTTATCTAGGCTGGAAAAGGCAAGTAGAATAGAGGGGTGACTACAGTCCATCATGCCTAGCCTCTGATTTCTGGTAACCCCACATGGATTTGGAGCACATGCTATAAAGAATTGAAAGAAAGTAGCATAAAAGATCCCCTGTGATGTGGGAAAGATGGGCTGGGACACAAGAGACCAATCTGGAATACATCAATGAGGTGAGGTAATTAAATATATACATGTGCTGTAGCACGTGTTGCAGATGTGAACTATATGTTGACAAAAGAGGCTCCCGATGGTGTGGACTGCAAGCATATGCCGAGGCAGTGCCCCAGCCCAGGTGGTGTGCAGGAAGCCAGTAGCTATAATCATTAACTTCACAACTTCTCTCAGCTGGATTCAGGTGGTTAACAGGGCTGAGTGAGGCTTTTGCAGAGCCAGGAAGCAGCGTGCTTTAAAAACTTTTAAGTATATAAAACTGATGAAGATGCACCGTAAACAGATTAAAGAAGCACTCTTAAGGGTGTTTATAACAGAACAGATGATTCCTCCTGGGCCTGACTGGTATCTTACTGCCATTCCTGCTTCTGCTAGGATCAAACATGAGTCAAAGAGAGACTTCGCTACCTGAAGGCTTTTGAGGAAACAAAATGCCTGGCTTTGAAAAGGAAGTGAGTGGAACCTGCATCACACTACAGAACTTTGGAGAGAATGTTAAACTGCTAGATTTGAGCTGAGGAGGAGGTAAGAGGGGTGGTGTTGCTGGGAAGGATGAGCTAGGGAAGTTGAGGACCCTCTACCCCTGTGGGTGGTATGGAGCTGCGTTGTGTTTTTCTGCTTTTCTGAACTTGCACTGGGTGCTGCTGCTGTTCCTGGAGTGAAGTGCTGAGGATGTTGGGCAGAGAGCTGTGCTCTGACCTAGCATGTAGAAAACCCAAGGGAAGCATGAGGCAAAGGGACTGCAGTGGCAGGTTTCTCCAGAAGAAAGTACACTGTAATGGTAGCTGCAGCACAGAGTACTTCTAAAGGAATCCCATAACAAATTTGTCATACAATATTGTTCTGATTTATTGCAAAAAGAAATGGAAGTCATATAATTGTTGTGGGGTATAATCTGTGGATACCAGAAAAGTGGTGGAGGGGGAAGTAGCTGCAGGTCACTTGTATTTGTCCAGAGCCACATGTTCAGCTGTGTATCAGTGTATAGCTGAATAAAAGATTATGTTGAGTACCGGAGTCCAGGTCTGTTGCCCTCCTTACTACTGCTGCGCTGGGTGCCAGAAAGTTGCTCAGCAGAACATGGACCGTGTTCATGTAACACAATGTGTTTGTCGCTTGAGCTGTCTCAGGAATGGGGCAAGTGAAATAGTGGGGTTGATGTGCTGCTCTGCTTGAGCTTATTAAAAGCAATTTGCTTATAGCTAAAATTCCTATTCTTGTTTTGCTGTTGGGGCTTGTTATTTTTAAGGATGGGTGAACTGTGATTTCTGAGAACAGTCGGTGAGTTTTTTTGGTTGATTAAGCATACAAAGTTGTATGAAGATCTCATTCTTTCTCTTTTAAATGGTGCAGTCTTGTTAGGTGTCCAGTCTGCTGGGTATTTTTTTTTTATTATTATTTTATTTTACTGCTGTTGTAATGAGGGTGATAACCTTTGAGCTGCTGAGTGTTTTCTGTGGGGACTTAAGCCACAGGAGGCTGTGGACATTCAAGGGTGCCTGCCAGCTTAAACAATGGAGTCCCTTTTAATGTTAGTGTATTTCCTTAATGGATGTGAATGTACCTTCTTGGAGAGAGAGGTTTAGGAAACAACTTTTATCACTTCCTTTCTGCTCACTGTTGGGGGTGAGGGGAACAGCAAATCACTGAAAACTAACTAACAGAAAACTAACTAACAAAGAGCATAGTAGTAAGGAAGATACTGCATTTAAGATGGGAAAAGCAAGGACTGTTGAGATCTCTCTCCTTGTGGTTTTTATCCTGAAGATTAAAATTTCCTACCTGTCAGGAGTGGTATAAGCAAAATTCATAAATATGTACGTGTTATAGTGAGTGCTATGCAGAAAATCATATGTAACATTTAAATTTAATGGTTTCAAATGCTTTCTGTTTTCTCCTCTGGAAAAATAAGAGATCATTGGAGGACTAGGACACTGTGACTTGCTGACACTGCAGATAAAGAAACATTCAACTTGGCTTGTAGCAATTCCTGAGTGGAGGCATGGGGAACACAGTACAGAGATGCTCAAGTTCCCTGGGTATGCAGCAGCATGTGTGTGTAGCAAGGGTGACTGTATTTGTGTGGTAACGCAGCCAGTTAAATGGGGTATGAGTTCATAAGAAGTTGGCTGTGCTAACACCCTCAGTCACACTAATGAGTCCATGTGATGACATGTGATCCTACTTGTGTATTTGCTGACGTTTAGACAAAGGCAAAATGAGGTGTTGAAGTTGGATGTGAGTTTAGCTGCTGCTGTGATTTTGTGTAGATCACTTAAAGCTACCTTCTCCCTTCAGTTCTGCTGCCTCCCTGAAATGGCAATAATGGTCCATCTTGTCTATCAGTTTACAGCATTGCTAACTGCAGGCTGTTAATATTTGTAAAACACTTAGAAAATGAATAGCCATCTTGGGTGAGATGAAATTGCCACTCTGTTCTTACCACGGAAATAAAAGCACATCAGTGTCAACTTGCCTCAGATCCACTTTTGACCCTGGGCCTGACAACCCTGAGGACTGTGCCTGGGGAGGCAATTTGTGGCTCACGTAGTGGCAACAGAGCTACTTGCAGTCTGTGCTTCCAAAAATACACAAATCAAGGAAAAGAGTTTCAAACCTTGGAGGTAAAACACCGCGTTGCTTCTGTATTACTTTTTGTCAGGCAAGTTGCAGGGAAGTTTGTCAGGATTTAAAAAAAAAAAAAAAAGGTTGAGCACTTTGTGAAGAGACTTTGGAAAGGCAAAACAATGTGCAATACACTGGAAGCCAACAGGGAGAAGTGTGTGGGTGGTAGTAAGAAAAGAAGTTCCTATAAAGGGTACTGAGTACTGTCATGGTCTTGCCCTTCTGTATTTCTGCTAGTGAGTGTCAAAAACTGTCTGTTAAAATTCATGAGTCTGACTTCTTACAGCTCTCCCTAGCTGCCCCAAACAGAGAATTCCTCTCCACAGATGTGGCACAGTTCTGTAAGTTGTAACCCAGTGTTTGCTACTTCAGTGAGCAGTCCCATTTAAATGCTGGGTCTTCCCACAGAATCTGGGTTTAGCATGCCTGACTGCTGCTATTAACATTAATTTGTCTGACAAACTAACTGGAAGTGTCTTCTCTAGTTCCAAATGCTAAGATCCAGGATGATAAGATGGCAACTATTTAGTCATGTAAGTAAAACACCTAGTTCAGGCTGAAGTTTTAAGCTCTGGATTCTTTCAAAGAAGGTAAATATAACATGGAACCTCTCTCAAAGTGAACAAATGCAGGAGTCCTAACTAGCTTTGCAAAATTGGAAGGATGTCCAGGGTGATGATTTGGTTCGTATCATGGTTAGGGTAAATGAGTTAATGTTCCTTTTTAGCAATGCCATATGTTTCATGGCTGAATCCAGTTAAGTTTCTTTCATCAAAAATACATAGCCTTAAGTTGAAGGCTGGGATTAATGTAATTCCTGTAGGACTTGTAAGAATATATATGCTGTATCTTCTGCAGCAATTTCTGTTGGCTTCATTGAACACCTCCTGTTGATAGAGTAGACCAGACCTTGGTCGTGCCCTTTCTAGTAAAAGAAAGTTGGAGGTCCAGTCTTTGTGAGTGGCTGTTGACGGCTGCAGACTGGGATAGTAGGGCTAGCCAGGCCCTTGGCAACAGAACCTGCATGTGTGGGCTGCAGGTCAGAACAGCTTCTAGGTACTGAGCCAAGATACTAAATGCTAGACGAAGCGCAGGTGTGGGTGAAATGGTTGCTGAGTCACACAGTAATGGATAGGGGAGGAAGGGCAAACATGGATTTTAAATTATGGAATAAACCAGAGAGCTCAGATTCCAGCAAAGGTTTGTGCACTTGGATATTTATGATAAAGGACCTGAAAAGGCAGCCTGGACTGAAATAGAGCAGACAACATTAGACCATAGTGCTCCCAGCTGTGAGCTCAAAAAGTCTGTAGCAAGTGATTTTTGGAGACAGCAACTTGGAGAAAGTGCTTGGAGTCTGGCAGACGCTGGAGGCTTAAAGCAGAGAGAGATCTGACTGCTAGTTTGCTGATGGTTGCTTAGGCTGTTGTCTGGGTGAGAAATGACAACTCCTCCTGTCTTGCCTTAGCAACCGAATGCAACTGTGCTTTCCTGCAGCAGGAACTGAGGGTATGTTCAAGCTCAGCCATGTTGCCTCAATTGTATAGTTAAGCTTGAAAAAAAATATATCGCAACCTCCCTTTCTTTCCCCTGTTAAAAAAACTCCCAAAGCTGTACTGAATCTTTGCAAAATAAATGGGAGAAGAGAAAATTGGAACAGGCAATCTCCTGCTGAAGATGTTTGTACTGTAACTTTATGTTCGGGTATCCTTGAGCTGCTAATGTCACTTGCTTCTCTGATAAACTAGATAATTTTTTCTTGACTATTTATTGGTTTTCCCCGTTATGTAAACTGATCTCAATGTTGGGGCAAAAAGTTTTGGTAGTCAACTGTGCCATACTTGCTCTGTTTATTCTTGAAATTGAATCATGTACTTTTTGCTTGAAATTAAGATGAAGAAACTTCATGTCAGGCAACAGTTCCATTTACTGTAACTTCTTGGTGCCAGCTGAAGCTCTTGAAGTTCCTGTTTGTGGTATGGGCAATCGAAAAATGGAATCTACAGAAGCCCAAGACCTGAGCTTAATTGAAAGAAACTACTGGAGCATCTTAGAGATCTCTTCTATTCAAGAGGTCTCTCCTAAAGCCCTTCCTGGACAGAATCATCCACATGTACTTCTCAAAAATCAAGGTGTGGTTTTGAAAGACAGGTCCTGTATTAGTGTTCCCTTTAACCCAGTAACAAAAAGGAAAGAAATGAAACCCAAGTTTTGCTTATGATGGCAAACTAAGAAATACAGTCTCAGTATTCTCTTCATAAACCTGGACTGATTCTGTTATGGTAAAAATTCCATGCTCATGAGACACTCTCTAGCTCAGTAATATAGGAAATAAAGTACGATACAAGGGATATTTTTGTTTCCTCCCACAGCTGACCATTTAGTTGTGGTTTCCAAAGAAGATCGAAAGGAGCTATTATCAATTGTGGTTGAAGCCTTTCTGATCTTGCTGGCTAATATAGCAGCTGGAGAAATTAGTTTCCTAGCCTTGAACTCCTTCTTTGTAACTTTCTTCTTTTTCTTCTAGCATCTTTGCTACTAACTAAGAGTAATGCTTGTCTATGTTACAGATCAGCAGCTTATTTTGTGATTTCTGTAGTGTTTCTATTGCCTTCAGTGCTGCTAGCAATTCAGCTGATGGTTTCATGGAAGAATTGCCACTGAAATACCTGGTTCATGTCTGTAATGTCTGCTGATTTTGGATTTCCATATGATATATTTTACAGAAAAGCACACTGATTATGCAACTGTGCATAATATATGGGCTGAGGGGAGCATAAAACATCCTTGATCTCAAAGGTGCTCTGCAGTTTTGTGCAGTGTCCCTCCTATAAATACTGTCTGTATTGGAGAAGAGTAATACCTTCCTCTCAACTGCCTCACCCCAATTCTTAGTCATAAGTGTGTGTTTCATAAACCGAGGGATTTTGTGAGATTAGATGAGTGATTATCTCTCTTGTTGGGCTGCCGTCTCCATGGGGCTGTAACATAAAGGCCACTCTCAGTCTTCCCTTGGCAGATGCCATCTATTGTGACCATCTCCCTCCCTTCAAAAGGCAATTGCATACAGAAGAAGAAATTAATTATCTTTGCATGTGTGATGAGTTTCTGTTAATACCCTGTTGAAAAATACCCTTAGGAAATAACTGGAAGTGGATTTGTTGTCATAATTTGCACCACCTTACAGAATTTTGAGTAAGGAATTTGCCAGCAATTTTATCAGTGGCTAGATATGTCAGGGAAAATAGTTTTTCATTTGATAGACTGCAGATGTTTGGTGCATACATACTGGCTGTTCCTTATGTTTGGAAACTATTTTCCCCTCCATTGTGAGAGAATTAACAGCAACAGATAGACACTAACTACCGAACTTGGAAGGTACTGTAGGTTATTCTAAGGCAAAACGAAGTTATGGAGTTGTCAGATACTTATCAGTTGTTAATCACAGCACTTCCTGCGCCAGCATAGCTACACTGCTGTAATAAGGTTCTTGCTGCACAAAATCTCTGCTTATTTATAGCCTGTATAATTACACATTTGACTTTAAACTGTGGGGTAGTGAAACAATCGCTAATGGCCAGCTGCTTTCTTAAATGGAAATTATCGTACAGTTCAGGGCAGATCTCTGAGACACTGAAATAAGCTAACTGCACTGGCCCATGGTGGAAAAATTCTGAGGAAGTTTTAGGGGGTGAAGAGTTGTGATTGATATAGTCATCTCTGGTTTATGGAGGCACTTGATACCTCTAAGTCTTCCCCCAGATCAATCATGACATCCTTGCCCTGTTTGGATATTAAATTTATTTGTAATTCCTTGGTGCTAGATTGCACTCAGCACTCATAGATCTACATTCATTTCCTACCCATGCGAGCACTTGATTATTCAAGCTGTCCCATTACACTTAACTATAAGTTCTCGCAGGTGTGGAGAGGTGTGGGTTGGTCTCTACTGACAGCACCAGTTATGCCTGTGTTACAGGGTGGTCTCCACCCAATACAGCCTGCAAGCCTGATTCCTTCCCTGTGGCCTTGCTGCATATGCTGCTTGCTCTTGCAATGTACGTGTACAACACTAAACTATCAGAATTTTCTCCTGGCACATATCTACTTTGGACATTGTTTGTCGTGAAGAATTGGTTTCAGTGTGTTGCTGTGTGTGTTTGGTAGAAATGACTGGGTGTCTTTCCCTTGGAGCATGGCTTTAGAGCTGGATGATACAGGAAAAATGACAGTGTTACAAGGGCTTTGCTAAAGAGCTCACTTTACAAGAGTTGTATGGATTCCTATCCGTCTAGCTTGGACATTTCCATACTTTTCATATGACATAGGTGTTTCAGAGAGATCTCTATGCTAGGGAGAAAAAACTTGAAATCTCTTGCAAATCTGAAGCAGTTTTCTTTCAATTATATGAGAGGAGATCACAGTTTGAGACTGCAATGAAGTCAAATCCCTTTGAAGTGCTGAATAAATAGCACCAACCTTCAGAAGGATGAAAACTGACAGTGCCTGAATCTTACTGACGTGTAAAAGACACATTGTTAGCTACTGGAGAAAAGGGGGGTATTTTTTTTAACAATATATTTCTGCTCTCATCTTCTTCTTCAAATTCCATCCTGCCATGACCTGTAAGTTTTTCATATGGTAACAAGCATTTTTATTTCTTTGTTTAATTGGACACCATGTAGCCAAATAATTCTGTGCAAGCCTTAGAAAACTTAGCAGAAACACCTGGACGGACTTTGATCTCAAGTCTACCAAAAAGTGAAAAAAAGACAGCTCAAATAAATAGAGATACCATTACCAATGACTGTTACTACTGTGGACACATTATGTAGAGTATAGAAATAGAGCCTTTTATATATCAGGACTGTGTAATAAAGTATGGTGAAATCCAGCAACTAGAAAAAAAACCCCTTTTGTATATATATCTCAGCAAACTTTAGTTTTGCCTAAAGAATGTAACTTGCTGCTTTTTAATTTGGTGCAGATACAGCAAATCTGCAATTAAGCCTTCTAGCAGGTCTGTAGGACTGGTAATTGTTTTGTAATCCTTCCTTGGAATTCAATAAATGCAAACAGTAATCACAGGTTTAATGAGTATAATCTATCATAAAATACTTAACAAATCAGTATGTGCAATGTTATCTTCTGGTTCATGCTTCAGATATTCCAACTGTATTAAAGCAGTGCAGCATTTGCTGAGTACCTACCTAGGCAGGAAGGACGGAACAGACTTTTAAAGAAGTAGACAGTGTGTATCTGTATGATAAACAAGAAGGCTTATTCAAAATTCATTTTGTTCTTGTGGAGGTGAGTGGAAGCTTCTCACTGATTGCAGGCACACACCCTGCTGCTACACTAAGGCCTAGTTTATCTAAAACCTTTTTGGAGAAATCACACTGAATATACAACAGGATATTTAGAAAAGATTTCTGAGTAGTGAACTGTAAAACTATTTAACTGCATCGCTGCAGAAATTCTTATCTATGTCTTTGTTCTCTTATGTTTTTATCACTTCAGGTTTCTCACATGTGCATTTCCCTTTCAAAAAAACGTACGGAATGCCCAGTTCTTGACTTTGTGTAAACCAAAGGGAGAGTCACCGTAGAGCTGATTATACAGGCTCTCGTTCTACACTGCCCTTACACTTACTTCTCTGTGAAACACATCTTGGACCAATCTGACATTAAAACTCCAGCTGTGTGGTTCTTTTGGGGAAGCTATTGACACTGGATAACGTTGAACTCGTTTTAAACTGAAGTTTCTGGCCAGAGTTCCTGAAAAGCTCAAAACTTGTAAACTTGAAATTGGGAAACGTTTTCAGCCTGAAATTCAACCGAACTGGCACTACCTGTGACTTCAGGCAGATCTTGCTGACCTTCAGGTTAACTGAATGCTTTTGCTTGCCTTCTCACCACCCTGATTTTCAAAGAGAATTTGTTGTTTGAAAAGCAGGTAACTGAAGAGGTAGTGCAAATGTAATTTGTCAAGGGATTAACATTTTCTGCCAGGACAAATGCATAAACTTGATATATTTTTCTAGTCTCTTCCTGAGCATACAAAATAATATGCTATAGCGGAAGCATCTTCTTGTGGTAGAAAGTTCACTTTTGGGTATAAATGTGGTCTGTAGACCCAGTTGCTGTGCCTTTTCTGTAGTTACTTTGTGCTGCCACCAGAGAGAAAAGGCAGCTATTCAGAACCCACGTGTGGCAGCTGGTGCAGGCAGTCTCTTTCCTTTGGTTTACGTCAGTTAAATCCACTATGGAATCAACTGAAGGAACTGACTATTCCAAAAGCTTACATGAATTTCACTTCGGCTGACTTGCAACACAGTGTTGTTTCCAAGGGATCTGCCAGTCTGACATCAGTATTAAGTAGAAGATCGCACCTCATGGACTAACCACCTGATTCACTGTGGCAATTTTTTCCTCTAATGTCTGAAGTTGTAATTAAGGGAGAAACATGTGGGAGAGAGAATAAAAGTCAAAAGATAAATTAAGAAATTGGATTGCAAAGGCAAGGAAAGAACCTTGTAATTCATTCTCTAAGAGAAATGTGGGAGCAATAGTAACTGCGCAAATAGTTGTACGTACTGGTTAAAAAACCAAAACTGCTTTGATGCATTTTATTTAAATCTGGAGTGTTTTTAAAACTTTTTTTTCATATGCTTGTAGAAACTCAGCCAATCAAGTAAGAAGTGCAAATGCTCTTTACAATGTCAATGGACAAAAACTCCAGAGTGAGAGTGTGTGTGCGCGCGCACATGCGTTCGTTATACCGAGCTGGAGCTGTAGAAAGGGCTGAGCTTACCAGCCCTGAGCCTGTACCTGCCGTGTGCCGAATGGAATTTTCTGGTTGGAGTTGGCCTCAGTTAGAATGAAGCTGAAAGTGACGTCTGCTGCAAGTCAGCTCGTGTTTTGTAGTCACAGGGCATTAGACAGTGCTTGTTACAGGTGGATGAATTTTTGCAATAATTTGGCTCACCAAAGAGCGGTGCCAGTGGATTCAGTTTTCATTAGACTAAAGGTTAATTTGGCTCTGAAAACTAGTAATTTCTCTGGAAACAGTGGCATTTTCAGTCACAGGTAATTTTTAAACACCAAAGTGAAGCCATTCCACGTAAAAATATAGTGAAGTTGTTGAAGACTTCAGTTTAATATCAGTTACAGTTTTACTTCTTTTTACTTCATTTACAGCTATTGAGACTGAGAAGTTCACTTGTGCAGACCAGAGTAAGTAGGTTGTGGAAGAGGCAAGGAGAGGCTTCTGGCAGGCAATAGTTTTCCATCCCTTATAGCTTCTACTTAAGGCAACAATGTGCTGTTGAACAAACTAATTTGGCTTTTTACGGCAGCTGCGGCCTGTGTGTGGTTTGTATCAGAGATGTTTAGACCTCTTGACCACTATAGTGGTAGATTCAGTAGCCACCTTCCTAGCCCTGCCTGGCATGACTCAGCCCCTGTGACAATGGGGATCACTCTAAGTCATAACTATGAAGTGTATGGAATCCACCTTTCCAATTTCTAAGTGTTCTGAACATAATAATTTATCAAGTATAGCGCTTTTATTGATAAGAAAGTTTGGCATGGGGACTCTGTCCTCGGTGAGGTCCATGTTAAAAGCCACTTGTAACTTGGTGCATCCCATACTCTTACTGGGGTGTGTGAGGAGGTCTGGGTCACCCCAGGCCCGTACTCTTTCCTGGGACGGATGTGGACAACAATGGGCAAACCTGCTCAACATACCCCCAGTGACACGCTTTTGGGGAACTGGCCATTTCTCAATAGTATTTGAGCCATCATTATTCATCCATGTGAGTTTGGACAGTTTTTCAAAGCACTATCTTCTACTGCTTGACCATACTTTTTGAAAGGATGCTAAATGCTGTGGCTCATGTTGCTTAGATTGTAGCGTAAGGTTTATTCCTCGATAACCTTACCACAGTCGGATGCCTTCGTAGTTGAGCAGAGCTGTGTGGGTAACAGAGTCCTAGACTGCAGTCTAAGGGGACAGTTCTGTTTTCAGTGGTCTTAGTGCAATGAGCGCACATGGAAGTGAAGATCCTGGGACAGAGGACTTGTCTGGGAACTGCCTTGTCTTGTGGCATCCCCTTCCCATTATGCCTTCTTATTCCTCCCAGCCCTTTCCTACCATTTTCAGTGGCTTCTACTATCACTAGCGCAGACAGGCTTGGAAAACCGTAAGAGGAGAAGGGAAAAATTATTTGCTCAAGAACTGAACATTGTTCTTAGGTGCCTGGGAGCCACTAGGAGCAGTAGGATTTAGTGTGATTTAAGAGCATTCCTGCCAACTTCCCTTTCACCCAAGGGATGCCTAGCAAGCAGGGAGAAGCCCATTCTTTGAGACCTGTGCTTGTACTATGACATGGCCTCCTCCAGATCCAGGCTAGTCCAGATCTCTGAAACACAGCCAGCAAATCTCCTGCCTCTGAGAGGATGGCTGTGCAACAACTTTGGATTTGCAGCACGTTGGCTGTTGCTCGGTAATTATTCTGTGTGGGTTTTACTGCTTGGCAAATGAAAGATCACTTGTTCCGCAGTTACTGCTGGGTAAGAGCTGGCACACAGCAAGTACCATGGCTTTGGCTGAAGGGCTGTGAATCTGAACAAGAGGTGGCTTGCACTCTGGGCTGTCTGCTGTAATCTCATTCCAGTGAGGCATATTCGTACAAAACAGGCATTTTCCTGTTTTTCCAGACAGGGATTTTTATATGGACTAAAATTTGCTGTCAGTTACACTTCTAAATTGGAGAGTTTGACGTTTCTCCTAATGGGACATAAGGTGTGCTTGATTTTAAACCTGCTGTGATATTACCTCTTACTGTGAGGAAAAAATAAATTGTGAAAGAAAATAAGACAACTAGTTGGAAAATTAAATACATACTGAAAATGGACTTGGGCCTCTAACCAATGAAACATGGAACGTATTGTGAGAGCTCAAGTTTACATTTGCAGAAATAGCCTGTGTTTGGATTGTTGTGTATATTATGTGAACAAATGCTGTGCTCTCAGTCTCATGTTGCTCGCCGTTTTCCTGAAGGTAGCTATGTGAATGCAGCGATAGCACTTCCTTTCTCTCTTGTAAACCGCTTTAGGCACAGGCAGTCATGATCTGGAAGTGCAACTCCTAGTTCAGCGGAGTCTTACACAGCAGTAACACTGCTGTAGTGTAAGTGACTATATTTGTATCAAATACTTACGTCACTTCTAGAATGATGCTGAGACCATAGTCACTTGCTTAGGTAAAAAAGCTACCTCTGAAAGAGGTTTGAAAAGAAACTGCCAAAGAGACAAATTTATTCCAGAAGGATCCTCGGAGTCTTTTACTGACACAGTTAACACTGATGAGTAGCAGAATGGTTTTTGAACTGAAAAGATATACTTGAGGTCTGGACCATTCCAGCACTGCTGGCTTTGCCTGTGTTGGATATTTCCATTTTTAAAGAGCAGCTACAGATCTTATTTTTTGTCTCCTTAGAGTGACGACAGGATATCTTGGGAAAAGTTTGTTCACTGATTTGCACAGTGGAACATGCTGGAAAATATATTTCCTTTCTTTATTAAATCTATGGAATGAACGCAGGCATAAGATGGCTTATGCAAATCTGTAGCAGGTACAGTCTTCCTTTAGAAACACATCCTAGCTGTTTGTAAAAGACTGTAGCTTTTCTTGTGACTGGCATAACTGCCTTTCCATAATCTTTCGAAACTATATCTCTTGACTAGAAAAGACAATTCACTGAGCTGACTTTTGGTGCATGGGAGGACAAGGGAGGGAACAGCAAGTAAGGAAACAAAATGCTTTCTCTTTTTCACCTAAAGAATGGCTGCAAGGGGTAGGAAGGACAGACATACCAATGGCAATGAATCAACCAACCCACTGTATCACCAGTGTAACGTGTGTAACTAAGCTTACTTTTTTCCCCATCTTCATACAGCTCTAAATTACAGTAAATATTTCCTGTATTCCGTCCTAGGGTGAGTTAAATCACTGTTCTCTGTAGGTAATAACTAATGATAGCAGCAGCAGCACAATTGCTTTCAGTGAAATCAGTGAATCTAGTTCTATCCTATTTCCAAAGCAACCATGAGGTAGCATAACAGAATCTGACTGTGCTTTATGAGTGGACGGCTCTTCTCCAAATAGGCTTTCACTCTGTTAGCGTTAAATAGTGGGATGCTTTCCTCCCCCATCATCTCCACCAAAAGGTTTGAAAATCATGCATACAAAAATGCACTATATTTTGAATTGGGCAGGTGAGTGAAGGACGAAAAAGTGGTTCCAGTATTTCAGTGCTGGAGAGGAGGGCTGGGAAGGGGGAATAGAAGAAACAGGGAAAGGATGTCATAGTCGCTCTATCTGTGGTGAAACCTGATTCCCCACCAATTCAAGCGGCAGTTAGGAATCGTGCATCTGCTAAGGAGAAGCACAGCAGTCACCTGCTGTGAGCTGCATTTCCAACAAGCAGCTCTAGTTAGTGTAAAATATATCCTGGGAGTCCCTGAAGCTCTTCTGAGTTTTCATATTATCACTGTGAGATGTTGTAGGACCGTGTCCTTACAAACTTTGACCCTGTGCTGCAACCCACAACTGCCACTGAAAGCTGGCAAATCCACCCAACTTGTCATCTTCATTTAAAAAAAACAAAAACCAGGACCACTGCCTCAGTGTTCATATACAACAGTAAAATTCAAGAAAACCAGCAATATTTTCATTCCAGACTGCACAACTATGAATTAATATCCAAAATGTAAGATGGGGAGAATTAGTGTTAATGCTCCAGTTAGACACTGTCAGGTATGTACTAGCTAGTGCTTGACAGACCATTCAATAAGGAAAACATGCTTGCAGTGTGTCTTTTGTGACTAATCTTCTGTCGTCGTTACATACAAATAATAAATGTAATATCAGGGTAAATGAAAAAGCAGAAACTGCAGATATGCTAGGACTAATCTAGTTGCAAAAGCTCCATGGCAGGAACGAAAAACTATAAATATGGGGATGGTATAATTAAATATTTTTATGTGATAAAAATCATACAAATGGAACTGCACTTTTACAAGTGTGTTGCATAATTAAAACAACATTTGTCAAAGGATGCTAAAATGAGTATGAATTACACCAGCTTTTGCTGAAAGCACTTCTACAAGAGTAGTGTAGCATTTCTGGTACACAAACAACCAGATTCTGTATTAGAGGATAGGATTTACGAATCTGTCCTGGCATCCTGCTGAGGATTTTGTTGGCCTCGTGGCACAGCAGGCATGCTTTGGTGGTGAAAAGTAAACCAGTGAATTTCTGCAGTGCCTCCCTACTACAATGAATTGCACTGCTCTGGTGGCTATCCTGTATGTAATGGGTTATGTAGAAGGTCAGTCAACGTCCTGAGTATGTATCTCTAACCGTGATCTTGAAGTACCCCAAACCTGCATGAAACTCTGATAGCAGTTGAAAGGAAAGCAAATGACAGTTTTGTCATAAAGAACAGATATTTGGACCTGTCTTCCATTCTTGAAGTGAAAACCATACAATGCTTCCTTTTGATTTAGTGGAGGGAGAGGGATCTAGATGACGCATGTCAAAGCAAATAGAGTATCTGTCAACCACAATTACATTTTTACCCACAGTGAATATTCCTCTTCCAAACTTGCTTAACCCTGAGGGAGAAGTGGCATGAGTACAGCTTCCTGAGTACTGGAGAACAGGTAGGGAGAGATGAGTGAGAGTGCATCGCTGAACAAATGTGTAAAGTCAGAAGAAACAGAAGCCTCAATATTTAACAGGTACTCATTGTGACCCTCAATTAATTTGCTTCCCTGCAATAATTTATTGATTCTGCTTGCTTCTGGGGCTTAACCCAGAAAATTAGATGGCAAAGAAATTCCAATGTAGGCATCTTCTGACCAATAAAACATCCAGTGTAATGTGCGAGTAGCCTTGCAAATCTGCTTTTGCTTTGAATGGCATCTGCTTGTGGTGTTCGGCTAAGCCTTTTCGTTGGCTTCCTGTAAGTTACTTTGATTATTGGTGAGAGGTTTAGTAGCTAACGCATAATTTACGAAGTGTGGAGGTGGGCGTTCTGGAGCCGTCTGTGGTGCAGTGTCACCACGGTGCTTGTTTTCCCTTGCTAGGGCAGGAGGAGATCTTAAATTCCCGCTGTTTGCAAAATGTCTCTCCCAGCACTGATAGCTGGTGACAAAGCCACGTGTTACTTCTTACCTTCCAGTGGATTTCAAAAGAGCATCTGAATGCTTGCATTTGTTACCAGGGCTTGTAGTGTTCTTTCTCGCTCAATTTTTAATTTTTAAAAAAATTTTACTTTAAGCTACAAATGCTATTTCCCTTATTTTTAAGAAATTGGCCTGATATATTATGCACATCATAAATAATCATGTGGTTGAATTTAAACAAAATTTGGAACTCCTTACATTTAATTGTTTTCTTGCATACATCTGGTTTGAGAATAAAATTACTACGGAGTACGGCAGTCTCTATTGATGAGATAAGTGGCTTTTTCCTGCTATTAGCTGGGGATTAGCATGCTGTGAGGTGGGATGGTAACCGTAGGCTAATCTCATGGCTGCTCTGAAGAATAGGCAGGAACATAAGAACTGTGATGCAAATAGGTATAAAATATCCATTATAGGTGATATTTTTCCTAAATCCAGTGGCTGAGGTATGTCCTGAGGAGTGTTTTATGAATGTGTAATTCTGATTACCAATGCATATCAAATTTTCTTTTAAATTGGTGAATTTCTGACGTCAGCTGTATTTTTAGCAACACTTACGGTGACCAACTTGTATGTATTTTCTTTCCATGAAGTGTGCCTTTTGGGTTCACTCTTTTGTATTTGAAAGTATAGTTAATAGACATGTCAAGTTCATTCTTTATGAATCTTTACACATATTCCAGTCTTACCCTTTCTTACTTCACTTTATGATCTGAAGAGTAGAAAACCCTTCCCAGTCTTTCACAATTACCCAGAGTGTAAATCATTTACATATGAAAGACATGGAAAAGAATAATAGCTTTGAAGAGTGGGTATGTGGAGGTGGTTCAAAGCGTGTTAACCAAAGAGGAAACAAATGATTTTTTTTTTTTTTTTTTTAAATATCAGTTTGTTTTTTGCTTTATCCTCCATCATTTTCTTACTTTGGTGTAAGATGCTTTAGCAACAATTGCAGATTCAGCAGAATCTCTCACTGAACTACTCAAAGTGATTGCCAAGCGTTTCTTCCAAGTTACTCATCCAAGCTCCTGGAGAATGTATGGTTTATTCAGACTGGAAAGAAAAATGTGCCTGGTTTCAGAACGTGAACTCAACTTGTCATCTTGTTGCCTTGTGGCTTTGATCCTGAAGCTTGTCAGGATCTTTCTTCTAGGCTGAGATGTGGTTTATCAACACATCATGCCTCAGTGCTGGTCAGAAGTTACCTGAGCTGGTTTGGGCTCTGGAATCAGTACTCCTAGGCTGCCCCACGTAGCCTAATTAGCTCTACCCATATTTAATGAATATGGAATGATACAATTAATGTGTGTCAGCCACACTTATCTGCAGATGGGACCTGGACAAGCGGGGGAGTCCCTGTATTTTGCGTTCTAGGCAGGCATTGGAAGCACTTTGGAAAAGAGGTGTAACTGAAGGAGCTCTCCATCCCAACACAAGTCTGACAAGAAGCTGAAGCTATGCTGTGATGCCACTTAGGAAGGTAGCTATTAGCAAGGATGCTATTGATCAGAATCAATTTGCCGAAATGAAAAAAGAATGTTGAGCAGATACATTAGCTGGATGAATGCTGAGATTAACAAGGAATGTATCAGCGAAAATGTTAATTGTAAATTGTACTTTCACATCCAGTGTCAGGACTGACAAGTGCAGTTATCTGCTGAGTTGAACCTTCTCCATTACTTTATAATTTAAGTACTTTCTGGGCTTTAGTTTACAGACCTGAAGACTGGGAGGACTTCTTGCATGGTCCATCCTGTTTTTTGCTCCCACTGCTGGAGCACTGCACTCACTGATATATTAATGCTTTACAAAACCCCCCTCAAACTCCTTGTGTGTCCTCCCCAGCCTCCCCCAAACCCCTGCCTGAATCTTGCATACATCTGAATCATTAAAATGGCCTTCAGCAGCACAGTCCTCTCTGATGAGGCAAGCCTCTGTCAGTTCTACTACAAAGCGGTTGTGTGAGTGTAGGAGAGAGAAAGCAAAGTGTGTTTCTGACAAGACGATTAATTATAAAATAATTTGCTAGCACAGCTACTGGTGTTGCTCTGTTAATTCACGTTTTGCAGTGAGCACAATGAGAAGCCATTTCATTTAATACAAGGTACTAATTTAAAGCCTGTGCTCCTTAGGTTGTGGATATTTGGAAAGAAAATGACTTCCATTTACATTGGACCTTTAGAGACTACTGAATCCCAGAGTAACTTATGAAATTTCATCTTAAAAATTATGAACATAGTAGCTTAGTGTCATGTTTCTTTGTCTGCCCAAAGAGATTAACGTAAGGCTGAGTTGTTAGAACTTGTTAATCACTGGCAACAGTGGTTTCAAAATAAATGGCTTTTAAGCCTCCTTTATTTAAATATCTTAAAGCATCTGAAGAGTGCTTTACTTACCCTGCTGCTGCTAAGAAATACCTTATATTAGCTAGATGCCTTTCACAGTGAGAAGGTAGATTCCAGGAGACTTGCAGTGGTTGTGGGTAACATGAATCCACCCATCCTTGCAATGCAGTCAGCTGTGGAGCTGAAAAAGTGCCACAAATTTCGGCAACAAATGAAGAATTTAAGGTAGAATAGCCAGAAAGGGAACTTTTAACCCCCTTAGCTCAAACTCTTTGGTATTCTCTGTCCTGGGCAAGATATCTGGCATATGTTGTAATGCTCTTAAGTCTTAGCCTGGCAAATACATGCTTTCTAGTTTAGCAGCTTTATGCTTTGTAGAAGTTAGGTGGAAACTGAAAATTGCTGAAGAAGGCCTGAGAAGGCTGGATTCTGGACGATCGTGGGCCTTATGATGGTCAGCTTCTCGGCACTGAACTTCTTGGTGTTGCATCCCTCTTTCCTTACAGATGGGTGTGTGGTCCTTCCTACAGTACAGCTGGAGTTCGATGCCTTGGAGTGGGCCTGAATTGCTGCTGTGTGGCCAAAGCGCTGAAGATAGAGGACAGCCGTGTCCTTTGGGCTCCAAGTGCATTGCTTAGATTTGCGATGAATCTCTGAGCTTAACCTTCTCATCCCCTGTGAGCACACTCGTCGCAAGGACAGTATGCGTGTTGTTATGTGCATGCACCTGCAGGGTGGTAGCAGCCACGCTGGCTGTGCACACACACCACCCCCACCCCCCCACCCCCCGAAAAATGCAGCTGTAGCTGGCAGTTTACAGCCGCAATATAGAATTAAGCTACATGCAATAGCTGCTATGCTAGGATAGTGTGCCCTGCTGCCCAAGTCTTGGCTGGTGCTTTAAAAGCAAGAGCATCCTTCTCTTTCCTCCTTATTTCTTTAAAAATCAGTGTAAATTTTGCAATACAGTCCTAGCAGGTGGTAGTCACCACATTTGAAATTGGCCTACTTATTTAATGGTCTGTATAATTTAGAAGCTTGGTTTCATGCATTCAGGGTTGCAAGTCTTCGTGAGACTATTATTTTTCTGTGCACTGCATATCATGTTGCTATACAGTCTTTTGTGTTTACTGCTGATTATCTAGCTGAGTTGTAATCCAGCCCCTGTGCTACACTGGGACACAATGATTCATAAGAAACCCGTGTCTACTGAGGAAATCAAATAGATCTAAAATGACGGTTTCAATCTGTAGCGGCAATGGGGGTTGTTACAGTCTGGTTGCTGGAGAATTTACTGTAGTCTGTGTCACTGCAATCAGCTGAGCGCATCAGCTGAGAAGAGATTGTGGGTTTCATCCTGAAGAGATGGTGAGCTGTCCAATAATGAAGATAAAGTAAGGGAATTATGCCATTGCTGCTATTATGCTCCAGGTCTGTGCCCCATTATGTCTTCCCTTTGCTATTGCATATGTCGTGTTGCAGTGGTAATGCCCAAGTTCATGAAGTGGGTTTCTGAGAGCTTGAAATACTGCTTGCAGGGCTGTTTGTGTAGCTCACTGCTGGGTCAGGCTAGATTCTTTGCCATGTGAGGCAGAACGGTACAGTCTTGTAGCTTCTCTCAAACCCTGGGAGAAGAGGAAACAATGCTGCTAGAAAAACATGACTGGAAAAAAGAGTGGACCCAGATGTGCCCAGTTCTAATGGTGTCTGTAGAAAATGATTGCATTGTCTCCTAAAATTTTGTTGTAGTGAATTTCTTCAGTAATGATCCTTTATTACAATGTGAAGTGGAATGCATGCAGAGGGGAATGCCTGGGCCCAGGAATTCCTCTTAAAGAAGACAGGGTTTTTCTTCCTGAGCAGGGTAGGAGGCAAATATATCTGTTGTGGATGAGAGAAAGGCTGGTCAATGTGACACAAGAGGCAGTGGTTACCTTATCTTCATCTCTCATCTCCATCTGATTCCAGTGCAGAGGGTGTCAGCTCTCTTGCCGGAGGACACGGTGGCAAGCAATAGCACATGCAGGTTTAGTCTGTTACACGGATCAGGAGTCTGTTACATGGATCAGGAGTCGTTTTCGCTCAGTTGGTGGGATTTGGGCTACGGTAGAGAAAATGAGCTCAGAAGAGGTGACTTCTCCCTTTGCCTGTTGTCACACCCCAATAATGAGAGTGATTAAATGCCCCACTCCATTAATGAGAGTGACTCAGATTCGCCGATTCCCTTGGTTGGATTAAGGTGAAACGACACCAGAGATCCTATATTACTTTACAAGGTTTATTCATGATTATGATAAATCAACTTATTGTGGCACGATTAAGGCAGGCAAACTACCGAGGCATGATTATGCACAACAATGACAGGCAAAGTACTGAGGCATGATTATGATAAGCATATTACGGTGGTACAATTATGACAGGCAAACGATGGTGATACGATTACAAGCAACTGTGGCCGTACAATTACAACAAGCAAACTACACTAGTACAATTATGATAAACAAGCTACTGTGGTACAATTATGGTAAGCCTTGCTTTTATAGTTTCAAAGGAGAAGGAAAAGAACATAAGGGGGGGACAGAAAAGTTAGGAAAAGAGGAAGAAGAAATAAAGAGAGTTCACCAGTCCTGGGTCTAGCATTGATCCGGCCAACAGAGCAGGTGCCCAGGTCCTGGGGGATGCCACCGTTACAGTGATTTTCTCAGTTTTTATAGGTAGCTGGCCCCCTCCTCTTAGCTGAGTTTCTCACTTCTCTTGGTAATTAATTAGTTGGTGATAACCATCTTTTCTGTTATAGGCTAAGCTAACCTCGCTTTCCACGTAAATTAGCACGTATGCTCCTTACAGGTGTGTGGGGGGGCAAGTCTTTTTGGTCTTGAGTTGGTGGTCGCAGTCTACCACAGCTACCTCTGTTTGACCTCTTCCTGCTGCAGGACTATGGGCTTGTCAGCTGTAAAAAGGGAGTTGGGTACGGAGGCAATTAAAAGTGTTCTGCTTAGCTTTACCAGAGCAGCGTCGGGCTGTGAGGGTCCCTCCTTCGGCCCAGATGTCACTCGGTTGATTGAGCACCAGCCTGCCAGGCGCCAGGATGAGCATGCCCTTTGCTCAGGCCCGGTGCTTATCTTATTGGCACAAGATAAGCACAATGCCGCTGTATCCAACACTCACAGGCTTTGTCCTTCACGTTAGCACCTTAGATGAATGTTTGAGACATTTAACCTCATATTGTCCAGACCGCTACACCTGTCCTTGCTGGTGCGCTTGGGCTGTAGCTGGTCCCTGGAGCTGGAGCGGAGGCACGCGGCTGCCCTGGGAAGAGCGTGGGTCCCTGGGCTCAGCAGCAAGAGCCTAGTGCTCACTGCAACACCGGTGAGGCCACAGGCAGCGTCGCCCTGCGCCGAGCACACAGAACCTGGCAGCTGCCTTTGGCTCTGGAAAGGATGGTGTGGTTTGTCCCCCTGTTCCTGTACGGTGGGTCTGCTGGGGAGGCAGGGGTACTGCCAGCCTTGGGACTGAGGTGGGTCGTGGCTGTGAAGGCTGAGCTCTTCAGGTTCGAGCTCTCGAATTTCAGCTGCCTTCAGCTTCTTTGAAAACCCCACTTTCCATGTTTAATGGTTACCGATGCTGCCTCCGGACCTAAAATGAGCAACTATGTGCTCTTGCAAATAGGCCGTGCGGGCTGTTTAGGTGGCTTTACATGTGTTAGCTTGAACACTGGCACGTTACACGTGTGTGTGTGTGATGCAAACCTCCGAGGGTCCATCTTGTACAGCCTTTCAGAGCCCACTCTCCCAGTGCTTCTCTTCTTCTCTCGACACCAGAATCACAAAAGCTGTTACTGTAATTCTGAACGCATGTGTGCAGCTGGGCTGTCAGCAAGGAATATACGTGGGTGAGTGGCTGAGGGAGCATGAATGAATGATTGAACAGAGGTAAATGCAACAAAAGCTGTGGGTGGAAAGAGGAGGCTTGAAATTGGCTCCCCCACCACTTTAATATGTTCTTTACAATGATGTATACAGGCGAGAAGAGGATGGAGGGGTCTTTACTCCCCCAGCCATTTGAATTCAATGTGGTTTTGTCTTCGGCATATTTTTGTTTCTACGCTCTCTTTAGGAATGGGGAAAATGCCCTGGCTGCCAGTGTTCCTAAGAGCGCACTTTAATTTCCTGAATAAATCAGCTGCAGCTCCTGCGGTGAGTGCAGGGAATCTTACTTAACTTAATGCTCCCTGGGAAGTGGCTAGATAAGGAGAGCTTGGCTGTGTGAGACTGAGCAAGCAACTGACTGTGGGATTTTCTGATATCCTAAAGAGCAAAGTGTTTAGCAAACAGATTAGGTCAGGGGAGCAAAACAGATGTGCGGATGTTTCATTAGTGTGTTCAATTTGATGATATCTGTTACCTGTTCATGGGAAAAAACCAAAACAAGCCAAACCACAAAACCCCCTAACATTTCCCACCATCGAACTGGTTTCTCTCTGGGCTCTGTTGTGATTTGTCTGTAGCTGGCTTGCAGAACTCGCTCTCTGTGTGGCTGCAGAATGGTTAGCAGGCATGCCATGGGGAACAGCGTGGCCTTTGTGGCCTGCTGGGTAGGCAACTGAGCAGAAGGGAGACCTAAGAGGTCTGTGGGTGGGATATCGGCTTTTCTTCCTCGAGACCAGGCTAAGGCGGGAGGAGGGCATGCTTAGCTGAGCTGTTCAGTACAGATGGGGGAAGCGTCTGAGCAAGGTAGAGCAGGAGAGAAACAAACATTATTGCGTGGCTTCCTTTGAGCTAGGGGACTTACCTTTTTTAACAGGCAGCTGACAGAAGGCATTTGAGATACTGTACCGTTCTCCACAGGATAACAAATTATCAGAAATGAAAATCAAGGCTAATGAGATTAGATGGGGTTACAGCAGGCTAACCACACTACGGGAAAGAAGGTATCTTCCACTCTTGAGTGTGGTTTGCTTTGTAGCCTTAGAGTTATTAACCCTGGTCAGTGAACTAAAATAGTCTCCTCGCAACAGCAAAGCATTTTGTTTTCACTCTGTTGTTGATACCACAGAATATGCATGCATCCTTCTCCATGTAATTCAATTTGTGTGCCTTGTCCGGAACACCACTGCATCTTGTTCCAGCATTTTGCTGAAAGATAAGGGGGCTGCTTAAGTTAGTTTGGAGAAGTGGAGCTTGCTAAAACTATACAAAATTTGGTCAAACTTTGGTTTCACCTCAGTTGGACAGTGACCAGATAGGCTATGCAGGTCCAGTTTCTGCTTTTTTTCTTCAGTAGTGACATAAACACTTTAAATTATTAGCTTTTACAATCTTAACTATTAATCTGGGTGATTTGGTGCAAGCCAGGCATCTTACATTCAGAGGTGAGAGTAGTCATCCTGTGAAATTAAGAATCTTGGGGTGATAATGACGATCAGGCTGGTGCCACTGACTGGCAGCATTGTGGCTGTGGACGTAACATTTGGAACAGTCAGATCTCACCTCTGAAGCATTAGCCGACCTGGGCTTTAAATGGGAAGCAATGTGGTTTTTGTTAGCATTTAAACATCGGCAGCTTGTCACTATAGTCCGGCCTTTCCTTTGTCCCGTTAACCTTGGTCTGAGACTGCTGACAGCTCAGCCACTGCTCCGGGGGAGCTGGAAAGGGAAGACTCAGGGGGAATATCCCAGGACAAGGGATATCTGAACACCAACACCCGTGCTGGGGTTAAGCCATCTTGTCTCATTTGGGAGGAGGCAGGGAGTCTGCTTTGGAGCCACAAAATTGTTTACTTACCTTGTTTTACAAAATAAAACCACACCTGCTGTCCTTACAAGGCAAAATTGTGAGTGTTTTACAGCACCGGGCTGTAGGAAGTGTTACTTACTCTTTTGAAATAGCTGATGCTTGGTGGGGCAGGGGTGGCAGGACCAGGAATGTAGCTTTCTAGAAGACTATTTTGGGAAGCCAACCCATGCTCTAGAGAGCTCATTTTGTTAGAATCCTGATCTCAGCTTAATTTTGCAAACAGTGTGTGTTTTTACTCTGAAATGCCTCCAGTGTGCAGTTTTGTTTATCTTGCCTGTGTTTGCAAGGCATACGATTAGACACAAATCTGACATCCAGTATGTAAAACTGGCAAAAGAAATAGGAACTGTATTCAGATCAACAGTCAGAAATAGAATACAAGATATTAATGACACTTGTGCAAAGCAGGAAAAAAAACCACCATAAAAATTGAGGTAACGGATACTGTGCGATAGCAAGCGAAGTTAGCGTTCAAGCTGACTTAGCAGGAAATACTAACAAAAAGTGTCCAGCAAAGAAACAGTCCTGCCTCAGACATTTTATAATGTATCTTTCCTCCAAGACTCCTTTTACAGTGTGTTCACTGTTCTTGTATACTTCTACTTTAGATGGTCAGGAGAAAATAAGAAAAGATGTGACAGTGCTCATATGGAAATGAAATTACCAAACCAGAGGAAGGTTGATGCCTCTTCCTTTCCTTTCATTCTGCTATTACCCCAGGTGTCCAATGCTGAAACATAAAAATATTTCAGTCTTTTTTCAAGCGGGAGATGGATTTATGTTAGTGGGATTTTAGCCTCCTCTTGTTAAACTAAGGCAAGTCAGGTATGGTGTACAGGCAGCTTAAAACTCATTAGACGGATGAAGAAGAGAAGCATCCTCTGTAGAGCTGAGGCCGAAGTTTCTTGCCTGTTTTGGTCTCATCACTTTTCAGTCAGTCTTGCTTACCAGAGCGCTTGCACCACTACTGGGCCCGATACATTAATTGAGATTGAAACTGTTGAAGAGGAAGGCTGTGGAAGTTGTGCAAGGTAAAATATGCACTGCGGTTTGTGGCTTTCCCTGTAGTACCTGTGTGCCATCTGTGTATTAATCTCCCTCCAGAAGTTTGTAGTGTGTTAGGGCTGGAAAAAGTTTGCTTTTAACGGTGTTTGATATTAATGAAGAAGCTTGCTTGGCTCCAGAGGGATTTAATTCATCAGTAGAGACAGGATCAGGAACTGCATTTATTGCATCCTGTGGTTATGGATTGACTGAGTCCACCCTAAAATAGAAGACTAATCTAAGTTGGCTGCATTGGCTGTGACAGGGTTTTCTGAGCACATACTTAAACGAAGGCTTCCCTCTTGCACTAATGGTGCAACTTACCCCTTGCCTAATCCATTCCCATTCTCCATCTCCTTCACCCAGTAGTACGTGTCTCTGTACTGCCCTTGTGTGCTGTGAGCCCAAAACTATGGCTTGGGAGAATGATAGCCAGCACAGGCTCTGTCTGGCAGCCATGCAACTGCTAGTGTTTGCTTGTCTGGTTAACAGCGGGTGGGGAGTTACTAGGCTACGCTGCAGCTTGCATTCATGGCATAACCACTGGTACTTACATGGCTATTGATAGTTTTGTTTTTTTTTTTTTTTTTAAATCATACTTGAGTGCCCTTCCACTTGTATTGTGGCAACAGCAATATTCACAACAGTTCTGTGGCACAGGGGAATAAGAAGGCCACCCTGAAGCATCCCTATATGTGTAAAGGGGCTTTGACACAAAAATGCTGCATGCTGTGTGCCAAACTTACAGGTATCCCCTTCCAACGGCAGCATTCACAAGGTCCTTTGGGCTGCCTGCATTCCTTGGGTGTCCAGCGTTGGCGCTGAACAGCTCCTGCGTTTGGGTGAAAAAGGGTATAAAAAACTACCGACGTGAAAATCTGAGAGGGAGCCGCAGTTACTTGCAGTAGTGCTGTTTGTTCGATGACTTACCGCAACCTTATGGTCCATGATTCTTGTTTTCCAAGTACGGCTGCAGCTTGGGCTGTGCCATGGGGCCCTGCATGTTCTGTAGGTGGATCCTCAGCTCCGCACTGTGGCACGTGGGTTTCCCCGGAGCGTGAGTAAACAGCAGTGATATGTGCCAGCCTGTGCCTCGCGGGCAGAACAGTGTGTTGTAACTTCAAAAACTCCAACAAAGTTTATCAAGTCTCCTTTGTGATCTCAGTTTAAGAAGGGAAAGGATGTTTTCAAAGGTATTTTTTTTTTCCTTTATCTAGAAATATCTTTGTATGAAAAGACTTCTGGTAACAGCACTTAATCCGTCAGATCAGGGTATCGCAAAAGTCGAAGAAGGGGGGCTGAATGAGACAAACCTCTGCTAGGAACAAGTCCTTCAGGTAGTTGTTTCACCTGTGTGTAACACCCTGGATCCAAGGTTACTTTCTGAAGAGCTGCTGTAACCTAAGCAACCTTTCTAGGTTAGTGCCCTGGGGTGAAATCTTCTGGCCCGTCTTCTGCCAGGAGTGAAACCACAGGTTCATAATGAGTTGTCTTAGCATTGCAACTGACGTACTCAAATACTGGCAGATTAAAAGATACTGCTTTTTCCACATGTTTTTATTTTTCTTTCACCAGGTTAGGTGCATTCTGTGTATAGATGGCATCAGTAAGCTTTTTCTGCTGGTAAAAGTTTTCCACACATTTTTATTTTCTTTTAGACAACTAATGTGGCTTAGATAATCCAGAGGAGCAAGTATGTTAGGGCACTTAAGTATATTAGCTGCAATTGTTTGCAGATGCATTTTTTACTTTTTAGTTCTGCTTTGCACTGTGTACCATACCGACCAGGGAGCATCCGTGTTGGGCAGTCTTAATGGTTTCTTCACCTATGTTGAACCCCTGCTGTCTGCATGTATGGGGTCTTTGCAGAAGTGAGCCGAGACCTGGGTGCTTTATTCCTGGGTTTGCTCATCTGTAAGCAGCAGCTCATCCAAGCTTTTGGCGTAACTGTTGAGAGCTGGCAATGATGTTGGTATAGGTCTTCTGATTTCTTGTGCTAGGAGTCTGGCATAAGCTGACTGTCCCTTCCCTGGGACCATTTTCTGTCTCTGTTACAGTCTTCCCTGCTCTCTTGATGCAGTTCTTAATTTCAGTTGCTGTAGCCCAGCATGTCTAGAGTGGGACGAGACCAAGTGCATCTGTCCACCTCACTTGTTGATGGCTCATCTCGGGGCCTGTTTCAGCAATGATTCGCTTCAGAGTCACGTTTCAGTGATGCTGAAGTTTGTCAGGACTAATGTTGGTGACAGTAAATGAAGGGGATGAGCAGTCAGTCTGCATGGTCCTGCCTCCCCTTCATTATTAACACCCCTTTGAGGACTGTCAGGACAACTCTTTGTCACTTAGCTCCTGCTCTTATCACAGTAGAGGTTTCCTACCAAGGCTGAAATGTAACTTCAGTGTCATTTACATTCCAGCAAGGATTATAGCTCCTTTAACAAAACTAAGGCAGGACTTCAGACTTATAGAAATTCTGCTACATGTTTGTGGTGGCATGGCTCCCCCTCATCGGGCCACCTGGCAGACTCAGAGCCAGCTGACGTTGTGCTCTTGCCTGTACTGCAAGAGCAGCGAGCTGGGACGACTTGGCACTCTCCTTGTCTTTGTTCAAGAGCAGTGAGTTGGGCCGATCAGGCGCTCCCTGACCGCACCTGGAACTCCTGCTGCCTGGGTCGTACCTCCCTGATAAAAGTCAGAACTACACACTCTGGGAATTACTGGAATTGTATGGTTGCTGCCAAGATACCAGAATTACCTCGTATGGATTGTGGCCAGGGTGGAAATTTACTGATGCCTGAAGTCAATCATCTCATGACCCTACAAACAGCAGTACCAGGTGTGGCCCTTTGAGATCTTCTGGACTGCAGTGGGCTGCGCCCAGCATCTCCTTCCAAGTAGGATGCCTCGCGGAGCCCTTGAACTCTTATGTTTGAAGTTACCGCCACTGATGGAGCCTGGGCTGACTACAGGGATGCCTCACTCCTTGAGGCTCAACCTCAAAAAAAAAATCATTGGAAGTGAGGAGTTCACTGGATTCAAGGGGAATTTTTCACAGGTGCCTTTATCTGTGCATATTGTCTGTGAGCGTGTGTGAATTGATTCAAATCACAGTGTTCTACTCTTGTGACTGTAATGAGGCCTGTTGAATCACTTTGTAAATGCTAAGTTAACCAATGATTAATTGCTGCTAAATTCCCGTGGTTCTCTCTTTCAAGCCCCAAATTGCTGCTAGACATATCCTGTAGACACAAGCTGTTGTGTCCTGAGGCGAAGTCTGGATCCAGCCGCACCTAGGCTCTTCTCTGAGAAGGAGTTTAGAAAGCAAGGGGGTCCGTTCTGACCCTTGTGACTCAATGGGAGGGCCTCCCTTATCCCTCACCTCTTTCTTTGATCTCTGTATAAATCATAGAATCATAGAAAGTTTTGGGTTGGAAGGGACCCCTAGAGGTCATCTAGTCCAACCCTCCCGCAGCGAGCAGGGACACCACTAACTAGATCAGGTTGCTCAGAGCCCTGTCCAACCTGGTCTTGAATGTTTCCAGGGATGGGGCCTCCACTACCTCTCTGGCAACCCGTTCCAGT